>Ga0074046_10001827_pt1 | contig 18810 bp, 15 predicted proteins | sample BogForMeECP23OM3_FD_94441 | JGI IMG/M metagenome (GOLD analysis project Ga0074046, IMG submission 94441) | Bog forest soil microbial communities from Calvert Island, British Columbia, Canada - Bog Forest MetaG ECP23OM3 | ecosystem: Environmental > Terrestrial > Soil > Wetlands ... | reverse complement strand
GCCAGCTACCTGGAGAACAAGCGCATCGCCTCGCTCTACCGCATCCACGAGAAGCCCGACCCCAAGCGCGTGTACGACTTCGAGACCATCGCCGCCAAGTTCGGCTACTCGCTCGGAGTTGGCCCGCTGCCGGTAAAGCGAATGCAGATGCGCGCCGAGCGCCGCGAAGGTTACGGCAGCGGCCGCAAACCGCAGACTATCGAAGTGCCCGAGGACATTCACATCACGCCGCGCATGTATCAGAAGCTGACGCAGAAGATCGCCGGCAAGCCGGAGGAGCGCATTCTGTCGTTCCTCATGCTGCGCTCGCTGAAGCAGGCGCGCTACTCCGAGGAGAACGAAGGCCACTTCGCGCTGGCCGCCCCGACCTACACGCATTTTACTTCGCCCATCCGGCGATATCCCGATCTCATCGTGCATCGCATCCTGAAGCAGGTGCTGCGTGATTCGCCTGACCGCGAAGAGCACAACGTGGGAATCGGGGTGGGTGGAGTTGCGCACAGCGAGACGCCGTCACCGTGGTCAAAGCGGCAGGCGCCGCCCTCGCCCGTGCAGCACGGCAAACACCAGAAAGAACATCCCGCCGCACTCGGCGGCCCGATTCCCGAAGACCTGCTGCACGAAATCGCCGAGGAGTCCAGCCAGACCGAGCGCCGCGCCGACGACGCCGAGCGCGAGCTGATGGAATGGAAGAAGGTCAAGTTCATGGAAGACCGCGTCGGCGAAGAATTCAGCGGGTTGATTGTGAGCGTGACCAAGTTCGGCATGTTCGTCGAGCTGACCGACATGTTCATCGAGGGCCTGGTGCCGCTGGACTCGCTCATTGACGACCGCTACCTCTACCACGAAAACACCAAGCAGATCATCGGCCAGCGCAGCCGCAAGACCTACTCGTTGGGCGATCCGATCCGCGTCATCGTGGACCGCATCGATGGCACTCAGAGGCGCATTAATTTCGCTGTAGTCGAAGAGCGGCCTGCGCGTAAGCGGCGGAACAAGAAGTGACGAACCACAGAGATACAGAATTTGTTCCGAGGGTGCGAGCTTAATGACTGTGCCGTTCCGTTACAGGATGCCTCCGCATTGGAACAGTCTAGGTCAAATCTGGGCCCTCTGACCTGACCGCTGGGGTGTGACGAGGGTCACAGCCGCGCACGTAGTAAGACTGTTACTCATAGTACAGAATCACCTCGCATTCTCCCCGACGCGCGGGCGTCGTCAAGCGAGTTTGGAACGCAGGCAGAGCGGCTTACAGATTTGTCCTACTCCAGTCCGAGTATTGGAAGCCGACCCTTAATAAGAGTTCGTGGTAGGTAAAGTACGAAGAAAGCGCCCGAAGACTTCCGGATTCCCACTGTTCCTTCGTGAGGCTCCGGACCGGGCGTCGGGACTCGTTGTTCCCGCGGACGCTGAGAAGCACCACCGTTTTTTTAGGGTTGGCTGGATGTTGTTGTTTCTCATTGTCGGGCTCGCGCTTGTGCTCGCGATTGCAGCCAGCCTTGTCCTGCTCCGGCGTTACTCTCGCCACAGTCGCAAACAAGCACGCCTTTGCCAGAAGCTGTCACTGGAAGTCGAGTGTTTGCGCCAAGCAGAAGAACGCCACCGACTGATGTTCTCCGCCAATCCCTATCCCATGTGGATCTACGACTGCGAAACCTTACGGTTTCTCGCCGTGAACGACGCGGCAGTAAGGACCTATGGCTTTTCGCAGGAGGAATTCCTGGTGATGACGCTGTTGGACATCCGTCCGCCGGAAGAAGCCCCTGCCTTGATAGATACCCTGGGCCGGCGCAAGGACGGACTAAACAGCCCCGGGGTCTGGCGCCATCGTCGCAAGGACGGCAGTCTTCTACTCGCCGAGGTAACAACCTTTGGCTTTGAGGAGCACGGGCGCAAGCAGGAACTGGTACTTGCCCACGACGTGACCCAGCGCCAACAGGTCGAGGAGGCGCTGCGGCAGTCGCAAACCTACCTGCGATCGCTGGTCGACAACGCACCCTTCGGCATCTGCAGAAGTTCCGTCCATGGAGACTCCTGTCAAACGGCGAATTCAACCCTTCGGGAGATGCTTGGCGGTTACAGCCATGAGGAGTGGTTGCGGCTGAAGATGTCGAAGGACGTCTGGGCTGATCCCAAGGACCGGGGCCGGCTGATGGAGATCCTGCGGAGGAGCCTTCGGATAAAGGGCTTTGAGACCAGCTTCCTGCGCCGCGATGGAAGCACCATCCGGGTACGCCTTTCCGGAGTGCTTAGCCAAGACGCGGAGGGAAGCGAGTATTTCCAAGGTTATGTCGAAGACATGACGGAGCAGAGTGCTTTGGAGCAGCAAGTCCGGCAGGCGCAAAAACTGGAGGCGGTCGGCCGTCTGGCCGGAGGCATGGCACATGACTTTAACAACGTCCTGGTGGTGATTAAGCTTTCCACCGAACTGATGCTTCGCCAGATTACCCCGGACAGCCCACTTAGCAAACCACTGCTGCAGGTTTCCAATGCGGCCGACCGTGCGGCCGCGCTAACCCGGCAAATGCTGGCCTTCGGACGGCAGCAAATGATGCAGGCGCGGATCATCAACCTGAATTCAGTCGTGGGGGAAACCATCCAGATGTTGCGCCGGGTAATCGGGGAAGATATTCAACTGGTCACAAAGCTTGCCGCCACCGTGGACAACTCGCGGCTCGATCCCGATCAGGTGGGACAGGTGATCTTGAACCTTGCGGTCAACGCCCGCGATGCCATGCCGGAGGGCGGAACGCTGCACATCGAAACGGTCAATGTGGATTTAGATGATGCGTACACCAAGGCGCATCCTCCAGTGCAGCCCGGCCGCTACGTCATGCTGGCGGTCAGCGACTCCGGCACCGGTATCGACAAGTCCATTCTGCCACGCATCTTCGACCCCTTCTTTACTACTAAAGAGGTCGGTAAGGGCACCGGTCTTGGGCTCTCGATCGTGTACGGCATCGTGAAGCAAAGCGGCGGATACATCTGGGTTTACAGCGAACCCGGGCATGGAACTACTTTCAAACTGTACTTTCCCGCAACTACGGCGGCACTTGAGAGTCCAGTGCCGCGCAGCGACAGCGTCTGCCACCCTGCTGGACAAACGGTGCTGGTGGTGGAAGATGAAGCCATGATTCGCAGCAATGTCCGCGAATGCGTGCAGCAACTGGGCTACCGGGTGCTGGAGGCGGAGAGCGCCGAGATGGCGCTGAAACTTTGCGAAGAGCATCGCGGCATAATCGATGTTGTGCTGACCGACCTGGTCATGCCGGGGATGAGCGGACACGAACTTGCCGGCAAGTTGGCTCGGAGCCATCCCGAAGTGAAGATGCTCTTCATGTCGGGCTATACCGAAGATACTGCGACGCGCCGTGAAATCCTGCTGCGAGGCAGCGCATTCCTGCAGAAGCCATTCAGCGTCGGCGACCTGGCCAATGCGGTACAACAGGTTGTGGCACTCCGCGCGACTACGCAGTGATTCATCACGACTGAGACAGAGGCACGGACCGAAGATAATAGTCCATCACTTCAGGGTTTGTGTGACAACTCGATTTGTAAACTTGTTGTGAAATGGGAAGACGAAGTAGCTACAAGCCGGCCCCGCAGGGGCGGCATGTGTGTTAGCCCCGGGCGTAAGCCCGGGGTGCCTGTGAAATGGGACTGAGTCCCGTAGGGACGCCACATGCAAGATCGTTTCGTTGGCGATGTCGGTGATTTCGGCAAACTGCTCCTCTTGCGCAGTTTGACGTCCACAACGAACCTCCGCCTGAGCGTTTTGTGGTATCGGACGCCCGACGAGACTCATGACAACGCGGGGAAACACACAAACTTAAAGAAACTCGAACACCTTGATCCACCTCTTGCTCAAGCGCTATATGCCGTAACGGCCTCAGGATCGCGAACAATTGAGAGGTTAGAAAGTTTAGGGCTGCTACCACAGGAAACGCGCTTCCATCGCGAGACCCTGCATTTTCCCAAGTCAATGCCGTTTTTTCAGCGACGGCAACTCCGCGACGCATGGCTAAAGAATGCAATAAGCTCTGCGGACGACTGCGACTTAGTTTTCTTTGATCCGGACAACGGTTTGCGTATGTCGTCGGAGAAGTGCCTTCACGCGAAGGGTTGGCAATACGTTTACTGTGAGGATCTAAAATCACTTTGGGCGGATGGCAAATCGCTATTGATTTATCACCATCTCAATCGTTCGTGCTCAGCCGAGCAGCAGATCAAGAACGAGACCGACGAGCTGCAACAGGCGTTCCCGGATGCCGGAATTGAACCATTTCACTTTCGGAGGGGAACAGGTCGAGTCTACCTGCTACTCGTCCAAAACCGGCACAGATCCAAGATCGTACACTGGATTAGCGACTTCAGAGCCAGCCCTGCACATGACGAGCTGCACCGAAAGTCCTAAGCCGGGTCAGAATAGCTCCGGCCGTCCCCCGTCCTCCAAAGCGCAGTATCGCCAGAATTTCTTCTTTCCCCCGGTCGTAGTAATCTAATCATGAGTAATGCCTGCGGAAAAGGTCCTGATCGTTGACGACGAGAAGCTCGTTCGTTGGTCTCTCCGGCAAAAGTGCGAAGAGTGGGGTTATCACGTACTAGAGGCTGACAACGGCGCGGCTGCGCTTCGCGTGGCCCAACACGAGACACCCGATCTTGTGCTTCTCGATGTGCGCCTGCCCGACTCCAACGGCATAGAACTTCTGGAACAACTTAAGAAGTCAGGCGACGCGCGGGCCGTCATCATGATTACGGCTGATCCGCAGCTCGAAGACATAAAGACTGCCCTGAAGCTGGGTGCCTACGACTTCGTAGGCAAGCCGCTGGACTTCGACGAGCTGGCGGTCACGGTCAAGAACGCGCTGGAGACCACGCGCCTGCGCTCGGAGGTCGAGTCGCTCCGCGGCGAAGTACGCCGCCGCACCGGATACCACAATGTTATCGGCGTGTCGCAAAAGATGTCCGAACTGCTGGCATTCGTGAACAAAATCGCCAGCAGCGAAGCGACCACCATCCTGGTGCAGGGCGAAAGCGGAACCGGCAAAGACCTCATTGCCAAGGCCATCCACTACCAGAGCCGTCGGCAGGACAAACCTTTCGTCGCCATCAACTGCTCGGCGATTCCCGAAACGTTGATGGAAGCCGAACTTTTCGGCCACGAGAAGGGTGCATTCACCGACGCCAAAACCATGAAGAAGGGCCTGTTTGAGATGGCCGACGGTGGCACGCTCTTCCTCGACGAAATCGGTGAGCTGTCGCCGCTGCTACAGGCAAAGCTGCTTCGCGTGCTGGAGGACCAGGTGATCCGCCGGGTGGGCGGGGTTCGCGATATGCAGGCGGATGTGCGTGTGATCGCAGCCTCAAACCGCGATCTGGAGCGCGCGGTAAAGGACAACCAGTTCCGCCAGGACCTTTACTACCGGTTGGCCATCATCTCGATTTTTCTACCCCCTTTGCGCGATCGCAAGGAAGACGTTCTGCCGCTGGTGGACTACTTTATCGGCCGCTACAACCGGAAGTTCCGCAAGAACGTGAAGGGCATCACCGACAATACCCGCAACCTGATGCTCAAATACGACTGGCCGGGCAATGTGCGCGAACTTAAGAACGCGGTCGAGCGGTCCATGATCCTGACAGAAACCGAAATGCTCGACGCCGAGTATCTTCCGTTTGCAGTGGCGCAGCAGAAGTCGGCCTTCACTGCCTTTGAGCTTTCCTCAGGAAACAATGGCGGGGCCACGGGAAAGCAGTTGCCCGACGGCCGCACCTTGCCGCCTTTACATATTCCGGAAGGTGGCACTTCCCTGGAAGAGGTCGAGCGCGAGCTAGTGGACATAGCGATGACACAAGCCAATGGAAATCAAACCCATGCCGCCCGTCTGCTCGACATCAGCCGCGACGCGCTGCGGTACAAACTGAAGAAATTCGGGCTTATTCACGCCGAAGAAGACGAGCCCTCGACCGCCGCGTCGTAGAATGGTCTTGTAATCGGCGCCCGCTGGCTGGCCCTGTATCTCGAGCGGACGGGTTTCAACGAATTCAGCCCATAGCGTCCACTACGGACCAAGGAGCAGACCATGCGAAAGCTTGCCATCGTTGCCGTCGCCGTCGTTGTCATCGTCGTCCTTTTAGTTCTTGCACTGCCCCATCTGATCGACGTTAACCAGTACCGCGGGCAAATCCAGTCGCAGTTACAGCAGCGGCTCAACCGGCCGGTACAACTGGGAGCGATGTCACTGGGCGTTTTTCCCCTCCGGGTCGAGGTGAAGGATGTCGTCATCGGCGATGACCCCAGTTTCGCCAGCAAAGTTCCCTTCGCTCAGGTCGGGCAACTGGACGTCAGCATCGCGCTGCTGCCCCTGCTCGCCAAGAACATCCAGGTGGACAGCCTGGAGCTGAAGCAGGCGAAGATCGAGATCATACGCAATGCGCAGGGCGTTTGGAACTTCTCGACGGCGGGCAGCAATGCCGCTCCCCCGGCGCAGCAGGCGCCGTCCGCGCAAGCGCCGCCCAGCCAACCGCAACAACCGGAGAAGCAGCAACCGGCACCGGCCGCCCCTTCCACGTCGGGAGGTTTCACGTTGGCTGAGTTGAAGGTCACCGACAGCCAGATAGCGATTACTGATCTTCAGAAACACCAGGCGCGCGCCGTGTACGACCACATTGACATCACGCTCAAGGATTACGCGGCCGGCAAGCCGTTTACCATTGACGCCAAGGCGCGACTGCCGGGTAGCGGCTCACAGACGCTGCAACTGGTCGGCGAGGGTGGCCCAATGAACAATGCCGACCTGGCGAGCACGCCTTTCAAGGGAAAGGTGAAGCTCAATGAAGTTTCTCTCTCCAGCGCGCAGAAGTTTCTCAACGCCGCGGCGTTGGAAGGCACGGATGCCGTGATCTCAGGCTCGACCGACCTGTCGAACGCCGGCGGCAAGATGGGGGCCAATGGTTCCCTGAAGCTGGAGAATGCAGTGATTCGCGGAGTGCAGGTCGGCTATACCATCTCTGCCGAGTTCGACCTCACCGACGATTTCAACAACGATGTTCTGCAGATCAAGCAAGGCTCGCTCAAGCTCGGTTCAACCCCGCTGTCGATTAACGGGACGATCAACACGCGCTCGACTCCGTCCGTGGTGGACGTCAACTTCAGCGCGTCCGATGCCTCCATCCAGGAGGTGGCGCGGCTGGCGGCGGCCTTCGGAGTGGCTTTCAGCCCCAACACCAAGATCGCGGGACAGTTGACCGCCAACGTGCACGCGCAGGGACCGGCGGACCACCCGACGCTCAACGGCAATATCAACGGCAAGAACCTGGAAGTGACAGGTAGCGACATTCCGCAGCCCGTGAAAGTGCCGGCTATTGATCTCACCCTGACCCCGCAGCAGATTCAGTCGAATCAATTCACCGCAACTTCCGGCGCCACAACTCTGGCCGCGCAGATGACGCTTTCGCAATACGCGGGAGATTCGCCCACCGTGGACGCGACCATCAAGACGGTAAACGGCAAGGTGGAAGAGCTGCTCGGCATCGCCAAGGCATACGGTGTGACCGCGGTGGAGGGCATGAGCGGCAGCGGCAGCATCAGCCTCGATGTGCGGGCCACTGGTCCCATCAAGAACACCAATGCCATGAATTTCAGCGGATCGGGAACGCTGCAAAACGCGTCGCTGACCTTGCCTTCGTTGACCAAGCCGCTGCAGGTTCGCAACGCCAACATGCAGTTCACGCAGAATTCGATGAACCTGAGGAACCTGGCAGCAACACTGGGCTCGACCAATGCCAGCGGAAGTCTTGGCATCGCAAACTTCCAGGCACCCAAGCTGACCTTCGCGCTGACCGCCGACAAGCTTAATGTCGCCGAGCTGCAGCAGATTACCGGTGGCTCCGAGCAGAAAGCCCCGCCCAAGAAGAAGGCTGACGCATCCTGGAGTCTGGTCCCGAGCGCCAACGCAGCTCCCGCGCCCGCGCAGCCCAGCCTGCTGGAAAGTGCGACAGGCAGCGGCACCCTCGCCGTCGGCAGCATCCTCTATCAACAGACCGAGCTCACCAACGTACACGCCAACGTCCAGCTCAACCACGGAGTGATTACGCTCAATCCCCTGACCTCGCAGCTTTATGGCGGGCAGGAAAACGGCAGCATCACCGTTGACACACGCCCGAATCCGACGGCTTATGCGGTCAATGTCAAGCTCACTGGCGTGGACGCCAACAAACTGATGTCCTCCCTCTCGACCGTCAAGGACACGCTGTATGGGACGCTGGCCGCGAGTCCGAACGTGACCTTCACCACGCCTCCGTCCGGAGACGTCACTCCCACTCTGAACGGAACGCTGGGTTTGAACTTGACGAACGGCAAGCTTACCAAGGTTGATCTGGTAAGCGAGCTGTCGAAAATCGGCAAGTTCAACGGCGGAGGCGCCAAGGGCTATACCGCCATCTCCCAGATGACAGGCACGTTCAACGTGCACAATGGAGTTGCCCAGACTAACGACTTGAAGGCAGTGCTAGACGTCGGCAATCTCGCTGGAACGGGAACCATCAATCTCGTGAACCAGGACCTGAACATGCACGTGACCGCGGTGTTGAACAAGAGCTTCAGCCAGTCGGTGGGAGGCTCCGGAGTCGGTGGTTATCTCAATACGACGCTGGCCAACAAGAACGGCGAACTGGTCCTGCCCGTTATCATTACCGGAAACATGAACCATCCCCTGGTCGCGCCCGATGTAGAGCAGATCGCGAAGATGAAGCTGAACAACATGCTGCCGACCGCCGGCGGTCTCGGCAGCCTTGGTGGACTGCTTGGCGGCCAGAAGCAAGGACAGCAGGCGGGACAACAGGCCGGACAGCCAGCCCAACAACAGAATCAGCAGGCTAACCCTCTGGGCGACGCGCTGAATGGGTTGCTGGGAGGCAAGAAGAAGAAGTAGTGATGACAAGCCTGAACACTTAAAAAGCCACCTGTAAACGGGTGGCTTTACTCTTGCAGCGCGCGGGAATCAACCAGGTCAGGTGCTGGAATGCTCCAGCAACCCGCTTTCGAGTTTTTCCTGGCACGCGATGCAATGTCGGGTCCAGGGTACAGCGTCCAGTCGCTTGGCGTTGATGTCCTCCCCGCAGGAGATGCACTGGCCGAAGGTGCCCTCACGAATGCGATTAAGCGCGGCGTCCACCATCTGAAGGAGCTGGCGCTCGTTATTGCTCTGGGAAAACAGGAGTTCCTTATTGTAGGAATTGGCCGCCCGGTCGGCGATGTCCTGCGCCGACTCCAGATCCGCGTCGCGACCGTCCTGAGCAGTGCGATTCATAACATATCGCAATTCCCGCTGCCGGTCCTCCAGGCGCTTTTTGAAAGCCTCGATTTTCTTTTTCTCCATGCTCGGTACCCTACCGGCACTCTCGCTGAGGCGCCCAGCCTCTAAGCCAGAATTACGGTGTGCGAAACCGGAATCATATGCGCGTGGAGCACAGACGTCAACTCTACTCGTCCCACCGCCACCCCCATCAATCCAACCCCGCTGGACGTTAGATGATACTCCTGCCATCGGCAACCTCGCTTGACGGTATCAAAAAAGCGGCCCGCCGGGGCCGCTTCAAAAGAGGCTGGAAGGTAGGGATCTTCAGCAGAGGCAATACTGGGCGTTGTCTCGCTGCACAAGACAATCGTAGAGATGGCTACCTAGACAGTGCTGTCTAAATAGACGTAGGTAGAGGTCCGAAAACATGGGTATGCCTCTTTGGATACGCTTAACGGCAGCAACTCCCACGCCAAAAGCTGACTGCAAGGCCCCATGTGATTGTGGAAATATCGCCCAAGTGCCTGTTAGCAATAATGGTAGATATTCTTATCACGGAATATTTTCTGGCGGATTGCAAGGGCAACGTGTTCTCGGGCCGTGGCATTGGAGTACCAACTCTAGGCCGTGAGGTTCTTATTCTGCGCTGCGTCCTGCTCTTCGATAATTTTCAGCTTATTGAGTAACGCCTTGTAGCTGATCTTGAGGATTTTCGCCGCCTGTCTCCGGTTCCAGCGGGTTTGAGTGAGCACGCGCTCGATTGCCTCGCGTTCCGCTAGCATGGCGGCCCGTCGTCCAATTTCCAGCAGAGAGAGCACCTCAGATCCACCGTCTCCTTTTGCGGCGGTAATCGGAATTGCACCGCCAGGCTCGGTCGCAACCGGCCCCCCATTGCGGTGAGACCTGGCGTCCACTACGCTCCAGCCAGAAGCAGCGGCGCTGCTCGAACTCACGATCGGCTTGCGCGACGAAAGTTCACGCTTGATCTGCGCCTCGTTGCCTACGATGACGTAGCGCTTGACCAGGTTTTCCAGTTCGCGGATGTTGCCCGGCCAGCGGTATTCCATCATGAGGCTGATAGCGTCTTCTCCGAACGGCGCAGGCTGCTTGCCGTAAACTTCGCTGTACTTCCGCAGGAAGTAGTCGAGGAAGATGGGAACCTCTTCCGTTCTCTCGCGCAGCGGCGGAATATGGATGGTGATGACGTTCAGACGGTAGAAGAGATCTTCGCGAAATAGCCCCTCTTCCACGGCCCGCTCCAGGGCCTTGTTGGTCGCGGCCAGGACCCGAACATCCACCGAGATATCGCGTTTGCCGCCGAGGCGGGAGAACTGTCCGTCCTGCAGAACGTGCAGCAGTTTCGCCTGCAGGGCGGGATGCATCTCGCTCACCTCATCGAGAAAAAGCGTACCGCTATTGGCGAGATCGAACTTACCGAGCTTCTGCCGGCTCGCGCCCGTGAAGGCACCGGGTTCGTAGCCGAACAATTCACTCTCCAGCAATTCGTAGGGTATGGCTGCACAGTTTACTTTGACGAACGGGTTCTCGCTGCGTCCCGACTGCCCGTAGATCATGCGCGCGACTACTTCCTTGCCGGTCCCGCTTTCACCGCGAATGAGAACTGTGGCCGGCGTATCAGCCACCTGCTCGATGGTGTGTTTCACCTCTTCCATCTTCTGGCTGCTGCCGAAAAGCATGGCAAAGTCACGGTTGCGGCGCACCCGGTCTCGCAGATGCCCAACCTCGGTTGACGGCTGATGTCTCTCCAGGATGCGGTCAATCCGAAGGTCCAGTTGCTTCGGTTCGAAGGGAGTGCTCAGGTAATCGTCGGCCCCGAGCTTGGAAGCCTTGAAGATCGTGTCGTGGTCATCCCGGCCTGACACGATCACGACCGCAACCCCGGGCTTGATTTGCTTGATTCGCTTCAGCGTATCCAGGGCGCTGCCCCCCGGCGCAGAGCTGGCCAGCAACACGACGCCCGGGTCATAGTCCCGCAGCATTCGGATGGCCTCTTCTCCGCTGACGGCCTTCCCGACATCGAAACCGCGGCGCATCAGGTGCGAGCTGAGGAACTGATCCGAGGCGGCGACATCGCCGGCTATGAGGACCCGCGGCTTATGATTCGGCATCATTGCACCCACTACCGACGAAGAATGAGACTTTCCCCACCCACCCGGGAAATCAGCGCTCCACAATGGGAACTGCAATTCCCACGTGTGGTTTGCACTGGCTGACGTTGACTCCCTCGAAACCGGGCAACCGCTCCCCGGATCGTGAGTTCATCCAGACCTGATAGTTTTGATTCGGCTCGTGCTACTTCCAGATTCGATAGGCTGAGCGCCCGATGCAAAGATTTTCTGGCGGACCCTAATTCTTGTATTGCTGCGTTCACCAACTAGCGGGTTGCGTGATTCATGTCAACACCGTTTTCCGCGTAACAGGACGGCATTCACATCCTTTGAAACAGGTACCGAGGCCCAGCCCCGAATCCACTTGACAATCATTTAAATAATTGATTAAATATCAAATTGTGAGCAGGGTCTTCAAAGCGCTTTCCGACCCCACCCGCCGCCGCGTCCTTCAGCTGCTGCGCGACCGCCCCATGAGCGCCGGAGAGCTGGCCGACCATTTCGAAGTCTCGAAGCCTGCCATGTCGGCGCACTTCGCCGTCCTGCGCGAGGCGGGCCTGATCGACTCGCAAAAGCGCGGCAAGTCCGTCATCTATGAGCTGCAAATGTCAGTTCTTGAGGACGCACTGCTTGGATTCGCTCAAGGCTTCGGATGGAAACTACGAGACAGCAAAGGGGCGAAAACGAAGCCACTCGACCGTGAGGTCTTTAACTCATGAGCACCCAGATCGGCTATACCCGTCCTTTGAAAACTATGATCCTTGGTTTTTTGGGATTCGCACTGGCCGCTGAGGCCCTTACCTACGCCGAGAAGTCGGGATTCATCGAACCCTCGCTCGAAAAACGCGCGATGGGGCTGCTTATTGGAGCGCTGATCATACTGATAGGCAATTTCCTGCCGAAAGCGCGGCCTCTGAATGCGCCGGGCGTTAATCTTCCTGGACCTGCAGCGGCTGCCGAGCGCTTTGCTGGATGGATCCTGTTCGCGGTAGGGATTGCCTACATTGTATTGTTTGCTTTTGCGCCGCTCGATCAAGCTCGGAAGATCTCATCCATCCTTGGAATTGGCACCATCATCTATGTCGCCGCGAGTTGGGCGTGGATGCTGCCCGGCGCACTGTTGGGCGGCCAAGAGGAGTCGCTCGCCGACAGCCAGCGTGCCGCCAAGAAGCGGAAGCTGATTGTCATGCTGCTCTTTGCGTTCTTCTACATCCTCGCCACCAAGTGCGTGGTGTCTCTTCTCCACAACCGGAGCCAAATCGAGGAGGCCGGTCGGTGGATGTTCATGGGATTCATGCTGCTCTACGTTGCCTTGACGGTGGTTCTGAACCGTAACCGCTGCGCGCACTAATGCGCCTGGGGGACGGACCCTTACTTGTGCGGTGGTTCGCTGTCGATACCAGATAGCGGTCGCGCGGGTCTGGCCGGGCGAAACGGAAGCGGGCAATGGGGGACGCAACCCTGCCGAGGGATAGCCCGGTGGGCTGATCGAGACGATGAACGGGGGCGTGAGGGCACATTCTTGCGCCACCCAAATCGCCATCGGATCGAAAGACCCCCATGCCTTGAAAATCCCCGCCCGAAGGGCGGAATACTCACTAAGGGAGAACGTCGCTTCTCCATTTCAGGCTGAGCCAGCACAGTTACATCGCCGCCAACCGGACGGAACCCTCACCTCCATCGAGGTTGCAGCCTCGTTTCTCATCGGAGGGTTGATCATGGCGATGCCCATCATTCTCCTGAAAATGAAAGGCCTGCCATACTTTTTGCAAGACGCTGCGCTCGACACCAGAAGAAAATGAGCAAGGAATGTCGTTTCTCCAGACGCCTGTCGTGGGCCGCACGAATGAGAAACGCGGAATTGGTCCATTACCAGATTTTCTCCCCGGCCAAACCAGCAACGATCTTGGGACTCTGGGGCAAAAAAAAGAAAGGCGGCACTGGGCCGCCTCTTGTCGCTTTTCGTCTTGCTGGATCGTTGTCAGTTCCCGCCCGAGACCGTCCGCAGCTTGCCCGGCATAAAGTGATACGGCGGCCAGGGTCCGGTGATGCTGATCTGGCAGTCTTTGAAATGCCGCGTCGCTGCGCTGTAGCGGTTCTGGTACTTGGCAATGGCAGTGGAGTCGATCAGGTGGGCAAAATCAATCATCATTCCGCCGGAACCCGTCCGCTTGCAGATCACATCTTCCTCGAGCGGCGAAAACAGTTTGTGTACTTGCATGGAGAGCGCACGTGCTTTCGTCTGCCGCTCTCGGGAGCGGGTCGCCTGCTCCCGCAGTTGGCGAAGGTATTCGCCACCCACACCGTTGGGAGGGTCGGCCAGCGCCTCTTCCAGCACGCCTTCGTTCAGGAGAAGCTTGAAGTGCATCTCAGCTTTCCCCCGCAGCCGGGCAACGCTTTCCAGAAATGTCTTGCGATTGGCCTTCACCGCCCGCCGCAGCGCTTCGTCGGAGTCGAAGATGGTCCCGAAGCGGAAAGGAAGCACGGTGAGGGTGCGGAAGCACTCGCTGACCACGTGAGCATGGTCCACGATGGATTGCTGGGTGAGGGTTTGACCAGCCGAGTAATCGCTGACAATGACCGCGAAATCTCCGCTCGGACATGCGAACACCGAAGCACCGTTAACGCCTCGGAGGTTTTCGATCGCAAAAGGACGCCGAGCCCGTGAGCCGCTTACAAGACCCTGTTGCTCGGTAATACAGTACGCGTACCACGCCATCTCAGTCTCTCCTGGGAGTGCTCGAACACAGATAATCGCGCGCTGTGTCTGAGGGAATGCTGACTTGCGAACGTGGGACTAAACGAAACTGGCTTTGAAATTGGAAATGGACGAGGTACCATCTCCAACTCCTCTATCCTAAGCTCTTTACCCGCGAAACCGCAACCGGAAAGTCGCAGAATTCGCGCTTTTTTATGGCAACGGGCTATTTGCGCGACTTGCGGGCGGGCTTGCTCGCCTTGCGAGGCGCCTTCTGCGCAGACTTTGTGGCTTTCGCGGTCTTTGCGGCCCTGGCAGGCGGCTTTCTCTCTTCGGCAGCTTCCTCGGCTGCACGACGCTCCAACGCCTTGGTAACGACATAAGCCATTTCGGCGACCGGCGCTGGCTTGCCGGTCCAGATCTCGAACTGGCGCGCTCCCTGCTGAACAAACATCTCCAGTCCGGGAATGACTTGCACGCCCTTGGCGCGCGCCATCTTGATTAGCCTGGTCTCGGCGGGCGCGTAAACCAGGTCGAAGAGGTACTTCGTGTTCAGCTCTTTCTCTTCCAGCGGCGACTGCTTGTTGCTGCCCATTCCAACCGGCGTTGCGTTGATGATGACATCGAAACTTTGCTTGGCCACTTCAGCCCGCTTGAGGTATTTCACCTTGGCTTGCCGCGCCAGCGTCTGGCCTTTTTCCGGCGTGCGGTTGGTAATGAAAACCTCCGCACCCTTCGCCTTCAATCCAAATGCCGCCGCCCGCGCCACGCCGCCCGCACCGAGCACCAGTATGCGGGCGCCGGTCAGATGAATGCGCTGCTCCAGAGGCACGACAACCCCGGCCACATCGGTGTTGAAGCCGTAAAGTTTGCCATCGGCACTGCGCACCAGGGTGTTGCAAGCGCCGACCAGCCGCGTCAGCGGATCGGAATTTTCCAGCTCCTCCACGATCTCCTGCTTATACGGCATGGTGATGCTGAGGCCGCGAATTGGAATATCGCGCACGCAAGACAGCAGGTCCTTCAGGCTCTTGGCGTGCAGCGACAGATAGACCGCGTTCACGGTCTCGCGCCGGAAAGCTGCATTCATCATCACCGGAGAAAGCGAGTGCTCCACCGGATCACCGGCAACACCATAGACTTGCGTCGCAGCATCTACGCTGTCGATGCGATAGGTATCGCGCAACTCCATCGCGGTCGCCTGGCCGGGAGCGGTTTCTTCGCCCCGCGTCGCCGCGCCGAAGGTGAACACGCTACCCGCTCGAACTCCCAGTACCCGGCTGATGATGCCCTGCTCTCCCATGCATAAGCCAACCATCTCGCGCCTGGCCGAGTTCGACTCGAGGAACTTCATCATCACCACGTTGTCGTATAGATTCGTGGCCGTCGAGACCACCTTGTAGAAATCCGCTGTGTACTTGCACATTTCCTCGAACGGCGCTTCAAGCTTCTTAGTGTTGCGGAAGTTGTGGTAGGAGATGATGAGACCGGCGCGGTTGCTGAGTTCCCCAAGTTCGGCAGCCTTCAGCGTCTCCACGCTCTGCAGCTCCAGGTCCACCAACTGAAACCCACTGTCTGCGGCTTTGAGGAGCACGTTGAGCTGGGCCGCGACCGGCCCGCGGAACTTGCCTCCGTTGACCGCCCGGCGGCAGGTGGCAATCACCGTCGCCTCTGGATGCATCTCCAGGAAGTTCTTGAGCTTGGGAAGCCCCGCAACGGGTTGCGAGATGTAATCTAACCTAAACTCCAAAAAGGGGTTATCGCGCACCAGCGACTCGGCACGCTCAATGATGGAAGAGGCGTCGGAACCTATCACGGCAACGCATAACCGGGGAAGACGGAAGCGACGGATTCGGGCAGCGTAAGTGCTTGCGGATGCTCTCATGTGGCAGCCCGATGTTACAGATGCACAACAAATGTTGCAACCCCATTATGGAAGAAATTTTGTTGATCTGGTCGCTCAGGCCTATCGGCAGCCACGAATCAGGAGCGATACTGGCAGCCGTTTCCACCGGCCAAAGGTGAGGAAGCAAACTCCTGGAATGGTAGCCAACAAGCACTAGTACGCTATTCTTACTGTAAAAGTGGAACAACAAACAATAATTTAGCTATATTTGTGCACTATAGTGGAGTAAATGTCATAAATTTGCGCTCTAGGACGATGGAAAAGCGAACGGTGATTCGTGTTCCACGTGGAACAATTGGTCGCGCTTCGCTAAACATCCCTTAGTTGCTCCTCCGTCATTCCGAAATAGTGCCCAAACTCGTGGATGACCGTCCGCCGAATCTGTTCGCGAACTTCCGCCTCATTGTGGCAGATGGCCTCGATGTTCTTCTGGTACAGCACAATGTAGTCAGGGCCGGTCGGCAGTTGAAAAACACTCTTGTGGGTCATAGGCACGCCATGGAATAGCCCGAGACGCAAGAGCCTTGGCTTACCATGCTCGGACGGTTTCTGGCCGGGAGGAAAGTCCTCGACTAGGACGGCAACATTTCGGATGCGTCGGCGAAACTCTCGGGGCAGAGAGTCCATCACCTCTTCGACGATCTTCATAAACTCCTCGCGCTTCATGCTTCGCGAGCAACAGGAGTACACGACAGCAGCACTCCGCTTACGCTCTCTCTTCCGCTTCGCTCATCGTATCTTGACAACTCTGACCATCCATAACCAGGACCATTGCGAGCTTGGTTCCCAAATGCGCTCTCCCAATGGCTGGTCCCGTTGTGGGAAGCAGCGCTTCGATTTTCCGACGAAATAACTTGCAACGCTTGCCGTGCGGCGCACAATAAGCATTGGCAGGCATTCTCCCATGCCGTCAACCTCGTGCGCCGATTCCACTGTGGCGCCTCGCTCCCCGCAAGGGTAACCGGCAAGCATAGCTCCTCGAAGTGTCGGTTTGAAGGAGAAAGTCATGCAAGCGCGCCGTCTTTTTTCATTCGTTCTGTTGTTCGCCTTCGCCGCAATTTCTCTTATCGCTCAAGCACAAACTGCCCTGCAATTTGTAGCGGTGACGCCCTGCCGTGTCGCCGATACGCGCAACCCGCCCGGCCCGTTCGGAGGTCCAACGATGACCGGCCAGCGGGACTTCGCAATCCCCCAGAGCGTTCAGGGCAAGCTTTCAGCGCCCGCGTCAACGTCGTTTTTTTCTTGAAGCTCTTCTATTCGCCCGATCTCTTGAGGATCACTCTTCTCCAAAGACTTCGGCGGTGAAGCCCTGCAATTGTGCGCCGTGTTGCCAGGCGTCGGGCGGGAGGCCGGCCTTAAGGCAAGTTTGGGCGAGAAAGGTTTCGCGGTTCCACTCCCACTCGACCGGCACTTGCGGCAGCAGTAAGCCTCGGTGGTTTCCCTGGCTAACGATGAGGCCGTGCCTGCCAACAATGACTTCGTCGGGGCGAATGGGCTGCGGTGGCGACAGAACGCTGATCTCCAGCCTTAGCTCTGAAGCTTCAGCCAGGGTCACTGGTTCGAAGCGGGGATCCTCAAAAGCAGCCGCCCTGGCGGTATCGGCAACCGTTTTGTAGAGCGAGTCTACGGGGAGGATGTAACCAATGCATCCACGCAGTTTTCCCTGAAGATGCAAAGTTGTGAAGGCCCCGCGCGGCTCGGCCAGATGCGGGCTAGGTGGAGTCAGGTCGAGGCCTTGATCGCGGCCCTCCAGTGCAGCCTGAATGGAGTCGTGCGCGAGCCTCAGCAAGAGCTGGCGCTCTGCCGCGGAGTACTCGCAGGTATCGGCCAAAACGATGGCTGACGGAATTTCAGAGGGCGGGGACATCGTTGCGTTTCCTGCGCCGGCTCAGCACAAAGGAACGCCGCTTGCGGCGCTTTACGGCGTGGCGATCGATCTTGCGCCAGAACGCGACAAAATAATCAACGGCAGACACTAGCGACAGACCCACCATCACCCAGATGGACGCCAGCGCAATCGGGCGAACCGGCAGATTGAGGAAATACCAGGGCAAGTGCGTCCAGTGGTGTTCGATGATGGCCGCCACCACGGAGAAGATCTGCACGAACATCTTGCTCTTGCCCAGTTCGCTGGCCTCGATAGTAAAACCTTCCGACGCCGCGACGGAGCGCAACCCGCTGACCAGAAATTCGCGGCCGACGATGATCACCACCATCCAGGCGTGAACGATGCCGGGATTGAACTGCACCAGGGTGATGAATGCGGCCGCGATAAGTAGCTTGTCAGCCACCGGATCGAGCAACATTCCCATGGTGGTGACTTGCGCACGTTTGCGCGCCAGGTAACCGTCGATGGCATCGGTGAGCGAGGCTGCGATGAACACAAATGCGGCCAGCAGTTCACGGTCGCCGTTGGTCGAGCTGAAGCGGTTGCTGGAAAGGATCCAGATCAGCACCGGAATACTGAAAATGCGGGCGAGCGTGATGTAGGTCGGAAGGTTCACAAAACAGACTGGACCAGGGTGACGGCAGCCGCCACTATAACAGCCGATTATGCTCTACTGGTCAGAGCGAAAGCAATCGCAGAAATGTGGCGAGGAGGGCGCCTATTCATCGTGATGGACGGCGATCTCATCCAGCATGATGGGGGCCTGGTATTGTTCCCAATAGCTGTAGCCCACCGGAATTCCCTTGATCCAGTCTAGGACGCTCATCCAGATTCGCAGGGCCGTGCGGCATCGGTTGCGGAACGCAACGATAGGATGATCCAGAGTCGCGACG
>Ga0074046_10001824_pt1 | contig 18834 bp, 14 predicted proteins | sample BogForMeECP23OM3_FD_94441 | JGI IMG/M metagenome (GOLD analysis project Ga0074046, IMG submission 94441) | Bog forest soil microbial communities from Calvert Island, British Columbia, Canada - Bog Forest MetaG ECP23OM3 | ecosystem: Environmental > Terrestrial > Soil > Wetlands ... | reverse complement strand
TGAAGGCCTTCTTGGTCTTGTGGGCGCCTTGGATGGCTGCCTTGTTCGCCGTCCATTCGGCCTCGCACGCTTTTGCAGTTTTTTGCGCGGCATGACTTGCAGCTGTTAGCACCGCTATAGCGGCTACAGCGGCTATGCACCGGAGAAAAAATCGGGATCTGTTCATGAACGCTACTCCCATAAGATCGGTTTCTCTTATGAGAAGGCGCAAATGGTGAGCGAAGTTCCGGCAGAGGCTTGAAAATACCAAGCCGGATTAGAACTTTGCGGAAGAATGAAGGGAGCGTTATGCGCGCAGGGAGATTTTTATTCTTCGGGCATCTCCGGACTGCGGGACCAGGGCATACGCGGGACAGGTACCCCGGCCCCTGCAGCAACGCGGGACCTCTGCAGTATCGCGCGTAGGCGTTACGCTTCAGTAAAAGCTACGAAAATAAAGACGGCCGGAAAATATGCAGGCGCCTATGGACAAGAACGTTTTAGCCTTTGCGGAGAGGTTGCGTGCCAAGGCGGATGCTTTGGGCGATACGGGCGGAATCGAGTGGCGGCTTAGCGCCGCTCCGGTTTGCTATGAGCCTGCAGTAGCCGCTATGGAGGAGCGCGCCGCGGCGATCGGCGCCGGGCTAAAGCCTGAACTCGTTTGGCTCCTGGAGCACCCGCCGCTTTATACCGCAGGCACAAGCGCAAAACCTGGCGATCTCCTCGATGCGGCGCGCTTTCCGGTCTATTCGAGCGGCCGCGGCGGGCAATACACCTATCACGGGCCAGGCCAGCTTGTTGCCTACGTCCTCCTCGATCTCAACAAGCGCGGCCGCGATGTGCGCTGCCATGTGCACCGGCTTGAGGCGTGGGCCATTGCGGCGCTGGCGGATTACGGCGTTTCTGGGGAGCGTAAGGAGGGCCGGCCCGGGATCTGGGTCAAGAAACCGCGAGGGGATGCGAAAATCGCCGCGCTTGGCGTGCGCGTGCGGCGCTGGATCACCTATCACGGCATCGCGGTCAATATCTGCCCTGACCTGTCGCATTTCTCCGGGATCGTGCCGTGCGGGATCGCGGATGCCGGGGTGACGTCGCTCGCGGCCGAATGCCCAGGCGGGCTTCGCCCCCTGATAGCGAAGCGGCGCATCGGCCAGTAGTTCGAGCGGCTGCAATGTCCGGTTCGGGGCCGCAGCTGCCTTGCACGCCTGTGCCAGCGGCGAAAAGTGACCCGAAAGCGACTTCCGGCTGTCCGCTTTCTGAGGCAAGTAAGCCCCAGGGCCACAGTTTCCAAAACAAAGTTCAGCGCGCGAAGGGACCGCACCGAAAGTGCCGTCAAGCGTGTTCGACAGTGAAGCATGCTTGCGCGAGCATCTAGGGCATTTAATATTATGCCCGCCTATACGGAATAAGAATTATAAAGAGGCTGGAAATGACCCGTTCAGAAGACTCGACAACTGCAATTTTTGCGGCACAAGGGCAGATGCCCGTGCTTATGCGCGCCTTCGATTGGTCATCGACCTTGCTTGGCAATCCGGAGACCTGGCCACAAAGCTTGCGCTCGGCGCTCAGTATCTGTTTGAATACCCGCTACCCCATCTGCATCTACTGGGGCCCTGAACACGTCCTCCTCTATAACGACGCCTGGAGCTCGACCTTAGGCGACAAGCATCCGTGGGCGCTGGGACGCACCGCGCGCGAGGTGTGGCCCGAGATTTGGCATCTCATCGGAGCCCAGTTTGCGAAAGTGATCGGCGAGGGCGAGGCAATCTGGTCGGAAGATGAGCTCCTGCCGATGCGCCGGCGCGGCTATACTGAAGAATGCTATTTCAATTTCACCATCAGCCCGATCCGGGGCGAGGGCGGAGCGGTGGCCGGTATTTTCAACGCGGCCATCGAGACGAGTGGCTGGGTCATCTCCGAGCGCCGGACGCGGTTGCTGCGAAAGCTGGCGGAGGGGACAGCTGCGGCGCGATCCGTTTCTGAAGTTTGCGCGCGTGCGGCGGAGATTCTAGCGAGCGGCGCCGAGGATGTACCGTTCTGTTTGATTTACCAGCTTGGGGACGACGCAGGCGCCCGGCATGCGCAGCTCGCCGCCGCCGCAGGAATAGCTGCCGTTAGCCCGGCGCGCCCTAACATCGTAGCTTTAGAGGACGAAGGCGCCTCCTCAGGCACCTGGCCTTTGCAGCGTGTTTTGTGCGCAGGCGGTCTAGAGGTTGTGGACGGGCTTGGCGCCCGGTTCGGCGTTCCGCTCCCAGGCGGCGCATGGCCGGAGCCCGCGAACTCTGCCGCCGTGATCCCGATTTGCCTGTCTGCGGATGACCAAACCCCCTCTGGCTTTCTGATATTGGGCATTAATCCTCGCCGGGCATTCGACGGGGATTACCGCTCCTTTGCCGAACTCGTGGCCGCAAGCGTAAGGGACGCCATTGCCCGCGCCCGCACCTACGAAGAGGAGCAGCGAAGGGCCGCCGAACGGTCGGCTATTGTGGAATTCGCCATGAACCGCGTCCGTGAAGGGGCCTTCCTGGTCGATAATGACTCGCGCCTCCTTTACGTGAACGATGAAGCCATCCGCTCGTTGGGCTACAGCCGCGAGGAATTACTCCGCATGTGTGTGCCGGACATCGATCCGGACTTTCCGGCAACGCGCTGGGCCACCTATTTGCGCGAGGTGACGAGGGAAGGCTCGCTGACTTTCGAAACCCGCCATAAGACCAAAGATGGGCGCATTTTTCCCGTCGAGATCAATACCAATTACTTCAAATATAACGGCATCCATTACAGCATGGCGTTAGTGCGCGACATCACCGGGCGCAAAAACCGCGAGGAAAAGATCTGCCTGCTCCTACATGAGGTTAACCACCGCGCCAAGAACATGCTGAGCGTAGTGCTAGCGATCGCAAAACAAACAGCTGCGACCCGGCCCGGCGAGTTCCTCGAGAGATTCTCCGAGCGCATTCAATCACTTGCTGCCAGCCAGGACCTGTTCACCGAAAGCCAGTGGCAAAGCGTTGACATCGAAGATCTGGTCCGCGCGCAGCTCGTGCATCTCCACGGCCTGCTTGACAGCAGAATCAGACTCGACGGTTTGGCGCTTCGCATTACAGTTCCGGCTGCGCAGTTGATCGGGATGGTGCTGCATGAGCTAGCGGCCAACGCCTGCATGTACGGAGCGCTTTCCAATAGCGCCGGGCAGGTCGCGATCGCATGGCGGGTCGAAAATGGTAGCGCCGGGGCCAGCCGCTTCAGCCTCAGCTGGACGGAAAGCGGGGGACCGCCCGTTGTTACGCCTTTCCGTACAGGGTTCGGCTCGATTGTCCTGCGCGAATTGCCTCAAGCGCAGTTGGATGCAGAGGTACAGCTGGATTTCGCGCCAACGGGTCTGCGCTGGCGCCTTGAGTGCCCGGCGGAGATGCTTCTTGAAGACACCCGAGGGCCAAGTTAACGATTTCAGGCCGCTTGCGCCATGAAAAGAAGAGTGGGGTAAACATAAAGCCGAACCGTTCCAGGGCCGGAGGATATCGCCGAACAAGTTCGAGGCCACGATTACGTCGAAACGGTCAGGGTTCAAGACGAAATGGGCTGTCAGGATATCGATGTGATATTGGTCCCAGCGCACATCGGGATAGTGCTTCGCCATCTCCTTCACGCGCGTGCGCTAATGCGCTAAGTAGTAATCGCAGGATGCGAAATCGAACCAGTCGAGGCGCGGCTCGAAATTGAAGCGCTTGGCTGCGGCTTCGAGCGCGCGCACGCCCTCCGGAACCACCTCTTTGCCGATCCCGTCGCCAGGGATCACCGCGATGCGATAAGTCTTGCCTGTCATACCTGCTACCGTGAAAATCCAGCCCAATGCCACCGCCCGGGGCGGCGCTCAGGCAATAGTGTCATTGGTCCGGACTCGTCTGCTGGCAAATCGCCCCGATATATTATGGAGTGGATAATCCGGGACAGTGTCCGGGTAATGCTGGAGCGCCGCCAATGAGCGAAGAGGTCTGCGTCACCATCACGCGCGAAGAGAATTTCCGGTTTTCGGTGGATTTCGGTCCAGGAATGGCTGCCATGATCGCAGACGAACCGGTGCCCATTGGAGAAGGCGCCGGTCCATCGCCTGAGCAGATGCTCGCGGCCGCGGTGGCCAATTGCCTTTCCGCCAGTCTCGTTTTCGCCCTGCGTAAGTTCAAGGAAGACCCGGGTAAGCTTACGGCAACGGCCATGTGTAAGACCGGGCGCAACGAGCAAAACCGGCTGCGCGTGATAGGGATCGAGGTCGCCATCGAGCTTGGAGCGGAGCCGCAAAGCTCCAGCCAGCTCGAACGGGCACTGGCGCAATTCGAAAATTTCTGCACAGTATCGCAAAGCGTCAAAAGCGGCATCCCCTATTCGGTAACGGTGAAAGGCGCCGATGGCCGTATACTCAAATAAAGAAAACGGGATAAGCTCGCGCGCGCTTGGCTTCGCCTAACTCCCGAGGGGGGCGCAAGATCCGGCTGAACTACAAAGTCAAATACTAGGGCAGGAAAGATATGGCAGCTAAACCCGCAGTTCTATTCGTGTGTCTTGGCAATATTTGCCGCTCGCCGTTAGCCGAGGCGGCGTTCCGCCGCGAGGCCGCGCGCATCGGCATCGATGCTGAGATCGACTCGGCCGGCACAGGGCATTGGCATGCAGGCGAAGCGCCCGACAGGCGGGCACAGGCGGTCGCGCGCCGTTATGGGATCGATATCGCCGGCTATCGCGCCCGGCAGATACGCCAGGAGGATTTCCACCGCTTCAGCCACATTGTCGCCGTCGATCACCAGAACCTCGCCGCTCTGAACGCGATGAAGCCGAGGGACGGCAAGGCCGAGCTCAGCCTCTTGCTCGATCACGCCGCAGGATACAAGGGCCAGGAGATCGCCGATCCCTATTATGGCGGGGATGACGGGTTCGATGTGACCTGGGCTGAGGTGACGCTTGCGGCGGAAGGGCTTGCGCGGCGTTTCGCGGAGCAAATGTGACGCGCCTTGCGGAGGCAGGAGCTGCGCTTCTCGGCAGCGCGCTGCTTAAAGCGCGCGGACTTCATGGCGGCAGCTTATCCCAAATCGTGCACATAACGCTCGCCGATGGACGCGAGGCGATCGTCAAGGGCGGGGCGGCTCCAATTGCCGAAGCCGCGATGCTCGAGGCTATCGCTGCGAGCGGAACGCCGGCGCCGGCCGTACTCGCCGCGAGCGGTGAGGCGCTTGTCATCGAAGCCATGCCCGCCGGCGGCTCGCTGAACGAAGCCTGGGCCGGCCTCGGCCTTGTGCTGGCGAAGCTGCACGCAGCCAAGGGGCGGTCTTACGGCTGGGCGGACGAGTATGCCTTCGGTCCTGTCGCCATAGCCAATGGATGGATGGAGAGCTGGCCAGGTTTTTGGGCGGAGCGCAGGCTGCTTGCGCATTGCCCGCACCTTGCTCCGGCGCTCGCACGCCGCGTCGAGGCGCTTGCCGCGGACCTTCAGAACCGGCTGCCGGCGCAGCCCCCGGTTTCTTTGCTGCATGGCGATCTATGGGGCGGCAACATTCTCATCGCCAGGAACAGAGTGAGCGCGCTCATCGATCCGGCTTGCTATTACGGCCATGCCGAGGTGGACATCGCCATGCTGGGTCTCTTCGACCGGCCCTCGCCGGCATTCTACGAAGCTTACGGGGCGCTTGAGCCCGGCCACGAAGAGCGCGTTGCCGTTTACCGGCTATGGCCTGCCCTCGTTCACCTCCGGCTGTTCGGCGATGGCTATAGGCCGCTTACCGCACAGTTGCTGTCCGAAGCCGGTGCATAACCGGATCTCGCCAGGCTCTGCATTTGTTAACGACGTGCCTTCGCGGCTGGCAATTGACAATAATCAAAGCCTGCGGCACCCTTCCACGCATTAAATTGCACAACCATGCCAAAGGCCTCCGGTGTCTGGAGATCCCGCTAAAGTTGTTGCTGCGGCCGGGCGCGAGGCGCCCGAAGAGCGCCCTTGGCTGCGTTGGTATGGGGACGTTCCCGCAAGCCTTACCTATCCCGATATCACGCTCTATGAAGCCGTGGCGGCGACAGCCATGCGCACACCGGATGCGGTGGCGTGGGATTTCATGGACACGGTTGCGACCTATCGCGAGTTTCTTGGCTCGATCGATGCGTGCGCCGATGGGCTCGCGGCCCTCGGCGTCAAGCCGGGTAGCCGCATACTTGTCGCGATGCCGGCATCGCCGCAGGGCGTCATTAGAACACTGCAGATCGCAGCTCATCAAATGGTCGTGCCCACGCAACATCGAGTTCCGGCGGGAATTACCGAAAACGCTGGCCGGAAAGGTCGACTACAGGGCATTGATGGCGGGGGAAAAAGATAGGCGAGACCCAATGGAAGCGGCCGTTCAAACGACAGAACATGGTGGCGATCGCGTCGCTGCAGCGCTGAAAGCGCATGGAGTGACGTTGCTTTTCACGCTGTGCGGCGGACATATCTCGCCCATCCTCACCGGCGCCAAGGCGCGCGGCATCCGCATCGTCGATACGCGCGGCGAAGCGGCGGCGGTGTTCGCCGCCGATGCGGTGGCGCGGCTGACCGGCATCCCAGGGGTTGCGGCCGTGACGGCGGGCCCCGGCGTCACCAACACTGTGACGGCGCTGAAAAACGCGCAGCTCGCACAATCGCCGCTCGTGCTGCTGGGCGGGGCGGCGCCGACCCTGCTGCAAGGACGGGGCGCGCTTCAGGATATCGATCAGCGCCCGATCGTGACCTCCGCCGTCAAGCTCGTTAAACAGGTCCGGCGCGTCCGCGATCTCGGCTCCGCGATTGAGAGCGCCTTCGCTGCAGCACGCGCCCGTGTGCAGGGGCCGGCGTTCGTCGAATGCCCGGTCGATCTGCTCTACGAAGAGGCGCTCGTGCGCCAGTGGTATGGCGATGCGGCTGGCAAGGGCGGATCGCTAGCGAGCCAGCTGCTCCGCTTCTATGTGGAGAGGCATCTTTCTCATATCTTCTGGGGAAGCAAAACTATTCGCCCGCCCGTGGCGCTTAAGATCTCCGCGCCGGCGGTGCGGGGCCGGGCGCTCGCGGCAGCCGAGCAGGCGCTTTCGCGGGCAGCGCGGCCGCTGGCCGTCATTGGAAGCCAAGCGCTCGCGGCGGGAAACGATCCCGCCCGGATCGCCGTTGCCGCGGCCCGGCTTGGGGTTCCTGTCTACCTTTCGGGCATGGCGCGCGGATTACTTGGGCGCGATCACCCGCTTCAGCTGCGTCACCAGCGCCGCCAGGCCCTGAAGGAGGCCGATTGCGTTATTCTTGCCGGGGTGCCGTGCGATTTCCGGCTGGACTATGGCCGGCATGTGCGCCGCTCTGCCACGTTGATCGCCGCCAATCGAAGCCGCAAGGAGGCGCGTTTGAATCGCGTTCCGGACGTGGCGGCAATCGGCGATGCCGGGCTATTTCTCGAGCAGCTCGCCGCCAAGGCGGCAGACAGCTCGCGCTGGCGGGATTGGATCGGCAGTCTTCATGCCCGCGATGCGGTGCGCGAAGCCGAAATCGAGCAACAGGCGAGCGCGGAAGCCGAGTTCGTCAACCCTATCGCGCTTCTGCGAGCCATCGACCGCACGGCCGGCGATAACGCCATATTTGTCGCCGATGGCGGCGATTTCGTCGCGACGGCATCGTATGTGCTTCGGCCGCGCGGCCCTCGCACGTGGCTCGATCCAGGGCCATTCGGCACACTTGGGGTTGGCGCCGGCTTTGCGCTCGGCGCTGCGCTCTGCCGGCCTCAGGCCGAGGTCTGGATCATCTTCGGCGACGGCGCATGCGGGTATAGCCTTGCCGAGTTCGACACCTTCGTGCGCCATGGCATTCCGGTCATCGCGGTCGTCGGCAACGACGCCGGCTGGACGCAAATCGCCCGCGAGCAGGTGAAGGTCCTCAAAGATGACGTCGCAACCGTGCTCGCGCGCAGCGCTTATCATGAGGTTGCGGCTGGATTTGGAGCCGAGGGCATCCTGGTGAAGTCGAATGCCGGGGTTCCGGATGCCCTCATGCGCGCCAAAGCCGCCGCAAAGGCCGGCAAGCCCGTGCTGATCAACGCTTGGCTCGACCGCACGGCCTTCCGGGAAGGCGCTATTTCAATGTGAGGACTTCCGAAGAAGAGCCTCCATCACTCATACGAAGGGATCGCCCCTATGAGCACTGCCGAAGCCCTGGACGTCCGGACCGGACCGCAACTCTCCGATATCCTTTCCCGCCAGCGGCAGGCCTTTTTGCGGGAGGGACCGCCGCTGCTCGCCGAGCGGCGGGCGGACATCGTGAAGCTGCGGGACGCGGTCAAGAACGAGGCGGAGCGGATCGCGTCGTCGATCTCGGCGGATTTCGGCAACAGATCGAGGCACGAGACGCTGCTGGCAGACGTTTGGCCGGTGATCGCTTCCGCCCGGCACACGCTTCATCATCTTAGCTCCTGGATGAAGCCGAAAAGCGTGGCCGTGGGCTTGGAGCTTTTGCCAGGCCGCGCCCGGATCCTTTATCAGCCCCTCGGAGTTGTGGGCGTCATCAGCCCTTGGAATTATCCGTTTCAGCTCGCAATCATGCCGCTGATGGCGGCACTTGCGGCTGGCAACCGTGTGATGCTGAAGCCTTCGGAGCTGACGCCGCGCACCTCGGAATTCTTGGCAAGCTTCCTCGGAAAGCTTTATCCGGCCGATAAAGTCGCAACCGTCCTTGGCGGGCCCGAGACGGGCGCAGCTTTCGCTGCGCTACCATTCGACCATTTACTTTATACCGGCTCAACTGCGGTTGGACGCCGGGTGATGCTTGCCGCTGCCGAAAATCTCACGCCGGTTACGCTCGAGCTCGGCGGCAAATCGCCCTGCATCATCGGCGAGGATGCGGCCCTGCCCGCTGCGGCGGAAAGCATTGCTTCGGGCAAGCTGCTGAATGCCGGCCAAACCTGCATCGCGCCGGATTATGTCCTCGTTCCTGAGGCGCGCCGGGAGGAATTCCTCAATTTACTTCAAGCGGCAGTCAAGAAGCTTTATCCGTCGCTTAGGACGAATCCCGATTACACGTCGATTGTGAATGGCCGGCATTATGGGCGTATCGTGCGGTATATCGAGGAGGCGCGCCAGCGAGGGGTGCGCGTCATCGGGATCAATCCAGCGAACGAGCCGCTTCCAACCGATGAGCGCAAGATCGCTCCCACGCTTCTGATCGATCCGCCGGACGATCTGGCCGTCATGCGCGATGAGATTTTCGGCCCCGTCCTGCCAATCAAGTCCTACGGGTTACTTGACGAAGCCATAGACTACGTCAACAGCCACCCCCGCCCTCTCGCGCTCTATTACTTCGGAGCGGGCAGGGAAAACCGGGACAAAGTGCTGAACCGTACAGCCTCCGGCGGAGCCTCGGTCAATGAGACGCTGATGCATGTTTTGGTCGAGAACTTGCCTTTCGGGGGCATCGGCCCCTCAGGTATGGGCGCTTATCATGGCGAGTACGGATTTCAAACGTTCTCCCACCGGAAGGGCGTATTCTTGCAATGCCCTCTCAATGGCGCTGGCCTGTTGCGCCCGCCCTTCGGACGGGTGGCCAACAAGATATTGAAATTCATGCTTGGCCGCTGAGGGCCAGCGGTCTTCATGGCGGCGCGGGCGTGCCCGGCGATAGGCGCGGTCTGCCAACCCGGGCGCGCCGGCCGGGTTCTGCTCGAAAGGCCTGTCCGGCGCGGCAACGATTTTTACGATTGCGACAGAAGACCATAACATGTCTGGCTCACGCTAGCTAGAGTGCGTCCGGAAAAGTGTGAAGCGGTTTTCCGATAAAGACGCGCGACAAAACAAAGACCTAGAGCCCGCTTTTGATTCCATCAAAAGCGGATAGGCTCTATCGTCGAGGCGCCATGGTAGCGAAAAGCGCCTTAGCAAAAGCTTAAACGGCCTAACACGCGGATTTTACAGCAAAAACGCCGGTTGCCGTCCGGACGGCCGCGCGGGTGCAGGCGTGCGCCCTTGCAATCTGCGGTTACAGTTTAGGGTTAATGCGCGCAACAATCTATGTTTAATGGACTTTTTGAATCGCACATTTGCGGGTGAAAACGCGAAAAATCACGATTTTTGCGGCGGGAAGAAATAAAAATCCGCGCCCCTTTACCATGCTCGAATTAACCACGCCGCAGGCTTACGAAAATGCACGCCGGCGGCGCGATGAGAATGCATAGGGACCTATGAAGCGAACGAGCCACGCGCTTGCGCGCGGTTCGGCGGGCGGCAAGTCCGCAACGCTTCGAAAGCGGCCTACCGGCCGAAGCCCGCCTCGGGCCAAATCCGAACCTCTCGCAGAATGTTCACAAGATGTAACCTCTTTCCCATGACGAGGCATGTGCGTCCTTTTGTGGGACGGGCATCACTGGATTTACTGTGAAATTCCGGTTCCGGTAAGGCTAAACGGACAGACCGGGACGAAGCCGTTAAGGCATGGCTGCTTTCAACCGGCCGGCGAACTCTCCGAAATCGATGTCGTCCGGCCTTAGCTTCCGAAGCCGTTCCCCGTAATAGACGGCGCTTCGAAGGTCCCGGGCGGCAAGGGCGTCTTTGAGGAGAAGCGCTAAAATATCCACATTGGATGGGTTTGCCGCCAAGGCTTGCGTAAGGACGCGCCGGGCCTCTCCGGTTTCTTGGGCCGATTGCAGGGCGACCGCGTAGACATAGGCGTAACGCGGCTGGGCCGGCTCCAAATCGTTTGCGCGCTTCAAGCTCCCGGCAGCTTCTTCATAGCGTTTCTGCCTGACGAGCGCGAGGCCAAGCGCATGGTGCGCCGCTGCGGCCTTGGGCTGAAGAGCGATTGTCTCCCGGAGCAAATTTTCCGCCTCGGATTCCCGGCCCATGGACCGGTAGAGATCCGCCAAATTAACCCGGGAAGGAACCTGCTTGGGAGCGAGTTTGATTGCGGCAACATATTCTTGCTCCGCGAGCCCCGCTTTGCCTTGCCGCAAGTAGAAGCCTGCAAGATCGGTTCGCTCTTCAGCCCTGTCCGCATTGAATTGCTTCGCGGCGATATATTCAGCCCAACCTTGTTCGAGAGCAACCTTCTCCGATCCGGCCGTGGCCTCCGGCAGGTCCGCAAGCAGCGATGCAGCCTCGATGCGCACGGCGCGGACAGGATCTGACAAGCTGGCCTTGGCGCGCGCCCAGCGGATTTCAAGCTGCAACGGCTCGAGTGCCCTCAAGGCTCCGATTCGAACCAGCGGTTCGGGATCCCGCAGACCCTGTTGAATTTGAGCGTCTACCGCGGCCGATGGTCTCTCGCGTAATTGAAGCAGAGCTGTCGCTCGCGCGATCGCCGGCGCTGAAGCATCTTGCGCAACCTTGAGCAGCAAATCACGGGCCTCTGGCTGATCGAGCCTCGCCGCATAAAAGGCCTCCGTATAGGTCTGGAAGCCTTTGCGCAAGGGGCCATGCCAGCGTTCGACCGCAGCGGCCGCCCAGCCCGCATCGCGGCCGGCATGGCAGCTTGAGCATGTATTCGGCACACCGGATTTCACGGTGAGATCGGGCCGCGGAATGCGGAAGGAATGGTCGTGGCGCCGGTCGATAACCATGTATGTCCGAGCGGGCATGTGACAGGCGATGCAGTCCGGCGAATTCTGGCCGGCGCTGTGGCCGGTGTGGGTTACGGCTGCAAACTTCTCAGGCGCGTGGCACTGGGAGCAGACTTCGCTCCCGGCGGCTTTCAGCTTGCCGCTATGCGGATCGTGGCAATCCGTGCAGACCACGCCTTTCGCAAACATTTTGCTCTGCTGGAAGGAGGACGTGTTGAATACCTCGTCCTTCATTTGCCCATCGTCTTCGAATAGGTCAGGCGTCAGAAAAACCGGAAGATGGGTGTCCGCCAAAGGCTGCCCGGGACGCCAGTTTTCCGAGAATTCGCCGCGCCTCGAATGGCACCGGCCGCACGCCTCCATCTGGCCGCCTTTAGCCGGGATCGATTGAAAGCCGGAATGCGCTACGTTTGCCGGCCGGTCACGTTGAACCCAACCGACGTGGCCCGCACCAGGACCGTGACACGCCTCGCACCCAACGCTCACCTCCGAAAAGGTGGTATGGAAGCTGTCCTTCGCCGCATCGTAATTCTTGCGCACGCCTGTCGAGTGGCATTCCGCGCACATGTAGTTCCAGTTCTGCTGCGGCCCAGTCCAGTGCAGAGGGTCTGACGGCGGGATGTCTTCGCTAGGATACAGGTGAAACCAGCGCTGTCCACCCTCGCTCTTGGGCCGCGTATCCCAAGCATAGGGAAGAGCCTGCAGCCGCCCATCCGGAAATTCCACCAGGTATTGCTGGAGGGGATCGACTCCGAACGTGTATTTGACAGCAAACTTAGCCAGCTTTCCGTCTTTTCCCTCGGTTTCAACAAACAAGCGGCCATCCTTGCGGTAAAAAAGCGCTTTGGAGCTGAAATGCTGGGCTTGCGCACCGTTGAAATCGCCGAGCACCGCTTTCTCAGTTGCCTCTTGCATGGCTTGGGCATGCTGCGATGCCGTCCATGACTTGGCTTCAGCTCGATGACATCCGGCGCAGACTGCAGAGCCCACAAAGCCCGCAGGCCCGCCGAAGACATTGTCTTGAGCCACGGCGGGCGCGGCGGCTGCGGCAAAGAGAAAGGTTGTAAGCGCTATCAGGACAAGCGCCGGGACTTTCCATTTTCCCGGCAGCTTCCCCCGTTGAAAAGCCCTCTCAAAGATATTTAAGCCTAGCCGCATGAGCACCCCGTTTGAGATCAGGCAGGCAGCCTACTTCCCGTCCTGGGCCGCGCGGTTAGCTTCCGCCAGCTTCCGCTTGTCCTCGTCCGTTAGCACCGGCGGCTCGACCTTGATCGTGAGTTTCGCGATTTTGCCGGTGAACTTGAACGGCACTTGGTAGTCGCGATCGTCGACAGGCGTCCCAGTGTCCGACCCGATGTCGAAGGTCTCATCCCAAGGCAGCGTTAGCGGCACCGTGCGCTCCACCGTCTGCGTCGCAACCACCTTGCCATCCACCTTAAAGGTTCCGGTGCCGGAACGGCCAAGCCCGCTGACATCGTTGAATGCAAGGGTCGCAAAACCGAGCCCATCGTATTTGAAGTCAAACTCGAGCGTATGCTTGCCGGGCGAAAGCTCCTCCGCCCCTTCCCAGCGCACGCGCTTCAAATCGAGCAGATTCCAGACGAAGACAGGCTTGCCCTTGAGGAGATACATGCCGTAGCCGCCAAAGCGCCCGCCATCTGTCACGATCATGCCCTCCGGCTTTACTTGGGCAGCGCCAAGTCCGAGACGGACTTCCTCGCCGCCGCTGGGGATCTCGATTTCGGCTGCAATGGTGTAGGAGGTGTTCAGCAAGGAAGGCGAGGTGCCGCGCGGGATTCCGGTTACGGGTTGGCCGGAGTAGACGAACTCCGTGCGGCCGCCCGACATCGAGGGACGCGGCGTAACCATCCGGGTTGCCACAGACGCGTCGAGCGGCAGCACCTGATATTTAGCGAATTCGGCAAACATCAGATCCGTCATTTCCCGTACCTTGGCCGGATTGGCGGCAGCTAAGTCGGTATACTGCGTCCAGTCGTGCCGGACATCGTAAAGCTCGAATTTGAACGCGCTGGCCGGGTCCTCGACCGCCCTGCCGAGCAGCTCCCACGGCGCGCGGACCGGAACCGCGCTCAGCATCCAGCCATCGTTGTAGAGCCCTTGCACGCCCAGCATCTCAAAATACTGGATGCGATGCGGCGATTGTGCATCGGCGTTGGTTTTGTCGAAGCTATAGGCGAGGCTCACACCCTCGATTGGCTTTTGCGCGACGCCGTCCACCATGACGGGGGCTGGAATGCCCGTCACTTCCAGGATCGTCGGCACAATGTCGATCACATGATGGAATTGCGGGCGAATGCCGCCTTTGTCTGTAATATGGCCCGGCCAAGAGATAGCCATTCCCTGACGGGTGCCGCCGAAGAAGGACGGAATCTGCTTGGTCCATTTATAGGGCGTGTCGAAGGCCCAGGCCCACGGCACGGCCATATGATTGTATGTCTGGTCCGAGCCCCAGGCATCGTACCACTTCATCTGATCGGCCACCGGCAGCTCGATGCCATTGAACTGCAGCACCTCGCTGGGCGTCCCATTCGGAGATCCCTCGGCCGAGGCGCCGTTGTCGCCGCTGATATAGATGATGAGCGTATCGTCGAGCTTGCCCATGTCCTCGACCGCTTGAATCACACGGCCAATCTCATGGTCCGTATAGGCGAGAAAGGCGGCATAGACCTCCGCCTGGCGGATATAGAGCTTCTTTTCCTCGTCGGAGAGCATATCCCAGCTCTTCAAGAGCTTGTCCGGCCACGGCGTTAGCTTGGCATCGGCGGGGACAACCCCAAGCTTTTTCTGGTTCGCGAAGATCTGCTCGCGCAGCGCATTCCACCCCCTGTCGAAAAGGTGCATGGCGCTGATTTTCTCGATCCATTCCGGCGTGGCGTGATGGGGTGCGTGCGTGCCCCCGGGCACGTAATAGAGGAAGAACGGCATCGACGGGTTGATGTCGTTCAACTGGTTCAGCCAGTGGATGGCGTCGCCGGCCATGGCGGTGGTCAGATTCCACTTGGGGTTCCCAACATAGGGATAGATCGCCGTGGTGTTGCGGAAGAGGTTCGGCTGCCATTGGCTCGTATCGCCACCCACAAAGCCGTAGAAATATTCGAAGCCCATGCCGGTTGGCCACTGGCCGAAAGGCCCGGCTTGGCTTGCCTCCCAGGTCGGCGTGTTATGGTCCTTGCCGAACCAGGACGTGCGGTAGCCATTTTCCAAAAGGATCCGCCCGATCGTAGCGTTCTCCTTGCCAATCACGCTGTCATAGCCCGGGAAACCTGTGGCCGCCTCGGAGACCACGCCAAAGCCCGCAGAGTGGTGGTTCCGGCCGGTGATCAGCGCGGCCCGGGTCGGCGAGCACAGCGCGGTCGAATGAAAATTGGTGTAGCGCAGCCCATTCGCGGCAATGCGGTCCAGCGCGGGCGTCGGGATAACACCGCCAAAAGTGGATGGTGCGGCAAAGCCCACATCGTCGGTCATGATCAGGAGAATGTTCGGCGCCCCTTTCGGCGGCACCACCCGCATCGGCCAGTAAGGCTTGGACTGCGGGGCATTCAGCTCAATCTGGCCCTTGAAAGGCTGTGGCGGGGGCGGAAGATAGCGCCCGTCAATCGTGGTGGCGGCGCCGGGCGATCCTGGTGTGCCGGTAATTTCTTCTGCGTTGGCGCCGCCGGCGTACAAGGCGCCGAGAAGCAAGGTGCCAAAAGATAGGATGCTGAGTTTCATGACCTCACCGCCTGCCATGTACAAAGTGCCACGCTCTGGTCTGGCCGGCCAAAGCCCAACGGTCAGGCTCTATTCTGAGATCCGAGCGCTGATTGGAGATTGATGATTGTCAACACAGCAAAGAACATCGCCGCGCTTGCTAAGTACGGCGTAAAAGTTTTCTGACGATTTAGAGAATCGGTTGCGGGCCTTCCGATGTGCTATGCTAGCCGGGAACGGCGCGACAGTCCGTTAAGGTCCTTTTGAGAAAGTCTCAAAATGAGCATATGTACTCGCGAGAGCGATCTACGCACAGATTTGGTTTCTCCGCTCGAGATAGAGCGGCAAATTTTAACTATTGCAAACCAGAGTGGGTTAGCGAGACCGCGGTAAATCACTTCATCTTGATAGGGTTTCGTAAACATTGACGGTTTTGGTGCTGTGTGTCTTCCGATTAACAACTGCCTTGCGGCGCGAACCAAAGATTGCGTGCTGAGCGTTAGGATGAGAAGAGATACAGCGTGACCTCAAACAGAAGCGAGAGAGGACATTCAAATTGCCATCGCAGAACGGCAAAGGCGGCCAGGGCGGTCCATGGGGAAGCGGGGTAAAACCCGATGCTGATATTAGGGATCTGGTCCGGCAGAGGCAGGATAGACTCAAGCAGATCATGCCGGGGGGTGGCCTGCGCGGGGCAATCTTCGTTGCCGTTATCGCTCTGGTGGGATTAGGCGCGTGGACCGCCTATTACACTGTGCCGAGCGACTCTGTCGCTGTCGTGCAACGTTTCGGTAAATATCTCAAGCAGGTCCCGCCGGGGCTGCATTTCAAGCTGCCGCTCGGCATCGATGTGGCGACAATTGTTCCCGTTAAACGGCAATTGAAGCAGGAATTCGGGTTCGGGACCCCAGGCGCTACAGATCCGTATCAGACTTCTCGCGACGCAAGGCGGGAAACGCAAATGGTGACGGGCGACCTCAACGCCGCATTGGTGGAATGGGTGGTTCAATACCGTATCTCGGATCCGGTAAAGTACCTTTTCGACGTTCGGGAACCGAGGGGGACCCTCCGCGATGTTTCCGAATCCGTCATGCGGGAAGTCGTCGGCGACCGTACCGTGGACGAAGTGCTCACCATCGGCCGGCAGGAGATCGAGGCGGAAGCGCTGACAAAAATGCAGGCGCTCTCTACCAAATACGCAATGGGGATCAGCATCGATCAAGTGCAATTGAAAAACATCAATCCGCCTGAGGCGGTGCAGGCTTCGTTCAACGAGGTCAACCAGGCCCAACAGGAGAAAGAGAAGCTGATCAACGAAGCCCGGCGCGATTACAACAAGGTGATCCCATTGGCAGAGGGCGAGAAGGATCAGCGGATCCGCGAAGCCGACGGTTACCGGCTCAAAAGGATCAATGAAGCGGAAGGCGACGTTGCCCGGTTCAGCGCCTTATTGGCGGAATACATCAAGGCCCCGGTGGTTACCCGCCGCCGGATCTACATCGAGACCCTGCAGGACGTCATGCCGGGCATCCGCTCCAAGATCATTGTCGACGAAAAGACGCGCAGCATTCTGCCATTGTTGAATCTCGACTCCCAGAAGGGAGACCGGCCATGAGTGCGACCAAATTAGTAACTATTTTTGCGGTTCTTGGCATCGGAGCTTTCGTTTTGATGAGCTCGATTTATACGGTGAGCGAAGTCGAGCAAGCCATCATCACTCAGTTCGGCGAGCCCGTCGGTGCTCCCGTGATTGCCGCCGGTTTGAAGCTCAAGCTGCCCTTCATCCAGGACGTCAACCTGATCGACAAGCGAGTTCTCGAGTGGGACGGTAGTCCGTCCGATATGCCAACCAAGGACAAGCTCTACGTCTCGGTCGACCTCTTCGCCCGCTGGCGGATTGTCGACCCTCTACAATACTTTCTGAGGCTGCACGATGAGCGCAGCGCTCAGTCGCGCCTGGACGATGTGCTAGGCAGCGAGACCCGTAACGCCGTCGCCAAGCATGAGCTGATCGAGATCATCCGCACCACTAAGGATCGCGTGCCGCTGCGCGACACGCTCGCGACCGATGCGGGACGGCAGCTGGATGTGGGGTCGCTGGTGCCGACCCAGAAGGGACGCAAACTGGTTGAGCAGGAGATCTTTGCCGAGGCTGGCGAGAAGGTTCGCGTGTTTGGCATCGAATTGCTCGATATCCGCTTCAAGCGGATCAACTACAACGAAAGCGTACGCCCGAAGATCTACGATCGAATGATCAGCGAACGGCGGCAGATTGCCGAACGCTTCCTCTCCGAAGGTAACGGCGAGGCCGCCAGAATCCGCGGTAATCGTGTGCGTGACCTGAACAAGATCCAGTCTGAAGCCTACCGGCAGGTCGAGGAGATCCGCGGCATGGCGGACGCGAAAGCCACCGAAATTTACGCGAGAGCTTACAACCAGAGCCCTGAATCGGTGGCGTTCTATGAATTCACGCGGACCATGCAGTCCTATAAATCCATCATCGCCGAAAACACGACCCTTATCCTTTCCACGGACAGTGACCTCTTCAAGTTTCTGAAGGGTATGAGTCCAAACGGCGACGCGGTTCCGGCCCCAAGTTCCGGCAGCAACCGATGAGAAGGCGTTCCGCGGCATCGGCAGTGGTGTTCGCGAGCTGATGTTCCGCACCCCCGGCACTCTCCTGGGCGTCGAGGTCCACTCAAATTCGACGCGAGTCGGCGATTGCAACAAGGCCTGCGATCGCCAAGATCGCTCCGCGCCAAATCCACGGCGATTGATTGATCATGAAGCTGGATGCAGGATAGGGGAAATAGCCGCTCCCCTGTCCAATCCAAATCAAGCCGAGCAAGGTTGCGAGAACTCCGGCCACAAGCAATGAGATTCTCAGGATACCCATAGTGTTCCCTTCCGTTTGGACAGACGATCACTTTACGGAACTGCCTGGCGCAAGGTGTGTAAATTCTTTCGAAGCGCGTGAGGTCTCCTTAGGGTCTTGGTTGCGTGAAAACGCTCAACTGGAGTCTGGGATGGTTCGCGACGGCCGGTTTTATCTTGGCAGGGCCGTATGGAGCGTTTTTTCCTCTTTGCCACTTAGAGCCTATCCGCTTTTGATGGAATCAAAAGCGGATAGGCTCTAAGCTTTTGTTTTATCGTGCGTCTTTATCGGGAAACCGCTTCACACTTTTCCGGACGCACTCTAGAGGCAAGCCTGCCGCGCCTCTGACGGTTTCTGGGCGCCCGTGGTACGGGAAAATCGGGTTAAAAGCGGCGGTGCCTATGCCGCGATTGCCGCCATCAGCGGCACCTTCGCGCTCAATGGGCCTGAGATGTGCAGCGGTCTTCCCGTTGCGCGCTATGACGCCGAAACACTGGGGCGGACGCTCGGCGCAGGCTTTGCCCTGATCGAGACGCGGCCTTTTTGCCACCGAATGCCGATGGGCCGGACCCAGGTGTCCCGCGACAATCAAGATGAGAGAGCAGCGTCAATCAGGATGAGAATTTGCCTGGGTTAACCGGCGAAGGGAGGGCGTAGCCCGACCGGAGGCGGTTAACCCGGGCGGCGTGT
>Ga0074046_10001823_pt1 | contig 18836 bp, 17 predicted proteins | sample BogForMeECP23OM3_FD_94441 | JGI IMG/M metagenome (GOLD analysis project Ga0074046, IMG submission 94441) | Bog forest soil microbial communities from Calvert Island, British Columbia, Canada - Bog Forest MetaG ECP23OM3 | ecosystem: Environmental > Terrestrial > Soil > Wetlands ... | reverse complement strand
GTAGTCGAAGTCGTAGAAATGTTCTCCATTTTCGATGCGGATGATGAATGTCCCCTCAATGCCTCTGAGCTCGCCGGTTCCCGAGCCGGGCACCACGATCACCTGCATCTTGGGGCCGTTCGCGTCCATGGTGGCAAAATGTTGCAGGGCAAAGCCGCCATACTTGCCGTCAAGCATTCCGGTCACGACCTCAATGGCCACGTAACCCGCCGTGCCCTGCCTGGGATCGCCGCCTGCAAGCATTTCGCCGATGGTCGTTGCCTCCAGCTCGCCGTGAATCACCTTGTTGATGGTGAAGCGGCTGAGGCCTGCGGCGGGCGTAGGCGTAAGGGGATGAACGTCGACGGTGAAGCTGCCATGAGCGTGTTGCACGGGAATCTCCTTGCTGATGCGGCTGCTTGCGATCCGGCCGCTTGCCGAGCGGCCAGTGCCAGCGCGAGCAGGATGGTCAGAACCAGCGGCATCAATTGCCTTTCAGGATAACGTAGGGGCCGCGGGACATTTTGCAGGCCCGCAAATTTTGCCAAAATGCCGCGCCATAAACCCCGCTCGCCGCAGAAAAGTTGCGCACAACCTTCGCAGCGGAACGTGTTTGAAAAAGCAGAACCGGCGAGCCCCGGAGAGCGGCAAGAGCGAAGCTTCCAAAAGCGGGCGGGATGCCGGGGCGGTCAAGCAAAAACAGACCGCCGGGAATGGAGGAACTATGGGCAGCATGAAGAAGTGGATGTTGGGAGTGGCACTGGCGGCTGGAATTGTGGGCATGAATGCAACGCCCGCGCAGTAGCTCGTGTTCATGTTGGCGTCTACGTCGGCGCACCAGGTTACGTTCCGCCATACCCAGGTCCCGGATACGTCTGGGTGGACGGCTACTGGGCGAACGGCTACTGGGTGCCCGGCTACTGGAACTACGTGGGCGTAGGCCCGGTGTTCCGTGGCGGAATCGTGATCGGACACGGCCGGTATTACGCGCGGCACTACGGCCACCGCTGGTAGCTTCGCGTTCTGTTGCCTGCACATGCGGCCTCTCCAAACTGGAGAGGCCGTTTTTTGTTTCTTTTGGCAATTCCCGGCGTCTAAGAATGAGGGTAACTCCCTTTGGAGTGACCGTCCTGGCAAGGGACCCGGAATGTCCTTGCTCTTTGCTTGAGGTTGCGGGATTCTTTGATCTGACCGCAACAAAAGGGCGAAAATGTTGTTTAACAGAGTGGAAGCCAGCCGTAAGACAGAAAGAGAACAGGCTGGAGGGTGCTGAAGCTGGAGGCGACTCCAGTTTCCGGTCGGGAACAACGAGGATCGGATAGCACAAGGAGGATGTCATGCGGAGATTCCGCTTAGTTATGTTAGTTATGTTGGCAATGCTAGTTGTTCTTCCGTTCGCCGCTGTCTCGGCGAATGCCCAGGTTGCGGTGGGGGTTGGCGTCGGCCCAGCTGTGGTCGATCCCGGATATTACGCCAATTATGGTCCGCCGGCTTGCGAGTGGGGCTATTACTCCTATTACCCCTATGCTTGCGCACCTTACGGTTATTACGGACCTGACTGGTTCTACGGTGGCGTCTTCATCGGCGTCGGACCCTGGTACCACTGGGGTTGGGGTCATGGCTGGGGCCGCGGCGGATACGGATATCGCGGCGGGTACGGATATCGCGGCGGGTACGGCTATCGCAGCGGGTACTATGGCGGCCACGGATATGCGGGCCGCGGATATGCTGGCGGCGGTGTAGCGCGCGGTTATGCCGGCGGCGCTCGTGGATACGCTGGTGGCGGCGGCGCTCGCGGCTATAGCGGTGGGGGTGGTGGCTTCCATGGCGGTGGGGGCGGCGGCGGTGGCTTCCACGGTGGTGGAGGCGGCGGCCACGGCGGTGGCGGTGGACACCGGTAAGATTCGGCTTAATGCCAAAAACGAAAAGCCCGCTCTGCTTCGGCAGGCGGGCTTTTTGCATGCGCTCAGGGTCGAGGGGATGTAGCCAGTTGCGCGAGCCGATCGGCAATGCGCTCGGCCGCGCCGGGATGCGCCTGGGTGCGCGCCGCAGCCGACATCGCGGCCAGGCGAGCCGGATCGTTCAGGAGGCCCGTGAGCGCAGCCAGCAAGTGCTCGGGAATCTCCAGATCCTTCTCCTCCAGCATGACAGCCGCACCGGCCTCGACCATGGCTTCGGCGTTGCGGCGCTGATGCTCGTCGGTTGCGGCGGCAAAAGGCACCAGAAGCGAAGGCTTGCCGGCGGCGGCCAGTTCTGCCACCGTGGAGGCGCCGCTGCGCGACATGACCAGGTGGGCCCGCGCGAACTGTACGGGCATATCGTCGAGAAACTGCTGCACCTGCCAGCGCGAAGGGTCGGCGCCGCTGGCCTTATACGCCTCTTCAGTGGCAGCGGCGTGGCGCGCGCCGCTCTGGTGCAGCACCGTGAGTCCCGGGACCGCGCACAGCAGCGCCGGCATCAGTTTTGGAAGCTGCGTGTTGAAGATGCGCGCACCCTGCGAGCCGCCAAAGACCAGCAGATGAGGCGGGACAATGGGCGGGGTGGGCGGCGCCGGCAACGAGAAAAAATCCGGCCGCACGGGAACGCCGGTGACTTCGGCGTTGCGAAACCACGCGGCGGCCGCGGGAAAGTTGACGGCTGCCGCCTGCACCCGTTTGCCCACCAGGCGATTGGCCAGACCCGGCATGGCATTGGGCTCGAACGCCATGGCAGGAACCTTGAGCCAGAGCGCCGCCGCCATCGCCGGACCCGAAGCGTAGCCGCCCACGCCCAGCACCGCGCCGGGCCTGAACTCGCGGATCATGCGCTTGCAATCGGCGATGCTTTGGGGCAGACGGGAGAGTGTGCGCAGCCGCGTAGCCAGGGAGACGCTTTTGAGCGGACCCACATCGATGAGGCGCAGCGCGAATCCCGCAGCGGGAACGAGGCGCGTCTCTAAGCCCCGCGCCGTGCCCACAAAGAGCACTTCCGCACCATGGCGGTCCACCAGTTCGCGCGCCACGGCCACGGCGGGAATAATGTGGCCGCCTGTTCCGCCGCCGGCAATGAGAATTTTCAGTTGAGCCACCGTCGATCTTGTTCCCTGCTCTTCGCGCTCTTAGTGCGGGATTTCATCATCGCTCATTGACCGGTGTGGGTCTGGAGACCCACACTACAGCCGGTCTGGAGACCGGCGCTACTCCCAATTCCCTGCTTCTCTCACTCGGCCTGTCGCGAGATATTCAGCAGAATGCCAATCGACGCCAGCGTGCAGAACAGCGACGTGCCTCCGTGCGAGATCATCGGCAGGGGAATGCCCTTGTTAGGGACCAGCGACAGCACCACGCTGATGTTGAAAAAGGCCTGCAACAGAATCGACGTCGTGATGCCGAAGGCCACCAGCCGCGCAAAGGGATCGGTGCAGCGGAAGGCGGTGCGCAAGCCGCGCGCGCCGAACAATGCGAACAAGAGCACGATCAACATGGCGCCGATGAAACCCAGTTCCTCCGCGATGTTGGCGAAGATAAAATCCGTCGCGGCTTCCGGCAGATAAAACAACTTCTGCATGCCTTCCATGTAGCCGCGCCCCGTCAATCCCCCGGTGCCCACGGCAATGAGCGACTGGTAGATGTGGTAGCCGGCGCCTTGCGGATCGGCTTCGGGGCTGAGAAAGACCAGCATGCGCGCGCGCCGCCACGGAACCCATAAGAGCAGCGCCGCCAGGGCCGGCAAAGCCGCGCAACACGCGCCGAAGAAAATCTTCCACTCCATCCCCGCCAGCACCAGCACCATGGCGGTAACGCCGGCCAGCACAAGAGCCGTGCCCAGGTCGGGCTGGGCGACTACCAAAACAATAAACAAAAACGGAATGAGCGCAGCAGGCAACAGTGTGCCTCTCCACTCATGCATGGCATCGAGCCGCTTGTGCAGAAACCACGCCAGAAAAAACACCAGGACGGGTTTGGCGATCTCAGAGGGCTGGAAGGTGAAGAAATCGCCGAAGCGGATCCAGCGATGCGCGTGGTGCGAGCCGGGTATGAGAAACACCAGCACCAGCAGCACCGTGGTGACACACAGGGCGGGATAGATGAAACGCGGCGAGTTGTAATGGCTGATGTCCAGGTGCATCAGGACGAGCAGAGCCAGCACTCCCGCGACGGCCCAGATGGCCTGCGTTAAAACGAACGTGTAGGCCGAGTGATACCGCTCCTGATCGACCACGGCAGAGGCGGAGAAGACCATGACCAAGCCGGCGACCACCAGGACCAGCGTGGTGAAGAACAGCCATTTGTCAACTCCGACTCGCTTCGCCATAAACCCCGATCCGAAGATTCCCCAGGGGCTAGAGCCCCTTCATTCCTTGAGCCTGATTTCGGCACGGCTGATTCCGTGCCGTGATTCAAGCTCCGTCCCTACGGGACTGAGTTTCCTTAATCTTGCTCCTCACCCCACGCTGAAGCGCGGGGCTAACAAACTCTGCGCCTCCGGCGCGAAAGGGCCCAACGCCCGTTAGGGGTTATGCTTTGCGTTCCATTCGCGCAGCTCGCATACCAGTTGCTTGAAGGCGCGTCCGCGTTGCTCGTAATTCTCAAACTGATCGTAGCTGGAGCAAGCCGGCGCCAGCAGCACCACGTCGCCGGGCCGCGCCGCTATTGCCGCGGCATCGACCGCGTTGGTCAAAGTCTCGCAGGAGTGGATGGGAACCGCGCCGCGCAGTTGCGATTCGATCATGGCCGCCGCCGCGCCAATCGTGTAGACGGCGCGCACGCGTTCGCGCAGCAACGGCGCCAGCGGAGAGTACGGAGCGCCCTTGTCCTTGCCGCCCAGAATCAGGTGAATGCCGCCGGGAAACGCAGCCACGGCCTTCTCGGTTGCATCCACATTGGTGGCCTTGGAGTCGTTGTAGTAATCGACGCAGTTGATGGTGTCCACATACTCCAAGCGATGCTCCACGGCCCTAAAATTCTCAATTGCACGTGCAATCACGCCAGCCGCCACGCCGGCCAGCCGCGCCGCGCACACCGCCGCCAGCACATTCTCCACATTGTGCTCGCCCTTGAGGGGAATCTTCGCGATGGGCAGAATACTCTCCATCGCCGCCCCCGGCGCGGAGCGATAGACCACGTTGCCCTTCTCCACCCACGCACCCTGCGCAACGGAATGCCTTGCCGAAAACCAGAACACCGGCGCATGCGAACGGGCCGCGGCTTCGGCAGTGCGCGGGTTGTCGGCGTTCAGCACCGCGAAGTCGCAGGCATCCTGCTCGGCAAAGATGCGTTCCTTGGCCAGGGCGTAATTCTCAAAGGTGCCGTGCCGGTCGAGATGATCGGGGGTGATGTTCAGGATGACCGCGATCTTCGGGTGGAACTTTTCCGTGGATTCGAGTTGGAAGCTGGAAACCTCCAGCACCAACCACGTGTTTTCGGTGCTCTCGTCGATGAGGCCCACCACCGCCACGCCGATGTTTCCGGCAACCAGCGTCGGCAGACCAGACTCCTTCAGGATTTCGCCGGCCAGCGCCGTCGTAGTGGTCTTGCCGTTGGAGCCGGTAATGGCCAGGATCTTGCCTTTGAGAAAGCGCGCGGCCAATTCCAGCTCGCCGATCACCGGGCGGCCGAAGTTGCGGGCCTGCACCAGTTCGGGCGTATCCAGCGGCACGCCGGGGCTCACCACGATCAGGTCCTGGCGGCGGAAGGTCAACAGGCCGTGGCCGCCTGCCTCCACCATGATGCCCTCGTCCAGCAGCGCGGGAATCTCCTTGGCCAGCGACTCGGCCGAGCGGATATCGGAAACCGTCACCTGCGCGCCCCGCCGGCGCAAAAACAGCGCCGCCGCAAGCCCGGACTTCCCCAGGCCTACCACCAGAACTTTTTTGCCTTTCAGTTCCATCGTTCCCATTCGTCCTTGAGACACCGCGACAACTTCATTGTGCACCGCCGGTAGCTCGCCGCGGGCTGAGTTAGCGCAATTTCAGGGTAGTGAGTGCAAACAATGCAAACACCAGGGCGCCGATCCAGAAGCGTGCGATGACCTTCGACTCGCTCCACCCCAACTGCTCGAAGTGGTGGTGCAACGGCGCCATCTTGAAAATGCGCTTTCCATTGCGCAGCTTGTAACTGCCCACCTGGAGGATCACCGAAACCGCCTCAAGGATGAAAATGCCGCCGATGAACGGCAGCAGCAGCTCCTGCCGGATGATGATGGCCACGGTGCCGATGGCGCCGCCCAGCGCCAGTGAGCCCACGTCGCCCATGAAGATCTCGGCGGGGTGCGCGTTGTACCAGAGAAAGCCGATGGACGCGCCGACCATGGACCCGCAAAACACCGTTAATTCGCCGACCAGGGGCATGCGCTGCAGCTCAAGATAGTCGGCAAAGACCACGTGGCCGCTGACGTAAGTGAGCACAGCCAATGCGCCGGCGGCTATGATGCTGCAGCCGATGGCCAGGCCGTCAAGCCCGTCGGTAAGGTTGACCGCATTCGACGAGCCAACCAGCACCAGAACCACCCAGAGCACAAACGGAACGAATGCCAACAGCGCCATGTGCGGAAGCGTGGCCGGCCAGTGGTGCCAAAGAAGATCGGGCCGCAGACTTTTGATGAAGGGCACGGAAAGCCGCGTGCTGAAGAGCCTGAATTGATCCATCACCACCAGCGCCGCGGCCACCAGCGCGCCGGCCAGCCCCTGCCACAACAGCTTGGCCCGCGCCGTCAATCCCAGGCTGCGATGCTGTACCACTTTGATGTAGTCGTCGGCAAAGCCGATGGCGCCGAATGCCAGCGTGGAGAAAACCGTGATCCACACAAAGGGATTGGTGGGGTCGGACCAGAGCACCGTGGGCAGCAATATCGCAATGCAAATCAGGACGCCGCCCATGGTGGGCGTGCCCGTCTTCTTCAGATGCGACTGCGGCCCGTCCTCGCGCACATATTGGCCGATCTGGAACTCCCTCAGCTTCTGGATCACCCAGGGCCCGATGAAGAGCGCGATCAGCAGCGCCGTCAGCGTAGCAAACGCGGTGCGAAACGTGAGGTAGCGGAAGATCCGGAATGCGTGAAAAAACGGAAACAGCTTTTCGTAGAGAAGCCAGTAAAGCAAGTTGCCTCCACTGCCAGTATGAGGGCTTGGTTTCAGGATGATTTTACAGGCAGGGGGTTGGGCGGGAGGCGAAACAGGCCGGTATCAAGCCACGCTCTGGGAGAGCCTGCGACCCGCGCATCGTCGCTCCGCGGTTGTGCCAAAGAAATACTCTTGGCAGTTCGGTATATATGTGATATATACAATTAATGAGCGAGAAAGATCCGCTTGCGGCTTGCATTGGTTTCGACTGGGACGAGGCCAACGCCGTCAAGAACTGGGAGCGCCATCGGGTAACTCCAGAGGAAGCAGAAGACGTCTTCTTTCACGATCCGTTTGTTATGCGATCCGATGCAGCGCACTCAAAGCGGGAAAAACGTCTTAGGGCACTCGGCAAAACAGCGCGCAACCGGAGGCTTTTTGTGGCATTTACGATTAGGGGAAAACTCATTCGAGTCATTTCGGCGCGGGATATGAACCGGAGATAAATCGAGGAATACGAGCGTCATGAAGAAACCGATTCCTAATTTCAAAAGCGAAGCCGAAGAGTTCGAATTCTGGTCATCGACCGGGCCGGGAGCGGACTCGACGAAGTACATCGACTGGTCTCAAGCCAAACGCGCGAAACTTCCCAATCTGCGGCCCACGCTGCGCACCATCTCCGTGCGGCTTCCTGTCGCCATGATCGAAGACCTGAAAGTTTTGGCCAACCAGCGCGATGTGCCTTATCAATCGCTGCTCAAGGTGTTCCTGGCGGAGCGGTTGGAGGCGGAGCGAAGGCTGAAACGGGCAGGCTGAGGCCGGAGAGCAGATGGATCGCGACCGCTGCCGAATCTGGCGGCGTCAGGTCATCGCGGCACCACTTATCGGATCTTTGCCGTGCCCTGAGCGGTCCACAGACCCACCCCCCGCGGCAAGGTTATGATGGGTGGGGGTGAAAAATCCTGTGAAACGCATCATGAATGTACCCGTTCGAGATACCGGTCTCCTGCTACGTCTTTTTTATTCAGCGGCCTTACTTGGCCTCTTGTGTTGCTGCCCGCGCTCTACGCCGGCACAAACCGCGCCGGCGGCAGGACCCGCCGCCAGCGTCAATCCCTTAATCGGCACCGGTGATGGACCCGGCGGCGGCGTCAATCTCTTTCCCGGCGCGGCTATGCCCTTCGGCATGGTGCAGCTCAGCCCCGAAACGGAAGGCCACGGCTACGGCTACCACTACGCGCAAACCGACATCCAGGGCTTCAGCATGACGCACATGAGCGGTCCCGGCTGCGCAAATGAGGGCGAAGTGTTCTTCACCGCGACCGCCGGGCCGGTGCATACGCGCCCCATCGATCTCCGATCCGCCTATTCGCACAGTGACGAAGCCGCCGCACCCGGTTATTACCGCGTGAATCTGCTGCAGTGGAACATCGACGCCGAGTTGAGCGCAACTGAACGCACTGGCATGGCGCAATTCACATTTTCCGCGGGACAGGCGGCCAATATTCTCGTGCCCATCAGCCACACGCTCAATTTCACCACCGGCGCGTCCATTCAGATTGTGGGCGATCGCACGATGGAGGGTTATGTTGAGAACCGCGCCTTCTGCGGCAATCAACAAACCTACAAAGTTTATTTCGTGATGGAGTTCAGCCAGCCGTTTGCCCAGTTTGGAACCTGGGGCGATGCTTCAGGCAGCGGGCCGGATGCGCTCGATCCAGGCGGGCGCAGCGCCACGCAATCGGTCGACCACAAAGTGATCGGCGCGTATGCCTCATGGCCTGCCGCCGCACATCCGCAAACCATCACCGCAAGGATCGGTATCTCGTATGTCGATCTCGACGGCGCGCGAAATAATCTGAAGGCCGAGTCGGAGGGCAAGGAGTTCTCTGCCGTCCGAAGCGCCGCGCTGGCCGCGTGGAATCGCGAGCTGAGCACGATCGAGGTTTCAGGAGGCAGCGCCGCCGAGCGCACGATTTTCTACACCGCGCTCTATCACAGCCTTTTGATGCCGAGCATTTTCAGCGATGCCGACGGACGGTACCTGGGCTTCGACGGAAAAATCCATAACGATGATAAAGGCCACCTGATCTACGCCAACTACTCCGGCTGGGACGTCTATCGCAGCCAGATGCCGCTGGTGGCGATGATCGAACCGCGCCGCATGGAGGACATGGCGCAGTCGATCGTACTGATGTACCAGCAAGGCGGATGGATCGACCGCTGGCCGCAGATGAATCTCTACACCAACGTGATGGCGGGCAGCCCGCTTACCGTGGTGATGGCCACGGCGTGGCTCGACGGTCTGCACGGATTCGACATGAACGCCGCGTGGGAAGGAATGCTCAAGGACGCTACACAGGCGCCGCCGCCCGGTCATCCCTACAAGGGCCAGGATGACATCGACTGGATCAACAAGCTGCACTATGCCCCGAACGACAAAACCAGCTATGGGTCTGTTTCGCAACTTCAGGAAGACGCAATCGCGTATGCGTCTCTCTATCACCTGGCGCTGGCACTGGGGAAAACCGACGACGCGAAGATGCTCTCCGATCGCGCCCTCTACGTGCGCAACGTCTTCGATGGCGACGACCATTTCTTCCGTCCGCGCAATGCCGACGGCCAGTGGGTGCCGAACTTCGATCCCATGCAGGATGGCCGCGGCTTCATCGAGGGCTCCGGCTGGCATTATCAATGGCTCGCGCCCGCGGACATGGCGTGGCTGGTTCGCGCCGTGGGTCCCGATCTCTTCAACCAGCGCCTGACAGAATTTTTCAACTACAAATTTCCTGGCTGGTACGGCCAGTATTACAACCCGTACAACGAAACCGATCTGGAAGCGCCATTCGAGTTCAACTTCTCAGGCCGTCCGTGGGAGACGCAGCGCGTAGTGCGCCGCGTGCTCAACGAAAACTACACCACGGCTCCCGACGGCATCCCCGGCAACGATGATTGCGGCGAAATGTCGTCGTGGGCGGTGCTGAGCATGATGGGCATCTACAGCATCGATCCGGCCAGCCTGGCCTACGAGCTCACTGGACCGGTCTTTCCCAAAGTTGTCATTCATCTGCACGAGCCTTATGCGGGCAAGACCTTCACCATTGAAGCCGCGGGCGCGGCCCAGGATGCACCGTATATTCAGAGCGCGGCGCTCAACGGACACCCGCACAGCCAGAACTGGATCTCGTTCCAAGACATCGCCGCCGGCGGCACGTTGCACTTCGTGCTCGGCGCCAAACCCAACCCGGCATGGGGCTCCGCGCCCAGCGATGCACCGCCCTCGCTGAGCGATACGCAACCGTAGTCGAACTCTTGAGGAATTTGTGCATGCGAAATTTGTATCCTTGCGCGCTGGCCGTTGCCATTTGCCTGTTCGCGCCCATTCTGCAGGCCCAGGCGTCCGTCGCTGAGGGTGGCAACACCAATGCGGCCCTGGCTAAACAGATTCGCGAGGATCAGAGCCTGCGCCAGGTGCACCAGATGGCGCTCGATCTGCTCAAGGGCGGCCTCAATGCCGGCAAGCACTATCCCCAGGTCTGGATTCGTGACCTGAATACGTTCATCATCGTTGCCCTTGAGGCCAATCCGCGCGGCGCGCTGCGGGACTCGCTGCTCACATTCTTCAAGTTCCAGGGGCCGGAGGGCGATATTGTCGATGGCTATCGTCCGTTCGATCCGAAACTGAAGGAGAAGCCGTACCGCTTGACGCCGCTCGCTTCCGGCCTCGAATCTCATAAGAATACCGTCGAAGTCGATCAGGAAACATCGTTGGTGCAGGCGGTCTATAAGTACGTGACCGTCACCGGCGACCGATCCATTCTCGACGAGCAGATTGACGGCCGCGGCGTGCGAGACCGGCTCGGCTTTGCCATGCAGTATTTGCTCAAAGAACGCTTCGACAAGCAGCACGGCCTGATTTGGAGCGGCACGCGCGCCGACTGGGGCGATGTGCAGCCGGAATCGCCTGTTGGCTCTTGGCTCAACGACGACACGCATCGCTCGTTTTCGGTCTACGACAACGCGATGATGGTGCTGGCGATCAATGATTACCTCGAACTGCTCGGACCGGGCGCGCCGGAAGCGGCGCAATGGACGAAGAATCGCGACGAACTGAAGCACAACACCAGAAAATATTTGTGGGACAAAAAGAATCAGAAGTATTTCCCGCATGTGTACATGGCCGGATCGCCGTTCCCCGCGGATTTCAATGAGAATGCAATCTACTACCACGGCGGGACGGCTGTGGCCATCGAGGCCGGCCTGCTGACGCACAAGGAAATTGCCCACGCCATCACGCGCATGGATGCCGATGTGCGCGACGCCCACGCGGCCACCATCGGGCTCACCATGTATCCAGCGTACCCGCTCGGCTACTTTCATAACAAGCAAATGACCGCGCCCTACACTTATCAGAACGGCGGCGACTGGGATTGGTTCGGCGGACGCATGGTGCAGGATCTGATCGACGAGGGAGATATCGCCGATGCGTATCGCGAGATTCGCCCCATGGTGGATCGTGCGGTACGCGTGAACGGATTTTACGAGTGGTGGACGCCTGACAATCAGCCGCGCGGCTCAGCCGGTTTTCGCGGCTCGGCCGGCGTACTCGGCCATGACATCGATCTGCTCGAAGCCTGGGCCGAGCAGCACTAGCGCATGCCGTCAGGCAAGCCCGAGAAACACCGCCAAAGATCGGTCGACTTCTTTCAACGTGCGCAATTCGAGTTCACCAAGAGGTGTGCCGGCCTTGTCGCGCGGAATCGTGTGCGCTTTATCGACCATGATTTGCGAAGGAGCACGAAGGCCGTTCTTCGCCGACGGAGACGCCGCAATGCGGAAGATTTCGATCGGGCGCAATTGAGTCGTCACGGGCAAGACCGTGACGGAAGGATGAAGCGCGAAGAGGTCGGACTGAATCACCAGAGCGGGCCGCGGTTTACCGTAGGCTCCCGGCAAGACAACAGGAACCAGCTCGCCGCGTTTCATACCCATCCGTCCGTGTCCGCGACTTCAGCGATCCATGCCAGTATTTCGGCCTCGTGGGGGTCGTTCGCCAGCGAGAGAGATTCCTGTGCACACTTTTTCTGGAATGTTTCCGAAGCTGTATCCGGCAGCCATAGCTGCACCGGCTTCAATCCCGCGGCGCGCAGTTGCTCTCGGTGCTTACGGACACGTAGTGTGATTGCAGAGCCCATGGCTGATCCGGCGTTACATGAAACATATTACACCGATTCCATGTTTCATGCAACATCTTGCGGATCGCTGATATAGAAGGCTTTAACTGATGGGACTTTCGGACTGGACTGACCAATCCAGCCCGAAGAATCGCTGACAGTGGTGCTTTTTTACCGCGTCTTCGCCACTTCCTCCACCGTTACCGGATCGAGGAACGGCATCTGCGCGCGCAATTGCTTGCCCACGATCTCGACGGGATGTCTGGCTTCGGCCTCGCGGAAGGCCAGAAATTCCTTGCGGCCGGAATTCTGGTCAGCGAGGAATCGCTTGGCAAAGCTACCGTCCTGAATTTCTGTCAGAATCTGCTTCATCGCCTTGCGGCTTTCCGCATTGATCACGCGAGGGCCGCTCACGTAGTCGCCCCACTCGGCGGTGTCGCTGATCGAGTACCGCATATACGCCAGACCGCCGCGATAGATCAGGTCGACGATGAGTTTGAGCTCGTGCAGCACTTCGAAGTACGCGCTCTCCGGCTGATATCCGGCTTCGACCAGCGTCTCGTATCCAGCCTTGATCAGCGCGCTCACGCCACCGCACAAGACTGCCTGCTCGCCAAAGAGATCCGTTTCGGTTTCTTCCTTGTAGGTTGTCTCCAGCACCCCGGCGCGCGTACAGCCGATTCCCTTCAGGTAACTCAGGCTGAGAGCGTGCGCGTTCCCTGTAGCGTCCTGATGGACCGCGATCAATCCCGGTACGCCGCCGCCTTCGGTAAAGACTTCGCGCACGCGATGGCCCGGCGCCTTGGGCGCGGCCATGCCCACATCAATGCCCGCGGCCGGCACAATGGTCTTGAAGTGAATGTTGAATCCGTGCGCAAACATCAGCAGCGTGCCCGGCTTGATATTCGGGCCAATCTCGTCTGCATAGAGCTTGGCCGCGGTCTGGTCGGGAACCAGAACCATCACCACATCGGCCCACTTCACGGCGTCTGCCACCGTGGCAACTTCGAGGCCCGCCTTCTGCGCCTTGGCGATCGATTTGGAGTTTGCCGCAAGACCCACCTTCACCTGCACGCCCGAGTCCTTCAGGTTGAGAGCGTGCGCGTGCCCCTGCGAGCCGTAGCCGATGATCGCCACCTTCTTCGCCTGGATCAGACCGAGGTCGGCATCGTGATCGTAGTAAGTTTTTGCCATGATTCCTGGTTTCCTTTTTCTGTGGTTTTTTCCGTGGTGCGTTGAAGGGGAAGGATCGCCGGTCGAGAGTTCGCGGTTTAGGCCTTGACGAAGGTCGTAAGGTTTCGCCGGCTGCGCTCGCGCAGTTGGCATTCACGCAGTGTGTTGGCCAGACTTTCGAGCCCTGGAACGCCGTAGATGGAGAACCTTTCGAGTTCCGCATCGGAAGTGAATATCCGCAGCGCACACTGCCCCATCAGCCGCATGCCCAGCGGCTTATCCAGCTCGAAATGATCGATGCGGAACAGTTCCAACGATTCCTGGACCTTGGATAAAACGCCCCGCTCCAGGATAATACGCTGCGTCGTGATGGTGTAGCGAATGCCGAGCTGCTTGAGGTAAAAGGAGAGCCACACGATGCCGCAGAGAACCAAAAATGCCGCAATCGCAATCAGAATGCCATCCGTGGTTCCCGCAAAGTAGCCTCCGGCGATGGCCAGCGCAAGCAGCACAACAAAAGGCACCGCTTGCCGCGCGCTGTAGAGAGCCGCGGGACGACCCGAGAACAGAGTCTGCTCTGTCGCCTGCTCCTTTTGAGCGGCAAGTGCCTGCAGGTCGGTATTGCAAAAGCGGCACTTGATCGCCGCTGCTTTGATGGTCTCCCCACATACCGGACAAGCTTTTGTGTCTGCATCCATTGGCGATCTCCCGGTTGGGCTGGCAGTATCCATGAGAATTCAAACCTGTCACAATCTTACTGCGACGGAGTCGCTGCGTTCGTTTCCTCGACTTCGTCGACAACTTCGTTCGCGACCACGCCCATCGCTTTCACCACGCTGCTCAAATGGTGTCCACGGCGCATAGTCATTTTGCCGCTGCGGCAGATTTCGAGGATGCGGCCTTCGTCTTCGCGCAGCACCTCGATCAGCCCTTCGATTTTGCTTTCCACTCCGGTCATCTCGATCATCAGGGATTCCGAAGTGAGATCGACGATGCGGGCGCGGAAGACCTCGACCAGATCGAAGATTTGCGATCGATTCTGCGGGTTGGCGGCGACTTTGATCAGCGCCAGTTCGCGCGTGACCGAAGGCGCCTTGGCGATGTCGTCCACGTCGACAACGTTTTCCAGTTTAAAAAGGCTGGCGCGGATGCGGTGCCCGGCCTCTTCCGATGCCTCGCACACCAGCGTCAACCGCGATAGTCCCGGCCGTTCGCTGCGCCCCACTGTGAGCGAGTTGATGTTGATGTTCAGGCGCCGGAACAGCGACGCAACGCGCGTCAGCACGCCGGGAAGATCTTCGACGTATGCAACGAATGTATGCAGCATGATGAGCCTCTCTGAGCAAGTGAATCAAGTGAAATGAGTGAAGGAAGGGAAGGGAGCGGATGAGCGATCGCTTGGTTGCCTACTTCACTTACTTCACTCCTTTCACTCATTTCACTTCTTCACTTTCTTACTTGTCCTCCGCCGCCTCTTCCAGCGGATCGCGGCCGGGCCGGCGAATCATCTCGTGCAATGCACTGCCCGCGGGAATCATCGGGTACACCGAGTCTTCCTTTTCCACCAAAAAGTTGAGCAGGAAGGCGCCTGAACTCGCGCGCGCTTCTTCCACGGCGGCTTCCACTTCGGAGCGCTTGCGCACCGCGCGTCCCGGAATGCCATGCGCGTCGGCCAGCTTCACAAAGTCCGGGCTCACCAGCGGCGTGGCCTCGTAGTTGCGCTCGTAGAAGAACTCCTGCCACTGCCGCACCATGCCGAGGTAGCCGTTGTTGATGATGGCGATGTTGATCTTGATTTTTTCCTGTACGATGGTCGCCAGCTCTGCAGCCGTCATCTGGAAGCCGCCGTCCCCGGCCACCACCCACACTTCCTTTTCGGGGCAGGCAAACTTGGCGCCGATGGCCGCGGGCAGTGCATAGCCCATGGTGCCCAACCCGCCCGAAGTGATGAGCGTGCGCGGCAGGTCGTGGTGGAAATATTGCGCCTCCCACATCTGGTGCTGGCCCACGTCGGTCACGATCACCGCGTCGCCGCCCGTCAAACGCCACAGGTCATGCATCACGTGCGCCGCATACAAGTGCCCGGAGTCGGGAAGGTTCTTGATGTCGCGCACTGCGACCGCGCCTTTGCTGGCCTCGATGGTCTTGAGCCACGCCGCGCCGTCGCGGCCTGCAATGCGCGGCAGCAACTGCTCCAGCACCTCGCGCAGATCGCCCACCAGCGCCACGTCCACTTTCACGTTCTTGTTGATCTCCGCCGGGTCGACCTCAATGTGAATTTTTTTCGCCTTGGTGGCGTACGTCGCGAGCGTGCCCGTCACGCGATCGTCGAAGCGCATGCCGCAGGCGATGAGCAGATCGGCTTCCTGAATGGCGTCATTCACCCACGCCTCGCCGTGCATGCCCATCATGCCCAGGCACAGCGGATGGGTGGCCGGAAATCCTCCGATGCCCAGCAGCGTAAGGCCCACGGGAATCTGCGCCCTCTCGGCCAGCGTGCGCACCTGCTCCATGGCGACGGATTCCATGACGCCGTGCCCGGCCAGAATCACCGGCCGCTTGGAATTGCGAATCAACTCGGCAGCCTGCGCCAGTCCCGATTCCTCCACGCGCAGCATGGGATGCGGACGGTACGCACGCGGCTTGGCCGCTTCGAAATCGAAGATCGCCGACGCCTGCTGCGCGTCTTTCGTAATATCGACCAGCACCGGCCCGGGACGTCCCGAACGCGCAATCTGAAACGCTTCGCGCAACACCCGAGCCAGGTCTTCAGCCTTATTCACCAGGAAATTGTGCTTGGTCACCGGCAGCGTGATGCCGGTAATGTCGACCTCCTGAAATGCGTCCGTGCCCAGCACCTTGCTTGACACGTTGCCGGTGATGCACACGATGGGAATCGAGTCGAGCATGGCCGTGGCAATGCCTGTGACGAGATTGGTGGCGCCGGGACCGCTGGTGGCACTGGCCACTCCCACATCGCCCGAAGCGCGCGCGTAGCCGTCGGCCATGTGCGCCGCCCCCTGCTCGTGGCGCACCAGCACATGCCGGATGGGAAATTTGCGCAGCGCATCGTAGGCGGGCAGAATAGCGCCGCCCGGATAGCCGAAGACATCCGTAACGCCCTCGCCCACCAGCGTGGCCCACAAAATCTCCGATCCCGTCAACCGCGTGGGCGCAGTCAGGTGAGCGTGCGCGCTCGATCCGTTTTCCTGCGATGCGTTGGCCTTCGCTTCCGACCCCTTTGCGCTTGCTTGTCCTTTGGCTGCCATGTGCAACTCCTTGTTCGCTGTTGCCAACCGTTTATGTTCCCTGCCCTTACGTTGTTGCTCCCACTGATGCCGACGTCACCCGGTCCACATATTTGCGGAAGACCCCCCTAGGCCAACGCAGCGCCGGCGGCTTGAAGTCCTTGAGCCGCGCCGCCATCTCCGCGTCGCTGATCTCCACATTGAGCGTGCGCTTGGGAATGTCAAAGACGATGATGTCGCCCTCGCGCACCGCGGCAATCGGCCCGCCCACAAACGCCTCCGGCGCCACGTGGCCCGCGGTGAATCCGCGCGTCGCACCGCTGAAGCGGCCGTCTGTAAGCAGCGCAACATGCGCGCTGAGCTCGGCGTTCGAAGAGATGGCCGCCGTCACCTGCAGCATCTCGCGCATGCCCGGTCCGCCCTTCGGGCCTTCATAGCGAATCACCACCACGTCGCCGGGCTTGATGCCGCCCGCCTGCACAACTTTGAAGCAATCCTCTTCGCAATTAAAGACGCGCGCTGGTCCGCGATGCTCGTATTTGCCCGCTGCGGCAATCTTCATCACGCAACCTTCGGGCGCAAGATTGCCCTTGAGAATCACCAAACCGCCGTTCGGCTTGAGGGGTTTTTCAAAAGTATGAATGACGTCCTGGCCCGGAGTCTCCTTGGCGAGCGCGGCCTCTTCGGCCAGTGTCTTGCCGCTGATGGTGAGCGCCGTGCCGTCGGCAAATCCCGCGTCGACCATGCGCTTGGCGAGCAACCGCGAGCCACCCGCCGCCTGGTAGTCCGAGGCCACGTACTTTCCCGCGGGCGTGAGCGAACAAATGTAAGGGGTGCGTTCGGAGATCACATCGAAATCGTCGATGGAGAGCGGGATGCCCATCTCATTCGCAATGGCGAGCAGGTGCAGTACGGCGTTCGTCGAACCGCCGCTGGCGGCCACGCTGGCAATCGTATTCTCAAGAGACTTGCGCGTGATGATCTGGGAGGGCCGTCGGTTGGCGCGCACGGCGTCCATTAAAATGTGTCCGGCCTTGCGCGTGGCTTCCAGCTTATCGGGAGAGGTGGCGGGAACGCCGGAGAGCTCGATGGGCGAAATGCCCAGAATCTCGCCACTCATGGCCATGGTGTTGGCCGTGAACTGGCCGCCGCATGCGCCCGCGCCCGGACAGGCATTGGCTTCGAGCGCCTCCAGTCCGGCGTCGTCAATGCGCCCCGCGGCGTAAGAGCCGATGCCTTCGAAGACATTCTGAATCGTAATGTCGACTCCGTTCAGCTTGCCCGGCGCGATCGATCCGCCGTAAAGCATCATGCCGGGAATGTCCAGCCGGCACAGCGCCATGATGATGCCCGGCATATTTTTGTCGCAGCCGCCGATGCCGACGAGGCCGTCGAAAAGATTCCCGCGGGCCACGAGTTCGATGGAGTCGGCAATCACTTCGCGCGAAACCAGCGACGCCTTCATGCCCTGCGTGCCCATGGTGATGCCGTCGGAGATGGTGACGGTGTTGAACTCCATCGGCGTGCCGCCCGCCTCGCGAATGCCCTGCTTCAGCGCCTCCGCAATCTCGCGCAGATGTACGTTGCAGGTGCCTATTTCGGTCCACGTATTAGCTATACCAATAATCGGCTTGTGCAGGTCGTCCTTTGCAAATCCCGATCCGCGCAGGTACGACCGCGCCGCCGCGCGACTCGCGCCTTCAGTCAACGGAATGCTCTGTCGCTTGCCTTCGATGGTCATGTGCTCTCTTTGTTCTGCTGCGGTGCTACTTCGCTTGCAACCAGGAAGCTTCGTCGTGCTTCGTTTCAAACTTGTCCAACTCCGCCGCATGCCGCAACGTCAGCCCAATATCATCGAGCCCTTGGATCAAACAAAACTTTCTAAAGGGATCGATCTCGAACTTCGCGCTGAATCCGCGGCCATCTGTCACCGTCTGCGCTTCAAGCGAGACGGTCAACTGATAGTTTGGAATGTTTTGCGTGTTTTGGAGGAGCGTGTCGACCTCCGACTCGCTGAGGCGAACCAAAACGATACCGTTTTTGCCCGCATTCGAAAAGAAAATGTCGGCGAAGGTGGGCGCGATGACGGCGCGGAAGCCGAAATCGCTCAGCGCCCACGCGGCATGCTCCCGGCTCGACCCGCAGCCAAAATTCTTGCCGGCAATCAGAATCTGCGCGCCCTTGTAGCGCGCATCGTTGAGCACGAAATCTGCGACCGGCGTG
>Ga0074046_10001821_pt1 | contig 18838 bp, 15 predicted proteins | sample BogForMeECP23OM3_FD_94441 | JGI IMG/M metagenome (GOLD analysis project Ga0074046, IMG submission 94441) | Bog forest soil microbial communities from Calvert Island, British Columbia, Canada - Bog Forest MetaG ECP23OM3 | ecosystem: Environmental > Terrestrial > Soil > Wetlands ... | reverse complement strand
TCCACTGGGCGGTGCGCTGGAAGAGCGAAAGCTTCGCTACGCGATCGACGATCGCAGACACGATCTGCACGGCGGTCGAGCCAGTGCCGACGATGCCAATGCGGCGCCCCTCGAGCTTCAGGGCATGATCCCAGCGCGCGCTGTGGAAAAGCGCCCCGCCGAAGCGGTCAAGGCCCTCGATCGACGGGATGTTCGGGTGGTGTAGAACCCCTGTGGCGGCGATCACCACGTCGACATCGTCTCGTCGTCCGTCCTTGGTCTTAAGACGCCAGCGACCGCCGGAGAACTCCCCGGACGTGACCTCCGCTCCAAAGCAGATGCGCGGGATTACGCCGTGCCGGTGCGCAACACCTTCGAAGTAGGCCTGGATCTCGGCACCCGGAGAGAATCGGTGGCTCCACTCGGGGTTCGGCTCGAACGAGTAGCTGTAGAGGTGGGAGGGAACGTCACACGAGATCCCCGGATATGTATTCTCCCGCCAAGTGCCACCCAGTCGATCGGCCTTCTCGTAGATCGTGAAATCATCGAAGCCGGCCGCCCGGAGCTTGATCGCCGACAGGATGCCGGACATGCCGGCCCCAAGGATTGCGAAGCGCAGGGGCTCTCCTTTCCCGGATCGCTGCATCAACGGTTCCTATCCCGCTCCTGGATCCGCGATGAACCAGGTTGGAAGGAAAACGAAAACTACCCGAAGGAACAAGAGGGAGCTCCCGACCTTGCGAAGGATGCTCCGAGCCCCGGAGAGTTCACGCCCGAGAGGTTGGCTGCATTGTCGCATCCTTTGAGGTGACCGGACCTCAGCATCGGCACTTGGGTGCGCGCCGCCTTCGAAACGGATCCAAGCAGATGCTGGCACTAGGACACCGCGCCGTTTCAGCATCCTTCGCCGGCTCCGTTCGGAAGAGGTCGGTGCTGTCCGCCAGGCCCTGGCGTGATGTGTAGAAGCTGACTGGGCTCGTTCGGAAGGACCCGGTGCCAGACCCCACGCGGAACGATGACCGCTTGGCCGGGACGGAGTTCGAGCACGCGCTTCGAAGCCTCCTCTTCGAGAAGAACGGAGACATGTCCGGAGATGAGAAGGAGCAGCTCATCCCCGTCGGGGTGCATTTCGCCATTATGGGGAGCGGGGCGGGTCATCACAGGTGCGCCGATTGTGAACCCGTCGATTCGCTTCGGCGGCCCTGGCACATTCGGCATGAGCTGGGCCTTGCCGTCGCGCTGCAGTCCAACCACCACTCTCGATAGATCGAAAGGGGCATCCTGGTTGGCCACCGCACCTCCTTGGGGCGCTCGAGGCGCCTTCTCGCTCTCAGGTCCGAGAAGCTCATTCTCGATCTGAGAACGGAGCGGCGCAACCGCACGAGGTGGCGAATCGCTTGCTTCGGGCAGCGGGCCCGGCTCACGCGTGCGGCGCTCCTCACCCATGCTGTGGACGCGCCTTGGGGGTGGGGATCCCCCGGACCGGCACTCGGGGGTGAGATTTTCTGCGGGTGGTGACTCGAAACGCTGGGGTCCCGCCCTTCGCCACGCCGCTCTCCAACCGATCAAGGAGCTCACGAGGAGGCGGGGGGCCGGTGGGGCTTCCGCAAGCCCTCGGCATTCTTCAAGCGGTCCGGTTTGGCCGCCCGACAAACGGGCGATGGAAGGTGGCGACATCGAGGACGAGCCCGTGGTGCTCGTGTTCGGAGGTATTGCCGACCACAACACGCTCACCTCGGTGATGCGCATCGAGGATGAGGACGATCGTATTCGCCGCATCCGCGTCTACGCGCTCTGCCCTGATGTCGTACGCGAGGTTGGCGCATGTCTCGACCTCCCGACGCAGACCATGCAGTACCGATTCCCGTTCGACGTGAGCTCGCAACCGTAAGGCGGCACGAGCGGTCTCAACTCGTCGGGGATCTCTGCGGACATCGGTGATAACCTCTCGTGCGTGGTCCCGAATGCCGAGTAAATTTAGGACGAGTTTCGGCGAAGGATTGTCGCGGCATTGCCTCCCGGATTGCGTACGCTGCGGAGAGCAGACGTCCTGGAGACGTCGGTGGGTCCGCGAACGCAGCCCTGGGAGTCGCCACGGCTGCGAAGGCTCCCGGCCGAAGAGCGCGCAGCGCTTTCCACCCCTCGCCGTGCTGCCCGCGGAGCTCGCAAGGACGTTGTGGTGACGAACCTCCTCCTGCTCGAACTGCAGCGCCTCGATTCGAGAGTCGACGAGCTGCGCGCTCGGCGTACCGGCCTCCCAGAACGCACACGGCTCCGAGAAGGCGAGGAAGCGATGGCTTCGATCGTAAGGGAGCGGGCCGAGGCTGCAGATCGCCAAGCCACCTTGGCGCGCGAAGAGCGTCAGGTCGCGGGCTCCGTGGACGACCTCGAGGCCCGCACTCGCGAGGTGGAGAGTACGCTCTATTCAGGCAGGGTCACTGCGATCCGAGAACTCGAGGCACTACAGCTCGAGCTACGGGAGTGTCAGCGCCGTCAGGGTGAGCGCGAAGACGAAGAGCTTTTGGTGATGGAGCAGCAGGAACAGCTCGACGGTGAGATCGCGGCGATGGAGGCGCGACAGGAGCTGCTACGGATCCAGGCCTCAGAGCTACGCGCCGTAATCGAGGCCGCTGAGTCGCAGATCGATACCGAGATCGGGCACCTCGTCGCCCAGCGATCGGCACTGGCCCCACAGCTGCCCGCTGCCGTACTCGCAGTCTACGAGAAGCTCCGCTCTTTTCCGCGGCTGGGAGGAAAGGTCGCCGTGAGCGTCGCGGGTGGCGCCTGCGGCGGCTGCAAAATGATTATTCCGACCATCCTGACGAGTCGTCTCCACCGCACCCCACCCGACCAGACGGTCCAGTGCCAGCATTGCCAGCGGATTCTCGTGCCCTGAATGCCCGAACGCGACGCGGACCGCTCCCCCGGCCGCCAGGCTCGCGCCCGGTCGGCATCGGATCGGAGGCCGACCACCCGACCGCGAAACCTGTGGACCTTGCGAGACCTTGCTCAACTCGGGCCACAAGAGGTGCCGCGAACGATGGCGCAGCGCGCTTGCGACAAATCGTCGAAGGTGCCGCCCGCTTCTGACCGGGATCTATCTCGCCAGAAGGCGCGCTTAGGCAGGCCGGCGCTGCTCGCGGCCTTGGTCCTCCCCTACCCCGAACTGTTCTTTCAAGCTCTTGGGTCAGGAGCCTTAGCGCATCCTCACGAGCGAGAAGTCTTCACCGGCCACGCCCGAACCCTCAGGCCTGCAGGCTGGTCCGCAGCGCAGTAGCATTGGCGGCCCGAGAGGACTCATTCCACCGGAAGGAGCACCATGTCGATCTCCATGCATTCCGCCAGCGCGCCTGTGTTCGTGCGTATGCTTAAGAACCTGCTGACCTGGCTCGACAAGGCCGAGGTGCATGCCCAGACGAAGAAGTTCGACGTCAACGTGCTGCTCACCGCGCGGCTAGCCCCCGACATGCTGCCGTTCTCAGCGCAGATCCAGATCGCCGCCGACGCCGCCAAGTTCGGCGTGGCCCGCCTGGCGGGCGTTGAGGCGCCTAAGTTCGACGACAAGGAGGCGAGCATTGCCGAGCTGAAGGAGCGTGTGCGCAAGACTGTCGAGTTCGTGCAGTCAGTGCCCGCCGCGAAGATCAACGGTAGCGAAGATAAGGACATCACCGTCCCGCGCCGCGACGGCTCGATGGTGCTCAAGGGAGAGGTGTTTCTGAAGTACTTCTCGCTACCAAACTTCTTCTTCCATGTGACAACAACCTACGCCCTGCTGCGTCACAACGGAGTTGAACTGGGCAAGGTGGATTATCTCGGCGCGCTGCAATAGGCGTTTGCGGTTCAAGGTCCCGCTGCGACCGCGAGGCCAGCAGGACGAAGGCCTGAGGTTTGGCCCGTCCATGGACTTGGTGACTTTTGTGCGTTCTCGGGCGTGAATCCCGCTTGAACCCTTCGTTCGCGGGGGTCCCTGCCGAGAAGGACACGAACGAGAGGGAGCCGATCTACCGGTGAGTCCGCTCCGGGATCTGGTTTGGTACTTCAGCTACGGCAGCAACATGAGCCGGGCGATCCTGATCGGTCGCCGCGGCCTGCACCCACGAGCGAGCCGCGTCGGCTGGCTCGACGATCATCGCCTCCACTTCAATCTGCCTGTCGGGCCCGGCGAGCGGGGGGTCGCCAACCTCGAGCCGGCGCCGGGGACACGAACCTGCGGGGTACTTCATTTGCTGGCTGCCGAGGAGTGCGACCGCCTGGATCGCACGGAAGGTGTGCACTTCGGAGTCTACCAACGCGTCCCTGTCGCGGTCCGTGCGTTAGGGGAGGAGGGGGTCGTAGAGGCCTTCACGTACTGCTCGTCGCGCACCGTGGAGGGCCGCAAGCCCTCGCCGCGCTACATGCAGCTGCTGCTGGATGGCGCGACAGAGCACGGGTTACCCGCCGATTGGGTGCGGTTCTTAGAGAGCTTCGAGCTGGCCGTGGACGAGCGCGCGGCCTCGCGCCCGCCGGCGGGCGCGCGCTGACTGCGTCTCCAGGCTCGGATGGGCCGTGCATCGAAGCCGTGTCTCCATTCAATGTGTAGCGAGACGGGGCGAGGGCACATTGCATCTGCTGGGTCCAAAGAAAGAGCTTCGAAGGATATGAGCTGACAGGGGACGCGGAAGAGCGGATACTCCGTCGAACCATCGACGATCCGATTCGGCGCGGATCCAGAGAGGACACCTTCTGAGCGCCTTCTCGCGTTCACTTGGGTACAGCCGCGCGCGACTCGCAGGGTCGGGCCCAACCCTCCGCCTCGCTAGACCGGATTGGACTGCGGCGATCTGGGGGGTGGCTTCGATCTTGCTCGCGGGATGGATCGCGGGCTGCAACGTAGGGGATCCAGTGGCCTGGACCGAGTCGGGCCTAGTCCGGGGCACCACCGCCAACGGTGCCGAACAGTTCCTTGGTGTTCCGTACGCGGCGCCTCCTATCGATGATCTGCGCTGGCGGGCTCCGGCGCGGGTCCCGCGCTGGAGGGGCATCCGCGATGCGAAGACGCTGCCAAACGCATGCGCGCAGCTCCCAAGCACGAACGGTCCGGGATCGACTGCGGAGGACTGCCTGTATCTCAGCCTGTATCGGCCGGCGAGCTTCCACGCGTTCTGGAAGCGGCGCCTTCCAGTCCTGATCTGGATCCACGGCGGAAGCCTCCTGAACGGCTCCGGAAGCCAACAGGACGCCTCTGAGATGGCGGTCTCGACCGACACGATCGTGGTCATGATCAACTATCGACTGAACGTATTCGGATTTCTGGCGCTGCCATCGCTCAGCGCGGAAGCGCCGGACGGCTCATCGGGAAATCTCGGGCTGCTTGATCAGCAGGCGTCGATGGCTTGGGTGCAGCGCAATATCGCCGCGTTCGGTGGCGATCCCCGCAACGTGACGATCGCGGGGGAATCCGCCGGCGGCGGCTCGGTTTGCTTCCACCTCGCCTCACCCACCGCCAAAGGTCTCTTTGACCGAGCCGTCATCCAGAGCGGAGCCTTTGATCTGACGCTTCTCCACCAGGGCGTGGGCGGTCCATGCGGAACGATCACGCTCGCCCAAGCGGAACAGGCGGGTCGCTCGTTCGCGGCCTCGGTCGGATGCAGCGATTCCGCAACCGAGGCGGCCTGCATGCGCTCCAAGTCGGCGGAGGAGCTTTTGGCCGCGAGCGCATCATTCACGGCCGAGGTCAACACGAGCGGCGCCGCGCTTCCGGTGCCTGTGCTCGCAGCGATCCAGTCCGGCACCTGGAATCAGGTGCCGGTAATCCTCGGGTCCAACCACGACGAGCTGCAACCGACTGCCGCCTTAACCCCGGGGCTCGGCTATCCATTAGATCCGCTCATCTACTCGATCGCCGTCGATGTGCTCTTCGGCGGAGATGCGCCTCAGGTGCTGGCTGAATATCCGGCTGCGAACTACGCCGACCCCGCCTTCGCGCTAGGCGCGCTCCTTACCGACAATGCCTTCGCTTGTCCGACGGACAAACTGAGACACCTGCTCTCGACTCTCACGCCCACCTACGGCTACGAGTTCGATGACCCGAACGCCCCTCCCGGCGTGCAATCAGGCATGCCGAGCGGTGCCTACCACTCTGCCGATGTGCAATACCTGTTCGACTACACCCCAAGCCACGGAGTGCTCTCGCCCGATCAGAAGGCGCTCTCCCTCGAGATGATCCGCTACTGGGCCGCATTTGCCGACCAGGGAAGACCGGAGGTGCAGGCCGCTCCGATCTGGCCTCGCTTCGACGAACTGAGCCACGGGGTGCTTTCACTCCGGCCGGTCGCAAGCACGGCGATCGATGACTTTGCGGACTTCCACCACTGCGACTTCTGGAACTCGCTCCATCCCTGAAGCCGTGTCGATGTGGAGCTACCGATCCGTCGTTCCAAAACCCCGCGATCGGGCGCGCCGGGGAGACTGGGCCGAATGCTTCGGGACTCTAGGCCCGAGCGGGGAGCAGCGCGCGGGCACATGCACCCGCTGAGCTCTCGAGGATAGAGGTTGGAGCTCCTCTCTGCACCGCTTTCAGCGGAGAAGGTGCTCCGCGTCGATGCCGATCGCGACTCGCTCGGCAAGCTCGAACCGGAGAGGCGTAAGCACCTCGTTATCGAAGGAGCTGCGAGGCCGCAAAGGTCCATACGCGTTCGACGAGGCCACCGGATTGGTTCTCGAGCGAAAAGATTGCCGTGGCCGCAAGCACGCAGACGACGGCGGCGGCCAGCGCGGTGCGGCGCCAGTGATGCGCCCGAGCGTCGTTCGGCCTTTCGCTCACCAGCACGACGGTGTCGCCCTCGCGAGGTCGAAAGATCCCCTGTTCCCACAGCCAGCTCGCAAGCTCGAGCTTCGCTTCCGCAGGAAACGCAGCGTGCCGCCGCTCGAGGGCCCGACGCACGCGCTGCGTGGAGGTGGGACGGGCGCTCGGCTTGCCACGTAGCAGACTGCGCACGAGACGCGCGAGCCAGCGTGGCGTGTCGGGAGCGACCTTGCGGAGGGGCTCGTAGCGCTCACGCTGGAGGCGGGTCAGGAGCGCCTGCATCTCGCCCTGCCCCGCCTCCTGGTGAGGTGGCGCGCCGGCCAACATCTCGTAGAACACGACTCCCACCGCAAAGAGGTCGCTGCGCGCGTCGGCGCGCTCGCCGAGCAGCTGTTCGGGAGCGATGTAGGGTGGCGTACCGAGGGTGGTACCCGGTCGCGTAAGGCCGTCGCCCGCGGCTTCGATAGCGATCCCGAAGTCCGCGATTTTCACCTCGCCTCCCCGGCCGAGGAGTACGTTCGCGGGCTTGAGATCCCTGTGTACCGTGCCGCGCGCGTGGATCGCCTCCAAACCGCGCGACAGCTCGAGCACGACCAACGCGGCCACTCGCCACGGGAAGCGCCCCGCTTGCCTTAGGGCCGCGCCCAGATCGACGCCGTCCACGTACTCTTGGGCGATATAGTGCTCACCGCGCGAGCCGATCCAGTCGTAGACTGCGACCACGTTCTGATGGTGCACGGCCGCGGCGGCGCGCGCCTCGCGTGCGAAGCGTTCCACCAGCTCCGGGCTGGCAGAGAGCTCGGGCCGCAGCCGCTTCAGGACGGCCAAGCGCTCGAGCGCGCTGTGTCGACCCAGGAGGACAAGACCCATCCCCCCCGCGCCCAGCTCGCGCTCGATCGAGAAGCTTCCGATCGTGCGAGGTCCGCTCACAGCCATGGCGAGACCAGGACGCCCGCGAAGGAGCGACCGCTAAGCCTCGCGCACGGAGTGCGTCGGCGGCGTACCCTTTCGCGGCTCGACGACGTAGCAGAACTCGACCGAACCGAGCACCACGCGATCTCCGTGCTTGAGCACCGCAGCCGTCACCTTGGCGCCGTTTAGGCGGATGCCGTTCGTGCTGCCGAGATCACGAATGCGATAGCCCGTCGGTGTGAGCTCGAGAGCGGCATGCTCGTGCGAAACCGAGGCGTCGTCGATCAAGACGTCGACTCCCGAACCGCGACCAAGGCGGATCCGCTCACGCTCGAGCGCGATCTCGCTCCCCGCATGCGCCCCGGACGCGTAGAGGATGGACGCGGTATGCGTGGCGAGGAAGGCATCTCGCCGCGCGCCTCTCTCCTGCGACACTCGACGCGTTCGTCCGTCCTTCATGAAGGTTCCTCGCCGGAGGACGACCCTTGCGGGTGTCGTCTCATCCCTCTCCCATCGGTGCAGGCGTCGGTGCGACCGGTGATATCGCTCACATTCGACCTGTGGGTGCCCTCGGGGGTGCTTTACGCCGATCCAGACTTGCCGCGGACGCAGCCAAGTCCGCTGTGGCCTGCCTTGGCGGGAGTCGAGGCGTCAAAGTTTGGCGACACGTGCGAACAGATGGCGGGTGTGTCCACGCGCCCTCCCCGGCTTAGTTCACCTTGGACATCGAGAGGTCACCTGGCGCGAGGACATCGAAGGCGCCCATGGTCCGCGGATCCACCAGCATGTCGTACCCGTCGTGAAGCTTCGGGCGGGTGTAGAGCAGCCGCAACGCTCGGGCGTGAGGCATCGTGAGGTAGCGATCGCCGTACAGGCGAAGCAGGGCATCGCGTACGACGGGTGCGTGGCGGCCGCTCAGCGTCGGAAATAGGTGATGTTCGACGTGGTAGCCGAACTGCAGATGCAACTTCTCGAGCCAACGCGGGCTCGTGACGGAAAGCGTGTTGGCCAGTGGATCGTTGATCTCGGTGAGCGGATTGAGGAAGTGATTCGTAGCGATGTACGACATGATCAGCGAATTCGCGACAACAAGCGGCACCACATAGAGAAACAGGAAGTTCCACGGACCGGCCAGTACGAACACTCCAATCCAGAAAGCCAGCATCGCGCTGGACTCGGCGTACACAACCCGTCGCGAGATCCGGGCGTAGTAGTTGTTCCGCTGGCTGTGGAAAACGAGAACCAAGAACGAGTGGAGAGAGAACCAGATGAAGAGGAATGCGGCGCTCCGTGCGGTGCGCGAGCCGGGAGAGAACTTCTCGAGCTCGCGCACGACCGCGCTCTTCTTCCAGAAGCCGAGATGCCCGAAGCCGTCGGGATCCGCAATCGCCCTTCCCGTGTTCCCGTGGTGGGCCTGGTTGTGCCACGCCGTCCACAGGGTCGGGGAGAGGCAGTAGATCCCGAAGCCGAAGTAGCCAATCACCCTCTCGAGTGCGCGGCTCCTGGTGAGCCCGTGGTGAAGAGCCTCATGCGCGAGGAATCCAAGGCAACCCCAGCTGTGGCCGGCGACGATCGCACACAAAAGGGCCACGCCTACCGGCGGAGTACCCCACACAATGTATATGCCCGTCCCGACGAGGATTCCAACGTGCACGGGAAGCCATAGCAGGCGGGTGGCCGAGCGCTCGAAGACGCTCGCGGGGAGATGCGGGCGAATCTCCTGCGCATAGTGCTGCATGGAGTGCCGCTCGTACCGGCTTCCGGCAGATCCCTTCATGCGTTCCCCCCTCTGTCGACGGGTGCGTACTCTACGGTTCCGTAGCTTACGATAGCGTAACTTACGGTAGCGTAATATGCTTGTCAAATGCCCAATCGAGAAGAACGCTCCGGCAGGCTCACGGCGGCGGCCCGTCGCGCCCAACTCATCGAGGTAGGGCGCAGCCTGTTCGCCAAGCGCGGCTACGACGCGACCTCCGTCGAGGAGATCGCGGAGCACGCGAAAGTCTCGAAACCCATCGTCTACGAGCACTTCGGTGGAAAGGAAGGACTGTACGCCGTCGTCGTCGATCGCGAGACGGACTACGTGGTGACGCGTATTGCCGAGAGCATCTCGTCGGGCTCTCCGCGCGAGCGCGTCGAGCGCGCGGCCCTGGCCTTCCTGACCTATGTGAAGGAGCACCCCGACGGATTCGCCGTCTTATCCCGGGGTGTCCCCGCCGTTTCGGCGCCCGGCGGGATGTCGAGCCTCTTAAATGATGTCGCAGAGCGCGTCGGTGACGTCTTCGCGGCCTCGTTCAAGCAAGCCGGCTACGACCCGAAGGTCGCGCCAGTCTACGCGCACGCGTTGGTCGGAATGGTGACTTTCGTAGGTCAATGGTGGACCGAGAGCCGCCGACTCTCGGTGGAGAAGGCAGCGAGCCACATCGCCGCCCTCGCATGGATGGGCCTGCGCCACCTTCCGAAGCGACCGCGGCTGCTCTCTGACAAGCGCCCAGCGCGAGAGTAGCGCTCGCACAGTTTTGTGGCGGTCGCCGCGTCCCTTTACGCGGGTCGCCGCTTTCACCCGTGGGCACTGCCTGGGTCGAAGTGTCGACCGCGTTCCCCGGCCCGAGCTCGCACCCTCCGATCTCGCCGGGACAAATGGATCGACAACACTCACAAGCAGCCCGACCGGCAAGGCCGCGCCAGGCGCAGGCTGCGAAACCGGGGGGCGCGGGAGGCCACCGCAGTGCTTGGGCCATGATATGGGGCTTTTTGGCCACTCCAGGGCCTGTCCTCGGGGGGGCCGCCTCCCCGCAGAGTCGCGCACGCAGGTTCTTTTGCGTCCAGGGCCTTCCTCCCGGGGAGTCTGCCGGCGTACTGTGCGGGGGTTTGCGATCGTTTGTCACCAATTAAGGCAGGAGTGGCACCTTCTTGGGGGAGCGCCGATGACGAAGAACGCGAAGCTGCAAGCCTGGGTGAAGCAGATGGGGGCGATGTGCCAGCCGGATCGGGTGCGCTGGTGCGACGGTTCCCAAGCCGAATACGACGAGATGATCCGGCTGATCCTGCAGAGCGGAGCCGCCGAGCCGCTCGATCCGCACAAGCGCCCGAACAGCTACCTCGTCCGGTCCGACCCGGGCGACGTGGCCCGGGTCGAGGACCGCACGTTCATCTGCTCCGAAAACCAGCAGGACGCCGGCCCGACCAACAACTGGCATGACCCCGCCGAGATGAGGGCCACGCTCACCAAGCTCTTCACCGGTTGCATGCGCGGGCGCACCCTCTACGTGATTCCCTTCAGCATGGGCCCGATCGGCTCGCCGATCGCCTACACCGGGGTGCAGCTCAGTGACTCCCCCTACGTGGTGGCCTCCATGCGCATCATGACCCGCATGGGACAACCCGTGCTCGACGCGCTCGGCGACGGGAACTTCGTGCCCTGCCTGCACTCCGTCGGCATGCCGCTTAGCCCGGGGCAGGTGGACGCACCCTGGCCCTGCAACTCCGACCACAAGTACATCGTGCACTTTCCGGAGAGTCGCGAGATCTGGTCCTTCGGCTCGGGCTACGGTGGAAATGCGCTCCTCGGCAAGAAATGCTTCGCGCTACGCATCGCCTCGGTGATCGCCCGGGACGAGGGCTGGCTGGCCGAGCACATGCTGATCCTCAAGCTCACGAATCCCTCGGGGCAGAGCCACTACCTCTGCGGCGCCTTCCCGAGCGCCTGCGGGAAGACCAATCTGGCCATGATGAGGCCGGCGCTCCCGGGCTGGAAGGTGGAGACAATCGGCGACGACATCGCGTGGATGCGGTTCGGGGACGACGGTCGACTCTATGCCATCAACCCCGAGGCGGGCTTCTTCGGCGTCGCCCCCGGTACGAACGAGAGGTCCAATCCGAATGCCATGGCGACCCTGCGCGAGAACGTGCTCTTCACCAACTGCGCCATGACACCGGAGGGCGACGTATGGTGGGAGGAGATGACGGATGAGCTGCCGGAGCGGCTCACCGACTGGCGCGGGCAGCCCTGGACGCGCGACCTCAAAGGAAGCGCGGCGCACCCGAACGCCCGTTTCACCGCGCCGGCGAGCCAGTGTCCGGTGATCGCACCGGAGTGGCAAGACCCGCACGGCGTGCCGATCAGTGCGATCCTGTTCGGTGGCCGTCGCGCGACGGTGGTGCCGCTTGTCCTGGAGGCCTGGGACTGGAATCACGGCACCTTCCTCGGATCGATCATGGGAAGCGAGAAGACCGCGGCCGCGGCGGGCAAGGTGGGTGTTCTACGCCGCGATCCGATGGCGATGCTGCCCTTCTGCGGTTACAACATGGCCGACTACTGGGCCCACTGGCTGCGCATCGGGAGGCACCCCGGGGCGCAGCTGCCCCGCATGTATCTCGTAAACTGGTTCCGCAAGAGCGCCGGGGGCGACTTCCTGTGGCCGGGATTCGGCGAGAACGCGCGTGTGCTGAAGTGGATCTTCGAGCGCTGCGAGGGTACGGCCAAGGCCGTTGAAACGCCGATCGGCCGCCTGCCGGTCGAAGATGAGCTTGACATGACTGGCCTCGACGTCTCTCGGGAGGATCTCACCGAGCTCTTGCACGTGGACACGGCGGGGTGGCTTGCCGACGTAGCGGGCATGCACGAGTACTACGACCAGTTCGGTCGCCGCGTGCCGCCCGAGCTACGAGCAGAGCTCGAAGCGCTCGGGCAACGCCTCAAGGTCTCTGCAGGTTGACGACTCGTCCTCGCGGGTTCCGCCAAGAACTCGCCCGCATTCTTGAGCTTGGACGGGAGTGAGGATGCCAGCCACACCCGGGCGCGCATGACCGACGTCCTCAGGCCCGCCCCGGCCGGAACCTTCACCCCCCCTCCCCCACGCAACCCCTTCGCATCGAACTACTTCACGAGGTGGTGGCTTGCGTCCATGGTCGCCGGCACGGGAGTCGGCATTCAAACCGTGACCGTGCCGCTGTTCATCCGAGACCGGGTTGCGTTGGATGAGCGCGCCCTCGCCATCTCCGCGGCTCTGATCGCGCAGACGCTGCCCGGCGCTCTGTTGGCGCTCGTCGGCGGTGCCATGGCAGACCGCCTCGAGCGGCGGCGGATCCTGCTACGAACCTATTCGATCGCGGCTCTCGTATCAACGCTGTACGTCTGGCTCACCAGCATTCACACACGGTCGATCTGGCCTGTCTTCCCCCTCGCTGCCATTGTGGGTTCGGCGGGGGCGTTCACGAATCCGGCGCGGCAAAGCATGCTGCCCCAGCTCGTGACGCGGGCTCAGCTCGAGAACGCAGTGATCTTCGGGACGATGGGCTTTATGGCGGCACTGCAGTTCTTGGGGCCGACACTCGCCGGCCTCGTCGTCGATTCCTGGGGCCTCCCCACTGCGTTCGCTTGCGAGGTGATTTTTCTGACCGCGGGGGCCAGCCTCTTCTCCCGCATCCGCACCGACCAGCCCGAGCCCACGGGTCGCAATATGCTGGGCGATCTCGTCGACGGCGTGCGCTACGTGGTGAGGGAGCCGGCAATCCTCGGGCTCCTGTTTTTGGCCACCGTGCCCGGTGCGTTCTTCATCGGTCCGTTCGCAGTCACGATCCCGCTCGTGGTGCCAGATGTCCTTCACGCAAGCGACAAGTGGATCGGGATCCTCTGGGGGTGCTTCGGCGCGGGTGTGTTTCTGGGTTCCGTGCTCCTGACGCTTCGGCCCCTGCCTCGGCGCGGTCTCGCTGTGTGTCTCGCCAATTTCGTGGGCGGTCTCGTGCTCGTGCTCTACGGCTCGAGCTGGGTATTGCCTCTCTCCGGCGGAGCGCTTGTCCTGTGGGGGCTCACCGCATCCGTCTTCATCAACTACGTGGTCGCCCTCCTGCAGCAGCACGCCAATCCGCGAATGATGGGGCGTGTGATGAGCATGTACTCCCTGGTGTTCTTCATCTCGATGCCCATTGGCTATGCGCAGGCGGGCCTCGTGACCCATCGCTTCGGACCCCAGGTGACGCTCGTGGCAAGCGGCTTGGTCGCCGCGGCGATCGGTCTCTTGTGTCTGGCCCTCGTGCGAGCTGTGCGCGGCCTTGAGTAGGATCTCTCGGGTTCCGCACCTCCCCAAACGAAAACCCCAGAAACCGGATATCCATTACGCTCCCGGCGCTCTGCAGACCGACTTCGGGGTGAGCGGAAGGAACGCCAAATCCGCACGAAGTGAATGAAGGGTCCTGCAACTCGGAAACCTAGCTCGGCGTGGAGGCGAGGGAGAATCTATGCTCACGCTCTATTTTTCACCCGGGGCCAGCTCGATGGCGCCGCATATCGCGCTCCACGAGATCGGCACGCCGTTCGAGAGCCGGCCGATATCGTTGGCCAGGAAGGAGAACCGCGCGCCCGCCTATCTCGCGCTCAACCCAGAAGGCAAGGTTCCGATGCTGCTGATCGGAGAGACTCCGCTCACCGAAGTCGCCGCGATCCTGTTTTACCTCGCCAAGAGCTTTCCGAAGGCGGCTCTCTTGCCCGACGGTGATCTCCTCGCCGAGGCCCAAGCGGTCTCATGGATGTCCTTCATCACCTCGACGGTCCACCCTGCCCGAAGGCAGGGCTTGGAACGCTCCAAGGAGGTGTTCACGATCGCTGATCGGAAATTGGGAAGACAGGATTGGGTGCTGGCGAGATACTCGATTGCCGATATCCATCTCTTCCGTCTGTATTGGCGCTTTGTGAACTCCCTGCATCCCGCACCCGAGCTGTTCCCGAACCTCTCCGCGCATTACGACCGCATGATGGCACGCCCTGCCGTACAGCGAACGTGCGAGATCGAAGCGGCGATTGGATACGAACTGCCAGCCTAGTCGATGACGCTGGAGAACCTGCGTCAATGCGCGACCCTTACACCGCTGCGACCCATCAGGTCCCCTGCTGTTCGGCGATGGCAGCAGCCCGCGAGCGACGACGCTTTGCGGCGCGACGTGGTAGCAACGAGGAACAGCTCGATGCAGGGCCAAGGCAGGCCACGCTTGGTCTCACGGGGCCGCGAGCCTTGCGAACCGGAACTGAACCTTTGGCGTGTCGCCAGGGTTGCCGTCGATCTCGACGTATGGGTAGATAAAGTAGTTGAGGGGCTCGCCTTTTTGGGGAGGGTTGAGGACGATGTCGCGGCCGGCAGAGAATTCAATCCGATCGCTCGGAAGCGCGCCGAAGTACGCGTCGGCAATCCCTTTCTTCTTCGCTTCGCTGACGTCGACGGGCACCCAGCCACGGTCCAGCAAGTAGAACTGCGCCCAGCAGTGATAGCCGCCAATCGCACCTTCGTCGCCTTCTGGAATCGGGAAGCCGATTAGGAAGCGGCCGGGGATCCCCTGGCTTCGCAGCATACCGATGAAGAGAGAATGGAAGTCGGTGCAGTTGCCGCGCTTATTGGTACAGGCCCACACGGCGTCCCCGCGACCCCAGCCGCTGCCGTCCTTGTTGTAGGTCATGGTTCGGTAGACGTAGTCGTAAAGGGCGCGCGCTTTTTCCGCCTGCGTATCGTGACCCTGGGCGGCCTGGTCGGCGACCTCGCGGATCATGCCTGTGAGCGGCACCAGTTTGTCTGGCAGCAGGAAGCGGTCCGGCCTTAGGCTCGGCTCCGCCGACGCGACACCCGCCGAGAGGCCAACGGAAGGTTGGCGTTCCACCCGTACGCGGAGGACAAGATCGGGGGTTTCGGCGGAGGCCAGTCCCTCGGCGTAGACCATGCGGTTGTTGAACTTCGACTCCTGCGTGATGCGCCACGCCCACGGCGAGTCGATGTGCACGTCGAGGAGCCGCTGGTCCAGATTCTCGGTGGGGTAAGGGACCCACAGCGCCGTAGGCAGTTCGCTCGGCCCGAGCGCGGCGAGGTGCACGCGATACTCAAATTCGTATCGTGTCGAGTTCTTCCAGGGATCAGCGGGCGACCCGAGGACAGAGGCACTCGTCAAAATCGCGAGCGCGACCGCCGGACCCAGTACGCGTCCTCGCACGACAAGACGCATCTATGATCCACCTCCGCGAGGTCACTTCCTCGAAATCGCAACCGACCGACGAGCACCGAAGGGGTCGCTCTCGGGCTGCGCGCCGGGTATCCGGCGAGAACCGCGTTTCTCCTTTCCTATTGGCTCAAAAGCCCCTCGTACGTCAAGGCGCGACGGGTCGTCCTCCTACGCTCCGGGCTCGATGCACGACCGGCTCCCCGCGAAGATCGTATTCGGTCGAACACACCCTCTGCCCGGCCAAATGCGGGGCCGCGATCGCTCAGAATCGGACTCGCGCCCAGGTCGAGACGGTGCATCCACTCGCCGCAGCGACGATCGAGCGTCGCCCTGGATTGGATCCTACCCCAGCGCTTCCCCTCGCTCTGCGAGCCGATGTAGCCGGCGCGCATGACCCTGCGCCCCGGCGCAGTTCGGCGATCTCGACGTGTCGAGAGAGACAACGACCTCGGATAGACTGGTTCAGCTTCGGCGACGCCCTGTATGGAAGTCTTGGGAGGGAAGATGAATCGAGGGGTCGGGATCGGCAGGACGATCGCAGAGTCGACGCCCGTCTTTCCGCTCGTGCCGAGACCGCCGGAAAACGCGCCCCACGTCGTCATCATCGTGCTTGACGACCTTGGCTTCGCGCAGCTCGGATGTTTCGGTTCCGACGTCGCCACCCCGAGCATCGATCGAATTGCCGCTGGCGGACTCCGCTTCAATCGGTTTCATGTGACGCCCTTGTGCTCACCCACGCGCGCCTGTGTCCTGACCGGTCGGAACCACCACGCGGTAGGCATGGGCTTCCTGACAGACATCCCGATCGGCTTTCCGGGCTACAACGGTCGGATCCCCCGCTCGGCTGGCACCTTACCGCGGATCTTGCGAGAAAGGGGCTACAGCACATTCGCGGTGGGAAAGTGGCATCTCGCGCCACGGTGGGAACAGAACGCCTCGGGACCCTTCGAGCGCTGGCCGCTCGGGCTCGGCTTTGAGCGGTATTATGGCTTCCTCGCAGGTGACACCAATCAGTGGACACCGGAGCTCGTGCTGGACAACGGCTTCGTGGAGCCCCCTCGATCGCCCGAGCAGGGATATCACCTGACCGAGGACCTCGCGGACACGGCCATCCGCTGGATTCAAGACCAGCAGCAGGCTGCTCCCAAGAAGCCCTTTTTCCTCTACTTCGCAACGGGCGCGGTGCATGCTCCGCATCATGTCGCGCCCGAGTGGATCGCCCCCTACCGAGGCCGTTTCGACGACGGTTGGGAAGCCTGGCGCGAGCGCACCTTTGCGCGACAGCTCGAATCGGGGATCGTGCCCGCGCGCACGACGCTCACCGAGCGCCCGTCTTGGGTGCGGGCGTGGGAACAGCTCTCCGTTGACGAGCGGCGCGTGTACACGCGGATGATGGAGGTCTTCGCCGGCTTTCTGACCCACACCGACGCGCAGATCGGTCGCGTCCTCAACTTCCTTGAGCAAATGCGCGTGCTCGACAATACGCTCGTTCTGATCCTCTCCGACAACGGAGCGAGCGCGGAGGGTGGGCCCACGGGCCTGTTCAATGAGCACAGCTTCATTCAGAACCTGAGCGACGAGGTGGCCCAGACCGCAGGGCGCCTCGACGAGCTCGGCGGATTCCGGGCATACAACCACTACCCCTGGGGCTGGGCCTGGGCGGGGAACACGCCGTTTCGGCTTTGGAAGCGCTTCACATGGCTCGGTGGCGTACGCACACCACTGGTCGTGCACTGGCCGCGGCGCCTCCACGCCGGCGGTGGAGTGCGATCGCAATTCTGTCATGCGATCGATCTCTTGCCGACCGTGCTCGACGCCGTGGGCGTTGAAGCACCCGGGTCGATCGACGGCGTTGCACAGCAGCCGATCGATGGTGCGAGCCTGCTCCCTTGCTTTCTTGACCCGGCAACAGAGTCGCCGCGCCGCACCCAATACTTCGAGATGGTGGGGAGCCGGGCGATCTACCACGCGGGTTGGAAGGCGACGACCGATCACGTGGGGGATCAACTCGCCATCGAACGCGCGCTCGTTCCAGGCAGTCACGACTTCGACTCCGACCGCTGGTCGCTCTTCCACCTCGACGAGGACTTCTCGGAGGCGCAGGACCTGGCAAACGCACAACCCGAGCGAGTACGCAAGCTCGTCGAACTCTGGTGGGTGGAAGCCGGACGAAACCAGGTGCTGCCCCTCGAGGACAGTTTCCTCGGGCGTGCCCGCGTCATCGTGCGTCCGCCGGACGGCCTCCGCTGGCGCGTCGCGCTGCGTCCGGGTGGCGGTCCGGTTTCTGAGGAAGTGCTGCCCCCGCTCATGGCCGGCTTCGTGCTCGTCGCCGAGTTTGACCTGCCAAGTGGCTCCGGCGAGGGCGTGATCGGTGCGCTCGGCGACTGGAGCAACGGGTGGGCCTGCTATCTCCTAAGGGGTCGTCCCGTCGTTACATTCAATCTCTTCGGTGCCGCGTACAGGATCGCGGGCAGCGGGGCGATCTCGGCCGGATCGCATCGTCTACGCTTCGAGTTTTCGCGCGCGCCGGAAGGGGGCGGCAACGGCAAGCTCGCCATCGACGACCAGATCGTCGCGGAGGGTCGCATCCCGCGTGATCTTCCGATTCGCTGGCAGATTGGCGGGGCCGGCCTCCTGGTCGGCCGCGACCGGGGCTTCCCCGTCTGCGATGACTATATGCCCCCGTTCGCGTTCAGCGGAACGCTGCGCCAAGTGGTGCTCGAGGCTCCGGCCTTCGCACCTCGTGATCGCGCGCAGGAGGTCGCGATCGCGCTCCGTCACGAGTAGTGGAGCGACGCTCTAGGACGCTCTGATCTTCAAGACCCCTTGCGGCTCGGTCTGACGAGAGTGCGAGAGCCCTCCAGGCTCTGCGTGCGGGCCGAGGAACCCCCTCGTATTGTCACGAACCTGCGACGGATCGCGTCCGGACCGAGCACGCTCAGCGGAAGACCGCCCGGCGGACACGTGCAGCTCTCGACTCACACCAGACCCGCGGTCACTGCAGAGCGGGCCGTTTCACGAGGTTCGTCGGGCGGGGCTGACCCATCGCCGCGTAGCTCTCCGCCGCGAGATCGACGAGATCGTCTTCGAGCTCAACCTGGAAGCGCTCGAGAACCGCACTGTCCGTGAGACCTTCCGGCGCAAAGTACGGGCCCCGGTAGTAGTAGGTAATCCGATTGA
>Ga0074046_10001820_pt1 | contig 18843 bp, 5 predicted proteins | sample BogForMeECP23OM3_FD_94441 | JGI IMG/M metagenome (GOLD analysis project Ga0074046, IMG submission 94441) | Bog forest soil microbial communities from Calvert Island, British Columbia, Canada - Bog Forest MetaG ECP23OM3 | ecosystem: Environmental > Terrestrial > Soil > Wetlands ... | reverse complement strand
GGTGCCGCCGTTGTCGTAGGTGTGAGTGCAGGTTGCGAGTGTGGTGTTCATGTGTGTTTCGCCTTGCCAGTCGGCAGTGCCAGCTGCAGTTGGGTACCGGCTGGAGACAGTTCTCCAGTTTCGAAGGTAGAGAGAGAAGAAAAAGGGAGTCAAAGAAATACGGCGTGGCGACGTTACGAAGGTAACCGGGAGTTCCCGGAATGGGACAGTTGCCGGAAGGTGGGTATTCACCACGGAGAACACGGAGGGCACGGAGGAAGCGGGGCATAAAAGCAGCCGCGGATTTGCACAGATTACGCGGATAAGACTGAGGTCTGAAAGGCAGGCTCGGGCGGAGGGTGGTGTTGGCACGGCCCGTCGAAAATCCCCACCCCGCCAACGGAAGGCGGGATGGGGCACCCTCGTTAGAGATTCTGCTTGACGCGCGCGGGGTGGGCCACCCGCCGGGGTGGGCCACCCGCCTGCCGAAAACCCCCGCTCAAGGCCGCTTCGCGTCCTTGAACGGGGCACCCGAAGAGTTTTTGGAGGTGAATAACTTGCCCGGGCCACCCGCCACCCTCAGTTAAGAGTTCGACTTGACGCGCGCGGGGTGGGCCACCCGCCAATGGCAGCGGGGCTTACCGATCGTGTGTGGAATTTGAGCGAGGTTTTGGAGTAGGATTGCGATCAGCGGAGAATATCAGACTTTTTCCAACGAGGAAGCCGTTGAGGTGCGCGAACACATTAACGGCCGGGTTGCAGCTTCCTCTATCAGTGTATCACCGGGAGACAAGAAATGCTGAATCCGAATTCTCGCTGACGCTTTATAAATCCGATGCAATGGCTACTAAAAGCTCTCTACGAAACATTTGGCGTACCATATCCGAGGGTATCCCTTGTTGTAGTAGTGATTTTGGGCGCTGTGGTATTTGGTGGAGCTTGGGTCTTCGCCAGTAAGCAAGTCGCAAAAGATCACCCTCGAAGCCCCACCGTCGAAGCCCCTAGGACAGGAAACGCCACAACAAGCGGTTCTAACAGTCCCGCTGTGACCGGCAACGGGAATGACATCCAATATAGCAAGCCATCGCCTCCCAAGAAAAAGAAACCGTAAGAACGAAGGAGTAAATCGTGAGGTGCGGTCTGGCCGTTTTGATACTGATAGCTGCGCCATGCTGGAGTCAAATATCTCAAACCGGAAAGGCTGAAACGAGTGGATTTTGCAGTCCTGCCGTATCTGGGAGCAACAATCAATTCACGATTACGTGCCAAAATATTCCGGACAAGCTCCGAACTCAGCTTGTTGACCTTCTGAATCGCGTCGCCAAGAACCAAGCGGACGCGGAGGCAATTTTGAGTAAGCTTGATGGTTGCCTTGAGGGTATCAAGCAGGTTCGTGAGCAAGCCGCTCCGTGGATTATGACAGAAAGTCAAAAGAAGGAATTGAAGCGGCTTCTCAATGGCAGCAGGGCGAAGTTCAACATTCATGTCATTCCCGCAGACCGCAACCCTGCCCTACTCGGGACGGACTTAATTTCGGTTCTCACCGATTCTGGGTGGGATGCCGGGGATCGTCGCGGATTGATTACTGATTATAACCTGAGTCCGAATTTGGTCGGCATAGTCATTCTCGTAAACCGTGCGCAATTCCCCGAAGCCGCCCTTCTTCAATCGGCCCTTCATAGCGTTCTGGGTATAAACATCGCCGGGTCGGTTGACGCGAAGTCTTTCGCGGCGAACGATACGATTTCTATTGTAATCGGAGCAAAACCCCCGGTTGCTCCACCAACACAGAATTAGGACAGTACCCAAGTTCTTGCTAAGTGACTGAACATAGAGTAGGCGTGAAAAATAAACTGGGGAGATTCGGAAAGCGGGCCGCCCACTCAATCGCAGACCCCATTCAGTGGGCCATCGGCAGTCTATACTTTCCCTCGACCTTTTGAGAGGAGCGCCCATGAAGAAAAGCTCGATGGCAATGCTGTGCCTGGTCGCAATGGCTGCGATGCTCGCCTATGCGCAAAGCGCGGACGAGGGGTTCCAGACGGCGACCGTCGTCTCGATCGACAAATTCCCTGCTGACGCCCAGCATCCGGAAAATGCGGACCGCTACAAGATTTCCATGCGCCTGGGGAATACGGTGTACTCCTGCCACGCCAACGGAAACCCCGCGGTGTTTCTCGGCTGGAGCCCGGGGAAAGAATTTCCCGCCAGACTCGATGGCAAAGTGCTTCAGGTGAAAAGTCCGAATGGACAGGTTGTGGACTTGAACATCGTGGGGAAGAAGACACCCAAGTAGAGCGGCAGGGCTTTCCACCCTTTCGCTACGCGAAAGGATGGGGCTCCCGCATTCTCGTTATCGGAGCGCGAAAAGCAGATCCCTCGCTTCGCTCGTGATGACAAACGAGAGAGACCTGCTGGACGCGGCGCTGAAGGGCCGCACTACACAGCAAGATGTTCGCGGGGATAGGGGTCTTTCGACCGCGGCGGCAGGGCCGCCTGCGCTCAGGATGACGGAGGAGAGGGGTACAGGTTCTTTCGACAAGCTCAGGGCAGGCTCTAACGCCCCCTCTTCGAAACGCGATTAATAACTCCGAGCCCCGAGAGCCTGTTTCGGCCATCGAGAGTCCATGCTGAGTCGGTTCTGATCTATCCCGATCAGCAAGGAGGAACTGACAGAAACCTCGGCGCGCCGGTTGATGGAACAGTGACGATGGTCCGCACAAGTTCAGCGGTGGACTGCCACCAGCCTCGGAGGCATTGACCGTCCTCGTGGGTAACGGTCAAAGGGTGCCAATCCTGGATCTGGTGGGGAGTGTCGTAGAAGGACGAAGACGTTGCGTCTTTGAGAGGACCCTCAGCCGCGGTCTCGCGAAGGCTGACCTCGACGCAGCGAGTATCCAATCGAAGTCCTACCTGTAGCGCTTTGAGGGCGCTTTCCTTCGCGCTCCAAAGCAGATTGGAGAAAACAACGCGCTCGGCAGCAGGCACGCGCATCACGAAGGCTTGCTCGCCGGCGGTGAAATAGTCGGCGAGAAAGGCGTCAGTGCGCGGCTCGATGAGCTCCAGATCGCATCCGATGGTCATCTCCGATGGTGCAAAGGCGCAAGCCGCGATGCCGGCGCGATGGGTGATAGAAAGGGAAACCTTAGCCGGATGGTCATCGAGAAGAACCTCGGGCGCGCCGGACAGGGCTGAACGAATTTCGATGCGGGCCAGCATCTCCGGATCGCAGGCCACTTTCAGGTAGGCCGCAACGGCGCGTTTTGCGGTCCATCGGCCCAGCCGCCAGTCAGCACGGCGCTTGGGGAAACGCATGGAATCGAGGCGCAGTTTTTCGCCGGGGCCCAGCCAATCATCGGCTGCCGGCATCGTCGCGGTGGACTGCTCCAGCCACCAGATTTCCATCACAGCCCCTGCAAAACCGCTTGCACCTCGGCCGTGCCGGCCTTTTCACTTTCGGTTCTGACGAAACCGTTCTGTTCTTCCCGGGCAATGCCGTTTTCGACGGAGTGGATGAGATACGGCCGCAGATTCTTCGGCGAAATGATGTTGTGTAACGCGCCCACCTCGAGGGCCCGATGTACGCTATGAATGCGATCGAACTCAGTGGCGACTTCGCCGAGCTTTTCGGAATAGACGATCTTGAAGAGGTCGTCGGATTCGGCGCGGAGCCGGTTCTTGGCTACGCCGTCGGCCTGGGCCATCGCCTCGTTCATCGCCTGGATGCGAGGATCCTTGCGGGTCCTGGCCTCAACCTCAGCGGTGAAGACAACGGCTGCCGCCGGGGCACCGCCGATTACTGACGCGAAGGAGCCCTCAAGGGCGAGGACCTCGAGCTGCTCGTTCAGCGCGCGGGAAAAGACCACGTATGCGCCACCGTGATAGCGCGAGATGACGCAAAAAACCATCGGGCCCTTGAAATTGACGACTGCTCTGCCGATCTCAGCGCCATATTCCAATTGCAGCCGCCGCATCGATTCGGGCGAGCCGTCGAAGCCTGACAAATTGGCGAGGATCACTACCGGCCGGTTGTTGCTGGCCGCGTTGATGGCGCGCGCCACCTTCTTCGACGAGAGGGGAAAGAGCGTGCCGGCGGTCCATTGGTCGGGCCCGTCAGCGGGGACAAAACCGAGTCTCGATACCGGCTGCGATTCGATGCCGATGAGACATACGGGAAGGCCTCCGAGGTGCGCGTCCCATACTACGGCTGTCTCCGCCGATCGCATGCCCGACCAGCGCTCCAAGTGGGTATGATCGTGGTCGACCACCGCCTTCATGACCTGCCGGACATCGAACGACTTCTTTCGTCCGGGGTTGGTTTCATCGGAGAAGATCTCACCGATCAGCGCGAAGTTGCCGTCGCCGTCGCCGTGGGGATGAAGCTGAACGTCGCGGTCGATGGGATCGGTTGTGGTCGCGCGTCGCGGGAACCGCTCACCGGGCGCGAGGTAGGCATGTTCGTAGTGGCGCATCAGGATCTGGCAGGCGTCGTTGATGTCACGCGCGAAGTACTGCGCCTGGCCGTTAACGCCCATAATGCGGTCATATCCGCCGATGCCCTGATTGTCTTCGGCCGACACACTGCCCGAGTAGTCCAGCGCACGCTTGCCGGTGAGCACCATCGCACCCTTTGGCGTCATGATGAGTACGCCGCGAGTGTGCATCAGCATGGTTGCTTCGGCGTTCCAGTAGGGCTGGGCGCCGACGTTGATGCCGTTGACGATAAGGTTGACTTCGCCGCCGGCTTGGGTAAACGTGATCAGCCGACGCAGGACCTGGGCGATCCAGTCCATGTTCTCGACACCGCTGTCCATGGAGATCTTCGCTCCGGCCGAGAGCGTGAACCACTCGACGGGAACGTGTTTCTCCTGGGCAAGATCCAAGGCGGCGAGGATGCGACGGCTTTCCGGTTCGGCAATGGCACCCAGGTCTTTGCTGGGATCGCCAAGCAGCAACACGCGAGTCATTCCTTCGGGATAGCGGTCCGTGAAGTTGCGAATAACGCCGACGATGATGTTTGCCTTATTCTGGCCGTAGGGACGCGCGACAGGTTGCAGCCGCATTTCGGCGTCAAGATCGTATTCGACAAACTCACCGGGAGGAAAATCCGCCCGAGTATCGTCGGGTTTCGGGGTGAGCATCTTAACAATCTCGTAGGGATAGAGCAGTCCGCGCTGGCGCATCTTCACGACTTTTTGGTCATACGCCGTCAGGGGTTTCATGGGTTGCAGCTTGGCGGCGGGCCGGAAGGTCATCAACAGCCCAGCATCGCCTGGAGCGGAGATACGCATAACGGTATCGCGCAATTCTCCGGTCTTGGGATTGGGAATGCGCACCCGAACGACCACCTGCTCCAAGCCGAGGCCATCTGCCGACGGCGACAGCTTGTGAACGATGTTGTTCACTTCGTCCGGCTTAAGACTCAGGGTTGGCCACACGTAAAGAAAGATCCGATTCCAATGCAGGCGCGTGTGAGGAGAGCGCTTGGCCTGGAATGACCGGATGGCCGCGGTCGCCTCGGCGAACATACGCTCGAGGTGGGGCAATTGAATGATGCGGCCTGCCTTGTCGCGTATGGGTGTCAGGTCGCGCACTTCGGCCACCGCGAACAGGCGCTCGTCTTTGGGGTTCTCGATGGCGACGGCATGCAGAAGATAAACGTCCTCGACCGATGGCAGCCGCTCGATCTTGAAATTCTTCAGACGCCAGAGATGCAGACGTTCGCCCATCATGGGGTGAACGCCGCGGAAGAGTTCCACCTCCTGATACCCCTCGCTGGACGGTTCATAGGTGAAGTGCTGCATGCCTGCCATGCCGAGATCGCGCCCAGCGCCGGACACGACCACAACGATGTGCCGGATCGAACGCGGAAAGGCCGCGGCGTTCACGATGGCGCGAATCTCTTGTTGAGCATCCTGCAGCCCGGCCAGCGGGCCTTCTTTCCAGGTGTAGAAATCGAGCACGATTTCGTCGTTGGGCGGAACGTCCGCGATGAACGGGAGCATTGCCTTTACGGCGCTCGAGAGCTGCGTGTACTCAACATGCGTGGCAAAGATATGGACGCGCGTTCCGTTCTCGACGTATTGAGCGGAGACGCAGCTGTACCCATTGGTGTAGACGGTGCGAAAGTCGGTGAGCGTACGCACGCAATAGTAGCGGGAGATCATGGCCTCAAGCATCAACTCGCGCAAGAAGGGCGGCGAGCCGGCAAAGCGGCTGGACAGGAGGCTGACCAGCGGTTGCGGGCAATCGATGAGCGCGCGCAGGCGTTGGTTCCGGTCGGCGGCGTCGGGATTGGCGGCGAGATAGTCGAGGTGGGTCTGGGCCTCAGCGTAGATCTGCTTTCGTGCCTTCTCAAACAATGGCTGATCGAAGCAGCGATAGCGCAGCTCTCGGGCGAGATCGCTGATGGCGGGGAACAGTCCGCGGGCAATCGAAATCATGCGGTCGAGCACGGTACGGAAGGCTTCGTCGGCGGGCAATGGCCTGGCCGCAATCCGCGCCAACCGCCGTTGCAGCACGCCCATAATCGGCGCTACCTGCTGCTCCAACCGTTGATGCGACTTGTAGATCCAAAGCAGGCTCTCTTCCAACTCGGGAGAACGATCCAGATTTGCGACTCCATAGTGCCCGACCGCGCGCCGCACAGCGGCCACGAAGTCAGGCGGAACACCGTCGCCATGGGTATCGAGCATGCGGAGATAGGAGAACAGGTAGGCTTCCGTGCTGGGCGCTTCGGCCCCTGTTTGATCGTTCACCTTGGGATTTCTGCGGAACAGGGAGCACAGATCTACAAAGATGTTGAGGATCTCGTCCTCGCGCTGCCGCATTTCATCGCCGTCCGAGACTGCCTCGGGGAACTGGCTCCATTCTGCAAGCAGACGTGCCGTGCGCTCGCGATCGACATCAAAGCCCAGCATGAGCTGGCGTAGTTCTTCCAGATTGCGAAGCCAGCGGGATCGATCGTTTTCGACCTCAGCGCTGGAGCCGTGGGAAATTCCGAACGAGACCCGCTCGGTCGCCGTGGTGGTTTGCCGATCGGTGGCGGGTTCGATCTGCAGCAGCGGAGCACCCGGGCCCACTTGGACGTTGGGAATGGCCATGACTTGCCTGACCCTGCCGGGGAACGTCGCTACCACCTGCATTTCCATCTTCATAGCTTCGAGCACGGCGAGGCGATCGCCAGTGGCAACCACGTCGCCCGGCTTTACCGCTACGGACACCACGACTGCCGGCGAGGGCGCGCGCACTACGCCGCCGTCGTCGCGATCAATGCGGTGCGACACGCCGTCCAGCTCGATCCTGTAGCTCAGCCCTTGCTCCACGGAGATGGTGTGGAAGCGACGCCCGAAAACAGTGAGCCAGTACTCGAACGGTCCCAGCCGCTCGAGATGCGCATCAATGCGCGACCCATCGACTTCAATACGGTATTGCTGCAGACCGAGACGATAAACCTTGATAGAGTACGAATGGTCCCGATAGCGCAGCGCAACGGTGTGGCCCACGTCACTGCGAACCTGTGGCCGTCCGCGCAGAGCCGAAGCGTAAAACTGCGCCTGCTCGACCTTAAGCTCGCTGTCATAAGCCTCGATTGCGGCCTGCACTAGCGCCACTTCGACGTACTGCCGGGACAGGTGCTGGCCTTTGGCCGCCAGACGATCCAGCCAGCCGATATCGACTTGTGCGTTCTGCACTTCAGCGCGGCTCAGCAGTTCGAGGAGGAACGCGCGGTTGCTGGCTCCTCCCCTGATGACGACAACGCTTTCATGCAAGACCCGCTGAAGCCGCGAGAGGGCCTCCTTGCGGTTCTGGCCGTAGGCGATGATCTTGGCGATCATCGAGTCGAACTCTGCCGGTACGGCATCGCCCTCCTCGACGCCGGTGTCGATGCGCACACCCGGTCCCGTCAGGATCCGAAAGCGCTCGATCGCCCCGGGAGAGGGTGCAAATCCGTTGTCAGCATCTTCGGCATTCAGCCGCACCTCAATGGCGTGGCCGGTGGTCCGAGGCGGTTCTCCTTGCAGACGCCCACCGCGGGCAACGTGGATCTGAAGCTTTACCAGGTCGACACCGGTCGTGCACTCGGTGACAGGATGCTCAACCTGGAGCCGGGTGTTCATCTCCATGAACAAGAAGCGCCGGCTCTCGGGTTCGTACAAGAACTCAACTGTGCCGGCATTGTGATATCCGGCCACGTGGCTCAGCCGGACTGCACCTTCGCGCAACGACTGGTCCTGTTCCGGCGACAGCGCGGGCGAGGGTGCTTCCTCCAGAATCTTCTGGTGACGGCGCTGAATCGTGCAGTCGCGAACGCCGGCGGCCCAGGTGGTACCGTGATAGTCGGCAATGATCTGGACTTCGACGTGGCGTGCGCCGGTTATCAGTTGCTCCATGAAAACGGTGGGATCGCCAAACGCCTTGAACGCCTCGGCGCGAGCGCTTTCAAATGCCTTCTCGAGGTCGGATGCGGAATTCACACGGCGAATTCCGTGGCCACCTCCTCCGGCGGTCGCTTTGATGAACAGCGGATAACCCAGGCGCTCGGCGTGATGAAGGGCATCTGTGACGGTCTCGACCGGCCCGCCGCTCCATCCTGCAACCGGAATCTGGGCTTGTTCGGCCAGCAGCTTGGAGGAGATTTTGTCACCCAGGCGGCGCATCACATCGCCGTCGGGACCTATAAAAACGATGCCCATGCCGCGGCAGAGATCGGCAAACTGGGCGTGCTCGGCGACGAAGCCCCAACCTACCCAGACAGCTTCGGCACGCGATGCGGTCAGCGCGCGCTCAAGGTGGCCATAATCGACGTAGCAACTCTTCAGGTGGTGGGTGATGGGATCGATGATTTGCGCAGCGCCCAGAGACACTGCCTCGTCGGCCTCGCGGACGAACATCGCGTGGCGGTCAGGATCAGTGAAGAGCGCGATGGTGCACAGGGATGCGTTGTTTTCCTGATTGAATTCACGGGCCGCATGGATGAAACGCATGGCGGCTTCGCCGCGATTCACGATCGCGATTCTCTGGAATTCGTGCTCCATAAGTCACCCTCTTCAAACGTCTCAACGACTCAATGAACCGCGACTTCCTCAGGTGACACAACCGATCGCATCGCCTTCAACGACTCGGCATCGAGGCCGTTGGGGAGAGCCACGGTGCGGTATCCGCCAACGCGCACATAGCAATTGCCTGCCTCGTCTACCACTTCAGCGTCGAAAGTTCGTTGCTCCGGATTCGGTGTCACGACCGCATAGAGGCGGCCTTCCGCCGATTGTGGAGCGCGTAACCAGCTCACCTTATGGAGGTGTTGGGGCAGACCCATCCGGCTGCTCGTACCCATCTCCCAAATGCCGGCGGTCTGGAAACACAATTCGATGAGCCGAGGCGCCATGAGAGTGGGCAGAGTCGAGGGCTCATGATTGCCGGGCAAGCCGGCCGCCATCTCGCCGATCATTCGTTTTCCGTCCCACCAGGCACGTTCGAGGACCTGGTATGCGGGACCGTGGAAGTAGATGCGATAAATTTGCGCGGCTTCGACGATTGCTTCCGCCGACAATCGCGGAGCCGCGCCTGTCACCGCCTGCGATGGCTGCCTGCTCACCCGCACCTTCGCTGTGAAGTGCGTGGTTTCCTGCGGCTGGGGCTGGTTCGGCAACGTCCGCCGGCCAATCAACCGGCAATCCGCGACCAGTTTCTCGCCCTGCGGATGGAAGATCGCCTGGATCGTCACGATCCGGGGCTCGTCCTTGTAAAACTTGAACGGAGCCAGGAAGTTCACCTCTTCGATGGCTTCAATGTGCCAGCCGGGGTGAACGCACAATGCAGCTTCAGCGAAGGCTTCGATACCCATGACGCCCGGCAACACCGGAGTGCCGTCGATGCGATGATCGTGCAGGAACGGCTGTGCCGCCGGATCGAGAGTCGTCTCCATCGTCAAGCCGCTGTAGAGGCCCATTCCGGTGATCTTGCCGACCATCGGACCCTGTGTGGGGAGCTTCTCGTTGGCAGACGCCAGGGCAGCAGTGTCGAGGCCGCCGGTCGCATCCCACTCGTTGAGCATCACGCCGAGACGCTGGCCCGCCACGACTTCTCCCTTGGTGCCGCCTGCGGTGAGTTCGCGACGAATCCACGGAATGCCTGCTTCAGGCGGCAACATGTCGATGCCCGCCAGCTCCATCATCTTTGGGATCGAGCCGCGGGTGGCCATGCCGATGCCGCCCCACGCTGTCCAGTCGATGACGATGCCGCGTGTCTGGGGACGCGTTGTGCGGAAGCTTGAAGTGTATTTGCAGAGCAGGTCGTTAGCGGCGCTGTAGTCCGTTTGTCCGCCGTTGCCAAAACGCCCGGCAATGGAACTGAATGCGACCGTCGCCCTGAGAGGTATGTCGCCGATCGCATGCAGCAGGTTGAACCAGCCGTCTGCCTTGACGTCGAAGACCAAGTCGAACTCATGCTGGTCTTTGTCGGGCAGGAAGTGGCTGCGCTCCAGGCCGGCAGCGTGCAGCAAGACGTCGATATGGCCGCTCTGTTTTCGCACCTGCTCGATGACCCTGGTGACAGCGTCTGCATCCGCGAGGTTGACGCTGAAGTAGTGAGCCGTGCCGCCAGCGGCTTTCACGGCATGGATTGCACTAAGAGCTGCCTGCGCCCTCTCGAGCGAAGCAAGTTCTTTCTCAACCAGTGCAGGCGTGGCCCGCTCGCCGCGGGCCTGAATGCGGGCGAACAAATCGCGCTTCAGGGTTTCTTTGTCGTGCACAAACAGCGAGAGGTCAGGATTGTTCGCATCTGGCTCCGGTACCAGGTCGAGCAGATAGAACGTGCCACCAGAAGCCGCGGCTAAATCCGCGGTGATGGCTGACACGATGCTTCCCGCGGCACCCGTAACTACGAATACGCTGCCTTCGTTGAGTGTCAGACCCGGTTGGCCATCCTCTGCAGGCTGTTCTTGCAGACCGACGGACCAGCGCAGTCCATTCTTGTAACCGATTTCGACAGCGCCGGGATCGCGCAGCGTCTCGTCGATGAGGAGTTCAGCGATTTCCGACGCATCGTGCTGGGCCTCGAAGTCCACAACTTTGACGAGAGCGTCCGGGCGTTCGCGCTTGTAAGATTTCGTGAAGCCAACGACTGCGCCGCCCATCGGTGCGACGGCACCGGCTTCGTCATAGCCGTGCTGTCCTCCGAGGCGCGTGGCCGAGACGAGGAACGTGCCGGGCGCAGCGATCTGTCCATACAGCCTGCGCATGGTCGCGTAAAGAGCCTTGACACGAACTCGCAGGGCGTCGTGCCAGGTGGCGAGGTTCATCGCGGTGAGCGATCCTTCATTGTCCAGTGCAGGCAGCCAATAGACACCTTGCAACGGACCAGTCGCGAGCCACTTGTCAAGATCATGTGCCAGTGCCGCAATATCCGTCACGGTCGCGATACGCAGCACTTCCACACCCTTCTTTTCCAATTGTTCAGCCAGGGATTTCGCCACGCCTCCCATGTCAGACATGATCAGTACGCGGCTGCCGGGACCGAGCGTCACCCCCGTCGGCTTGCAGATTGCCAGGGGTGGGCGAAGGTTCGGGACAGGTACTCTTCGCGGAATTTTGTTGGTCGCGTCAAAACTCGCGACTGCTGGCCGCGGAGTTGCAACTGGAGCCGGAGTCTTGGTCGTTCCTTTTTCGTCCGCTCCGGAGCTTGCCGCGGCTGGGGCCGCTCCCGGCCGCCTCGATTGCGCGAACTGGATCACGTGCGCGAGCGTGGGAAAGTCACGCAGTTTGAGGCCTTCGTCGCGAGGAATGTTGTACGCGGCCCGCACCGCGGCAAACATTTCCGCCTGCTTGACGGTGTCGACGCCAAGGTCGGCTTCCAGATCGAGGTCCAGATCGAGCATGTCGGTCGGATAGCCCGTCTTCTCGGCCACGATCTGCAGAATCTTCTCCTTGATGGAGTCGTAGGATTCATCTGCCGCACTTGGCGTGGCTACGGCTGATGCCGGGGGCGCTGCGACCACCCCGACCACGCTGGCCGGAGTGGATGGCTCGGTGATCGCCGGAGCGGGCGAAGTCTGTCCCGCCAGGTCCGGCCGCTTCTCATACACGAAGCGGATGACATGCGCCAGCGTCGGATAGTCGCGAAGCTTGCGGTTTTCGTCGCGCGGGATGCTGTAGATCTCGCGGATGGCGGCGAACATCTCCGCTTGTTTGACGGTGTCAACCCCGAGGTCGGCCTCGAGATCGAGGTCCAGGTCCAGCATGTCTTTCGGATAGCCGGTCTTCTCCACCATCAAGTCAAGGATGCGTTCCTGCACGGAAGCGCCTTCGGGTGCAGGTGTCTGAGGAGCTACGGGCGTGGGTGCAGCCACCGCGGCGACAGTCGGTTCAGCAACGGCAGCCACCTCAACGGTTGCCGGCGTTGGCGAAGCGCCCGGTGCGAGGTCGGGGCGCTTCTCATAGACAAAGCGGATGACGTGGGCGAGCGTGGGATAGTCGCGCAGCTTGCGGTTCTCATCGCGCGGGATGTTGTAGATCTCGCGGATGGCGGCGAACATCTCCGCTTGTTTGACGGTGTCCACACCGAGATCGGCTTCGAGGTCGAGGTCGAGATCCAGCATGTCCTGGGGATAGCCAGTCTTTTCCACGACAAGCGCCAGAATGCGGTCCCTCACGGATTCGCTTCCCGACGATGGTGCTGTCTGGGCCACGGGCGCTGTTGTTGCGACCACACTTGCTGGGGCCGGCGTGGCTGGTTCAATCGGCTGTGCGGGTGCAACTGGCTCGGCCACTGCGACGGATGGCTGGACCGCAGCGCCGGTCAGATCGGGCCGCTTCTCAAAGACGAAGCGGATGACATGCGCCAGTGTCGGATAGTCACGCAGCTTGCGGCTTTCGTCGCGGGGAATGCCGTAGATCTCGCGGATGGCCGCGAAGATTTCCGCCTGCTTGACGGTATCGACACCCAGATCGGCTTCGAGGTCCAGGTCGAGATCGAGCATGTCGGCGGGGTAGCCCGTCTTCTCGACCGCCAGCGCCAGGATGCGCTCCTTCACGGACTCGCTGGCGACGGCGGGTGTTGCAGCGATCGGGGGTGGCGCCGCTTCGACAGCCTGCACCGTCTTGCTTGTTCCCGCAGGTTCGATGCGGGGTTCCGTTGGCGCCGGTTTTGTTTCCGCAACCGGCGAAATGGTTTGGGGTGACGGTGGCGGCGCTTGCGGTTGAGGAGCCGGCGCTACAACCTGACGCGACTCTTCGGCAACCGCGGCAACTCGCGCTTGCAGCCCCTGATCGCGCACGCGGAGGGTGCGATTCACCACTTCGAGATCCGCGGCTGGGCGTCCGGCCATCGTGGTCAGCCAGGCATCCCATGCCGGCTGGTCCACGATACGATAGGCGTAGCCCAAAGCATCCGGGCTGCGATGAACACCGTCCCTGGTCGGGACCCAGCGCAGCAGCGACATGCTGATCTGGGAACCGAACCCGGCGCCAAGGCGCAGCGCGTACTCGACGGGATAGTCGCCACCTTTCGACAGGTTCAACGCGCCCAGTTCGGGATCGATTTCCTTGAAGTTCGCTACCGGCGGAACGCATCCTGTCTCCAGCGACTTCACGGCAAGAACATCTTCGACGCCAGCGCCCATCGCGTGTCCGGTGTAACCCTTGGTGTTGGCGATCACGATCTGGTCGGCGGCATCGCCAAACACGCGCCGCAGCGCGAAGATTTCCGCCGAGGCGCTGCCGCCACGCGCGGGCGTGTAAGTTTCGTGGGAAACAAAGACGGTGTGCGGCGCGATCTGATGACGTTCGATGCCGCTGTGCGCTTCGGCTTGAGCGACCAGGTTCTCCATGACCTGGCCGATGTGTTGCACATCGAGACGGGTGGCGTGGAAAGCGCTGTTAGCTGTCACCGCGCTGAGCACTTCACAGATGGGCTGGATGCCGCGTTCGCGCGCGGCCTCGGCGCTCTCGACCACCAGGGCGGCTGCGCCCATGCCCATGATCAGGCCGTGCCGCCGGCGGTCGAAGGGAGTGGCTGCCTCTTCCACCACTTCATCGGTGGCGGCCGCACCGCTGGCCAGGAAGCCGGCGCCAACCCAGCCGATCAGGTGGTCGGAGGTGACATCATCCGCAGTGATGATGATCACGCGACTGCAGCGCCCAGCGCGGATCCAGTCCTCCGCCAAGCCAACCGCCTGCGTGGTGGTCGCGCAGGCGGAGTTGATCTGCGTATTGGGACCGCGCGCCCCGATAAACTCGGCGAATTGCGAATGTCCCATCGACAGGACCTTGAGCAGGAAGCGCCGGTCAAAGATGTACGGGTTTTTCTCAATCTCCGCGCGCAACTCTTCGATCTTTCGGATGATTTCCTGAGCGAGCGGCGAATGACCGTTTGTCCCCCCCACCGAGGCGACCATGTTTTCCAGCGAGGCTAATTGTTGGCGGCGGGCGTGGTCCGCATAATAGCGCGCCATCTCGTCGGCGAAAGCGTCACAACCAGGGAACGCTGAGCCGAAGATTACGCCCGTATGGTCGCGCAGAGCGTCGGGCAAGCCCCAGCGGTCTGGCAGCTGGGTGCCCTTGCTGGTGGTCTTATAGCGCATGACCAGGGGAATTCCGGCATCACGCATGGCGTCGATGCCCACTGCACCCGCCAGGCGGGTGACCTGATCAAGCGCAGCCAGGCGCTCGGCGGAAACGCCGAATTCCTTCACCAGATCGAAGGCTCCTCCGCGACCTGCCAACTTGATCACGTCCGCGACATCTTCAATGGTGTCGAACCTTGCCTCGCCGCTCTCGCTCTTAACCAGACGCGTGATGCGTTTGTCGAGCATGTCGCTGCGAAACTCAGGTGGGATCGGCTTGATGAACTGATCCCCGCGCAAAATGCGAGCCACGTTGTCGTCGTCGAAGATGCGCTCGGTACCGGGCAGGCCCAACGCCGCTCCGGTGATAACCACGGGCTCGGCCGGCGAAGACTTCTGGCCGCGATAAATTTCCCAGCCGCGTTCCAGAACATCGGCGAACAGATGCCCGAGTTCGGCATAGCGATCGCCGTTCGATGTAGCTGTGGTCTGAACGCCGGAGGTGGGCGCCGCAGCTACGGCGGGCGCGGGAGTTTTCGCTGCTGGACGAACAGCAACTGCGGGCGCGGCCTCCTGTGCTGGAACTTCATAGGCCGGAGATGCCGGCCTCGCCTCGATCTCGGGTGCGGTTGCAGCTCTCCCGCGGCCCAACCCAGCGGCGTACAGGCCGCACAGCGCCTGATTGAAGGCTGGAATGTCGCCGATCTTGGGATGGTTGGTGAACAACGAGACTACGTCGCCGCGGTTGCCCAACACGTCTTCGGCAAATCCCTGCAAAGCCTTTTTGGGCCCAACCTCAACAAACACGCGGGCGCCCGCATCGTAAAGCGTGTTCAAGCCTTTCACGAACTGTACCGGAGAAGCGACCTGCTGAGAAAGCAGATCGAGCATCTGCGGCACAACATTGGGCCCCGTGGGATAGAACTCGCCGTTGAAGTTGGCGACAATCGGAACGCGCGGGGATTGCACATGCAGGCGCTGCAACATTTGCCGTAGCGGCGCGCTGGCCGGAGCCACAATCGAAGTGTGGAAGGCGTGGCTGACCGGCAACTCCACCACGTTGTAGCCGGACTGCAGGAAAATCTGTGAGACCTCCTCGACCGCTTTGCTGGCGCCGCCGATCACCGATTGGCCAGTGCTGTTGACGTTGGCGATGACCACGTAACCTTTTACCGTCTTCAGAATCCGCTCGACTTCGGTGAGTGGCGCGAACACCGCTGCCATTTTGCCTTTATCTTCCACCGCGACCATGGTCATGCCGCGACCGCGGGCACTAACCGCCTCGAGCGCCTCTTCAAAGGTGATGGAGCCGGACGCAACCAGTGCGCCGTATTCTCCCAGGCTGTGTCCCATCGTCATGTCCGGCTGAATGCCGTAAGCCGCCAGGAGCCGGGTGATTCCAATATCGATGGCCAGCACAGTTGGCTGAGTAATCTCTGTCTGACGCAGATCCTCTTCCGCCTTGGCAACAGCGTTCGCGTCGTTGGGATCGACAAAGATGAACTCGGTGAGCGGCTTGCCCAACAGCGGGGTCATCACGCGATCTGCTTCGGCAAACGTCTCGCTTACGATGGGCTCGGCGGCGCAGAGTGGCTGGAGCATGTTGGCGTACTGCGAGCCCTGGCCGGTGTAAAGGAACGCGACCTTTGGTGCGGGACCGTGTCCGCGGTAGATGCCTTGCGCGCGGATGGCTTTCCAGAACGCCGGTTGATTTGCTTCCAACGCCTTGAGAGCGACGCCCGATTTAGTTGCGAGGTCGGCGGCGTCGGCGTAGTCGATCGCCAGACGCTCAGATGCGCACAAATCTGATTCGTCTGGCGAAGCGGGCGCTGCAGCCTCACCGGCCTGAGCTGCGTTGTGCACTACCTTGAGGCGCTCGATCAACACGGCTTCAGAATCTGCACCTATCACTAACGCGCCACGTAAAGGCGCCTTGCGAGTGGACTCGCCAGAAATCGTGGGGGAAATACTGTTTGCATGCATCGTGACATCCTTCGCGACATCCTTCGAAACTATGGGCGGGGTTACCGGCACGGCGATGGAACGTTTGCCGTTGCCGTTGAGTCGTCCGGGAATGTGCTCTTCCAGCACCACGTGGAAGTTGGTGCCGCCGAAGCCAAAGGCGCTGACGCCGGCACGGCGCACGCCGTCGGCCGGGACGTCCCAAGGTTTCAGTTCGGTGTTGACGTAGAGCGGAGAGTGAGCGAAGTCGATCTCCGGACTGGGATGCTCGCAATGGAGGCTGGGCGGCAGCACCTTGTCGCGGAGGGACAAGGCAGCCTTCAGAATTCCCGCGGCACCCGCGGCCCCTTTGAGATGCCCGATGTTCGACTTGACCGAGCCAAGCGCCACGGAGCGCGCGGGAAGATTCGCACCGCCGAGAAACTCGGCCATGCTCTGTGCTTCGACAACATCACCCACGCGGGTCGAGGTGCCATGGCCTTCAATGAGTGTCCCCGGTTCCGGCGACAGGCCGGCATTCTGCCAGGCACGCTCGACGCAGAACTTTTGCCCAATCGGATTGGGCGCGGTAATGCCTTTGCCCTTGCCGTCGCTCGATCCGCCGATGCCGCGCAGTACGGCATAAATCTTGTCCTGGTCACGCTCGGCATCGGCCAGACGCTTCATCAGGAAAATGGCAGCACCTTCGCCCATGACGAAGCCGTCCGCGCCCTCGGCATAGGGACGGGTGCCGGTGGCGGACAGGGCTCCAATCTTGCAGAACTTGACGAAGGTCGGCGCACCCATGTTGCGGTCGATGCCACCCGTGACCGCCACGTCGAAGTCGTTCTCGACCAGGCCTTCCACCGCTGACTTGATCGCTGCCATGGCCGATGCGCACGCAGCGTCGCATACGTAATTGGGACCGTGGAAGTTGTAGAGGTTGGCAATGCGGCCTGCCATGCAGTTGGCGAGTTCGCCCGGCATGGTGTCTTCTGTAATCGCAGCAAATCGGTCGCCGATGCGGTCGTGGAATTCGCGGGTGATGTCGCGCTGCATCTCAGGCGGCAACGCCGCAAAGCTGGCGGTTTCAGCCAACTCATGGGCGTACTCGGGAAAGAAGATGCGCGTCGACGAGAGGTAGTGCTTCTCTCCGGCCATCGCGTTGCCGAGAATCACCGCCGTGCGGTCGAGGTCCAGCGGCCGCTTGGGGTAGCCGTAGTCTTCCAACGCTTCGCGCGTGCAAGCTACCGCCCATTGCTGGGCCAGGTCCATGCCGGCCGCCACGCGCGGCGGTATGGGCAAGCGCCACTTCATCGGTTCCCATTCGTATTCGCGGACCCAGCCGCCGATTTTCGAGTAGGTTTTGTCGGGCGCATTGGGATCGGCATCGTAGTAGCGCTCGGGATCCCAGCGGTCGGCAGGGACGTCGGTGATGCTGTAGCGGCCGGTCTTTACGTTGTTCCAGAATGCTGAAACGTTCGGGGCGTCGGGCAGGATGGCTCCCACCCCCACAATGGCGATGGCTCGATGTGCAGTGTTTTCCATGATGACATTCCTCTTCACGTGGAGCGTGCGTCTGCAGAGTGGAGGAGAGGCAGACGCACGCTCCACGGCTCTAGCTATGAAGGGCCACTTCCGTGAGCTGTTCTGCTGGACGCTTTTGCACGCGGCCGTACAAAACGTCAGCAACGTAATCCATGTCGGCGATGAGGCCGTTCTGCGCGCGGTGAATGGCCTGCAGGTTCAGCGCCACCTCAAACGCCGGTATTTCTGAATCATTCACGCCGCCGGCACCGGCCATCCAACGCAAACCGTCGTGCGCCACCTTCATCGCAGCCTCGCGCGCAAAGATTCGGCTGATGGCCGCCAGCGCTGTCGCGTCGAAGCGGTCGTTGGCCTTCTCGTTGAGCCTGCCTTCGGCCATGAGAGCTCCGCGCCGGGCCAGTGTCGCGGACGCTTCCGCGTAGGCGATCCACTCGCCTATGCGCAACAGGATGTGTTGATAGCGGGTCAGCCGTCCCGCACGGGCCTTTTCCATGACCTCGGCGAGAGCGTGCAACGCCAGAGCCGCAACGTCGGCTCCAACATTCGGGTGTGCCGCGTGCAGTAATTCGGCCTGTTTCGCGCGCTCGTGATAATGCTGTCCGCGAGTCTTCAGGTGGAGTTGCCAGCGATCGCGGCTGATGGTCATCTCCATGATCTCCGAGGTACCCTCGTAGATCGTGGTGATGCGGACGTCGCGCTTGATCTTCTCCACCATGTACTCGTGCGTGTAGCCGTATCCGCCCAGCGCCTGGATGCTGGCTTCGGCGGCGGAATTCCCCGCCTCGGTGGACAAGTACTTGGCGATCGCACCC
>Ga0074046_10001817_pt1 | contig 18849 bp, 19 predicted proteins | sample BogForMeECP23OM3_FD_94441 | JGI IMG/M metagenome (GOLD analysis project Ga0074046, IMG submission 94441) | Bog forest soil microbial communities from Calvert Island, British Columbia, Canada - Bog Forest MetaG ECP23OM3 | ecosystem: Environmental > Terrestrial > Soil > Wetlands ... | reverse complement strand
TCGCCACGCGCTTGGGGGCGGCGAGGCGGTGTTTGTGGGCTCGAGCATGGGCGGCTGGATCGCGCTGCTCCTTGCACGGCAGCTGGCGGAAGTCTCCCCTCACCAAGATCGAGTCCCCCCTCACCCTGTCCCTCTCTCAGCAAGCTCGCCTTGGCGAGCTTGCCACTTTCGCTGCCGCACCCGCAAGCGGGTGCGGGAGGGGAGAGAGGACGCTGCCCCAACCGTCACGGACTCTCTCTCCGCGAGGGAAGAGGGCCGCAGCTTCTTTTCCCTCTCCCCTTGGGGAGAGGGTTGGGGTGAGGGGGTCTTCCCGTCAGCGCCGGCGAAGGCTGGTATCAGCCATGTTTGCCGATTTCGTCGGCCGCAAATAGCGCACGTGTCAGGTCTGTCCGCGAGATCATGCCCACAAGCTTCCGGCCCGGCTCCAGCACCGGAAAACTCCGCGCCCGCATCGTGATCATCAGCTCGAGCGCCCGCGTCAAGGGCTCGTCGGGTTCGACATAAGCGACGTCTTTGGTCATGATGCTGTCCACAGTACGCATCATCAGGTCCTGATAGTGCGGGACGAGTTGGTGTGTGGTGAACACGAACGCCTTCAGAAAATCGAATTTGGTCACGATGCCCACACAGACACCGCCGTCCACGACGGGAAAGCAATTGTAGTCGTGATGGTCGAACAAGGTTCCCAGGTCATGCAAAGTCATACTTGATGTAATGGACTTCACGTTCGTGGTCATGTATTGGCTGACGTGCCATTCGAGAAAACGATGCATCGCCATGGAGGCTCCATTTCAAACTTGGAATTGGGTCGGTCGGACCATGTTTCGCTGAGCGTTTCCATCCACGCTGGTTTAATACACTACGTCCGGTTTTAAAAAGAGAATTGGCCTCAATCAACGGAAAACGCCAGTGGTGGCGGCTGGCTCCTTTGCATCGAGCCCGGCAAGGCGGGCTTCGAAATCCGCGAAGCTGAGGCCCTGCTTCCCGCGTCTGCCGAAATAAATATGCTGCGCGAGCCATCGCATGGCAGGGGTGCCAAAGGCGGCGGATAGAAGGCTGTTCGGCGGCGCGAGGTTGAGCGCGAACCGCATCGCATGCTGCAATCCGAACCGGGGCAGCTCCTTCGCAAGAACGATCTCCGGCGGCGGCCCAAAGTGAAGGAGATGATCGGCGACGAGTTGAGCTGCGCGGCGCCCGTAGTGGAGCGCATACCTAATGCCTCCGCCCGTTCCAGGCGAAACCATTCCGGCGGCATCGCCGACAAGCGTCACTCCGGCAGTCGCCCAGGGCTCGACTAGGCCGCCGCAGGGAATACGCCCTTGGCGCCGGGCTACGAGCTTTGCGCCCGCGAAACCGAATATTGTTTCGGACTTCCTGAGAAACGCTTGCAAATGCGGTCTGCGCCCAGGTCCCGCCGCGAGCCCCGCATGGAATGCGGAAGGCCCGGGCGCAACCCAGGCCATATGTCCGGGCGCCAGGCTGGAATCGAGAAAGCAGTGGAGAAAGCGGGCGTCGGCCCGCTCGAGATTATCGAATTCAGCCTCGATCCCAGCCAGGAAGTGGCGGTTGCGGCCAAGTCCGAAATGGCGCGCTACGGCCGACCTAGCGCCATCGGCGCCCAGAATATGCCGGGCGGATATGTTCACCCCGGAAAAAACGAAAACACCGCCTTGCCGTTCGGCGCCGGTGAAGGGCGTCCGCCATAGGATATGCGCGCCCGCGCGCATCGTCTCCTGTGCCAGCCAGGTGAGAAGGCGTCCGGTTTCTGTGGTAAGAAAAAAGCTGCCCGGCGCGAGAAGATCGACGTAGTTTAGGTTGGGCGCATAAAGCCGGACGCCATAAACGCGCCGCGTGAGATTGTGCGGAACGTCGAATTCTTCAGCGGCTTCCTTGACGAGAATGCCGGTGGTGGCAACGCGATGCCCAGCATCGGGCTTGGCGTCGAGAACCGCAACCTTAAGCCCGCGCATCGCGGCCGTTTTGGCAGCGGCAAGCCCGGCAAAACTGGCGCCGATAATCGCAATATCGTAACGCTGGGGAGCGTGCGGCATGGGCAAACCTCAAGCTGATGAATAGCTCTTACCGTTGCGGAGCGAATGTGGCGGATCTGCAGCTGAAACCGGCCTTATCGGCTGGAGAGAGGGAGCTTATCCATAATGTCAAAGCTGTTGCCGCGGGCCATTTTTGTCTCGCTGAAGCTTAGTTCTTTAGGTAGAATTTGTTAGTCTCTCAAATTGGCTCTCTGTATGGAGTTCGTATCCGGATGTTTCAATTTCCAGCGTGGCTGCAACTTTCCACTGAGAACTACAATGCCATAAGCGTCTTGATAGGCATCCTGCAGATAACGGCTATAGGATTTGCTGCGGCGAATATAAGCCAGCAGAGGAAACAAATAATAAACCTATCGAGACAGGTTGTGCTGCAAACCGAGCAGCTGGTTATACAACGGGAAACCGTATTTATTTCATCCTACTCGCATTTCAATAATGCATACATGAAGGTAATGGCGGAAATCCCGCCAGAGCCAGCCGATGACCATAAAATAAGCAGTTGGTGGCATAGGTATTGGGATATCATAATTGGCGAAGTCAATTTTTGCATGAAAGGTCAGCTGGACAAGGTTATATTCGAGCTATGGATGCATGAACTGGCACAAAGCCTTTTCTTGCCTCCCCATGGGATTGGCTACATGGGTACATACGCCGATAATAGTGAAGAGCACTTCAATTTAATCTTGGCGGAGTGTAGTCCGATTCGAATCTTTTTCCGCGATCTGCGCAAATGTGCGAATGAGACGGATGGTGCTGCCCGGGCGGTCGAAATTGGCGCCCTCGTCGAAAGAACATACGATTGCCTGCGGGCCGCAAGCCGGCGTCCGGCCGGCTCACCTGCGAAGTAGGCACCGTTTCAAGGCTTGCCGCCTCAGCGTGAGCCGAAGCGCTAAAGAGGCTCTGCCCCGCTCTTGCAGTGAGACGAAGCGTGCCCGCTGCTTGGAACTCGCAGACGCAAAACTTTAGCTCGCATTGAAGCTGCGTTAACCCTTCCGGGCGTGGTCTCTGCTACTATCGGTAGCCGTGTTGTGTATGAGGCGAATGTCATGCGTTGTGCGAATGTGTTGGAGCTTAGCGCGGATTTTGAGTGCGCAGGCCAAATTGTTGAGGGCGATTGCATCGAGGTGCTTCGCGGCTTGCCGCCAGGCTCAGCCGATCTCGTCTTCGCCGATCCCCCCTACAATCTCCAGCTCGGCGGCGACTTGCTCCGGCCCAACAACACCCGTGTCGACGGTGTGAACCACGCCTGGGACCGCTTCGACGATTTCGAAAGCTATGACCGCTTCACGCGGGCATGGCTTCAAGAATGCCGCCGCGTCTTGAAACCGGACGGAGCGCTCTGGGTGATCGGCACCTATCATAATATTTTCCGGCTGGGTGCGGCGCTGCAGGACCTCGGCTTTTGGCTTATGAACGACATCGTATGGCTCAAGACCAATCCGATGCCGAACTTCAAAGGCACGCGCTTCACGAACGCACACGAAACCCTCATTTGGGCGGCGCGCGATAAGAGTTCGCGCCCAACCTTCAACTACGACTCGCTGAAAGCGTTTAACGACGATCTTCAGATGCGCTCGGATTGGCTGATTCCGATTTGCTCCGGCCAGGAGCGCCTGCGCGACGATGGAGGGCGCAAGGCCCATCCGACGCAGAAGCCCGAAGCGCTCCTTATGCGTGTGCTTCTCGCTACGACAAAGCCGGGAGATCTCGTGGTCGATCCATTTTTTGGAACGGGTACCACGGGCGCAGCGGCCAAGGCGCTCGGGCGGCGCTACATAGGCATCGAGCGCGACTCCGATTACGTGGCCGCGGCCCGCGCGCGCATAGCGGCGGTGCAGCCTTGCGATACGAGAAGCATTGCGCCGATCGTTTCCAAACGGGCGGAGCCGCGGGTGCCATTCGGGATGGTGCTTGAGCTGGGCATGCTTCGCCCTGGCGACGCACTTTTCGATGCCAAGGCGCAAATCGAGGCACAAGTGATGGCCGATGCCTCGCTGCTATGGCAGGGAACACGCGGGTCCATCCATGCCGTCGGCGCAAAAGCGCAAGGACGCGCCGCATGCAATGGCTGGACCTACTGGCACTTTGACGAGCCGCGCAGCGGACTGGCGCCCATCGACCTTCTGCGCGCGGAAGTACGCCGGACGCTGCACCCGGCGCGTTACCGGGCTTGAGAGGAGGCAGCCGATAGCCGCGTCTCGCCCGCGGCGTGAACCGCGAGGTCCTCGCCCGCGCGCTTCACGTTCACTCCGGTGAACGCCCCGCAGCAGCCGCAGGTAATGTAGCGCTGCACGCCTTTATCGTGGCCTAAGCCGTATTCCACATCTCTCACGCTGAGCGAGGTGCTTCCGCAGCATGGGCATGCAACGCTTGCCGGCGAATTCCGGCCAAGATTGTGGGCAGTCTCAAGCCATTGTTCGAAAGGAGCTTTTGAAACCTGAGTCATATACAACATACCTCCCGATATCGAGTTTCTTAGACGTTGCCGGGAGCTTCCTTGGAATACATCGGGACGCGCGCGAATCCCTCTCGAGCGTGGATGCTCAGCTTCGCCATTTTTTTGCGGTATGTTTAGTGTTGCAAGAGCTGGCCCTGCAATCAAGAGTTTCCTGAAGTCCCGGCCTGATTTTTGATAAATATTGCCAAGATCGAAGCGATTTCGATGCAATTATGCCCCGATCCGCCGCACGCGCCTGCAATTTGTCCACAGTTCGTTCCTGGCCGGCGAAAAAAAGCCCCGCCGGAACGGGGCCTTAGCCTATTAAGCGTGAGCGAAACGTCAGGCTGCGGCAAGATTCCGCAGCACGTAATGAAGGATGCCGCCGCTTTTGAAGTAGTTCAGCTCGTCGAGCGTATCGATGCGGCACAGAAGCGGCACATCTTTCGTGCTCCCGTCTGCGAAAGTTATCTGAGCAGACATTTTCGCAAGCGGCGCCAGATTGGCGATCCCCTTGATCGTTACCGTCTCGTTGCCCTTAAGGCCGAGGTCCTTCCAAGACATGCCCTCCTCGAAAACGAGCGGGAGCACGCCCATGCCGACGAGGTTCGACCGGTGGATACGCTCGAAGCTTTGTGCGACTACGGCGCGCACACCAAGAAGGCGCGTGCCCTTGGCCGCCCAGTCGCGGCTCGATCCTGTGCCGTATTCGCGCCCGGCGAAGACCACAAGCGGCACGCCCTCGCTCTTGTAGCGCATCGCGGCGTCGTAGATCGGCATCTGGGCGCCGTCCGGATAGTGTATCGTCACGCCGCCTTCGACGCCCGGAACCATCTGGTTCTTGATGCGGATGTTGGCGAAGGTGCCGCGCATCATCACCTCATGGTTTCCGCGCCGCGCTCCGTAAGAGTTGAAATCGGCGGCCGCGACGTGATGGCTGAGCAGATAGGTGCCGGCTGGGCCCGATTTGGCGATGGAGCCGGCCGGGCTGATGTGGTCCGTCGTGATCGAGTCGAGGAAGAGGCCGAGAACGCGGGCATTCTCGATATCGGTGAGCGCAGCGGGTGGGCCGCCCGTCAGATCCTCGAAATAGGGCGGATTTTGCACATAGGTCGATTCCTTGTCCCACTCGTAGGTCTGGCCCGTTTTCGAGCCGCCGACCGCTTGCCAGCGCGCATCGCCCTTGAACACGTCCGCATAGCGCGACTTAAACATATCGGCCGTGATGTAGGTGCGGACGAATTCGGCAACCTCTTGGGAGGCCGGCCAAATATCCTTCAGGAACACCGGCGCGCCGTTTTGATCGGTGCCGATCGGGTCGGTGACGAGGTTGAGCTTCATTGTGCCGGCCAAGGCGTATGCGACGACGAGCGGCGGCGAGGCGAGATAGTTCGCGCGCACATCGGGGTTGACGCGGCCCTCGAAGTTGCGGTTGCCGGAGAGAACCGCCGCCGCGATGATGTCGTTCTCGTGGATGGTTTTCGAGATCGGCTCGGGCAGCGGCCCGGAATTGCCGATGCAGGTCGTGCAGCCATAGCCGACGAGATCGAAGCCAACGGCGTCGAGGTCCTTCTGCAAGCCGGATTTGGTAAGATAATCGGTGACGACCTGGCTCCCAGGGGCGAGCGATGTCTTGACCCAGGGCTTCGGCTTGAGCCCCTTTTCCGCTGCCTTGCGCGCGAGAAGGCCCGCAGCGATCAAGACGCTCGGGTTCGAGGTGTTGGTGCAGGATGTAATCGCGGCGATGACAACGTGGCCGTCCGCGATCCTGTAGTTCGCGCCTTCCACTGCGCCTGACTTTTCGAGGGGCTCGATAGCTCCACCGCCTTCGCTGACCATATTGGCCGCTTGGCCGCCGGGCTTCACGTTCCGCATTTCCGCCACCGCATCGGCAAAGCCTTCCGCTGCGCCGGAAAGCGGAACGCGGTCTTGCGGCCGGCGCGGCCCGGCAAGGCTTGGCTCGACCGTCGAAAGGTCGAGATCGAGCGTGCTCGTGAAGACCGGATCTGGCGTCGCGGCCTCGCGCCACATGCCTTGCGCCTTCGCATAGGCTTCTGTCAGCGCGACGCGCTGCGGATCGCGGCCGGTCGATTTGAGGAAGTTGACGGTGTCCTTGTCGATTGGGAAGAAGCCGCAGGTTGCGCCGTATTCGGGTGCCATGTTCGCCATGGTCGCGCGGTCTTCGAGCGACAGCGAGTCGAGGCCGTGGCCGAAATATTCGACGAATTTGCCGACAACACCCTTCTTGCGCAGCATCTGGGTGACGGTGAGAACGAGGTCGGTCGCGGTCACGCCTTCGCGCAATGCGCCCGTGAAGCGGAAGCCGATAACTTCGGGGATCAGCATGGAGATGGGCTGGCCGAGCATCGCCGCCTCGGCCTCGATGCCGCCGACGCCCCAGCCGAGCACCGCTAAGCCATTGACCATGGTCGTATGGCTATCGGTGCCGACGAGCGTGTCGGGGAAGGCTTGGGCGACGCCGTCCTCGTCCTTCGTCCAGACGGTCTGCGCGAGATATTCGAGGTTGACCTGGTGGCAAATGCCGGTTCCCGGCGGCACGACGCGGAAGTTCGCGAACGCAGCGCTGCCCCAGCGCAGGAACTCATAGCGCTCTTTATTGCGCTGATATTCGAGATCGGCATTGATCTCGAACGAGCGCGGCGTGCCGAAGCTATCGACCATGACGGAATGGTCGATCACAAGATCGACGGGCACCAGCGGGTTGATCTTGGCGGTGTCGCCCTTAAGGGAAGTCATCGCATCGCGCATGGCCGCCAGATCCACGACCGCAGGTACGCCCGTGAAGTCTTGCATCAGCACGCGGGCGGGCCGGAAAGCGATCTCGCGCGTGGATTTTTTCTCAACGAGCCATTGCGCTATGGCCCGGATGTCATCGGCTGTAACCGTGCTGCCGTCCTCGAAGCGCAGGAGGTTCTCCAAGAGCACCTTCAGCGAGTAAGGCAGAGCCGTAATTCCCGGCAAGCCGTTCGCCCCGGCGTCCGGCAGCGAGAAATACTCATAAGCTTTGCCCCCGGCGGTCAGGGTCTTGCGGCACCGGAAGCTGTCGAGGGAGCGTGGAGTTAGAGAGGCCACAGCAGAATCTCCATGATCGTGTAAAAACCGTCTTGTGCGCCTGAGCCACCCTAACATAAAGATGGGCGGCTTGCGCGGGAACGGGACGGGGAATACTTCCTTGGCAAAAATTGAGCCTTTAGGCAATCTAAACCATCAGTTAAAAAAAACTGAAGGCGTGAAGGCGATCGTAGCGGAGGGGCTCGCCTGCCAGCGAGGCGGCTATACCGTCGTGTCCGGCGTGTCGTTCGAGCTGCGAGCGGGAAGCGCGCTCGCTTTGCGCGGGCCGAACGGCTCGGGCAAAACAACGCTGCTTCGCACAATCGCAGGATTTTTGCCGCCCTCTGCAGGCCGCGTGCATGTCCGGCCAGCAGCTAGCGGGGCCGATGAAGGATATTTTCATTATATCGGCCATACGAACGGAACAAAGCCGCGCCTGTCCGTCATCGAGAATGTGAGCTTCTGGCAGCGTTACTACAGCGGAGCGGCGGATATAGAGGTGGCAGAGGCAGCGCTCGATGCTTTCGGCCTGCTCAACCTTGCGGGGTTCAACGCGGGCCATCTTTCCCAGGGGCAAGCCCGGCGCCTTGGCCTTGCGCGGCTCCTCGCGGCGTCCCGGCCGGTTTGGCTGCTCGACGAACCTTCGGTTTCGCTCGACGCCAGCTCGACACGGCTTCTCGAGCGGGCCATCGCCCTTCACCTATCCTCAGGCGGTCTCGCCATCGTTTCAACGCATCTCGACCTCGCCCTTCCCGAGTCTCAAGTTCTGGAGCTGGGCGCGGCCTCCTCCGCCTTACAATGAACGCCTTCCTCGCACTCATAGGCCGCGACCTGCGTCTCGCCATCCGCCAAGGCTCCGCCGTTGGCACAGCGCTCGGCTTTTATCTCGTTGCGGTCTCCATCATTCCGCTGGGGCTTGGGCCCGATCTCAACCTGCTCAGCCGGATCGCGCCGGGGATACTTTGGATTTCGTTCCTCTTGTCCGCGGTTCTTTCCGTCGACGCTCTCTTCCAGGAGGATCGCGACGACGGCTCGCTCGATGCGCTTTTCATAGGCCCGCTGCCCGCCGAGCTCATCGCCGCATCGAAAAGTCTCGCCCACTGGGTTACGACCTGCCTGCCCTTGATCGTCATCACGCCGCTGGCGGGCCTTCTCCTCAACATCGAGCCGGCATCGCTGCCGAAGCTTCTCGCGGCGCTCCTTGCCGGAACGGCCGGAATCAGCTTTGTGGCGGGCGCGGGCGCGGCGCTCACGCTTGGACTGCGCAAGGGCGCACTGCTTCTGCCGCTCCTTATTTTGCCGCTTTTCACGCCCTTCCTGATTTTCGGCGTGGGTGCGATGGCCGCCTCGCCCGGAGCGTTCGAGCAGAGCATTCTCTTGCTTTTTGCGCTGTCTGTGTTTTCTGTGGCAGCGATGCCATTTGCCGCTGCCCTTGCCCTTCGCCTGGGATTAGAGTGAGCCTATATCAGCGCTAGATGCTGGGAAAACCTTCAATGTCCGGACTTTCGGAACCGCAATCTACAGGCCTCTGGCGCATCGCCGCGCTCGCTAACCCGTCCGCGTTCATGCGTCTCAGCGGCAAGTTTTTGCCATGGCTCGCGGCGCTTACGGCCATTCTTTTCGCCGCGGGCCTCACCATGGCGTTCCGGGCGCCGCCGGATTACCAGCAAGGCGAAACCGTGCGGATCATGTTCATCCATGTGCCGGCTGCGTGGCTCTCGATGGCGTGCTACTCGCTCATCGCGATCTCGTCGGCGGGCTATCTGATCTGGAGGCATCCGCTCGCCGATGTTTCGGCTAAGGCCGCGGCTCCCATCGGAGCCACCTTCACGCTTTTGGCACTCATCACAGGCTCGCTCTGGGGCAAGCCGATGTGGGGCGCGTACTGGGTCTGGGATGCGCGTCTGACCTCGGTACTGATCCTGTTTTTCCTCTATCTCGGCCTTATCGCCCTGCGCCAGGCGATCGACGAGCCGGGTAGGGCAGGGCGCGCTGCCGCGATCCTGAGTCTCATCGGCGCAGTCAATATTCCCATCATCAAATTCTCGGTGAACTGGTGGAACACGCTGCATCAGCCCGCGAGCGTGATCCGTGCCGGCGGTCCCACCATACATCCGGCCTTACTCATGCCGCTGCTTGTCATGGCGATCGCTTTTACGGTCCTCTTCATCGCGCTGCACATGAAGGCGATGCGCGCCGAGATCTTGCGGCGGCGTTGCGAGGCGATGATCGCCATTCACGTGCGCGGGGATGGCAGGCAAGCGCAGCCGGACGGAACGGCGGTTTCCCATGTTTGATTTAGGCCCTCACGCAGGTTTCATCTGGATATCTTATGCAGCTGCGGCGCTTTCGGTTGGCGGCCTCGTCTTCTGGGCCTGGGCCGGGGAGCGCGAGCAAAAGCGGCGCCTCGCCGATTTGGAGCGCCGCGGGCTGAGGCGCAGATCTTCGCAGCAGGAGTTATAGGGCTAGGACATGACCGCAAGCGCTTCACCCGAGGAAACGCCCGGGAAGGCAAAAACCAAGGCAACGCTCATCTTACCGCTTGTCCTTGTTGCCGTGATGCTGGCATTTCTGTTCGCCGCGCTGCGTTCAGGCGAGCCATCCCGGCTGCCATCGGCGTTGATCGGAAAGCCGGTTCCGGAGTTTGCACTTCCCGCCATTCCCAACCTTTTGGGCGATTACGGTCCCGTTCCGGGCCTCTCCTCGGCGGCGTTCAAGACCGGTAAGCCCGCCATCCTGAATGTCTGGGCTTCCTGGTGCGCGCCCTGCGTGGCCGAGCATCCGCAGCTGATCGAGTTGAGCCAAGCAGGCATTCCCATTTACAGTATCAACTACAAAGACAAGCCCGAGGCTGCGCGCAGATTCCTTTCGAACCACGGCAATCCTTTCCGTGCCATCGGAGCGGACGAGAGCGGTTTTACCGCTATCGATTTCGGCGTTTATGGCGTGCCGGAAACCTTTGTGATCGACGGCAATGGCCGGATTGCCTACCGCTTCCCCGGGCCGCTCAGCCCTGAGATCGTAGCCGGCACGATCATGCCCGCCCTCGAAAAGGCCGAACGGCAAACCGCGGCGCCACGCTCGTAACTTCCGGCGCCGCGGCGCTAATCGCCAACGATTTCGGGCGGCGGCTTGCGGTATCCCGCCAAGAATAGCAGCGCGCCAAGCGCTCCAAAAAGAATGGAAACCGGCAAAGCGAGCATGGGCTCGACAATGCCCGTCCACACATAGGACGGGCCGCTGCCGAGAAAAAACCGTTCCAAGGTGTCGCGGCCATTGGGGATATAGGTTTTCAAATGCTCGGAAAGCGACGTGAGAAGCAGGCCCTCGTTGGGCGTTGCAAGAATACGCGCACCGTCATAGGCTAACGCTATGAATGCAACGAAGAGAAGTGTTTTGCCCACAATGCGAAGAAAAAGCATGAGCGATCCTTGGTTAGCTTGGCTTTCATAGCTCCGGCCATCGCCCCATGCAAGATTTTGAGAGCGGGTTGTCCGCAAGGGCGCTTCGAAGCTGCGGCGTTTTTGGCTTGGCATTAAACTGAACGCAGATTAACGCATTCCCATAGCTGCCAAAGTGTTATGGCCGATACCCGCACCGGTGGATAATATGCCCCGTCCCGGCGGCGCGCAGCGGTTCCGGCCGTTTACGATATGGAGGTCTTCTATTGTTCGCAGGCGTTCCGGCGAATGATCCATTGCATGGGCTCCGTGTCCTCGTCGTCGAGGACGAGTCGCTCGTTGCCATGCTGATCGAGGAGTATTTGGCCGAGTTCGGCTGCATCGTTGCAGTCTCGGCAAGGCGTGTCGACAAGGGGCTTGAGAGCTTGAAGGATCTCGACATCGGCGCAGCGGTGCTGGACGTGAACGTCGCAGGCGAAAGCGTCTCTCCGATAGCGGAGGTGCTGGACGGGCGAAACATCCCGTTCATCTTTGCGAGCGGTTATGGGGCAAGAGGAGTCGAAGCGCGCTGGACAGGACGCCCTGTGCTGCAAAAGCCATTCACTTCGAACGATTTGCGCTCTGCGCTGCTCGCTTGTCTCCGGCATAAGTCCTAGCGAGCGTCCGTCCTATATAAGCGGAAACAGCTTCAGACCCCCTCACCCCAGCCCTCTCCCCAAGGGGAGAGGGAGTTGCTGCGGCCGTCTCCTTAAGGGGAGAGGGACAAACAGCGTACCTTCTCCCCATCCGCACCCGCTTGCGGGTGCGGCCGCGAAAGTGGCAAGCTCGCCAAGGCGAGCTTGCTGGGAGAAGGACAGGATGAGGGGGTCTAACGCGCTCGAAAAAATAGGACAGACGCTAAAGCCGGGAAGCCTCTCTGCATCGCCACAGCGATGACGCCCCCGTCCAGTTAAAGGCACGGTGCCCTAAGCCTAAGCCAGTGCGCCGGCTGAAGCCTGCCCTGCGGGGGCGGCCAGCCCCCTTCTTGCTCTGGCCGGCAAGTCCCGGATCTCCCTGACATGCCGGCCTATCTCCTTCAAAACCTCCGCGGCACTCATGATGTAACCGCCAGTGCCACCGAATTCCTCTGCGTAACGCGTTCTGATGCGGCTATAAGGGGCTGGGGTCAGAACTTGCCCGATCTGCCCGGGGAAGTGTTCGGCCAGAACGGTCTTCATCGGCAAAGGCTCGGGAACGAGGTTTATGATGGGAGCGCCGATATCCCGGGCAGCGGCGATATCGCATTCCAGCCGGAGCAAGGGATAGAGTTGATGGATCGCGACTCTATTGAGCTTGGATGCATCGCCATCGAGGAAGCAGCTGGATGTGCCCTTCGCGATATAGGGGCCGAACATATCCGGTAGCCGCAGAACCTGGGATGGAACTCCGCATTGCAGCACCTCGTGTTCGAACGAGGGAAGCCAAGACCTGGCTGGCGATCCGAGCGGCTTGGCCGTCTCGTCGAATGGAAGGCCCTTGCTTGAATAGACGTCGATCGAGGATAGAAGAACGATCCGGAGCGCAGTTTGACTGGCCGCTGCGATCAGTTTTTGTCCTTGCAACCCCAGAGTATTTCCGCAGAGGCGCTTGCTTGAGGGGACTATAATAACCGCTTCGTCGCAGCGTGAGATGCCGCTCAGGGCCTGCTTGTAAGTATAGCAACCTAAAAAAGTCTGGCCGGATGCCAGATAATAGCCGAGAGGGGTGCCAAAACCTATAAGTACCCGTCGCATGTGTTTTGCCCTCGCAAAAGTTTCCTCCCCTCTCCTGTGCCAACGGCACGGAAAGAGTTCTTTCATGCTCCGGAGCGGGGCGGCCAAGAGCGGGAAGAGAATCAGGGTGTATAGCGGAATTCCTAGTTGCAAGCAATCTATTTTGGATTTGTGTAAAACCTTCACGGTATTCCATTCGGCAAACCCAGCCAGCTAGGCAATTGCATTTCCTCGATGACGGGGCAATCCAATGCCTGTTCTCAATCGGGCTAACCGAAGCTCCGCCGCCGGACTCTGAGCAAGAGCGGAAAGCAAAAAAGGCCGGTGAATAGGTTGCCGATTTTCTGGTCATTCCATAGTTCTGCACATTTTATAATCAATAGTGATGAATACTTGCGCAGTTCTAAAATCAGGATCATCCTTTTAAACCTCGAACATGGAGGACCTCATGATTAGAACGCTTATCACGGCTGCGGCAGCACTCGCGATCTTTGCCGCAGGGTCAGCTATGAGCACGGACGCCAGTGCTGGCGGCGGGGCGCCGCCAAACTCAAAGGGAAAAATGGCTTCGAATTCATCGCACCGGATCGGGACAACCGCCCGCGGAGGCGCCAACGAGCTTACGGAATTCTCGTCGTCTTCTGCGAGAAGCCACAAGCGTTCATCCCCAGGCCGGTAATTCATTCAAGTTTGAGAAATAAGAGCCTGCGAGGAACCGCAAAAAACCCCGGTCGACAGCCGGGGTTTTTCCATCGGGAAATGGAATGAGTTTTCTAGCGTTTGTCGCGCTCTTGTGGAATCGATGGATACTCTGGAGTCCCCCCTCACTCTGTCTCTCTCCGGCAAGCTCGCCTTGGCGAGCCTGCAACTCAAAACTCAGAGTGACCGCTTCCGCGAGCGGATGCGGTGGAGGAGAGAGGACGCTGTTGCCCCCTCTCTTCTTGGGGAGAGGGCTGGGGTGAGGGGGTCTTTCCCCCGCGCGTCCGCCACTGAGACGTGAACCGGTTCGCTGCTAATAGCAGAAATTGTAGGCATAAGCCTGGCAGTAGCCTGGCCCGTATCCCGAATTCCGGCAGTTCCAGTAGCAGCTCCCGCTGTCATACCAGTAGGGGTAGTCGTAGCCCCAGCCGATAAATGGCCCGCCGTAAAAGCGCCTGCCATGGTGGAAATGGCCCCTGTGGGCCAATCGCCCTGCGCCCGGCGCAATGCCCGCACGGCCGCTAAAGACGCCAAAGCTGCCTATGGCAGGGCCTAAACCGCTTCCGTAACTGGCCCCGGCGCCGCCATGGCTGCCATGCCCCATGGCAAGGACGATTGGGTTGCCGGGTGCTGCCTGTTGGCCATGAAGGCTTGAGGTGAGCGTAGTTGCGGCTGCAACTTGGCTAGCGGTGAACAGGCCAAGAGCCGCGAGGGCGGCAGTTAAACGCATCTTTTGCATTTGAAACCCACTTTGCAGATGAGCGAGGGGCCTCCTTTGTGCGGATGCCCGGCCTATAAACCCGTCAACGAAGCCTTAGGTCCATGATGCTCCCGGAATACCCGGCCGCAGCTGCAAACGCGCGGCATGGCTCTTAATGTTTAGAACCGGTTAGATTTTCAGCGGCCGTCTCCGTTACCGCCTGGAGCCTCTCGCGAGCGGCCTCGACAAAGTCTTCCTCCAAAAAGCCGGCCGCGGCAAGGTGCGGGTTTACGCCTTCCATCCGTGCGGCCTGGAGATGCAACAGCGCAGCAACCGCGAGCATGGTATCGCGCAAGCAGACCGGGCAGGGTTCGGCGTTCACGTCCTTATTATACTGTTCGATTGTGCGCATAATGGTTCCGACGAGCGTCAGCTCGTGCGTTTCGCTGTAATCGCAGTCTGTACCCCCGCCAGGGCAGCTTTCTCCGTCGGTCATCGCGTTTCCGGTCTAGGTTGGGGGCGCACCAATATAGCCTTATGAAGCGGAAGCTTTGCCGATTTTTAACACAAAAATATTGCATTTTCCAGGACAAAGGCATTCGATTCAAGGGCAGCTATATCCAGCGGAAGCGAAAATTTAATAAAAAATACTTGACATGCTTATCGAAAACCCAACTCGCGAGTCGCACCATAGCCGGAGGCGGCGCTGCGCCCGCCAAGGCGGCGCGCGCTGGCGCCATTCACTTGGCCGGCGATGCGAGGTGTTACCAATGAGTACCGCAAGCTCTAACTTAAATATGGCGACAGACCATGAACGGGAGGCGATCCACGACCATTGGATTCTGTTCTTGATCCAGGGCGTGATTTTGGCCGCGCTCGGTCTTCTGGCGATCGGCGCGCCGCTGCTGGCGACCGTGGTTGCCGTTAAGTTGGCCGGCTGGCTCTTCTTCATCGGCGGCATCGTGGGGCTCGCCAGCTTCTTCACCGGACGCGACGTCCCAGGCTCGTTTTGGAGCTTTCTGACAGCGGCTGCCGCCATTCTCTTGGGCATCTACCTTTTACGGCAGCCCTTGGCCGGCATGCTGTCGCTTACGCTGGTTCTCGCTGCGTTTTTCATCGCTCAGGGCGCGTCGCAAATATTCGCAGCGCTCGCGCACAGGCGGGTGTTGAGATCGTGGGGCTGGGTGCTCTTGAGCGGGATCGTGGACCTTTTCCTGGCCGCGATTATTCTGGCGGGCTGGCCCCAAACTTCAACCTGGGTGCTGGGCCTGCTCGTGGGCATCAACCTGTTCATGTATGGGGTCGCGCTCATCATGACGGCGTTCGCCGGCAGAACCGTAACCGATGAAAGCTGACGAAACTCCGGCGGCGCACAGCCGCCGGTTCTAGCGAAGCGTCACACTTTCGAGATGCTGACCAATTCGGACTTCAACGAGTCCATGGCGGGTTTCGCCTCGCCGCTGAGATTCGCATCGCTGTCTATCCGGTCGATGAGCCCATTCAGGTCCGGCACCCGGGCCGCAACCGCAGCCGCCAAAGCTTTTCTGGCCTCTGGCGAAAGCAGCTGCGCCATCGCCTTCAGGCGGCCGAACTGCGCCGATATCTCCTTAAGCTCGCCCAAAGCGGCCTGCGCCGAGCCCGGATCCTTAATCGTTTGAAGCGAGTTTCGCAGCCGCGCGATGTTCGACACGAGGTCGTTTTCAAGGGCGGCGCTTGCGGGCGCCATGGCGGTTGTTACAGGCGCCGGCTGCTGCTCGCGCGGAACTGCAGGCGGAATCGCGGCCGTGTCCTTGGCAACCGTCGTCGTGTTTCTGTTGATGTCTTCTACAGTGCGGGTTTCCTGCTGACTGGGCAGCAGGTAGAGCACAGCGGCGGCGGCAATTAAGGCTGGAAGCAGCCAATACGCCCAGCTCCGGGACGATGAAGCTTGAGGAGCGCTTGCGGCGGCAGGGTGGAAACTGCCCGCAGCTACCGGCTGGCTGGCCGGACGCATGCTGGCGTCTTGAAGGCGCCGTGCGACGCCTGCCGGCATGGCCTGCTCGATATTGTCGCGCTGGCTTAAGAGCAGGTTCGCCAAGCCGCGGCTATCGAGCCCGGCCGATACTTGCTCGCGCCTCAAAAAGCCCAAGACGAGGGGGGCGAGAAGACCGAGCAGCCGCTTTGCCGATCCCTGTCCGAAGCCCGCAAACTGCGCGATGACAGTGCTTAAGGTTTCAAGGGAGCCGCCGCCGAGGAGCGACGAAATCGTGGACCAGCCGGTGTCCGCCAAATTCCGGTGGTTCGAATCCAGTAAGTTCTTCACAATATCGCCGGCCGGCATGTCCTCGACTTGCGAGACCGCCGAGCCGATCCGTTGCGCGCCGCCCGAACTCGACGCTGCATTTGCAAGCCCCGCCAAAATTCCTGGAATGCCGGCGTTAATGCCTCTTTGTGCCGCAGTCTCATCGACCCCGAGGGAGGACGCGATTTTGCCGATCGGCTCGGACGAAAGCGACTGCATAATCGTCGAGACAAGATTTGTAGACATCACAGAACCTCTTTACGTTGCAACAACAACATTTCCTGCCAAGAACAGGTCCGAGGTAAGTTCACTTCAATATAATTTTATTGCAATGTAAAAACCAGAAGGTCATTAGCAGCTCCTAAAGAAAACATTCGCCTTTCAACGGAAGAAGCTTGGCTGTATTGTTATTTCAGGAAGTCACTTCGCAATATCGCATCGTCTACTCCTGCCACGCCTCAGTTCCTTCTTGCAGGTATAGACAGTCTATCCCCTGCCGATGAACGGCATTTTCGTCGCCATTATCGTCATGAATTGTACATTTACATCGAGCGGCAGAGTCGCCATGGCCACGATGGCATCGGCAACGTGCTTCGTATCGATGCACGGCTCCGCCTTGATCGAGCCGTCCGCCTGCCGGACGCCCGCCGCCATCGGCCCGGTCATCTCCGTCGCCGCATTGCCGATATCGATCTGCCCGCAGGCGATATCGTGGGCGCGCCCGTCGAGCGAGGTGGATTTGGTCAGGCCGGTGATGGCGTGTTTGGTCGCGGTATAGGGCGCGGAGAAGGGCCGCGGCGCGTGCGCGGCCAGCGACCCGTTGTTGATGATGCGCCCGCCCCTTGGCGTTTGCGCCTTCATGATGCGGAACGCTTCCTGCGTGCACAGGAACGGGCCCGTTAGGTTCGTATCGACCGAGGCCTTCCATTGCTCCACGGTCAAGTCTTCGAGCGGCACGGACGGCACAAAAATGCCGGCATTATTGAACAGCACATCGAGGCGCCCGAACGCGCGCACGGTTTCCGCAAACAGCGCCTTCACCGAGGCCGGGCTCGTCACATCCGCTGTCACCGCGATGGCCTCGGCGCCGAAGCTTTTGCCCTCGGCCGCAACCGCCTCGATGGGCTCCTTCCGGCGCCCGCTCAAGACGAGCGCAAAGCCATGCTGCATCAGGGCCAGCGCCGCGGCTTTGCCGATGCCGCTCCCGGCCCCCGTTACAAGCGCAACCTTTCTTTCCTGCATGTCCATCCTTCCTTCGGGTTAAGCCCCCTCACCCCAACCCTCTCCCGCAAGGGGAGAGGGAGTAGCTCGCGCTTGCAATAACGTCCCTTCTCCCCTTGCGGGAGAAGGACAGGATGAGGGGTACCTTTTCAAGGAAACGCCCGTGGCTATGGCAACTTCCTCACTATCGCGAAATCCCCGCCGGTGGATCCGAAATGCGCCGACTGCGCACCGGGCATCGCGCCCCGCATGGCGACGGCCGCACAACCCTGCCCCTTCAACTCGGCGCTGAGCTTCGGCACCATATCCTCGACATGGGCGGCAAGCTCGGAAAGCTCGATCAGCCCATCGCCATTCGTGTCGCCATGATAAAGCGCGTCGATTAGCGCAGAGGTGAACACGCCATGCCCGAGCCTGCCCGCTTCGAGCGCGGGCTTGCCCGCAGCTGCGGCGGTCAACACGGGGCGCCCAGTCGCTTCGTGCAGGCGCCCGACCGCTGCTTCCGAGGCCGGGGAATCGACACGGGAATGGGTGTAGCCGTTCACGAGCGCGCCGGATTCGCAGGTGTCGAGCAGGATGATGGCTTTCTTCGCCTTGATGCGATTGGCGATCCAATCCTGCAGCCGATCCTGGCCGATGGCGTTGCGCGCCAGCGACACCGGATTCGTCCCGCCTTGGTAATCCTGCGGGATCAGGTAAAAACGTCCGTCCTCGGAATAGCCATGCGCGGCCGCAAAGAACACGAAGGTGTCGCGCGGATTGATATCGGCGGAGATCGCCTTGAAGGCCTCATCGATGCCAGCGGCGGTCGCCTCGGCGTCGAGCACCGTCTTGACGCGCACTTCGCTGTACATCCCCTCGCCCGCTCTTTGAAGCTTGGCGGCGAAGACTTCCGCATCGCCAGCGGCCAGCTTGAGTTTGCCAAAAAACTTCCTTCCGAAACCCGGTGGCGTCCAGCCTGTATCCACATAGTCATTGATGCCGATGGCGAGGATGTGGAGTTTCGGCTTCACGCTATCGGCGAGGACTGTGCCGGCGATCGTTGTTTGCGCCGAGCAGCAGCGCCGACAGATTGCGCTTATTGTAGGCAATGACCTCGATCTTGTTCTCGCCAGGGTCGAGGGCGAGGGTTTGCTTGACTTCGTAGTCCAGCCCGGCGTCTGCAGGCGCGTTCATCACGCCGGTCGTGATGCCATTGACGCGCCATTCGATGCGCCCGATTCCCTTGCCGCGATT
>Ga0074046_10001815_pt1 | contig 18854 bp, 17 predicted proteins | sample BogForMeECP23OM3_FD_94441 | JGI IMG/M metagenome (GOLD analysis project Ga0074046, IMG submission 94441) | Bog forest soil microbial communities from Calvert Island, British Columbia, Canada - Bog Forest MetaG ECP23OM3 | ecosystem: Environmental > Terrestrial > Soil > Wetlands ... | reverse complement strand
CGATTGCGGCGCGGGCGGTAGCGCAGCATCGTCAGCAGCGTCAGCAACGGCCCCAGATTGACCATCGCCGGCTGACTCGCCTGCGCTTCTAACGCGTCCTTGGCGTTGCGGATGACGGCGGCGGACATATTCCCTCCTTCCGTCTCGTTCGGTTTGCGCTATCCGGAGGGCGTGGTTTCCCGCCCTTCCGGATGCGTTCCCCTGTGAGCAGATCCTTGAGCTAACCTCAATTTCCCGCTCTGGGGGCACAATGCACCCGTTCCGTTTTCCGTTCAATGGTTAACGGCTGATTTGGGGATGAATTGGAGATGATCGTCTAAGCCTCTGATAAGACGGGCGATGGCTACACAGATGATCGACGGCAACCGGTGGAGACGGCGTATAATTTAAGTCATACAATGAACCCGCTGCAGGTGGTATTGTGACAGCCACGCACAAGTTACTACGCTTCGGCGCCTTCGAACTAAATCTGGACACCGAAGAACTGCGCAAATCGGGCACACTCATCAAATTGTCGCCACAGCCCTTCCGGCTGCTGAGCTTGCTCGCCAAGCACTCCGGCCAGATCGTCACTCGAGAGGAGATCAAGGAACAACTTTGGGGCGAGGAAACCTTTGTCGATTTCGAACAGGGGATGAACCATTGTATCAAGCAGATCAGGACCGTGCTTGGTGACCATGCAGCCAGCCCCTTGTACGTGGAGACGCTTCCCCGCCACGGATATCGCTTTCTGGTTCCGGTCGTCTCCAAGAACGTCCTGGCTCCCGCGCCGCAAATCATCAAGTCGCAGTCCGGCATACAGAGTGGCGTCCTTCCGGCACTCGAATCGGACGGGGCAGGTGCCGCTTCCAAAGAACAAGAGCCCGAGCATAAGGTGCAAGTTCTCGTCGCCGATGAACAACCTGCTCGGGCAACGATGGTCGCGGATAACCTGGATCCCCGGTCGGACAGCGGTGTGGTGCCTATTCACTTGACAACGGCAGTTGCCCTGGAAGAAATTCCCGCGCTGGACGAGAAGGTTACCTCCGCTGTCGCTGCGGCTGAGATACTAGCGCCAGAAATCGCGCGCTTGCGCCAATCGTCTGCTCGGGCACGGCGAACTCTGCTTTCGATAGCAGTTTTGGTTGCCTTGTTTGTGATTGCTGGCATCCTATACTGGTACGCACATCGTCCTTAGGAATTCAAACTATCGCTCGCTGGAAGCATGTCGTTCTGGGCGAGTTGTTTATACTCCGGAAACTGACCCACGGCAGTTACCCCGCTCCTTGTCGACCTGTCCTATAATGTAATGTTTGCCCTGCCGACATCATCCATCGCAGTAAGGGGTATTGAGTGGCTACAACTGAACTTGCCGTACACGGCGCCGAGCGCGACGCCGTGCGTGAGCGTGTCGTCAACGACTTCAGCATCCAGGTTGCAACCGTAAACGGCTCAGGATCGCAGAGCGCCAACACCGTGCTGCTACGCACCATTTTCCAGATGGGCATTCCCGTCTCCGGCAAGAACATGTTCCCGTCGAACATCGCCGGGCTGCCCACCTGGTACACCATCCGCGCCAGCAAGCAGGGCTACATCGCACGCAAGAAGGAGATTGACTTTCTGGTCGCGATGAATCCCGAGACCGCGAAGGAAGACACGATGTCGCTGGCCTCCGGCGCTGTGGTGCTTTACGACGAGCCGCTGAAGCTGAACGAACTGCGCTCCGACCTCACCTTTTATGCCGTACCCTACGACAAGATCTGCTCCGCAGTGTGTCCTGAGTCGAAACTGCGCAAGCTGGTCAAGAACATGATTTATGTTGGCGTGGTGGCACAGCTGCTGAACCTCGATATGAGCGAGGTGGAGAAGGCGCTGCGCAAACAGTTTGCCAAGAAGGTCAAGGCTGCCGATCTCAACTGGAATGCCGCAAAGGCCGGCTATGACTATGCCGCGTCGTCGCTGACCAAGGCTGATCCGTTCGTGGTCGAGCGCATGGACAAAACCGCCGGCATGATCATCATCGATGGCAACGCCGCCGCGGCGCTAGGCTCCATGTTTGCCGGCGTGACCGTGGTGACGTGGTATCCGATCACACCTTCGTCGTCGCTGGTGGAGACCCTGATTGATTACATGAAGGAATACCGCATCGGGCCGGATGGCAAGGCGACCTTCGCCATCGTCCAGGCGGAGGACGAACTCGCTGCGGTTGGCATGGTCCTAGGCGCTGGATGGTCGGGCGCACGCTCCATGACCGCTACAGCTGGGCCGGGCATCTCGCTGATGGCTGAATTCGCAGGCTTGGGATACTACGTGGAGATTCCGGGCGTCATCTGGGACATCCAGCGCGTAGGGCCGTCCACGGGACTGCCGACGCGTACGGCGCAGGGTGATATCGAGTTTGTGGCCAAGCTGTCGCACGGCGACACCCACCATCCCATGCTGCTGCCGTGCAACCCCGCCGAGTGCTTCTGCATGGCCAGCGATGCGTTCGACTTGAGCGAGCAGTTGCAGACGCCGGTGTTTGTGATGTCGGACCTCGATCTCGGGATGAACAATTGGATGTCAGAGCCGTTCCAATATCCGGAGAAGCCGATGAACCGTGGCAAAGTTCTGACCGCCAAAGACCTCGAGCGGCTGGGTGGCTTCTCGCGCTACAAGGACTTGGACGGCGACGGCATCGGCTATCGCACGTTGCCCGGCACCGACCATCCTAGCGCGGCGTGGTTCGCGCGCGGCAGCGGACACAATGAGAAGTCGCAATACAGCGAACGGCCGGACGACTACGCCAACAACATGGACCGTCTGGCGCACAAGTTCAACACCGCGCGCACGCTGGTGCCCAAGCCGGAGATGGTTCGCAACGACGGCAACGACATTGGCATTATTGCCTATGGAACGTCGCATCACGCGCTGGTTGAAACGCTGGATCAATTGCAGACTGAGTACGGCGTGAAGGCCGACTACCTGCGCTTGCGCGCGTATCCGTTCACCACCGAGACTCACGAGTTCATCGCCGTGCACAAACGGGTGTACGTGGTGGACCAGAACCGCGACGGCCAGATGCTGCAGCTGCTCAAGCTTGACATTGCGATCGATGACATTGCCAGGCTGCGCAGCGTCCGCCACTACAACGGACTGCCAATTGACGCACGCTCCGTTACCGACGACATCATCGCCCAGGAGGGCAAGTAAATGGCGACTACAGGCACGCCGCCGCCGGCTCCCCAACCCGCTCCAAAGACCAACCGCATCGGACTCGCGGTGCTCGACTACCGCGGAGGCAAGACGACGTTGTGCGCCGGATGCGGGCACAACGCCATTTCCGAGCGTATCATTGATGCTTTCTACGAGATGGGTATCGCGCCCGAGCGCGTTGTCAAACTGTCGGGTATCGGCTGCTCTTCGAAGAGCCCTGCCTACTTCATGAACCGCGCGCACAGTTTCAACGCTGTTCACGGGCGCATGCCGTCTGTCGCGACCGGTGCAGTGCTGGCGAACTCCAAGATTGTGGCACTGGGCGTCAGCGGCGACGGCGATACCGCTTCCATCGGCATCGGACAGTTTGTGCACCTCATGCGGCGCAATCTGCCGATCATCTACATCATCGAGGACAACGGCGTGTATGGGCTGACCAAGGGCCAGTTCTCAGCCACAGCCGACCTCGGCTCGAAGCTGAAGACTGGCGTCATCAACGATCTGCCGCCGATCGATACCTGCGCGCTGGCCATCATGCTGGGCGCGACCTTCGTGGGCCGGTCATTCTCCGGCGACAAAAAGCAGCTGCATACTATGCTGAAGGCTGCGCTCGCACATCGCGGCACAGTGATGCTCGACGTGATCTCGCCGTGTACCACGTTCAACGATCACGAAGGCTCAACCAAGTCGTATAAGTTCGTCAAAGACCACGAGGAGCCGCTGCACGATTTAAATTTTGTGCCGCACTTCAATGAGATTGATGTGGATTACGACGAGGGGGCCAGCCTGAATGTCACCATGCACGACGGCTCATCGTTGCGCCTGCGCAAGCTGGAGCACGACTACGATCCCACCAATAAGGTCGCGGCCATGTCGCGCCTGATCGAGTCACACGATGCTGAAGAGGTGCTGACCGGTGTGCTCTACGTGAACACCACCGCTCCCAACTTCATCGACATGATTGACATGACCGACCAGCCGCTTGCCACGCTCCCGGAGAGCGTCACCCGCCCCTCGCGCGAGGTGCTGGAAGAGTGCATGGAAGCGCTGACGTAAGGTTCGCTTCGACAAAATAAGAAGGCCCTCCGACGGGGAGGGCGTTTGTTATTCAGTCACGAATACTTTACTTCAACGACGCCATATCAATCACGAAGCGATACTTCACATCACTCCGCAACATGCGCTCGTAGGCTTCGTTGATCTTCTGGATAGGAATAAGTTCAATATCGGAAGTGATGCCATGCTGGCCACAGAAATCCAGCATCTCCTGCGTCTCCGCGATGCCGCCAATCCCAGAGCCAGCAAGATGATGACGTCCGACGATGAGGCTAAATGCGGACACAGGAAGCGCCTTTTCCGGCGCGCCCACTAGCACCAGCGTTCCATCGCGCTTCAGCAGATTCAGAAAAGCGTTTATGTCGTGATCGGCCGAGACCGTGTCGAGGATGAAGTCAAAGCTGTTGAGGTGCTTCTCCATCTGCGCCGGATCCTTGGAGAGCACGACTTCGTGAGCGCCCAGCCGTTTCGCGTCTTCGGTTTTCTTGGTTGAAGTGGTGAACAGCGTCACGTGCGCTCCGAAGGCGTTGGCGAACTTCAGCCCCATATGGCCCAAACCACCGAGCCCGACGACACCGACCTTTTGGCCTTTCTGCACCTTCCAGTGGCGCAGGGGCGAGTACGTCGTGATACCGGCGCAGAGCAGCGGGGCGGTCGCTGCCAAGTTGAGGTTGGCGGGAAGCCGCAACACAAAGGCTTCGTCAACCACGATGGTCTTGGAATAGCCGCCGTACGTCATGCCGCCGAGCTTCTTGTCTTCGCTGTTATAAGTAAAGGTCGCGGGGCCATCACAGTACTGCTCCAAGCCGGCCTTACAGCTTGGACAGGTGCGGTCGGAGTCAACCATGCAGCCGATACCGGCGAGGTCGCCCTCCTTGAAGTTCCGCACTTGTGAACCAACTTTGACGACTCGGCCAACGATCTCGTGTCCCGGAACGACGGGGTAGGTTGAGTTGGTCCATTCGTTGCGCGCGGTGTGCAGGTCAGAGTGGCAAACGCCACAGTAGAGAATGTCGATCTGCACATCTTGCGGGCCAGGAGTGCGGCGCTCGAACGAGAATGGCGAAAGTGGAGAAGTGGATGATTGGGCTGCGTAACCGTTAGTTTTAATGCGTCCTTGTTTTTCTACGGGCTTCTCGAGAACATCAACTGCATTTGCCATTTTAAGTTCCTCTTGGTTTGATATCCAAATGAACAACGCCAGGCATGGTTGCTCATGCTGGCCAGGGAAATTTGGTCTACTGCAACATTAGATTCCTGTTAGTTCGATCGGTCACATCTTTCAACCGATTCCAGGGCCTAAATTCCGGCACGGGCAGGAAATGCGCCGGTTGTGGTTCCTTTCCTCCAGCTGCGGTAAGATTCGTGCATGGCTAAGTCGGCGCCCCAATTCGAAGTTCCATGTCCCTGCTGCGGTGCACTCCTGAAGATCGATGGTGACACCAAGGCCGTTATCGCTCACACGCCGAAGGCTGTTCCGAAAACCTTTGAGGACCTGGAATCGGCGGCGCGGGCCATGAAGGACCAGGACAGCCGCAAGGAGTCCATCTTCCGGCAATCGGTGGAGGCCCAGAAACACTCGGGCGATCTGCTGGAGAAAAAATTTCAGGAAGCGCTCAAGCGCGCCAAGGAAACGCCCGACACCGGCAAACCTCTGCGTGACTTCGATCTGGATTGAAGGGAAACCCACGTCCGTTGCTGCTTGGCCACCGTGGCGTTCGCCCTGTGCGACGATTGGGCGTGCTCCGACAGACGGACCTTCCTGCTGAAAACACTATTAGAGCTCTCGAATATGCGCTTGCGAACGGCTGCGACGGAGTTGAGTTCGATGTGCGTTTAACGCGCGACCGGCGCGCTGTGCTGTGCCACGATCCGCAGATTGATGGCAAGGAAATCGCGACCACCGATTACTCCGATCTACGGCCCTTTGGCAACGAACTGGCGTGTCTGGAGGATGTGCTCGCGTGCTTCGGCGACAAGGCTTATCTCGATATAGAACTGAAGGTCAGCGGCGAGGAGGAAGAAATCGTTGCTGCGTTGCTCGCGAAGCCGCCGAAGTGCGGTTATGTTGTCTCATCTTTTCTTCCTGACGTGCTGCTTCGAATTCACGAGATCGATGCCGATGTCCCACTCGGCTATATCTGCGAGCATCGCCGCGACGCGGAGCGATGGACTGAGCTGCCAATCACGGCCTTTATCCCTTATCACAATCTGGTTTCGCCGCGACTGGTCAAGCAGGTGCATGATCGGGGCCTGAAGCTACTGACGTGGACGGTGAATCAGAAGCGAGAGCTTCTGCGACTTGCCAGTTGGGGCGTGGACGGGCTGATCTCTGACGATCCCAAGCTGCTGAATCGTACATTCGTCGAAGCAGGATGATTCACCCAAAAGATTGTTCTGCCTCTTTTGCGCCCCCCATCCGCCGTCATTTAGATTGGAGATAATGGCAACCACAGGCGAACGATTTGAGCGCGCCGTCTCCATCATGGCGCGGTTGCGCGGTCCTTGCGGGTGTCCCTGGGACCGCGAACAGACCTTCGACACCATCAAGCCGTACACCTTGGAAGAAACCTACGAGGTGCTGGAGGCCATCGACGCTCGCGACTGGGACGAGCTTCCGGGCGAGCTTGGCGATCTCCTGCTGCAAGTGCTCTTCTACTCCGAGATGGCAGCCGAAGAAAAGCGGTTCTCCATCGACGACGTTCTGGACCGGCTGTCGAACAAGCTGGTGGACCGACATCCGCATGTCTTCGGCGATGCGAAGGCCGACACGCCCGGCGAAGTGCTGCGCAACTGGCAGGCACTGAAAGCCGAGGAGAAGAAGAAGCGCGGAGGCAAAGAGACAGAGACTGCGAAGGCTCATCCTGAGTCTGTGCTCGCCGGTGTGTCGTCAGCCGTACCGTCGCTGATGGAGGCTTACAAAATTAGCTCGCGCGTAGCCAATGTCGGTTTCGACTGGCCCAACATCGAAGGCCTGTTCGACAAGCTGAACGAGGAGACCGAGGAGTTGCGCAAGAACTTGGAAGAGTATCCCGAACCGGGACCGCAGCCTGAGTCGGCTGCGGGATTGGCGGGAGCGCGCGGAGTCAAGATTTCTCCAGAGTTGCGGACACGGCTGGAAGGCGAGGTCGGCGACCTGTTCTTTGTGCTGGTGAACATTGCGCGCTATCTCTCGCTCGATCCCGAGTCGGCATTGCGTAAGACGAACCGCAAGTTTCGCCGCCGCTTTGAGTATCTGGAAGACCAGCTTCGCCAGCGCGGACGCAAACCTGGGGACGCATCGCTCAATGAGATGGAGTCGCTTTGGCAGGAATCGAAGCGGCAGGAAAAGCCGTGATGGCGGACACCGCTGCGTTACGCAATTGCACTGAGCTGGAGGAATTCCGCGCCTGCGTCGCGCTACAAAAGGAAGTGTGGGGATTCGCAGACAACGAACTGGTACCGCTGCGAATTTTCTCTCTCGCGCCGAAGATCGGCGGGCAGGTCATCGGCGCATGGGAAGACGAGACGCTCATCGGATTCGCCTTCTCGATTCCCGGTATTCGTAACGGACACCCCTATCTGCACTCGCACATGCTCGCGGTGAAAGAGGGCCATCGCAACACCGGCCTCGGCCGGCGGATCAAGTTGTTCCAGCGGGAGGACGCCATCGCGCACGGCTACGAACTGCTGGAGTGGACCTTCGATCCGCTGGAAATCAAGAACGCGTATCTCAATCTCGAACGCCTGGGAGCAATCGCTTGCCGCTATGCCATCAATCAGTATGGCATCACCTCGTCGCCGTTGCAGGGATTTCTTCCCACCGATCGTCTGGTCGCGGAATGGTGGTTGAAATCGAAGCGGGTTGAGACTTTGCTTTCGACCGGCAATCATCCGCGGTTTGCGGTCGAGCAACGAGTTGCAGTTCCCGCTGACATTTACGCATGGAAGGCCCGGCCGGAGACCCGCCACAAGGCCGCGGATTTGCAGTTGCGCAATCGGAAGCAGTTTCTCGCGGCATTTTCGAGCGGCCTTACGTGTCTGGGCTATGAGCGCGATGCCGAGGGCAACGGCGCGTTCCTGTTGGGCCAGTGGGATGAAGACTGGTCGTACACGAGCAAGTGAGCCATGAAGATCGAAGCCATCACGCTGCGCGAGCTCAATATTCCTCTCGTCCACTTCTTCGAGACCAGTTTCGGGCGCACTTATGCGCGCCGCATTCTGCTTGTCACTGTACATTCCGATGGGCTGGAAGGTTGGGGCGAATGCGTAGCCGGCGAAGGGCCATTCTACAGCGAGGAGTACGTTGATGGGGCGTGGGATGTCATCAGGCGTTACCTTGGTCCGGCGCTGTTGGGCAAGACGCTGCAAGCGGGGCACGAGGTTCCGGCGCTGCCGACGCAGGTGCGTGAGCATCGCATGGCCAAGGCCGCGCTGGAAAATGCAGTCTGGGACGCCGAGGCGCAGGAGAAAGCGGTTCCTTTATGGAAGCTATTCGGTGGGACAGGTCGCCAGATTGCTTGCGGCGTCAGCATCGGCATCCAAGACTCTCACGAGGAACTGTTGCAGAAGATTGAAACTGAACTGGTGGCCGGTTATCGGCGCATCAAGGTCAAGGTGAAGCCTGGTTGGGATGTTGCGGTGCTGGAAAAAATTCGCACGCGCTGGCCCGATATCCTGCTGAGCTGCGACGCAAATTCGGCCTACACGCTGGCTGACACGGAGCACATCAAGAGCTTCGACCGCTTCAAACTTCTGATGATCGAACAACCGCTATGGGCCGACGACTTCTATTTCCACGCGCGATTGCAGAAGCAGTTGCAAACGGCGCTCTGCCTCGACGAAGCCATTCGCAGTGCACGCGACACCGAGGCCGCGCTGGAGCTGGGCGCGTGCCGCATCGTCAATGTCAAGGTCGGGCGCGTTGGCGGCTTCTCCGAGGCCATCGCCATACACGACGTCGCGCAGCGCTTTGGCGTGCCAGTGTGGTGCGGAGGCATGCTGGAATCCGGCGTGGGCCGTTCCCATAACCTGGCCCTTTCGACACTGCCCAACTTCAAACTGCCAGGTGATGTCTCGGCGTCCAAACGCTATTGGAAAGAGGACATCATTGAACCGGAGGTCGAGGTGTCGCCGCAGGGCACGATCGCCATCGGCGACAAGCCCGGGCGCGGTTACGAGTTGCGCATAGATTTGATTGAGAAGCTCACGGCGAGAAAGGAAATACTAAAAAGCTAATCCTAGCTGAATCACCTGCGGTTGCTGTCGGCTTCTTTGGCTGCGCCGCCATTCTGGGCAACGGTTTGGTCGCTCTTGTGCAGCAGATCCAGCGCCTGGGCAACGGTGAGGTTCGAGGGCACGGGCTGGAAATCCGTATCAGTTTCCGTGGAGTAAATGCTGAGCGGCTTCACCATCAGGATTTTGCCGTTGAACTCCAGGGTTTGGCGCACCGTCTCCCAGTGTCCGCCGCCAACATCACGTTGCTCAATGTAGAACTTTCCGCCCTTGTAGAGCCTGCCCAGGATGCCCCAGCCAAAATCGACATCCTTGAACAGAGTGCCGTCAATCTTGGCAATGCGCAGGGCTTTGCGATCGATGAGAATGTCGCCCTGCATGCCCTCGTAAACGCGGGTTTCGTGATTAGGCGGTCGGAAATTGGGATTCGGCTTGAAGGTCAGGTGCACCAATTCGCTGCCGTTCAGTCCCGGCTGGGTCCCGGCATAGGTGTACACGAAAGCGTCCGGCAAGCTGGTCAACATGAGTTGGTCTCGCTGGTCATCCTCCTTGCCCGCTTCCTGGCTCTTGCGCCGCGCTTCCGGGTCATTGGCAAATTTCTCCAACTTCTGGTTCTCTTTGGCGCGTTGCTCAGGCGTCAGGGGTTGGCCGTTGATGGCGGTTGTGCTGCCGAGGCCTCCCTGCGGCGTCTGGATAATCTCTTTGGTTACCGAGTGGTTCTTGGATTCGGTGTGTTCCCGGTACATAAAGTACTGATGTACGCTGTCGGCCTTGATCTCATTCTTCGCCGCGCGGCGCACCAGTTCTTGTGGGTCCATATCAGGTTTCTGCTGGGCAAAAGTCAATACGCCTGCCAGCAAAAGTACAACCACTCCTGCCACCGTACCAAGAATGTGTTTTATGGGACTCACCAACTTGCTCTCTGATTCTCCAATCTTAGGCTAATTCATTAGACGAAGGGCTGCACGTGCAAGTTGCTTTATTGGAATGAGCTTGTGCAAACCTCGGGAAGGCGTCAGTATCTATGATGAGAAGCGCGCGCCCGCTTCGACTGCACTTCCCCGACTGCAATATGCAACGCAAAATAATGGCCGAATTACTGGACAACGATCTCGGTACAGCCGCGGAGATCGCTGACTCGCTTGTCGACTTGCGACGTATCAACGGATGGTTCGGAGGAACGCGGACCACCAGCACCCTGCTACGCCGAGTGGCACGCGCAACCGGCGTGCGGCAGTTGTCGGTACTCGAAGTTGGCGCAGGAGGTGGAAACGTACCGCTCGGGGCGCAAAGGACACTCGCTCGCGAGGGCTTTACATTGGATGTCATCCTGCTGGATCGCCTTGCTTCCCATCTGCCTGTCGAGAGCACGGCTTCGGTTGTGGGCGACGCCTTGCGTCTACCCTTCAGTGATGATGCTTTCGATGTAGTGAGCTGTTCCTTGTTTGCACATCATTTCGAACCGGACGTACTGCGACTCTTCGCGCACGAGGCATTGCGAGTATGCCGGCGCGCGGTGCTGGTCAATGACCTCATCCGCAGCCGGATGCATCTGGCGCTGGTTTATCTCGGACTGCCGCTCTTTCCCAGCCGAATAACGTGGCATGATGCGCCGGCGTCAGTTCGGCAGGCCTACACTGTGGATGAGATGCGCGAGTTGCTCTCTCCGCTTCCCCTACGAGGAGTCGATATCACCACGCATTATCTTTATCGCATGGGGGTATTGGCGTGGAAGTGAGCAAGGCAGCAATTAGTAATTAGCAGTTGGCCGTCAGCATTTGGCAATTGGCAGTTTCGAGGTAACGCAATCTCCGATGTGCCGACGCCGGCGAACCAACTGCTAGGTGCAGGTTGCTCAACACGAATCGCTAAGTTCTACCTACTAAGTGCCAATTGCTAACCACTACCTCCCATTTCGATCTTGCGATCATCGGCGGGGGGCCCGCGGGAACCTCGGCCGCCATTACGGCGGCGCGCGCCGGCGCTAAGGTCGCGCTCTTCGAGGCACGAGATTTCCCGCGCCACAGGGTCTGTGGAGAGTTCGTTTCGGCAGAGTCGCTCGATCTTCTGGCTGAGCTATTGCACGACGCCCCCGAAGCGGCTGCGCTGTTCGCCAGCGCTCCGGTAATCGATCGCACGCGTCTGCTCTTTAGGACGCGAGTGATCGAGGCAGCCGTTTCACCGACCGCACTCAGCATTACTCGCTACGACCTCGATGCGCTGCTTTGGGACTCCGCTCAGCGTGCCGGCGCAGAAGTTCGGTCCGATTGCGAAGTGGGAACAATCGAGGGCGACGGGCCGTTCTCTCTTCAGACTTCTTCAGGCAGCTACACCGCGAAAGCATTGATGGTAGCGGCAGGCCGGTGGTCGCAGTTCACCGCCGACCGGACGCTTCCCTCGGGTCCCAAGTGGATCGGCGTCAAGGCGCATTTCCGCGAGACCGATGCGGCGCGCTCCAGCGATCTGTATTTCTTCGAACACGGATATTGCGGCGTCCAACCGGTCGCAGTCGATACCGTGAATGCTTGCGCCATGGTGCGCTCGGACTGCGCAACATCGTTTGACGAGGTGTTCGCGCTGCATCCCAGGTTGGCCGAACGCGCAGCCGGATGGCAAACCTTGATGCAACCGATAAGCACGGCGCCTTTGGTCTATCGCGAGCCGCAGCCGGTGCGCAACAACATGGTGTTCGTCGGCGACGCTGCCGCGTTCATCGATCCGTTCGCGGGTGACGGCATTTCCATCGCCCTGCGGAGCGGGTGCGTGGCCGCGCGATGCTTATGTGAATTCGTGCTTGGCAGGAACTCAGTCGCGGACGCGGTCGCGGCGTACGAACGAGAGTACGCCAGGCAATTTGCTCCGCTAATCGCGGCTGTTGCGCGAGTACGTTTCCTGCTTTCGCTGCCCGCCTCTGCCAAGCCAGTTGTCTTCGAATTGCTGCGGTTCCCGGGATTGATACCGTACTTGATAAGGCAGACGAGAAAAGCAACTAGTAACTGGCAATTAGTCTCTTGTGTGCAGAAAGACGATATTTTCCGAACACCTTTTTCGAGCGGCTAGTTGCTAGTTACTAACCGCTCACCGAATGACCAGCACTTCCCTGATGTTGTCCCGCCCGAGGAAAAACTTGATGGAAGAATATTCGCGGAAGAGGTTCTCGACGTGCCGGTTATTGAAGATGCGCTGCAGACGGAACGCCCGCGCAGGCTGCAGTTCCAGCGTGTCCTTCGAGGCGATGTTGTAGCGGTAAAACGGCGAGTCGGGACCGGCGTCCTTGGTATGGAAGAGGCCAAACAGGATGCCGCCGGGTTTCATGGCCACCTGAATACGCTCGATCAAGGGCTTCACCAGCGGTTCGGGCAGGAAATCGGCCAGGTCCCAAAACATGACGGCGTCGAATTCCTCGCGCTCAAAGTCCAGGTTCTCGTCGAAGTAACGATGAACGTCAATCGTAGTACCGCCATCGCCGTTGGGAATGATGAGCGATTTGTCGGCGGCGCTGCGCAGTACGTCTTCCTGGTGAAACTTATGACCCAGCCCGGTCATGAAAGTAATGTTGGCCGGAGATGTGGATCCCAAGTCGAGGATCTTCAGTCCTTCTTCGCGCGAGATGGCGCGGATGAACTCATTGAAGCCGGTGGAGCGGCGGCTGATCTTCTCACCCGGAACGAACTCGTCCTCTGTTCCCTGTCTGCCAGAGCGACCGAATAGTTTGCTGAAGATGCCAGGAGTCACTGCGCTCCATTGTATGGGGAGCACAGTGAGCGCAGCAATGCTTTCTGGAGCCGTAGCCAGGGCTCAGGGGGGTAAAGGTTGAAGACAGAGCGGTTGAGGAGCGCACCATGCGGCAGGCAACGCGCTCCCATTCGCTAATGACGGCCGGTGGTTAGAACTTCTTCGGCTCCAGCAACGACCCCTGCGATGAAGGAGTGGCCGGGGGAACGGTCGAGGCCGCCGGCGCGGGAGTCTGCGGCCGGGGCTCGATCTTCGGCGCAGGCTCAGGCTTCTGAATGTCAATTGTGCCCTTGAAGAAGGCGCCGTCCTCGATCGAGATTCGCGCCGTCGTGATGTCGCCCGACAAGGACGCGCTCTTGCGCAGTTCCACCCGGTCGCTGGCATGAATGTCGCCATCCACGCGCCCGTGCAGAATCACGTTGCGGGCCTCGATATTGGCGCGGACACGCCCGTTGGGACCGATGGTGAGGCTCTGACCGCGTAGCGCGATCGAGCCTTCGACCTCGCCGTCCACAACCAAATCTTCACTGCCGGAAAGTTCCCCCTTGACCACGACGGACTTGCCAATGGTGGCAATCTCGCTGCTACGCGCGTCGCTGCGCACAGGTTCGGAGGGACGCAAGGACGCACTTGGCGTCGTTGCGGGTGCAGGGGTGGTTGGGCTCGGTTGGTTTGTAGGTGTCACTTCATCTTCCCTTCGCGATGACTTCCACATAACATTAGGCTCCGTCAGGCGGTCGCAGCCCGGCCAGCGGGCGCTCGGCGCGCGTCGTAGGGTGCGCCTAAACCACTGCGAAGAGGATACCCAACCTCCAGCATACCCGCAAACGGTTTCGCAAGCGAAATTGCGAAATTACCGTGACTTCCGGGGGACCCCCGCTCCTGGGGAATCAGCCTTGACTTGCGGTGGTCACCCATCACCGACACCCACTGCCAGCTTTCGTATAATTGCAGGTTTCGTAACGCTGCCGCCAAAGCGCAAGCAAATCCACTGGCGAGAAATGCAGGATTCATATCCATGACTCAAATTGAGCTGATTCTGGCGCGCGAGATTTTGGATTCGCGCGGAAACCCCACCGTCGAAGCCGATGTAATTCTGGAAAGCGGAGCGCGCGGCCGTGCCGCCGTGCCCAGCGGGGCCTCGACCGGCAAGCACGAAGCGCTGGAGCTGCGCGACGGCGACAAAGGCCGTTATGCCGGTAAAGGCGTGCTGAAGGCGGTAAACAACGTCAATGAGGTAATCGCACCCGAACTCGAAGGCATGGACGCGAGCGAGCAACGCGAACTTGACAACGCTATGCTCGCACTCGACGGCACGCCGACCAAAAGCAAGCTGGGCGCGAACGCAATTCTCGCGGTCTCGATGGCCGCCGCCCGCGCCATGGCCGACCATCTTGGCATCGAGTTGTATCAGTACCTCGGCGGATTCACGGCCAGCCTGTTGCCCACCCCGATGATGAACATTCTGAACGGCGGCGCCCACGCCGACAACAACGTGGACTTTCAGGAATTCATGGTGATGCCGGTGGGCGCAAAGTCGTTCAGTGAAGCCCTGCGCTGGGGTGTCGAGACCTTTCACGTGCTTAAGGGCGTGCTGAAGAAGCGCGGCTACAACACCGCCGTCGGCGATGAGGGCGGCTTCGCTCCGTCGGTGAAGTCGAACACCGAAGCGATCGAGGTCGTGCTCGAAGCCATCACCCAGGCGGGCTACAAGCCGGGTGAGCAGGTTGCCATCGCGTTGGATCCTGCTGCCAGCGAGTTCTACGACTCGGCGAAGAAAAAGTACGTCTTCAAGAAGTCGGACAAGAGCGCACATTCCAGCGAGCAGATGGTGAAGTTCTGGGCGGACTGGGTGCGGCAGTATCCCATCGTTTCGTTGGAGGATGCCTTCGCTGAAAACGATTGGGAGGGTTGGAAGATGCAAACTGCCGAACTGGGCAACAAGATCCAGCTTGTCGGCGACGATATCTTCGTTACCAACATCGGAATTCTGCAGCGCGGCATCGATTCAGGTGTGGCCAATTCGATTCTCATCAAGCTGAACCAGATCGGCTCGGTCAGCGAGACCCTCGACGCCATCAACCTGGCGCGCCAGAACGGCTACACCGCGGTCATATCGCACCGCTCTGGCGAAACTGAAGACCCATTCATCGCCGACTTTGCCGTCGCGACTGGCGCGGGGCAGATCAAGACCGGTTCGGCCTCGCGTACTGATCGCATCGCCAAGTACAACCAGTTGCTGCGTATCGAAGAAGAACTCGGGCCCGCCGCACGCTTCCTGGGGCTGAAGGCGCTGAACTATCGGGGAAAACTCACCGCGAAAGCAAAGGCGTAGGCGTAGCGGTGATGAAACCTCGTCCCCTCGTCCTTATCATCCTCGATGGCTGGGGCTACGCTCCGCCGTCCGAGGCCAACGCCATCTCGCTGGCGCGCAAACCGAACTACGATCGCCTGCTGGCCGAGTTTCCAAACACGCTCATCCATACCAGCGGGCGCTATGTCGGCCTGCCCACCGGCCAGATGGGCAACAGCGAAGTCGGCCACCTCAACATCGGCGCCGGGCGCATCGTTTACATGGACATCACCAAGATCGATCTCATGATCGAAAACGGTGAGTTCTTCTCCAACCCGGCTCTGTTGGAGGCGATGAAACAAGCCCGCACCGGCGACCGGCGGCTGCACCTGTTCGGACTGCTGTCGGATGGCGGCGTGCACTCGCACCAGAATCATCTGTACGCGTTGCTGCGCATGGCCAAGCAGAACGGCGTGGACCGCGTATTCGTCCACTGCTTCATGGACGGGCGCGACACGCTGCCGACCAACGGCGCTGGCTACATCGAGCAGTTGCAGCAGAAGATGCGCGAGTACGGCATCGGCAAGATCGCCACCGTCAGCGGCCGTTACTATGCGATGGACCGCGACAAGAAATGGGACCGCGAGAAGAAAGCTTTTGACGCTATGGTCTTCGGCGACGCCGAAGGTGGCCTCCACACTGACGCGGTGCAGGCGGTGAAGGACTCCTACAATCGCGGCGTGACCGACGAGTTCATCATTCCGTTCGTTCTCACCAACGGTCGCGGCGAGCCGCTGGGTAACATTCGCGACGGCGATGTCTGCATCAATTTCAACTTCCGGGCCGACCGCGCGCGGCAAATCACGCGCTGTCTGTGTCGCAACAGTCATTTCACCTCGCAGGATGGCCGGCAACTCGAGAGCTGGGAAGATCTCGACCGCATCATCCCGCGCGACCGTGTGCCCAAGGACCTGACCTACGTCTGCATGACGCGGTATGACAAGAACTTTACTCTGCCGGTGGTTTCGCCGCCGGAGTCGCTGGGCAACATTCTTGCCAACGTGATGGCCGACCGCTCCATGCGCAACCTGCGCGTGGCCGAGACCGAGAAGTACGCGCATGTGACGTATTTCTTCAACGGCGGGGTGGAAAAGCCGTTCCCCGGTGAAGATCGCGTGCTGGTGCAGTCGCCCAAGGTCGCAACCTACGACCTGAAGCCGGAGATGTCGGCACAGGAAATCGCTGACGCCGTAGTAAAGGCGATCAATGACAACACCTTCGACGTGATGGTCGTGAACTTCGCCAATGCCGACATGGTAGGGCATTCCGGCAAGATTCCGCCGACCATCACTGCTGTCGAAACCGTGGACTCATGCCTGGGCCAGATTTACACCGCGCTGCGGCAGCATGGCGGTGCGATGATTGTCACCGCCGATCATGGTAATGCCGAGCAGATGATCGATCCGGCAACTGGCGGTCCGCAAACCGCGCATACGACCAATCCGGTGCCGTTTATTGTGGCGGCGGAACATTCGGTCACGCCGGCGAACTTCAAGGGCGACTCGCGCCGCTTCACGCTGCGTCCCGATGGCGCGCTGCAGGACATCGCGCCGACCATGCTGGGCATGCTCGGCGTTCCTCAGCCGAAGGAGATGACGGGGCACGATTTGCGGGTCTTTGCAGGGGCGAAGAAGTAATGACCAGAGAGATACAGAGGCACAGAGAACTTCGTTTTGAATACGTTGACTCATAGGCTGTCCCAATCGACTCTCAGCGAATCAGTGCTCGCATCAATCCGCTTGAGACTTAGAATTCTTTGTGTCTCTGTGCCTCTGTGGTAAAAGCAATCCGTGAAACTCCTCATCGCCCTCTATCACCGCTTCGATTTGTGGCAAATGCCGGCGTGGTTCTCCGAGCGGCTGCGTCGCGAATTTCCACAGCTTGACGTGGTGCACCTTCCCGACTACGACCGAGTGACGGAAGAGATCACCGACGCTGACATCGCCATCTCGTGGTCCTTGCGCGGGGAACAGATCACGGCAGCCAGGAAACTGCGCTGGATCCACTCCACGGCTGCTGCGGTACATCAGCTCATGACGCCCGAGCTGCGCACCAGCGACATCGTCGTAACCAACGCCCGCGACGTACACGGTCCCGTGGTGGCCGAACATGCCCTCGCTCTGGCATTCGCTCTGGCCAAGCGATTACCGCAGGCCGTCGAGTTTCAGCAGCAGAAACACTGGGCGCAGCACGAGCTGTGGAATGCACAACCGCGTCCCCGCGAGCTTAATGGCGCGACCATGACTATCGTTGGCCTGGGCGGGATCGGCACGCCGCTCGCCAAGCTGGCGAAATCGCTTGGCATGCGCGTGGTTGGAGTGCGAGAGCATCCCGAGCGCGGAAGTGAAATCGCGGATAGCGTTTACGGCTTCAGCGAACTCGACCGTGCGTTAAGCGAAGGCGATTTCGTTGTCTTGGCGGTGCCGGTTACACCCAAGACGCACCACCTGATGAACGAGGCGCGGTTGGCGCAACTCAAGCCTGGTGCTTACGTTATCAACGTGGGCCGTGGCGTGCTGATTGATGAAGACGCTCTGGTGCAGGCGCTTAGTGCGAGAAGTTTCGCTGGCGCAGCGCTCGACGTCACCACCCACGAGCCGCTTCCGCCGGAATCTGCGTTGTGGCAGATGGAAAATGCTTTCATCACGCCTCACATCGCCGGCCTCACGGAGCGAATGTGGGAGCGGCATTACGCGCATTACACCGAGAACCTGCGCCGCTATCTGGCGGGCGAGCCGCTGCTATGGGTGGTGGACAAGGAACGCGGGTACTGACAAAATAAGGGTCTTAGGAATTTTGGTGCCGAAGAAGGGACTCGAACCCCCACACCCTTGCGGGTACATGGACCTGAACCATGCGCGTCTGCCAATTCCGCCACTTCGGCACGAGTGGAAACGAGTTCTGACCATCAACTCGCTGTTCAGGAAGCAAGAATATTCTACAGGCGCTCGCGCAGAGTTAGCAATCGCTATTCGCCTTTCGCTGTTCGCTTTTCGCCACAAAAAACTTTCGGACCGCAGGCGAAAAGCGCATAGCGAAAAGCCAAGAGCGGAACCTTAACTTGCCGTCTCCGCTGCTTCACTGGCGCTCTGCGCCCCCGTACTCCTTCAACTTATTGTGCAGCGTCTTTAGGCTGATGCCGAGGATCTCGGCCGCGCGGGTCTTATTATTGTTGGTCGCTTCCAGCGTTTTCAAGATAAGCAGGCGTTCGGCCTCATCGACTGTGGTCCCGACCCCGAGCCGGACCGCGTTAGCCTCCTGCACAGGGGCACGCGCAACCACCTGTCCGAATCCTGGCGGCAGGTGCTTAGGCTCGGCCAAT
>Ga0074046_10001814_pt1 | contig 18856 bp, 14 predicted proteins | sample BogForMeECP23OM3_FD_94441 | JGI IMG/M metagenome (GOLD analysis project Ga0074046, IMG submission 94441) | Bog forest soil microbial communities from Calvert Island, British Columbia, Canada - Bog Forest MetaG ECP23OM3 | ecosystem: Environmental > Terrestrial > Soil > Wetlands ... | reverse complement strand
GCGTGCGCCTCCAGTTCGCTGAATGCGCTGATGGCGCTGGGGTCTGCTCCCCGTCGCGCGTTGCGGCGGCGTCTGCATGCGATATTGCGCGAGGGTGCGTCCGCTTCCGATCGGCAAGCCGCCTCGCGGGATCTGATTGCCCAGACGGATGTCGATATGCTTTTGCCGGCGACGGTCGGCGACTACACCGATTTCTACGCTTCGATTTTCCACGCTACCAATGTTGGAAAATTGTTTCGGCCCGATAACCCGCTGCTGCCAAATTACAAATACATTCCGATCGGCTATCACGGGCGGGCGTCGTCGCTGGTTCCGAGTGGGATGCCGGTGCGGCGGCCATCTGGCCAGACACGCGATGGCGACTCCGACCCTAAGTTTGGGCCGACTAAAGCGCTCGATTATGAACTGGAACTCGGTTTCTATGTCAGCGCCGGGAACACGCTCGGGGAGAGCATACCGATCAGCGACGCGGAAGACCATCTGTTCGGAATCTGCCTGGTGAATGACTGGTCGGCGCGCGACATTCAGGCTTGGGAGTATCAGCCGCTCGGACCTTTTCTGGCGAAGAGTTTTGCGACTTCCCTCTCGCCCTGGGTGGTGACGATGGAAGCGCTGGCTCCGTTTCGCACGCCTGCCTTTGTGCGCGCGGCGGGCGATCCGGCGCCATTGCCTTATCTTTTCGATTCGAGCGATCAGGAACAGGGTGGACTCGACTTGTGGCTGGAAGTTTCTCTGCTGTCGCCGCGGATGCGGGAAGCAGGCATCGCTCCCGTGGTTTTGGGCCGAAGCAATTTTCGCGATATGTACTGGACCATGGCGCAGATGTTGACGCATCACGCGAGCAATGGCTGTAATCTGCGGGCTGGTGATTTGCTGGCGAGCGGAACGGTGTCAGGTGCGGACCAGACTGCGCGCGGATGCCTGCTGGAGCTCACTTCGCGGGGCAAGGATCCGGTTACGCTGCCCACGGGAGAGCAGCGGAAATTTCTGGAAGATGGAGACGAAATCATCCTTCGCGGATTCTCGGAGCGAGACGGGTTCCGGCGCATCGGGCTGGGCAGTTGCCGGGGAACGATTCTGCCGGCTTCCGCGGCCTGACGATTCATTTCCTTCGTTTATGAGGGTTGCGGAAACGGAAGCCGTGGCGCAGAATTCCTAGTCGCCTCTACGCGCGCGGGTCCAAAACCAAGGCGCTTGCAGCACGGGCCCGGAAGAACATGCACCCGATGGGAGATTTGCCCTTATGCTAAACGAGGAACGGCGCCGAGCCATTCTCGAGGTGGTAAGCCACGATGGACGGGCCCTGGTCAAAGACCTGGCGCGGCGTTTCCGCACTTCGGAAGTTACCATCCGAAAGGATCTGGAAGTCCTCAACAGCCATGGACTGCTGCATCGGACCCATGGCGGCGTGTTGCCGGTTCAGGGAGGGGCGCTCGCCGATCCTACGCTGCGGGAAAAGGAAGAACTTCATCGCAAGGAAAAACTCCGCATTGGGGCAGCGGCCGCGGGTCTGGTGCAGGATGGGCAAGTGGTGGTTCTGGATTCTGGAACCACGACCACGTGCATCGCGCGCATGCTGCGCGATCTTAAGAATGTAACCATCATCACCAATGCGGTCAACGTGGCCACAGAACTGGCCGGGGCCGCGCCGGAAGTTATCCTGACAGGCGGAATTTTGCGCAAGAATTCATTCTCCCTGGTGGGACCGATCGCAGAGGAAACCCTGCATCGGCTGAATGCCGACATTCTGTTCCTGGGAGTCGACGGATTTGACGTGCAATACGGATTGAGCACGCCCAACATTCTTGAGGCGAAGGTCAACCGGGCCATGATCGACATCGCCAAGCGGGTGATCGCGGTGTGCGATTCCAGCAAGTTTGGGCGACGGAGCCTGTCGCTCATTGCTCCTACTTCGGCGGTTCACCAGATCATCACCGACTCGCAAATCCCACCCTCTGATTTACGGGGCCTGAAGAAGGCGGGGATAGAGGTCACACTGGTGTGACGCGAGCGGCGGGAGGCTTCAGGCTTGAGGGGCTGGCTCTTCGTAGATTTTGATGGGCCGGACAACCCGGCTGATCGCCCCATTCGGGCTGGGGGTGTCTGGCCTCATGCCGAGGTGTACTGAGGCAAACAATCCCAGGAGTTGAGCAAATATCACATCGATGATTGGACGGTAGTCGTCCGGTACTTCCCCCACGTCCAGCGAGATGGCATCATCGGAAACGCCGCGAACCCGGTTGGTCAGGAACGGACACACAGCTGCAATTCGCCCCGGCAGCCGCTTATCTTTGAGTTCCTCCAGCAGATCGAGCTCGTAAGAACGGCGGCGCTCATCGCCAGAAATGTAGGCCACCACCAGGGTACTGCCCTCGACGGCCGAAAGTGGACCGTGCCGCAAGCCAAGATAGGAATCGTAGAAGGTGTAAACTCTGCCGGCTGTCAATTCCAGAAGCTTCAGCGCCGACTCCCGCGCCACCGCCTTGAGCGGGCCTGTTCCCAGAAAGCACACCCGGGAGAAGCTTTGCCGGGCCAGCCGCGCCGCTAAATCGGCGCAAGGCGACATGAACTTCCCGGCGGCCGCGGTAAGGCGGTGCAGCAGATCCGCGTAGGCCCGAGGAGAGCGAATGTGGGCTAAGCACTGTCCGGCCACAACCATATTGGAAAAGGAACTGGTCATGGCCAGGCCACGGTCGTTCACGCGATCACTCAGCACGATCGGCAGCACACCCGGGCGGTCCCCAAATTCGCGCACCATGCGCGCCTGCTCATTGCAGGTAACCACAATGTGGCGCACCAGAGGAAAGCGCGCGATCGCTGCGCCCAGGACGGCGACTGCCTCGGGGCTATCGCCGGAACGCGAAAACGAAATCCACAGGTAGCGCCGATCGGGGCGGATGACATCATCAGCGTTGGTCAACAAGTCGGTGCTGGGAATCGCGGCGGCTTCGCAACCCCACTCTTTCGCCAGCAGGCTTTGCACGGACTCACCCACGTAGTCCGAAGTCCCAGCTCCCACCAGAATTACCTTGGCGGGCGGCTCCGAACCGTCGCCTATGCCCGATGACTGGAGGAACCGGCTGATGTCGGCGGAGCGACCCTGGCAGATCATGCAGCTTGTTCCCCAGGTTTCAGGTTGCTGAGCAATTTCGCGTGGGGTATAAACCAGGCCTCGACGCTTCTTTTCCTCATCCGCCAATGTCAGAGTCGCCGCCAGTGCGTCCAACGATTTGCTTTGCGCCGTTTGGTCCATCGGGGTTTTGATTGCAATGTGAGGCAACCGTGTACTATAAATGAAGTCGGAAGGATTCGCAAGTAATCGTAACAAAAGATTCATTTCCACCTTCTCGAATAGTATTCTGTGGCGTCGCAACCTTGCTGCTTCGAACGAGCGGCGCCAAAGGTCTGGTCTGTGTTCATGCCCAAACTCGATATCGCAATTGTCGGGGAGATCAATCTGGACCTGATCCTCTACGGTCTGCCCGAGCAAATGCCCACGGAACGCGAGCTGCTGGCCAGCGGCTTCACCATCACGTTAGGCAGTTCCTCGGCCATCCTGGCGCATAACCTGGCTGCTCTGGGCAGCCGCGTGGGATTCGTGACCAAAGTCGGCGACGATTCCTTCGGGGCCCTGGCGATGGAACGGCTGCAGGAGCGCGGCGTGGATCTTGCGCACGTCGCGCACGGGGCGCACTCCGGCGTGACGCTGATTCTGCCGCACGGGGCGCAGCGCCACATCCTTACTTACCCGGGAACAATCTCGGAGTTGCGCTTTGAGGATCTCGACCTCGATTACCTGGCATCGGCGCGCCACTTCCATATGTCGTCGCTATTCTTGCAGCGCGAACTGTTGCCGCATGGGCCCGAACTTTTTCGGCGGATGAAGTCCGCGGGCCTGACCACCTCGCTCGATACCAATGACGATCCCGACGACCGCTGGGGCGGAGGCCTGGACGAGATCCTGCCGCACGTGGATGTTCTGCTGCCGAATGAGCGCGAAGCGATGAGGATATCCCGGGCTGACGACGTGGAAACCGCGCTCTCGCGGCTGGCACAAAAGGTGGAAACGGTGGTGGTGAAGATGGGCGCCAGGGGAGCAGTTGCGCTTCGAAGTGGGAGGCGATTCACCGCGCCAGCGGTGCCGGTGACGGTGATCGATCCGGTGGGCGCGGGCGACAGCTTCGACGCCGGATTCCTCCACCAATTTCTGCGCGACGCGGATCTCACCACCTGCCTGGCTTATGGAAATCTGTGCGGCGCATTCTCCACCACCGCATGCGGCGGCACGGAGGCGTTCCGCGATGGTGCGCGGATGCGGGAGTTTCTCAGGCAGCACGGCGGGGCTCTGGCGCTGTTATGATTCGCGTATGAAAATCGGCGAGCTTGCGAAGCGTGCTGGGGTGAGTGTCCAAGCGATTCGCTTCTACGAACGGCGACGCCTCATTCGTACGCCCCGCCGGACTCCCGCAGGATACCGGATATACGGCGAGAAGGACCTGGAGAGCGTCACCGTCATCAAGAAGATGCAGCGCTTTGGTTTCAAGTTGACGGAAATCCGGCGCGTCCTGCAGCTATGGATCTTGCCCAGCGACACGGGCACGGCATCTCCCTACCATGAAGGCTCGCGCCAATGCCTGCGGGAGGCTTTGCAGCTTGGGGAGAAGAAGCTACTGGAGATGAACGAGCAAATCCGGTCATTAATTCAAGTCCGTGATGAGCTGGAAGGAACCATGCGTCAAATCCGCGCAGGACTAAACGCTCCGCCGCAAGAAGCTAAACAAGATCAGCCCAAGTCCTCTAGAACCGCTGCCCTATCCGCCTCCTAACTCTTTCCTTGACTCTATACCGAGGTATAGACCGTAAACTGGCGTCCTCCGCTGAAAGACGGAGTGGATTCAAGGAAATCTGTGCCAGGAGTTCCTATGCTGAAAAAGTCTGCTTTTGCCTTATTGCTCTTACTGCTTGCAGTGAGTATTCGCTGTCAGGCTCAACCAGCAAGCGAGGAAGAAAAAAACAAGACAGTCGCGCGACTATTCTTCGAGGAGGTGCTCAACAAGGGGAAGCTGGAAAAGTATTCGGAGTCGCATACCGCCGACTTTGTAGCCCATGGCAGCGAGCAGGACTACACCCTGGCTGAAGATATCGGGGTAGCGCGTGAAGAACGCACGGCCATGCCAGACATGCAGTTTGTGGTCAACCATATGGTCGGCGAGGGAGATTTAGTCGTCGTGCATTGGACGGTTTGGGGGACGAACACGCAGCCGGGAATGGGATTGCCTGCGACCGGCAAAAAGATCAGGGTCTCAGGAATGACGCTGTTTCGCTTCAAGGCGGGGAAGATTTCTGAGGAGTGGAATGCCTGGAACATGCTGTCAGTGCTCAAGCAAGCTGGCCTCTTCCCTCCGAAACCATAAAGTCGGCGGGGGGCTAATGGGGATTTCGGCCTGGGGTGATAACGGTCGAGAATCCCGATTGCGGTCAAAAGGCCCCCTTGTAAGGTGGAGGGGCGAACAGCGGGCGCATGATTGTGGTAACGCCTGGTTGCGTCAACAATCCCGGCACTTCGTCGTACACTCATGATTCATGGCCGATTTCCCCGTCGATGAGTTTGAGTCCCTAGTCCGTGATTTTCTCGCGGATAAGAAAAGTTGGGATGACGTGCATCGTTTCGTCATCGATTCTGATAGCCCAAGGCGATTGACCTTTATGGCAACTGGCAGTAGTACGGGAAGGTTAAAGATGGGGTGGGAAACGGGAATTGAACCCGCAACCGTCGGAGCCACAGTCCGATGCTCTACCAGTTGAGCTATTCCCACCGCAGACCATGATTATAGCAAGTGCGGCGGGACTCGGGCTTCCTCGGAAGCGGCTTCGTCGTCGTGCACCTGCACTTCCGCGCTGGTTGCACGGGAAGACGCGGCAAGCCGCGTCTCTACGGGAGTTTGATATTATCGGTGGGCTTGTCTGGCGAAACCTCATGCGCAAATTGATTTTCTCTCTCTGTGTTCTCGTATTCTCAACCACCCTGGTTGCCGCGCAACAGTACGATCTTGTGCTTGAAGGCGGACGTGTCATGGATCCGGAAACCGGCCTGGATGCGGTGCGCAACGTGGGCATTCGCGAGGGAAAGATTGTCCGCGTCTCGTCCGAGGCGCTGAGCGGACGGCGCGTTGTTCACGCCAGCGGGCTGGCGGTCGCTCCCGGCTTCATTGATTTGCACCAGCATGGGCAGGACCTGCCCAGCCAGCGGGTCAAGGCGCTTGACGGGGTCACCACGGCGCTGGAATTGGAAATCGGCGCACCCGACGTCGCCCAGTTTTTGAAAGCTAAAGAAGGCCACTCGCTGATTCACTATGGCACCGCGGCCAGCCATGTGGCGGCGCGGGCTCGGGCATTCGGCGCGGCGCTGCCCGCCGGGGACATCCTCCCGAAGAGCGGCCCGGCGACCGACCAGCCCGCCACGCTCGAACAAATCGAGAGCATGCGGGAGCGCCTGCGCTTGGAGCTCGACGCCGGCGGCCTGGCCATTGGGATGGGCATTCAGTACACACCGGGAGCAACCCGGCTGGAAGTGATCGACATATTCCGGCTGGCCGCCGAGCGGAAGGTACCGGTCTACACTCACGTGCGCAGCTCGGGTCGCGCTGAGCCGGGCTCGTCGATTGAGTCCATTAGCGAAGTGATCGGAGCGTCCGCCATCACGGGCGCGTCGTTGCACATCGTGCACATCAACAGCTCTTGCCTGCACGATTCGCTGGAGTGTCTCTCCCTGGTGGAAGGAGCGCGAGCCCGCGGTCTGGACGTCACCACCGAGGCTTATCCCTACATCGCAGGCATGACTTCGATAAACTCGGCGCTATTCAACCCCGGCTGGCAGGACAAGCTCGGCATCGGCTATGGCGAACTCGTGCTTCCCGACACGGGTGAGCACCTCACCAAGGAGCGTTTCGACGCACTGCACAATTCCAGCACGACGCAGTGGGTGCTGATTTTCGCCAACACGCAGGCAGTCATCGACAAAGTGATTCCCCACCCGCTGGTAATGATCGCCAGCGATGGCGCCGAAGGGCATCCGCGCAACGCTGGAACCTATTCGCGGGTGCTGGCTCAATACGTCCGGGAAAAGGGAACGATCACGCTGATGGATGCGCTGCGCAAGATGAGTCTGATGCCGGCGGAGATGCTGGAGCGATCGACTCCCGAAGCGCGGCAAAAAGGCAGATTGCAGGAGGGCGCCGACGCCGACATCGTGGTGTTTGACGCGGCGACCATCAGCGACCGCTCCACCTTCGAGAAGCCGATGGAGCCGAGTGTGGGGGTGCGCTACTTAGTGGTGGGAGGAATCTTAGTCGTCGACGAAGGCAAGATCGTGCCGGATGTGTTCCCTGGACGGGCGCTGTTGGGGCCAGGTAAACGGTGAGACTGCCGAGCTTCGCTCGGCTGGACAGCCGAGGGCGGCTGTCCCTACGCAACCGGTTCCGCTACGGTCTTCCTACGCCCATGTACTGGAAGCCCATGGCGCGCAGGCGCGAGGAGTCGAGCAGGTTCTTGGTGTCGATGATGATCGGCTGCTTTACCAGATGGCGGATCTTCGCGAAATCGAGGGTCCGGAACTCGGGCCAGCCGGTGGCGACGACCAGGGCATCCACTCCTTCGGCAACTCCATAGGCGGATTCGCAGTACTTCACTTGGCCGTTCAGTTGCAGCCGCGCATCGGGCATGGCTACTGGGTCGTAGGCCCGCACGCGCGCTCCTCCGGCTAGCAGATTCTGCGCCAGATGCAGGGAAGCTGATCCCGCTACCGAGTTGGTGTTGGGCTTGAAGGCCAGCCCCAGAATGCCCACGTCCTTGTTCTGCACGGTATCGATCGCACTGGAAACTTTCAGCATGAGCCGATTCGCCAGATCCAGATTCACCTCGCGGGCGGCATTCAACACCTTCAGGTCGACATGGTTCTCTCGCGCCAGCCCGGTGATCGATTCCATGTCACTCTCGGCGAAGATTCCACCCATGCCGGCTCCGGGTTGCAGGCAGCGCGGGGCAATTTTCTTGTCGAGCCCGAGGGCGAGCGAGAGGCCGACAGCATCGGCATTCACGTGTTCGCACAGGCTTGCAATTTCGTTAATGAAGGAAATCTTGGTGGCCACAAATGCGGTGGTCGCTTCGCGGGTTAACTCCGCCGTTTCGTAATTCGTGACCAGCACGGGAACTCCGCGCATCACCAGCGGGTGAAAAATCTGTTTCAGGGAAGAAACCGCTTCGCTGGAAGGCGTCCCGAGCAGAATCCGGTCGGGCCAGTTGAAGTCTTCGACGGCGCATCCGTTGGTGAAGAACATGGGTTGGCACACGAGCAGGCTCTTCAGGCCTTTTTCCTTCAGCAGCATTTCAAACTTTCGGGTCGAACCCACGCGAACCGGCGTGACGATCGACAGCACCTGGAAACGGCCTCCCGCGCCTGCCAGGCGGACGACGAGTTCTTCCAGTCCCTGGGGGGAATCTTCGGCGAGAAAAATTACCTGCGCCCGGCGCGCCAATTCTGCCGGGTCGGCCGAATACACCAGGCGTCCCGAGCGCACGTTGCGACGAATCACTTCCTGAAGATTTTTTTCGAAGAAAGGAATGTTGCCCTTGGCCACTTCCATGATGCGGGTGCTGTCCGCATGGCAGCAACAAACGGGTGAGCCGAAATCGGCGAGACAAGCAGAGATGACGGTGGAGAGGTAGCCGGATCCATAAACCCCGATTTGCATATTCGCTCTTCTGATCGACTCACGATCAAACCCGCAGCCTGGGATCCGGCGCGTGCGTTGCAGCCCGTTGAATCTATGGTAATTGAACGTATGGACTTGGCAACGGGTGGAAAGTACATGTACGTCCGGGACGCGAAAATGGCTGCTGGTTGCGGGTTTTCAGGGGGTATTGTGGACCCGGTCAGGGGGATAAGGGGCGGATCAGCCGGCTACCGCCTGGAAGATAATTCACCGCGTCCCAGCGGCACCGGCGCCACGTCTTGCCAGTCACCGCCATTTTCACGGACGAACATCAACTCCTCCACGGGAACCTGGCGCAGGCCGGAGAACTGGGCCCAGCGCTCGCGTGCGATCAGGTAGGCCGCGCGCGCCTGCTCATCCCGATCCGTCTTCAGAATCGTGAGGTGCGGGATGTAAGGCCAACTTTCCTCGCAGCAGAGCCCTTTGCCGCTGAGTTGATCGTGCAGTTCCCGTATTCGATAGGCCGCCCGCTTTACCTGGATGAAGACCGTGGGTGTGGTGGGCAGAAAGGTTTCCACATCTCCCAGCTCGACGTTGAAGGGCACGACGCGGCCGCAAGCCTCTTCCAGGAATTCCAGCGCGGCCGCTTCGGAGCCCGTCAGTTCCCGCGGAGGAAGAATGGTGAGATGGGCCGGCATGTGCGGCGTAGTGGGATGGAGTTGCCGGCGCAGTTCTTCGACGAACTCGCCAACCGGATTGCGGACGTAGGTCACCAACGCGTAGCGTGAACTGGGCATGACTTCCGAAACAGAATTATAGCCTCACGGGGGCGGGCAACGTCAGTCCGCATTTAAACAGGGTTACGAATCTCATCCGCGGGTCATCATTTATAATTCGAATCACAGTCGGGGCGTAGCGCAGCCTGGTAGCGCACCTGCCTTGGGCGCAGGGGGTCCGCGGTTCAAATCCGCGCGCCCCGACCAATTACCTCTTTGTTTTCAATTCACGCTGCCCGACGTGGATTGGTTCAACTCTGCAACTTGGGTCCATTTGGGTCCAAATACCAGCCGCTCTACACTCTCCACCGCGCGGCGCTGCTCTTCCGGTATCGCGTGCAGATAAATCTCGCGCGTGATTTCCGGCGCGGAATGTCCGAGCAGGGATTGCATCGTCCCTACCGGCGTTCCCACACCATCGAGCATCGTTGCGTAGCTGTGCCTAAGCAGATGCCACGTCACACCTGTAAACCCAAGCTTCTTCGCTGCGGGCTTCACATGTTTGCGCAGGAGATTACGCCGGTCGAGCGGCAATCCCTCACGCGTGGCAAATACCAGGGCCGTTGGGTCGGCAAAGGCAGGGCGGACGCGTTCTAGAATCTCCGCCGTTTCCTTTCCGATTGGAATAGTCCTCACACTGCGCTTCGTCTTGGGTTTATCGAAGTGGCCTTCATACACCAGATTCTGACGGAGAGGTGGCGGATAGAATCCTTGACGGGGTTCAGGATTACAATTCCGTCTGAGGCGGCGTACTTCTCGAGTCCATCTGGCTGAACTGCAGAACAGTCCCTGATGTAGGAGCCGTTCTGCCGGGGCCAGCGGTAGCCGACCAGCCGGGCTATCGCCACGTGCAACGGTGCGTGAGATTCCTTGGGGTAACCGTTAAACGGCCACTGCGTCGGATCACTGAAATGCAATTCGGGCCTACCGCGTGTGAAGCGTTCAGCCGCAACGCGCGCCCAGTGGACTGGCGGTAGCGTGCAAGTGACGTAGCGAAAGATGGAGATAGATGGCGGTTTCTTTCAGATCGCGATGACCAAACAGGATCTGAATGGTGTGCAGATCGGCGCCAGCTTCGAGCAGGTGCGTGGCGAAGCAGTGACGGAGCACATGGGGATACACCTTCTTTTTGATCGGGCACGGCGGGCGGCATACTGGCAGGCGTGGCGCGGGTCTTACAGCACCTTCATGGTTAAAGCATCTTACGATTGGTCTTGACGGCAGGGTTGACGGGTGCCGATCTCTTCTCACCGCCGATTTTGAGACCCGCCTTGCGGAGGCCGTCGATCAGATGCTCGACGTGTTCCGGGTCATGCCATACTCCAAGTGCCTCGCGCGCAACCTGGGCAAAGTCCGGCTTCAAGGTGATCAATTCCTTCAGTGCTTTCTGTGCGGGCTCGCGTTCGCCGAGTTGCCCGTGCGCGGCCGCGCGTACGAGATACGTAGCCCAGTTGCCCGGCATGCTGACCTTGAGGGCAATACTCAGCGCGCCGCGGTAGTCGCCCTTGCGGTAGGCGTTATGAAAAAGAGGAAACCAGATCCGTCCGGGATGACGAGGCTTGAATTGTAGCACCCGCTCGACCAGGGCGCAGCCGCCTTCCCAATCACCCGCGAAGGCCATCAGCCGGCCCATCTCCGCGAGAGTTGTTGCGTCCATCGGATTGAGCGCGATGGCCTGATCCGATGCGTTTCGCGAGGCCTGGAACTCCTTCCTTAGGAACAGAGCCCATGCCATGGCGGCCTGCGCCAGCGGATTTGAAGGTTCCGCATCCACCGCTCGCCGAGCGGCCTGGAGTGTCCGCCCCAGAGGATCGGGCTGGGCGTTAAATCCGAATGAGTATTCATCCTTATATAGGTAAGCCAGCATCGCCCAGCCATCGGCGTAGCCGGGCACGTTCTGGACCGCTTGCTCCAGACCGGCCCTTGCCACTGCGTGCTCTTCGGGAGTGGCACGTTCGATGTAACTGAAGCCGCGCAGCACCGCCTCGTACGGACTCAGTTGGCCGGAGCCCTTACTACGCACCACTTCACTCATGGTTTGCGGCAGGATGCCGTACCGGTCTGCGACGGTTGAAACGATGCGCGGGACAAGATCGTCCTGCAATGCAAAGATCTCTTCCGACACGAAGGCGCGATCATAGGTCTCAGCCCAAAGGTCAGTACCAGAAGTGGTGTCGACGAGCTGCACGGCTACGCGTAAGCGACCGCCCACTTGGCGGAGGCTTCCCTCCATGACGTAGCGCGCGCCCAATTCCTTGCCTACGGTCCGCAAATCGGTTGTTTGGCTGGCGTACCGCAGCGTGGAGCCGCGCGCGATCACACGGAGATAGGAGAACCGCGACAGACCGGTCACGATCTCTTCGGAGAGTCCTTCGGCAAGCGCCGCAAGTTCCGTGCTCGAGCCCGTCGCCTTGAACGGCAGCACCGCGACCCAGAATCCCTCCTCGGCGCGGGCAGAATCGGCGTGGGCAGAACTGGAGTCGGCGGCGGAGACGGCACGCGAGATCGTGGCCTGGGTCGACGCTTTGTGTGGCGCCTGCAGCACTAAATCGCGGAAGTCGTTGCTGACATCCCGCGCAGTCTGAACGCGGTGACGCGGATCCTTTTCCAGACAGCGCCGGATGATGCGGGCCAGATCGCTGGGAAGATCGGACCGCACGTCGGTGACAGCCGGTGGAACATCGCGCAGAATCGCGGAGGCCAACTCGGCCGAAGAAGTCCCCTCGAACGGCCGCCTCCCCGTCGCCATCTCGTGGAGCACGATGCCCAGAGAGAAAATGTCGGTGCGATGATCAAGCGGGCGGCCCGAAATCTGTTCGGGCGACATGTAAGCCGGCGTTCCCATCACCACGCCCGCCTGTGTGTCGCTGGTCGAGGTTAGCGTGGCTTCGCCGAAGTTCGCCGCGTGCAGATCTTTTGCCAGCCCGAAGTCCAGCACCTTGACACGGCCGTCGTCTGTCACCATCACATTGGCGGGCTTCAAGTCGCGATGCACGATGCCCTTCTCATGCGCCGCAGCCAGCGCATCGGCCAGCGCCCTGGCGATCTCGACTATTTGCTCGAGCGGGAGGCCCCTTTGAGGGATGACTCGGTTCAGTGGCTGCCCTTCGACCAACTGCATGGTCAGGAAGTGGATGCCGGCTGATTCCTCCACCGAGTAGATGGTGACGATGTTCGGGTGGTCGAGCTGAGCAAGGGCCTTCGCCTCGTGCCGAAAGCGCGCGAGCCGCTCTGGATCGTGCGCCACCTCGGCGGGCAACACCTTGAGTGCCACTTCGCGGCCGAGTTTTGGGTCGGTGGCGCGATACACTTCGCCCATGCCGCCCGCGCCTAGGGGCGACTGGATTTCGTACGGGCCGAGTCTTGTCCCGGAAGCGAGGGCCATGCGTGGCAGTGATTATAACCCTGGGTCGGCTCGCACAGTATCTTCGTGAAGGTCCCCGCCCATCCGTTCCTCTCGCTGAAATGTATTCTTGTTTTCCCTACACATCAAGCGTTGGCTGGGGCGCCCGGAGACTTGGCTTCGCTACGTGCTTTGCGAATGTCCTTGGTGTCGCCCATCACGATGATCGCGGCGCCAGGCTTGATCATCAGCGTATCCGGAGGATTCACCCACAATTTGGGATTTGCCGATTCTCCCGCGCTCTTCACCGCCAGCACCAGGAGGTTCTGCCTGGCATGAATCTTGATTTCGCCTAGGGGATTGCCCGCCCACGGCGAAGCCGCATCGATTTCGATCTCCTCCACCCGCAGCGTTTGCAACTGGTCTTTCAACATGAGATCCAGAAATCCTACGACGTGGGGCCGGATCAATTCACTTGCCATGCGGAGTCCACCAATGTGGCTCGGCGAAACTGTCGCCTTCGCGCCAGCCCGTACCATGCGTTCGGCAAACTTCAGGTCAGAGGAGCGGGCGACAATGCGCAGATTGGGGAATGCCTGATGTGCGATGACGGTCACAACCAGGTTGTCCTTATCCTCGGGAAGAGCGGTGACCAAGCCTTTGGCATGTTCGATGCCAGCTTTGCTTAGAGTTTCCTCCTCGGTCGAGTCACCAACGATGTAGAGCATGTCACGAAAGATATCCGGGTGGGTCTCGCCCACTTTCTTGATTAATTCTTCGCGCAGATCAACAACTACATAGAGCGTTCCGGTTCGATGCATCTCTTCCGCCACGTACCGGCCGGTATCTCCAATGCCGCAGACGATGTAATGATCCCTGAGTTCGCTGATTCGCTTATGCATTCTGCGTCTCCAAAAAGGATTTGTCGCTTCGATTTCCACCAGGAAGGCCGCCACCACTGAAAATAAGTAGACGGTTACGGCAACGCCGAACAGGACCACTCCCATGTTGAAAATCCGCAGCGCCGGGTTATGAGCGGTCTCAACAATCTCTCCATAACCAACTCCAGCCAGCGTGATGACCGCCATGTAGAGTGCCTGCAGAAAGGTGACGGATGGTCCGCCGAGCAGGCGATAGCCGGCCACGCTCACCGTGATCAGGCTCAAGAACAGAATTCCTGCGGAAATGAGTCGTCTCCGAAGCATCAGCGACGCCACTCGTCGATCAAATTAGCCACCATGCCCGACCAGCCCGTTTGGTGACTCGCCCCGAGGCCTTGCCCAGTGTCTCCATGGTAGTACTCGTTGAATAACAAGTAATCCTTCCAGTGCGGATCTTCCTGGAACTTGCGGTAGGGGCCGAAGCAAGGACGGTACCCTTGCTCATCCTTCCGGAACAAACCGATCATGCGATCAGCGATTTCCGCCGCGACGGCAAGTGGCGTCACCGCCTGGCCGTTGCTGCCGGGTGTTCTTACCGCGAAGCCGGGTCCGAGCGCACGGCTGAACTTCAGCAGCGAACGAATTAACAGATAGGTCGTCGGAAACCACAACGGGCCACGCCAGTTGGAATTCCCACCCTTGATTCGCACGCTCGATTCCCCTGGTTCGTACCCGACACATTCTCCTCCGAAGCAGAAGGGATGCTCCTCGTGAAATTTGGAGAGGCTGCGAATCCCGTGCGGGGCAAGGAATTCCTTCGGGTCCCAGATGTATTGCAAAACCCGGGCAAACTGGCCAGAGTCCGCGATCGACAGCACGTAACGCTGTCCCTCAGCGGAGTAGCAGGCGTTTCCAACCAGGTCCGGACGATTCTTGATGAACCACTCTACATTGCCGAGAAATTCGGGATGCGGATCCAGATCTTCCCGATCGATCACCTCAACCGCATAGAGCGGTATCAAACCGACCATGGAGCGCAGGCGAAATTTTTTGAAGTCCCCGTTGGGCAGGCGAAGGACGTCATAAAAGAAGCCGTCCTTCTCATCCCAAAGCTGATAGTCTCGGCCGCCCATCTTCTTCATGGCCGCGCCGACGTAGATGAAATGCTCAAAGAATTTGGTCGCAAGCAGCTCATAAGCCTTGTCGAAGCGGGCTAATTCGAGAGCTGTCCGCATCAGGTACAGGCAAAAAAATCCCATCCAGCCGGTCGCGTCAGACTGCTCGAGGATTGCGCCCCCAGGAAGCTTTTCGCTACGGTCTACGACGGTGATGTTGTCCAATCCCAGGAAACCGCCCTCAAAGACGTTGTTGCCGGTGCTGTCCACGCGGTTGACCCACCAGGCAAAGTTCATCAGCAACTTGTGCAGGCACTTTTCCAGGAAGGCCGTGTCTCCTTTGCCGGTCCGCACCTTTTCGTTTTGATAGACGCGCCAGACGGCCCACGCATGAACCGGAGGATTCAGGTCGGAAAACTCCCATTCGTAGGCGGGAATCTGTCCATTCGGATGCTGGAACTGCTCGAACAACATGGCCAAGAGATTCCCCTTGGCAAACTCGGGATCGACCAGGGAGAGAGTGGTGCATTGAAAAGCCAAATCCCATGCCGCAAACCAGGGGAACTCCCATTTGTCGGGCATGGTGAGCACACGCATCGAGTTCAGATGGCGCCAATGGCTGTTGCGAATTTTCTTGTGGCCTTCGGGCGGAGAAACGCTGTCGCCCTCCAGCCAGCGATCGACATCGAAGAGGTAAACCTGTTTCCCCCACAGCATGCCGGCGAAAGCTCGCCGCTGAATTAGCTTCTCTTCCTCGGTCGCTTTGGGGGGATGGATGACTTCGTAGAACTCGTCCGCGTCTTTCTTTCTCCCTTCCAACACCTTGCTGACGTCGTGCAGCGGGTTGGGCATCTCGTTTTCGGTCAAACGTAGATGGAAGACAGTCGAACTCCCTCCCTCCACCTGACGGCGGTAGTGTATGCAGGCCTTGGTCCCCACTTGAAGGGGATTGACGCACTGCTCGCCGTTCACCACGTAGCGATGAAACGCATCTTTCAGATACGGAGAACGGTTGACGCCGGCCGGGCCATAGAGACGCGAGGCGTTGGTTTCGTTGTCGGTAAACAGCAACTCGCCGTCTGCGGATGCATACAGATAACGCCGGCCCAGAGCATATTGCAATTGAATGTTTTCGAGCGGCTTGGCCGTGGAATCGTCCGCCACAAGCATCAGATGATGTTTCGCAGCCGCTCCGGGATGAATGTTGGGTTTACCGCTGGGCGGTGCGGTCCAACTCCACGTGTTGCGGAACCACAGATGTGGCAATACGTGAAGCTCCGCAGCGTCGGGCCCGCGGTTGAACGCTTCTACCCGGATGCAAATATCTTCGGGCGAAGCTTTCGCATACTCGATGAAGATATCGAAGTATCGATCGTCATCGAAGATGCCGGTGTCCAGCAGTTCGAACTCCGGTCCCGCGCCTCGATTGCGATTCTCCTCGATTAGCCGCCCATACGGATATTCCCTTTGCGGATATTTGTAGAGCATACGCATGTAGCTGTGCGTGGGGAGATTATCAAGGTGAAACCAGTACTCCTTCACATCTTCGCCGTGATTTCCTTCGCCGCAGGTAAGCCCGAACATGCGTTCCTTCAAAATCGGATCGCGACCGTTCCAAAACGCCAGAGCGAACACCAGCAACTGATAGCGGTCGCAGATCCCCGCAATGCCGTCCTCACCCCAGCGATAGGCCTTGCTGCGCGCCTGATCGTGGGGAAGAAAATCCCACGCGTTTCCATCCGCGCTGTAGTCCTCGCGCACAGTTCCCCAGGACCGGTCGCTGACGTAGGGTCCCCATTTGCGCCAGGGTGGCACTTGCTCGACGTATGGTTCGGCTAACCGGGCGTGTTCCTTCGTAGGGGCGGCGCCCTTGGTGTGCGGGGAACGCACCGCCTGCTGCTTACGAGTAGCCAAATTGTCCTCCTGCGCTTCCAGGTTCTTCGCTACCACAAACCATGAAAACTGGGACGCAAACCGTGAGGGCGAAATTGTATCCGAAGTTCCGCGAGTTCGTTCAGCAACTTCTGCCTTTGCAATCGCTCGGGGACCGTGTTACGACAAAATTAACGCGATGGCTTGGACTGATAAGAGTACACTCTTAGGCTGGTCGGGGAGGAACAACGCAACTTGACGCCGAGCCCTCTTCGAAAACCATCGACCGGGTTTTCCTACCGAGCCCACCCGCATTTGTACGAAATCAACACCTGGGTGTGGTTAGAAGAACTTTCCGCCAAGCATGGCCGTCGCCTGAGTCTGCAGGACGTGCCGGACGAAGAATGGGACCGCCTCGCCGGCCTGGGATTCGATTTTGTGTACCTGATGGGAATGTGGCAGCGGAGTCGGATCGGCCGCCGAATCTTTCGTACCGACCCTCGAAATTTTCCGAATTTCGATGCCGCACTGCCGGCCTGGAAAATGCATGGCGTAGTCGGTTCGCCTTTCTCGATTCAGGACTACAGTCCCGACCCTCGTATTGCCACCGCCGAAAGCTTGAGCGAAGTGCACAACCGGCTGCGAAGACGAGGCATGGGGCTGATTCTCGACTTTGTGCCGAACCACACTGGCTTCGACCATAGCTGGATCGCGCAGCATCCTGACCGTTACATCCTGGGCAGCGAAGAGGATTTTCGACGCGATCCCGCAGCCTTTTACCTGGTGGAGCGGGAGGATAACGAGAATCTATTCGTTGCTCGCGGACGAGATCCCTATTTTGCTCCATGGTCTGACGTCGCACAGCTCAACTACTTCAATCCCGATTGCCGTCAAGGCATGATCGCGATCCTGACAGACATCTCCCACTATTGTGATGGGGTGCGTTGCGACATGGCGATGCTAGTCACGAATGAAATTTTCCAACGGACCTGGGAGCATTTCCTTAAGAAGTGGCCTGCGCCAAGGACCGAATTCTGGGCGGAGGCGATTGCGGCAGTGCCGGACTTGGTGTGGCTGGCAGAAGTTTACTGGGACATGGAATGGAGAATGCAGGAACTGGGGTTCCAGTTCACTTACGACAAGCGCCTGTACGATCGCCTGCGGGAGCCTTCGAGCGGACAACTGCGTGCCCATTTGGGTGCTGACCTACGCTACCAAAGCAAAATGGCACGTTTTCTCGAGAACCACGATGAGCCGCGCTGCGCAGCGGTTTTCCCGCGCGAGAGGATCGCTTCCGTGGTCACTCTGCTTTCGACGCTGCCGGGAATGCGTTTTTACCATCATGGCCAACTGGACGGCCTGAAGACGTTCGTGCCTATGCCTCTGGCCAAGGCGCGGCCCGAACCTGACGATCGGCAGATTCGGGAATTGTACGAGCAGGCGCTTCGTCTCGCACAGGCAGAGGTATTTCACGCGGGTGAGTGGCAGCTTCTCGAAGTGCATCCTGCGGGAGACGACACGTTTCAGGATCTTATCGCCTACTGCTGGCATCACCAGTCCGATCACCGGCTGATCGTAGTGAACCTGGGAAATCGAGCAGCGCAGGGCAAGGTCCAGAAAGCAGCGGTGGATGCATCCCGGAAATGCTTGTTCTGCGACTTGCTGACTGGCAGCGAGTACTTATGGGAGCGCGCGGAAATAGACAGCAATGGCCTCTATGTGAAACTGGCGCCGTACCAGGCACATGTCTTCGCAGTTCGCGAAAACTAGCGGTCCACGATTCTCCGACTGTTTTCATTGGAGTCGAAGCGTCGAAGTAGGCCGACGGATCTTGCAAGGCAAGGATGCAAATTGCATCGCTACCGAAAGTTTTTCGAATTGACACAACCGGGCTATAATCGCCGCCGTTTTCTAGTGTCGACTAGTGTCGAAAGGATCTCCGTTCTACCGATGCCTAAGTCACTTCTCGCAATGTTTCTGTCTCTCTCGCCAGATGCCGGTGGCTAATTGCGCTCGATTGATGGACGCATCGCGGTGGATCCGAGTCAGAGTGCCATTCTACAAGAGGGGCTGATCGCTAAGCCGCAGCCGGTCTGGTTTTCCTGGCTTTTACTTCCATTTCAGCTTGCAGCCAATGTTCCACATCGTGCCCATCTTC
>Ga0074046_10001813_pt1 | contig 18861 bp, 19 predicted proteins | sample BogForMeECP23OM3_FD_94441 | JGI IMG/M metagenome (GOLD analysis project Ga0074046, IMG submission 94441) | Bog forest soil microbial communities from Calvert Island, British Columbia, Canada - Bog Forest MetaG ECP23OM3 | ecosystem: Environmental > Terrestrial > Soil > Wetlands ... | reverse complement strand
CGCGCCCTGGACGAATTCGCCAAGATCGATCACGCGCGGATGGATTTCGACCGCTCCGGCCTCCAGACGCGATATCTGCATGAGATGGTTGAGCAGCGTCGTAATGCGCTCCAATTCACGGCTATGAGCAGGACAGCAAACGCCTCTGCCTTTCATTTATGCGGAATATTTCCGTAAATGGGGACTCGGCGGCGGGCCGACATTGTGAAGATCGGCTACACGCCTGCAAATCCGCTTTGTTGAAGCGTAATTTGTTCTCAATTCTCTCGCCTGCTACCGATAGAAAAATTGTAAAACTTGTTCCGCTCTGCGCAGGGATTAAGTCGCCACCAGGTATGCGGCGCAGATGCTTTTCACTGTTTTCCCGGCCCATTGATAAGGTTTTGCAGGAATTCCGCGTTTGGCGACAACACCAATGTGGGGACAGAGTCGGCCAAGGTTTGCTGATAGGTCTGAAGCGAGCGGTAGAATTTATAAAATTGGGGGTCTTTGCCATACGCGCTGGCAAATGTCCGGGCAGCCTCGGCATCACCTTCGCTGCGGGTGATTTTGCTGTTGCGTTGGGCTTTGGACAAAATGACGGTTCGTTCGCGTTCAGCGTTGGACTGGATTTGTTGCGCCCATTCGAATCCTTGCGCCCGCAATTCCTTTGCCTCGCGTTCTCGCTCTGATTTCATGCGGTCATAGATTGCCTGACTGGTCTCAAGAGGCAGGTCGGCACGATGAATGCGAACCTCGACCACATCGATACCGATCGGCTTTGCTTTTTCTGCAACCTCATTTTGAATTTTGTCGACGATTTTGGCGCGTTTATCGGACAGCAACGATCCCAACGGCTCTCGGCCAAGCTCTCGGCGAACCGACGAACCAACGAGCTGCGAGAGCTGGGCATTGGCCTGCTCGACCGTGCGCACGGATTTATAAAACAACAACAAATCCGCAATGCGGTAGCGGGTATAGGTGTCCACCTCAATGCGCTTCTGGTCGCCAAGGATGATCTGGTCGGTCGGAGATTCTAACGGCAGCAACCGCGTGTCGTAATAAATTACAGTATCGACCATCGGCATTTTGAATTTGAGACCGGGGGTATTAACAACCCCCACCGGCTTGCCAAGACGCACGACCAAAGCCTGCTGAGTTTCGTCAACGGTGTAGACTGACGCCGAAACGATCCATAACGCAAACACAGCGAAGGCAACAATGAAGGCAACAATAATGAGCGGGCGGTTATTCATTGGGCGGCTCCTTGCGCTGTGGTCGGTTTGGCGCTGGTTTCAGACAACGGCATGTACGGCACCACCCCCGACATACCTTTGCCGGAGGAATCGATGATCACCTTGTTCGCCTTCTTCAAGACCTGATCCACGCTATCGAGATAAAGCCGCCAGGCAGTAGCGTCCCTCGAGCTCGTGTAGGTGGCATAGACTGACAAAAAGCTCTGGGCATCGCCTTGGGCCAGATTGACTACCTGCGTCTTGTACGCCTCGGCGTCCTGATTGATACGCTCCGCCTCTCCACGTGCGCGGGGCAAGATATCGTTTCTGTAAGCTTCGGCTTCGTTACGTAGGCGTTCCTTATCGGCGCGGGCGCGCTGGACGTCATTGAAAGCGTCAATTACCGCCGCAGGCGGATCAACCCGTTGAAGTTGAACCTGGGTGACAAGAATGCCAGCCTGTTCGGCATCCAATAGATGCTGGAGGGAGTCTTTAACATCGTCGGCAATCTGTTGGCGTCGATCCGACAGCGCTGCCTGAATGGGGTTGCGCCCGATGACTTCACGAAGCGCGCTTTCAGCCGCAACCTTAAGCATTTTTTCGGGGGCATAGACCTTGAACAAGTAATTCCCAACATCCTTGATTTGCCAGAATACCGCACAATCGGCTTCAACGATATTTTCATCGCCGGTTAGCATCTGATTGATGTTTTCTCCTTGGGCTGCTGGGAGCGGTGCGAACTCAGGCTCAATATGGGCAGAAAGGATGTTGGCAGCTTGTTTGGTAATTCCTACTTTGCCAAGCTGCAACTGGTTGATGCTGGTGACCTTGGGCAGGAGTATGGTCTCGATAGGTGCAGGTAAACGGTAGTGTATCCCGGGATCGCTGGTTTCGACCCATTTACCAAAGCGCAGAACCACACCCTGTTCATCAGGTTGCACCTTGTAGATGCCGGAGACCAACCACAGAAAAACGGCCACAGCAGCAATAAGTGTAAACCCCTTACGGCCTAAACCGAATTTATATCCCAATTGGTTCGGTATAACCTGTGCCGATTGGACAAGTTGTGGGGATGGGATTCCGGTGTCGGGCGCTATCTTGTCATCTTTTTCGGAATTGGAACTCATTATTTGCCTTCTTTCACCATGTATCAGTAGTCGGGGCCGCGCGGCGTTGCTCGGCAATAATGCGGCTGTGCAGAAGAGTAAAAATGGCAGCTGAGAATGGAACCGCTACGTGCCAAGCAAATGCTTTGGTATCGACCCAGTTAGAGATCATCGGATCGCTGACAGCAAGATCTCCTGCAATCCAGGCCAGCAATGCGCCGCCGCCCGTGATCAGGATGGGATACTGCTTCAATATGCGACTTACGAACAGGCTGCCATAGATAACCACCGGAATACTGAGTGCCAGACCCAAGGCGAGGTAACCCCAATTACCCTGAGCCACGGCAGCCAGCGCAACAATGTTGTCCAGGCTCATCACCACATCGGCAACGATGATAATCTTCATCGCCGTCCAAAGTCCGCCCGTCGAGGTCTTAACGCCATCGACATCATCGGGATGGTCATCTCCGACAATCAATTTGATAGCGATGATCAGCAGCGCCATTGCTCCGATCAGCTTAAGGCAGGGGATGAGGAGAAGCATCCCAACCATTAAGGCGAGAATGAAACGCAGGGCTACGGCGGCACAGGTGCCCAATAACATGGTCTTACGCATGACATCCGGTGCCAGAGATCGGCACGCCATAGCGATTAGCAGGGCGTTATCGCCGCTGAGCAACAAATCGACATAGAATACCTTCAAGGGAATACCGAAGGTGTTGAAGCTGCCATCTAATTGCATGCTGCTGCTCCCTCTATCCAAACGTCCCGACAATTCCGAAATAGAGTCCGAATCCAGCAACAACCACGAAAATAAAACCAACAGCCAGAGCGTAGCCCCCCTTCAATCTCAGATGTTCAGGCAATTCGGATCGAGCGAGCAAATAGATGAAACCCAAAACAATCGGAAGGAGCAACGCGTTCACCACTCCGACACCGACCGACAGTCGGATCGGATTGATCCCGGAAGCCACAGCTAGACCGCCTGCCGCCAAAATCACGCCGAAAGCAGCATAGAACCAGGGCGCATCGGTCGGGTGGTGTTCGAGCGAGTGATGGATGCCCGTAACTTCGCCGACAGCCCATGCCGAAGCCAGACACACTACAACGGTTGCCACAAGAGCGCCGCCGCATAATCCAACCGCGAACACCGCTCGACCAACCGATCCGCCGAGAACTGCCGCGAATGCGTCGGCGATTTGCGGCACGCTATTAAGATCAATGCCGCTTTCATGCTTGCCGATGGTCGCCGCCGCCGCCACGAGCACCGCTACCGTGATAACTTGGCACAGAATTGCACCAAGAAGGGTATCATTCCTGGCGTGTTTCATATCGTTGACACCCAATCCTTTATCGATAAGGGCCGACTGCTGATAAAACACCGTCCACGGCATGATGCTGGTGCCAAGATTGGCGGCAAGCAAATACAGGTAGTCGGGATCAGTCAGTGGCATGTGCTGAATTTGGGCCGCCATTTCGGCCCCGTTAGGAGCGGCCTTCCACGCGACTATAAAAAACGCCACTTCGAACAGACCAAGAATGATGGCGATGCGCTCAACCAAACGAGCCAGTACATACCATGGTGAAGATCATAATCACGGCGAGCATCACCGTTTGCGAAGCGGGGATACCGAACATTTGCCCCACGCCAGCAAGTCCGCTTAATTGTGTGACTAACGCCCCTAAACAACTAATCGCTAATGTCGCTGTTGAAAATAAAGCCCATCCCCGACCAAAACGCTTCAGGATTAGTTCCGCGTGACCTTGACCTGTTCCTAGCCCAAGTCGCACCGTTAATTCTTGAACCACGAACAGAACGGGGATTATCAAAAACTGCAACAACATAAGTTGGTAGCCCCACCGCGCCCCGCTCTGCGCCGCAGTAATTATGCTCCCCGCATCCGTGTCAGCGAGCATAACCACCAAGCCGGGGCCAACGGTCAAAGCGAACCGGCGAAAACGAAGAGATGCGACAGCAAGAAGTCACATTATGTCGTATCATACTACGTTGCGTTCAAAGAGCGACAAATAATCCCAAACTGAGCGGGGGAAAGTTTTCTCACTTTAAAGATGCCCCGCACCCCGCCAGGATTTCGGCCACGCGCGGACGCGCGAGCGCCTGGCGGAGCCTGGAGATTGAGGGCGGCAAGCCACCGCGTGCGCGGGGCCGCCGCCGCAGCGCCACATAGATCTCGAGGCTCCGCCAGGCGGAGGGGGTGTGGGGGGCGCATAGAATTCAAGGCTCAGCCAGATATCACTTGATACTTTCTTGAACGCAACTCAGTATCAATTGTTGTGAAACACTCTAACTCTTAACCGGAAAAGCCAATGAGGTTTAGGCTTCCATCGTAAAGGTTTATATAAGGCGCTGCGCAAGCATACACGCTTTCAATTTTGCAGTGAACACTACGTTTGCAGAATTTTCCTCCCGATTTTGACGCAGCAAATTCCGCGCCGCTGAAAGTGATAAGAGTGAACTCTCTTCCCCTCCCGCCGGCCAGACTGGCCCACGGCGAGGAGGGGGAGCATTGACTGCTTCTAACCCATATAACCTATGCCCTATTATCGAATAGCCACCGTTGACGCTGAGCGTTTTTCCCCTCACCCGGCTCGATACGTCCGCGCAGGGAAAGACGTTCATGGCGTAATTCAAGGTAAAGACCGCCCTTTGCGCCATGGGGAGGGCCTATTTAATAGCTACTGCGCCTACCGGTGAACCGGTTGCGCCCTGCAAAGGAATAGGCGTAAAAATAAACAAGAATTCATAAACCTTATCTTTTGCAAGTTCCCGTAAATCCAGGTTCTGCAGCTGCCCAATTCCATTGACAGCTTCCAGATAACTATGTGCCGGAAAAGGATAATCCGGATCTTCTCCCGGGACGACATCAAGCGCTCCCCAGGTGTCTGCTCCTACGATGCTGACCTCCTTTGCAGCAAGGTATTTGATAGCCTTGATTCCCACACCAGGTTCACCTGCATCGTAAGTTTTCTCATCTAACGGTTCCCACAGTTCGATCCACCCGGTATTGAATAAAACCGCGTCTCCTTTCTTAATGGGGGCAATCCCTGCTTTCTTGATACAAGTTTCAATATCATCAACAGTGATTACCTCGCCTTTCTGCATAGTTTTGACGCCTTTTAACCCTGCTGCGTCTATCAGCACCCCCCTGGTTATATAGGGTGCCAGTTTCTCCGGGCCGAGTTTTTTCAGTCCGTGTGAATTCGCCCCGGAATATTGGTTGAAATTGATTCCGTTATACCATCTGTAAACCCCATCCTTGTCTCTTAAGCCAATGTGGCCGAGACCGTCAAATTGGGTCCCTACCTGGCAAATTTCTCCAACCAGAAATTCATCATTCCATACGATTCCCTGCTTTCCATACGGGCCTCCGGTGGGTATTCCGGGGATAGTCAGGCTATAGGTGCGTCCCCAGGGAAGCGGCATGTGATTGGTATAGGGTTTGGTAAGCTTGTATACTTGCCCTGTCTTTGGTATCTTGAGGGCAGACATGATTACTTCCGAGGTAATGAGATTATTGGCGCCCCTCTCATCGTCAGGCCCCCACTTGGAAGGCCACCATTTTTCCGGTATCAGGCCTTCTCCCTCTCCAGCGCGGCAGGTGCTTATGTTTTGCACCCCGATAAGGAACACAGCCAGGAACACCGCTGCCAAGACACCCCAAAAAACTTTGACTCCACGTTTACTCTCTTTCATAGCTACACCTCCCTGTAATTTTAGTTAGTGCATGCTTAAACCGGCAGTTGCTGCCCTACCCGGCTTTCCCAACTGTTGTTTTCCCCACCCTTCTGCCTGGCGGCTTCCGGGATCGGTTTGGCGGCAAACTGCACCTTCTCAATGGATGTACCAACCACTTCGATACCCTTCATGCTTCCGAGGCCTTTTTCATGCGCCTTTCTGATATGACCGATGGCGGCAGCGTCAAATCCCATAATAGTGGTTCCCACCGCATCAACAGCAACATAATCCGGACCCGCTACGATGGTATTCAATGGTTTTGCATCCACCTTAAGAGGTCCCAGGCCCTCACCGGCATAGATCCCGGTCACAATCCCGTAATGGGACCTGATCCGCTCCTTGGCCATCGAAGTCATGTCAACGATGACATCCGCGATATTCGAATGGGGCAGCCCTGACTTGTAGCTCCCGTACACTTTGTTTGCCGGAAAGCCGATAAAGTTTTTCATGGTCATGGTGGTTCCGGCCCACATGTGGGTCTTCATAGGGGCGACGCTGACCAGCGTATCGACCTTCTCGACGATATCGAACATCGCATATTGGGGGAGCGCCTGCGCCTTGTGAGGCTTCATCATTTTGTAAGAGGTGCCGTCCAAATAGAGCAGCTTTACTGCTGGGTCTTTCAGCACAGCGACGCCTGCCTCAAAACCGGCTTCCTGGAAAAAACTGTGGCAGTTACTGGCATTGCTCTCTGCGATGATGACCGACTTGGCGCCCTGTTCCCTCGCTATTTTCGCTGCGGCGATCACAACCCTGGGGTCGCTTATCGTTGCTGCGGCGCGCGCGCTGGAATAATTATCCAAAAGGAAAAACCCGAGATGAGGTGTCTGCACGACGTTGGGCTTGATAAGAACGGTATCGCCTTTTTTTACAGGAAGCCCGCCGGTAAGTTTAAAGGCACTTCTGAGCATCCTCTCGATCTCGGCCATGCTCTCGGGCGTCCAGCTCAGCTCCATCAGTCCCAATTTTTGCCTCGATTTTGCCGTGTCATCTCCCCAGACTGACATGTCAAACTTGCAGGCCGCCCCCAGGTCCATGTCGCTTTGCAGAACGGCAACGGCCGATTTTGTCATGGCCCTGAGTATTCCCGGGGCACCACTCAAAGCTGCGGCCCCTGCAACTACCGCTGTGGTTTTTATGAAATCTCTCCGGTTCATCTCTTCCATGGCAATCTCCCTTTTCATGGTTAAGTGTTGTACACCGATTTAATTCAAAACCTCACCCTCGAGCGTTCTTCACGTCGTAATGCCATCACGCCAGATACCCATTTCGAAGTACCTGTTGACTTCCGTGTTGGTTCGCACCTCCCCGTTTGCGACCTTCATAATGAGGTCAAGCAAATCTTCCGTGAGCCTTTCCATACTCGTTCCACTAAGGAGAACGCCTGCGTCGAAATCGTTCCATTTCCTTTTACGGTTGTAGATGTCGCTGTTGGTGGTCACCCTAAGCAACGGCGCCGCAAACCCTCCCGGCGTACCCCGTCCGGTTGTGAAGAGAATCAGCGTGCAGCCTGCGGCGACCTGGCCGGTAATGCCCACTAGGTCATGCCCCGGCGCTTCTAAAAGATTCAGGCCGGGAACTGCTATTCGCCCGCCATAGGGAATGATGCCGGTCACCTTTGATTTGCCTCCTTTTTCCGTACATCCCAGGGACTTTTCTTCCAACGTGGAAAGCCCGCCGGCGTAATTTCCTGTGGTAGGATTCTTGCTCACATGGATGTCATATTTTTTATAATAGGTTTTGAAGTTAGTAATCAGCTTGACGATGTCGTTAAATACTCTTTCATCGACCGCTCGATCCATCAGAATTTGCTCGGCGCCAAACATCTCCGGCACTTCCGTCATCACCGATGTACCTCCCCGAGCGGTCAGGATATCGGTGATCTCCCCGACCAGCGGATTTGCGGTCAAACCGGAGAAACCGTCCGATCCCGCGCAGTTGGTGCCGACAACCAGTTTAGACATCGGAACGGATTCTCTTTGACAGGTCAGGGCCTGGGCGTACAGTTCCCGCAATAGCTTCAGCGACGCTTCGAATTCGTCTTCAACGTCCTGGCAAACGATAAACTTGGTGCGTGTCGGATCGAAGTCTCCAAGGCTGGGTTTGAAGGACTCCAGGTCATTAACCTCACACCCCAGACCGACAAAAAGAACTCCAGCCGCATTGGGGTTTTTCGACATCCCCGCAAGGATTGACCGGGTATACGATAGATTAAGACCGTCCTCGCCACATCCGCATTCATGGGTAAACGGGATGAAACCGTCGAAATTACCGGATGCGGGCATCTCCTCATTTGCCATGGCGGCCAGTCTTTGTATGGGGCCGTTGACACAGAATACGGTGGGAATAATATAGATGTAGTTTCGAATCCCCACGCCGCCGTCTTCGCGCCTGTACCCATTAAAACTCAATTCTTTGGAAATCAGGGGCCTAAGGGCAGGAGCGCGTTCTGGATGGTATTCATAGGATACGGATTCCGTGAGGGCTGACCTTATGTTATCAACGTGGACCAGCTCCCCTTCCATGATATCCCGTGTCGCAAGACCGATTGGATAACCGTACTTGTAAACGACCGCGTCTTTTTTGATTTCTTTTAACGCAATCTTGTGAGGAACGGAGATATCGTCCATCACGACAATACTTCTTCCTCCAATATCAATGGCCTCCCCTTTCGCAAGCTGTCTGGCCGCCACCGCGACGGAATCTTTTTCATTAATGACGATCACATCTCCGGTTACGTGCATGCTTCACCTCCTTTCCTTCAAAGCAAAGTTTAGCGTCCCATCATCGCAACTGTTAGGGACTACTTGTTGACAAGCTTAGACGGGACAAGAGTGATCACTAATGCTGCACCCACGAATGCGGCAAATGCCAGCACGTACACGCCGCTATTTGTACTGTGTGTAAGGTCGGTGAGCCATCCGACCAGGTAATTGCCCAAGAATCCGGACAGGTTGCCTATGGAGTTGACCACGGCGATTCCGGCGGCGGCGGCTGTGCCGCCCAGAAAGGCAGTCGGAAGAATCCAGAATGCCGGCAGCGCGGAGAGGCTTCCGGCCATGGCCAGGCTAAGGAACATGACTGCAAGGATAGTGTCTTTCCCGTAGATCGTGCTGAGAATAAGGCTGATGCAACTGATTGCTGCGGGCACCGCACAATGCCAGCGCCGTTCCTGACGTGCGTCCGAGCTGCGGCTGATCAATATCATGCCAATCACACCTGCGGCGAAGGGAATGGAGGTCAGCAAACCAACGTTGAGCACGCTCTTGACGCCGGTCGCCTTGATAATCGTCGGCAGCCAGAACGTAACCCCATACATCCCCATTAAGAGACAAAAATATATGAGGCTCATCAGCCATACCATGCCACTGCCGAAAGCTTCACGTAATGAATGGCTTTGTTTTTCCTGTGCTTCTGCCTCGATATTTTTCTCCAGAACCTGCTTCTCTTCCTCGGACAACCAGGTGGCGTTGCGAATTCTGTCGTCAAGATACAAGTACACCATAATGCCCATGACGATAGCTGGAAGCCCCTCCAACAAGAATAACCATTGCCATCCGGCCCAGCCGAATTTGCCGGCAAGCGACTGCATTATCCATCCGGAGGCCGGTCCACCGATAAGGCCGGAGACCGGATTGGCGGCTATTAGCAATGCGACCATCCTTCCGCGCCAGTATGAAGGATACCAGTATGTAAGATACAGGATGATACCGGGAAAGAAGCCTGCTTCGGCGATGCCTAATAGAAAGCGCATGAAATAGAACATCCCGGCCGTTTTCACGAGCATCGTCGCAGCAGAGATAATCCCCCAGGAGATCATGATACGGGCAATCCATTTTCGGGCGCCGACGCGGTGAAGAATGATATTGCTGGGGACTTCGAAGAAGAAGTAGCCGATGAAAAAGAGGCCTGCACCGAGTCCGTAGACGGTATTAGTCAACTTCAAATCCTGAAGCATTTGAAGTTTGGCAAAGCCGACGTTTACGCGGTCGAGGTAGGCGATGATGTAGGAGATGAACAGCAAGGGCATCAAACGCCAGGTAACCCTTGCATATAATTTCTTTTCGACAGATTCACTGCTGACGAAAGGCACGCTGATACCGACGCTATTTTCTGACATGTCACTTTCCCCCTTCTGTGGATTTTCCACGCATTTGGGAGATCTTCATGGTGTATGTGACTCATCCCGTGTCTACACCCTGCCTATGTGAGGTAGAGTTATTGGGCTGGCATTTATTCAACAAGCGCTGCCAGTCTTCGTCCACCTGCATTTGAAAGTGCAGATAGTCCTCAGCCAAGATTTTTTTGAACCGGCGCTGATATTTCAAATACGCATCCACACCTATCTTGTCGGCCATGGGACTTAACTGCCAGATTTCGCCGTCGAACACTTCATAAAGCGGAAATACGCGGCTTTTGACGGCCTGTCTGGCAACCTCAATAGTCAATTCAGACGCGTGCCCCCAACCGGTCGGGCATGGAGCAAACAAATGGACAAATCGTGAGCCCCTGACGTCCTTGGCTTTCTTAAGCTTATCGTTTAGATCCTCCGGTGCACCGATGCTGACAGTGGCTGCATAGGGGATACGGTGAGCCGCCATGATTTCTACGATGTTTTTCTTTTTCTGGTCCTTCAGGGCTGAGTCGGGTGTGGTGGTGGTCCACGCTCCGGCCGGTGTTGCCGAGGAGCGTTGGATACCCGTGTTCATGTAAGCTTCATTGTCGTAGCAGATAAAAAGGATGTCGTCGTTTCGTTCCGCCGCGCCGGAAAGGGCCTGCAAGCCAATATCAAAGGTACCGCCGTCACCCGCCCATGCCAGGACGGTTGTATGGCCGTTACCCTGAATACTCAAACCGGCTTTGACGCCGGCTGCGACGGCCGCTGTGGATGCAAAAGCGACCGAGACCACCGGCACGGTCAGACAGGTGTAGGGGTAGATACCGATCAAGGTGGACCAGCATCCGGCTGGCATCACCACAATCGTATCTTCGCCCAGGGCACACAGGGTCTGGCGCATGGCCAGGGTCGCCCCGCAACCCGGGCATCCGTAGTGACCGGGGGTGAACAGGTTTCTTTTCCGCCGGGCATGTTCGTTCATGGCAGCACATCCGCCCAGAGCGTCGTCCCCGCTTCGACTGCGGTTCCGGCCCCGGAAATTGCCTGTTGCACCATAGGGACAATTGTCTCAACGGAGATATCTTTTCCGCCGACGCCGGCAATAAAGCTTGTCAATTTTACATCTCCATGGCGGTCAAACAGGATTGCTTTCAGCTCCTGGGCCACAATGCCCTCAGCGCCGAAAGAAACATCCCGATCAATAACGATCAGATGTCGGACGTTTGCTATCGCCTCTTCAAACCCCTCACGGGGGAACGGCCGCATCATCGCAAGACGCAGGCTGCCGACCTTTAAGCCTTCTTCCCGCAACCTGTCGACTGCCAGCCGCATGGCGCCGCTGGCAGTACCGATGCCGATAACACACACATCGGCATCTTCGGTTTGATATGCTTCCACCGTTGGATGAAGGCGGTTAAAAAGGTCGCAAAATCTTGTTGCCGCCCGGTCCCAAACCTTTTCCAGCGAAAGGGTGTCACAATGTCGTCTGTATTTGATAGAAGTAAACAGGTCTGCCCCGCACACATTGCCGAAGGTTTTGGGATCATCCACATCAAGCTTGCTCGAAGGCTGATAAGAAGGAAGAAAAATATCCACCACCTTTTGGTCCGGCACGTCCACTAGCTCGGAGGTGTGAGTCAAATAAAATGCGTCCATATTAATCATAATCGGCAGGAATGCCTGTTCAGCAACATTGTAAGCGATCAGGATGGAGTCAAGCACATCCTGGGCATCGGCACAATAATACTGGCCCCAGCCGGTGTCGCGCTGCGCCAGCGAATCGGTGTGGTCGCAATAAAGGTTCCACGGAGAGGCCAAGGCACGGTTGCAGTTGACCATCACGACCGGGACCCGCACCCCGGCGGCGTAGTGCAGCATTTCATGCATGTAGGCCAGACCCTGAGAGGAGGTTGCCGTAAAGGCCCTGGCGCCTGTCAGGGAAGCGCCGATACAACTGGCCATGGCCGAGTGCTCTGACTCCACCGGCATATACTTGGCCTTCAGTTCGCTCCGGCCGATTATGTCGGCCAGATTCTCAACAATAACGGTCTGAGGGGTAATCGGGTATCCCGACACCACTTGAACCCGGGCCAGCTTTGCGCCAAGGGCTGCGGCTTCGGTCCCCATCATGACTTTTTTCATGCGCTTATGGTCTCCATCGTAATTACCCCCCTGGGACATTCATAGGCACAGATGCCGCATCCCTTGCAGTGGTCCAGGTCGACCGTGACTGCGGTTTCATCTTCATCCAGCCGGATGCTCGCGTCAGGACAAAACGAGACACATTGCAAACAGAGGTTACAGGTGCCGCAGGACAGGCAGCACTCCGCCTCCTGCAGGGCCCGCTCCCACTCCCATGTCCCATGTTTAGCTATTGCCCGCTCGGCAAGATCAGACGACAAAAAGTGCTCAATCCTGATGTCTTCTATGTTCACCATCTGCCGGGATAGGTGCGGGTTCGGGGCTGCGAGCCGCAGTTGTCCTGAGGGCATGACAAGACGATCAAAGGCCTTCCGGGCCATCAGGCGCCCGGCGCCGATGTAATGGGCAATCATGGGCGCTTTGAATGGTTTCAGGTTTTGCGGTAGTTTTGCTGCGATGATATCGCTATCTACGGTTTTATCGGCGAACGGATTGAACGCGACTGCGCCGGCGGGCACGCTAAAATCTTCCGAAAGACCGGTCGGATCTAAAATGACAAGGTCAGCCTTCGACACCACTTCGCCGGGTCTGTCAAAATCGACTGCAACGCCGGTTTCCAGTTTGATATCAGCAAGACGGATCAAACGTCCGATTTCACTCACCAGCAGTTGCGGGTCAACCTTTTCCGGTGAAAGATCGACAAGCGCCCCCCCGGCCTGGTCTCGCGGATCCAAAACAACGACCTGGCACCCCCAGCAGCCTAAATAGAATGCACAGGACAGCCCCAAGGGGCCGGAACCGATGACCGCCACTTTTTTATCTGTTTTGCTATTTTTCTCAATCGTTACATCCGTACCGAGATCCGCCAAAAACCGCTCGATTTGTTGGATTGATATGGCCCGATCGATTTTTCTCCGAACACATTTTGCCTGGCAGGGGTGATAACACAAGCGGCCAGTCAGACGGGGCAACGGGTTATTGGCGAGCAGCAGTTTGAGACCTCTTTCAACGTGCCCATTTCTCAAGGCATTAAGATATTCACTAATCGGAACGGCGGCCGGACAGTCCCAGGTGCAAGGCGCGAGCTTGTTTGCGACCGCCGGTGTTAGATAGCGCCAGTCGCCGGTCCGGTTCCACGCCATAGTGCCGATGGTTGACGGCATTATCGGAAGGTCTGACGCACTTATGATTTTTTTCTCAAATTCCATCAATATCTCCCGATATTTTGAATACTGCCTGCTGCGCCGCCTCTGCGGCAGCCATGTTCTGTTTGGGATTTACCGGCACGCCTGTTTCAATGGCTTCCAGAAGGTTTGAAAGGGCCAGGTTGCCGGCCAGCCTGGCAAAAGCGCCTATCATAACGGTATTTATGATAGGGGCCGTCTTTGAACCCAACCCAAATTGAAGCGCTATCTTAGCGGCATCCACGCCGGCCACTCGAAAGGAGCTTTCTATGGACATGGGAATCCGCTTTTCAGAATTTTTGCAATTGAACAGGATCAGCGCCTCCGGCTTGGCGCCCTGAGTTACATCCACCTTGGGGAGCAGAGAAAAATCCAACACGATAATGGCATCGGGATGCTTGATTTCTCCGCGTTCGACGATAGGGACCTCATCCAACCTGACAAACGCCGAAACAGCAGCCCCTTTCCGTTCCATACCGAAAAACGGAAAGGCCTGAACGTAGAGCCCCTGTTTGAAGTAGGCGTTGGCCAGAATTTTTGAAGCGACAACAGCTCCCTGCCCTCCTCTTCCATGAAACCGGATGCCAACCATTTCAGCTGCTCCCGCACTACGAACAGATGCCGGAACGTTTACTAGTCGCGAAAGGAACCTGAGATGTTACGGGCCGTTTCTGATACTAATTTTGCAAAGGTTTCGCCGGTTTTTCCCTCTACCCGATTTTTCGGAGCTGAAATACTGATGGCCGCCACACATTCTCCATTGGGGCTCAGTACCGGTGCGGCAACACAGTAGACACCCACCAGGGTTTCCTCATCATCGACGGCCACCTGTTTGACCCTGACCTTTTCGATTTCTTGAATCAGCGCGCTTACGGAACCGATAGACCTTTCGGTTAGTTTCTTCAGCGAATTTTTTCGGCCGTAAATCTGCCGGATGTCCTCATCACTCATGCATGAAAGAAATATTTTGCCGGTTGCGGCACAGTAACCGGGGAATCGTGCGCCGGCCGATGTAGAGATGCGAAGCATCTCTTCGGATTCCAACCTGTAGATGTAGCGGATTTCATTATATTCCCACACGGCCGCGTTAACCGTTTCCTTGCACTTTTCGTGGAGATCCTTAAGAAAGGGGACCATGGCGTTGCGAAGGAATTTTTCCCTTTTGGAGGCCATTCCGATTTCCAATGTCCGGACTCCAAGACCGTACAGTTTCGTACTCTTGTCCTGATAGAAAAATTTCCGCGCCGTAAGGGTGTTTAGGATTCGATGAACCGTTCCTTTTCCCATGCCGAGTTTTCGGCTGATCTCCGTAACGCCGAGATTTCGGCCCTCGTCAATCGCCAGTTCCAGAATTGAAAGGGCTTTTCCAAGTGAGGTCACTTGGTAGTTGTTTGCCGCATTTGGCTGGATTTTCGATTTTGATAGTATCGATTTCACGGCAAATCTTCCTCTATCATCAATATTGACACACAGATAAATTAGTCAAGCAAAATCGTTCTATATACTTAAAGTTGAATTCTAATATACGGAACGCCCAATCGTATCTTATTATATTTTCGTTTGCCGATGCCTGGTCGGTGGGATTCTTGAAAAAAGCCCGGGTGACCATCAGCTCCCTGGTATTACTTGTTGACAGCGCTCGGCGGAAGAAGATCGACATAGATTCCAAAGGTCGAGCTCGGCTGAATCACCAACTGATGCTAAAATTGGAAGAGGTTGCCAATCTCTCCTTGTCAGCAAAGCCCAAAATGATCCGGTGGTCTGCATGGAATGCGGTTCGGTCAGTGCGTCTTGTGATCTTTGCAACGAGAGATTCGAAAAACTTCGAATCTATAGCAATCATAAGAACGGGAAGCTGTGCATCTGCCGCCTTTTCCCTGGAGGATGCATAGAAGATGGGACGCATCCCGTCAGCTACGGCCTCTTTGAATTTCTGTGGCGCCTTGGCCAAGACGTTGCGTGCGACATGAACCTGGCAGCGCTGCACTTTGGCGCCGGGAAATTCCTCGGCAAAGATCTTTCCCAAGCCGGGGAGCCCATCCATGATTTCGAGGCTGACCTTTGTGGCAGACAGACCCCTTCTTTTAAAATCCTTAAAGAATTCTCTCCAACTGGATTCGGATTCCTTATCGCCAGCCTGCAACCCGAGAACCAGCCGCTGACCGGATTCGGTAACTCCTATTGCCACCAGAACAGGGGTCTTTTCTATGGAACCCCCGATACGCATGTCAAAATTGACACCATCAAAGAAGAGATACTTTATCTGTTCCTGCGACAAGTCCCGGTTTCTCCGTCTTTCCACAGAATCAATCAGTTCTCTGTTTGCCTGGCTGACCTCGGAAAGTTTCTGCCATAGGAGCCACTGCGATAATTGGCCTCATCTTCCTTTCTTTCGTAGGGCTTTCTTCCGAGAAAATGGGTCAGCTCTGCATTCATCATTTCACTGAGATATCTCCCACTACCTCCCGAACTTCGAGCCGGATCATTTCGAAGACCTTTTCCGGCTGGGCCTGAATCTCTTTGAAAACGGAGACAACCCCGGGTACACTGATTTCAATCTTCATCGGCGCTTCTCCTTTTTTGCTTGGTTATTGGCAAACGCCCAATTAAAGGAAAAGCGCCTTTTTTCCTACCTTTTTGGACTTTTTGAATTTATACAAAAAATCTTACACTACCCTTGACAGCAAAGCGCCTTACGGAGACAATATCATCTTACCCCGAAGGATATTCAAACAGGGACGGCTGGAATTGAAAAAGTGCAGCTTCATCTCAATTTGGGTGCTTCTCATCACGGCAGCTTTATTCCCTTCTTCTGCTGCGGCAGGACTCGTAAGCGGTCCAGACTGGAACATCGCGGGGGTCGGGGATTTCAATGGGGACGGATGCCGGGATATTCTGTGGAGAAATCAGACAACCGGGGATGTAGCGGTCTGGTACATGCACGGAAATACCCTGGCTGCTGAACGGAAGTTCGAGTCAGCGCCCGATTCCACCTGGGATGTCGTCGGGGTGGGAGATTTCAACGGAGACGGAAGCCCTGATATTCTTCTGAGGAATAAGTCAACAGGCGACGTACGGATATGGTACCTGGACGGGTCGGCCGTCATAGGTCAGGATACGGTCGCCGGGTTGGGCAGCCCGTGGAACATTGTGGGCGTGGGAGATTTCAACGGGGACGGAAGCCCGGACATTCTCTGGAGAAATCCTGAGACCGGAGAGACGATCGTCTGGTATATGAAAGGGAGTCTCCTTTTAGGCTCGGAGACTATGGAAACGCTCCCCCCTCCCTGGAATATCATCGAAATTGGTGATTTCGACGGAGACGGGTCTCCTGACATCCTTTGGAAAAATTCCGCAACCGGAGAGGTTGTGGTCTGGTACATGCGCGGCCTGGTCCATTTGGACCCGGGCGCCGTTATGGTCTGCGCGCCTCCCCTGGATATCGCTGGAGTATGCGATTTTAACGGCGATGTGAATCCCGATATCATCCGGAGGCATATCGCAACCCTGTCAGACTCTTGCGCGCGCTTCGCCGCCGGCCTTCCCGGCAGTATCGTTATTTCCAGCCTATGTATTCGCGCCCCGCCAATCTTTGCGCTTTGCTCCTGATTTTTTCTATAGCACAAATCCTATAAGACGTATCTTCTCGCAGGCGGCTTGCAGAGCTTCCGGCCGCCGTATGAGGCTCCGCACCCTGAAGCTGATTCCGCACCGAGGCTTATTATGCGATTGAAAAAGAAAACTATCCTGGCAGGCGCGGACCTGGTGGCTGCGGCGCTCATCCTCATTAAGCATAGAACTGGAGATATGAAGGTCGAATGAAAACGATGAAATATCCGGTTCACATCAGCAAGAGAGTTGCCGTTGTGCTTGTGACGGCCGCAGCCATTGTTGTCGCAACGGGACTTCTGGAGTCCGGCTGCAGTCGTGGACAGGCCGGAAATGCGAATACGCCGCAGGAATCAGGTGCAAAATCCAACACGTCGCCGTCCGAAGCGACCTTGGACCTGTCACCCAGCCAACTGAACTCGATCAAGATCGAGCCGGTGGGAAGCTACCTGTTTCCGGTTGAGAAGGAAGCGGTCGGCAACATTGGTTTTAACGACGACCTGTCGGTTCAAGTCTTCCCGCCTTATCCGGGAACCATCATCAAGACGTTTGTGGAACTTGGTGACAGGGTTAAGAAGGAACAGCCCCTCTATACCATTAAAAGCCCCGACCTCATCCAGGCTGAGTCAACCCTGATTGGCGCGGCGGCGACTCTCGAACTGACCAACAAGGAACTGGCGCGCGTCCAGGGTCTTGCCGGAATCTCCGAGCGAGAGAAGGAACAGGCAACCTCAGATCAACAAACCGCTGAGGGCGCTCTCAAAGCCGCGCGAGATGCAGTCCTCGTCTTCGGCAAAACGCGGGCCGAAATCGATCACATGATCGCCGCGCGCAAGATCGATCCTGCCCTGGTCGTGCGTGGTCCAATTCCCGGCAAAATTACATACATGAACGCGCAGCCCGGATTTTTCGTGCAGCCGGGAAATCCACCGGCGCCTTACTCTGTCACCGACGTGGCGATCAAATGGATGCTGGCGAATGTCAGCGAAAGTGAGCTCTCATTTTTTCACCTGGGCCAGCCGGTTCAAGTCAAGGTGATGGCCTATCCGGACCGCGTGTTTAAAGGCAAGATTTCGAAGATCTACGCGACGGTTGATCCGAACACTCATCGAGTAACGACCCGTTCCGAGATCGCGGACCCCGACGATGAGCTGCGTTCCGGAATGCTCGCTAACTTCGTCATTCTCGTCCACGACCCGGTGGAAGCCGCTGCTATACCAGCGAATGGCGTGGTCCGCGAAGCCGATGGCACTATGACCGCTTGGGTGACGACCGATCGCCGCCGTTTTGAACAAAGAATCATCAAGATCGGCCTGCGCAACGACGACCGGGTTCAAATTCTCGAAGGTTTGCGGCCCGGAGAACTGGTCGTGGCGGAGGGCGCCGTGTTTCTTAGCAACATGCTGCACGCGCCACCAAGCGATTAGGTGTAATGCCGCTTTCATTTCAGAAAAAGACGAACCGCCATGTTCAAATCTCTCATCGCATTTTTCCTGAGCCGCCGCGCGATTGTAGTGTTCGGTTTGGTGTTTTTTGCCGGCGCCGGGCTCATTGCTTTTAAGCACCTCAACATCGAGGCGTATCCGAACCCAACGCCCGTGATCCTTGAAATTACCGCGCAGGCCCCGGGCCTCTCTGCCGAGGAGATGGAACGTTACTACACGCGTCCCACCGAGATTGGGCTCTATTCCACGCCCGGCATTGATGTCATCCGCTCTACCTCGTTCTATGG
>Ga0074046_10001812_pt1 | contig 18871 bp, 19 predicted proteins | sample BogForMeECP23OM3_FD_94441 | JGI IMG/M metagenome (GOLD analysis project Ga0074046, IMG submission 94441) | Bog forest soil microbial communities from Calvert Island, British Columbia, Canada - Bog Forest MetaG ECP23OM3 | ecosystem: Environmental > Terrestrial > Soil > Wetlands ... | reverse complement strand
TAAGCACGGCTTGGCAGGAACTTCCCGAGTTGATCGTACGCTGAAGTGCGACTAACGGACGGGGAGCATCGGATTTACTTTTCGACATCCCGCAAGAAGAATCACCCGCACAACACGAGTGACAGGTTTCCTTTTTCTTCGAGCAGACCATCCGGCAAGACGATTGCCCGGACGCAAGCGACAGAGACGGAACGATCAACGCAACGATCATTCCGACGGAAATCAACAGTCGCTTAAGCGTGCCAAGGCGAATCATGCTGTCTAATGTTTCCAGTTATACGCCGTCGTGCCCGGACATGCAAGCCGTCGCCGGGCGGCGGAGGCGCTGCAGACCAACCACGAATGCTTACAGAAAAGCGCTCAATGATTGCACTGCTGGATGTTTGACCAAGACGGATCTTCTGGTAAGCCGGTCGTTCTAATTGATCTCGAAGCGCGATTTCTCGCAGTCGTCCTGGTCTCTGGTTTTGTACTGGATTAACACCACTGTCTCCAGCATGGCGCTCTGCCCAAAATCGATCCTGCTGAGCCGGGTTGAGGCTGCTCTTGCCCGCGATGCAAAGCCCATTTGCGACGGCACCATCTTTCAATCGGGCTAATCTGTTTTCTGTTTTTACCGATGCCCGGAAGCCTTCGGCTCAACCGCGCCTAGCGTCAAAGCATTCGTCTCAGTACGATGTCCGAATCATCCATAGTTCGCCCAGGCGCCCAATCGGCTGCGGGGCCCAGAAGTTCGAAGCCGAGACTCTTGTAAAAGCTGACTGCGATGTCATCCGCCGAGCCTGTATAAACCCAAAGTTCTTTAGCCTGGATACTTTTTGCAAAGTCAATGAGTGCATCCATTGCACTCTTTCCGAAGCCCTGTCGTCGAAAACCCGGGCGAATGGCAAACCAACCGACCCAGCACACAGTTTGGGCCATTCCTGGTTGCCGGTAAAGCCCCGACACTCCCACGACATCGTCCCGAACCCGCAAAATAAATACTTGCCAATAGTCCAATGGCGTTGAGCGCCGGCCGAATCCGCACCAGTGAAGCATCGAGAGAAGAAATCGATCTCCGAAGTCGATTTCTTGCATCACGGGTATGAACATCCGTAAATCTTTGGTTTCGACTAATTCGACTTTTTGCTTTGCCGCGGACATCCAACGATCTAATGGAGGTCGAGGCCTCTTTCTTCGAGCATAGATACAAATCGCTCCCGGTTGTCTAATTCCAGGCAGAAAAGTGGAACGTGATCCGGCATCGCCACAGCATTTTGTACCCGAAAGAAATTGAAACGTTCAAGTAAGGCTTGACCTTGCGCGGAGTAAGCGAGGGCAAGCAGTTCGCAAGGAAAGATGATATTCGGTGACTTCAGCCAGAAGCCGATGCCTTGCGACAATAGTAGTCGGATGGCCCGCGATCCGCTCAGTTGGGGTCTCAGAACGAGTCCTGAGAGGTACCAAAATCGAGGCGGCTGTTCGAGATGCCTGCGCATCATTCGGCCAATCAATTGCGATTCCCTAAGTTGGGCCGACTTCAATAGCCGCCCGTAACGGTCGGATAGTGGCCAGATACCGATTGCTCCCATAACTCGGTTCCGGAAGAACAGCGCTCGCAAGCCGAGCGGAAACGAAGACCACCATTCGTGAAACCTCTCGTAGGTTATCGAGGCCTCTTCGTAAGCAGCTTTATCAATCGCCCATAAATCTTCGAGTTCAGCGGGCGAGCGAACGGGCCCGACCCGCAACTGCTGATGGTCATCATCTGCACAGAAATGTCGGAGTGCCTCACGGATTGCGGCCAAGCAGGGATTGTCGAGCAGCGTCTCGTCACGAATGAGGCGCTTCTCAAGGCCGAAGTCTGTGAACTTTGGGTCGAGCGCACTCTGGCTGGTGAGGTTCCCTTCGGCAGAAGAAATCTCGAACCGGTAGTTAGATAGATCCCAGTTGGAGCTCGCGGCTATCCGGCCGGCAAGATCCCGGAGCATCGCCTGGTTACCAATAATTTGACCGTCGAGAACTATTTTGACTGCACCGGGTTGAAGCCGTGTCAAATCGATGTCCATGTAGTGATCGCGACCCGTAGGCTTTACAAAAAGCTGAAGAAACAGGCCTTGTGCCAGATCTCGAATTTGACTTCGCCCTTGCGGTTCGTGTTTCGCGCTAAGGATCGCTCGGACAAAACTCGGCCTCGTGTGTGGATCGTGAATGCGAAAGAGCGTCCCGTTGGGCATTATCGCGGCAATTGCGATCCTTTTTCTGCATCGATGAGCGTAAGCAACCGCCAGGCCAAATCGCGATTCGATAGCGATTTGACGGGATCGGAAGTGATTCTAGGGCCGGTGCACAGTGAGAACAATGACATGTATTACGTTTTTTACGTAAAAAGACTCATGTCGTAAGTGCTTTAATTTAATGTATTTATAAGTGGAATGCAATGGAACTATGTGCTCGGGGGGGGACTTGAACCCCATTTTAGGGTTCTGTTTTCCGCTATTTTCCAGGGTGTTACCCTGGGGAATTTCCATCAGGGTAGAAAGCGGCGGATTCTCGCGGAAGAAAAACTGTGGCGTTTTGTGGCGGCTCTACATACAAATTTTTTTTACGTATTGGTCGTTCTGCTTTTCCCCGGGGATATAAAAAATCCCAAGTTTAATGCGGTTTTGAGCGCGCACCATTCATTTGCGGCGCCAATTCCGCCCGGCCTGCCCTGGGATCGATAAACAATGGTGCGCCGCTTACAGATCGACTCACCCCGGGCACGGCATTGATTTGCTCCCCGGGCGTTGGTTGCCGGCCTTGTGACACTGGATTACGCGTGTGAAGATTGATAAGCTGGAGAAGGTGCCGCCGCAAGTGGCCATCGCAGCGGGGCTTGGCGGAAAAGCCAATCCTTCTCAGAAATCGCGAGTTTCGGCCAGAGACAACACGATGCTCAAAGTGCGACCACCTCCTGCATGACGGCTCAGTCCGCATGGACTTCATGACCGATGACGTGAATGAGGCCGAGGAGATGCGAATCCAAACGGTCGTCTCTAGTTGCGCGGCGGAATCAGGAATTTGAATGAATCCGGTTGGGTTGCAGTGCGAGGCGGATGTTGGCAAACGCGGTCTGATGGAAGTACCGAGCTAGGAGAGGGGCCCTTTTGAGGACAGGTCCGGTTTAGGAGCCACGGCAACCGACCGGACCTTCGCTCGCGCTTTTCGGACCTGTCCCTCAAAAATCTTCGTTCACCGATAGTGCTCGACGGATCGCTCTACACGCCGCGCGGCTAGCTTGGCCGGAAGCTGTCTGAAGATGAAGGCTACACTGCACCTAAGTCGGCCGGTCTGGCTCTGCGAGCCAGTCCCTCGGTGATCTCGACCGCGTCACAGCATGGCTTCGCGTTGCCGGGTACGTGAATTGTGCGCCAGAATTCAATCGGACGACAACGGTGATTAACGGCTGTTCCCATCTAATCCTGGCAATCCACGGCGAGGAAGCGGGCGCCCGCTCAACGTCGCATGTGAGGAATTCCAACAGTTTGCGAAAAAGCTGGTTCTGGGGGCTGTGGGCGTCTCAAACTGCCCGGATGGGCAACCAAAACGAGACAGGCGAAAGGGGTGGATTGTTCCCTTCGGGTTTGGCAACGATGAGGTGGCCTTTGGAATGCCGTGGACCTTCGTTTTAGTAAAGCATCGTAAAATTGAGGGGATCTGTGGTTTGAATTGTCTCGGTGGCAAATCAAGTGGTAGATTCAGACTTATGGGAGAATCACTCCTGGATCGGATAACACTAAACTCTGACCAATGTGGAGGCCGGGCATGCATCCGCGGGATGAGGATCCGAGTAACGGACGTCCTCGGAATGCTGGCCGAAGGAGTTTCCGAGAAGGAAATCCTTGAGGATTATCCCTACTTGGAACCTGAGGACATCCGGGCGTGCCTTCTGTACGCGGCTCGGGCAACGGATCACGTTGTGCTGACGGCGGCATGAGATTGCTGGTTGACGCGCAGCTTCCACCGGCTCTCGCCCGGTGGTTTGTGTCAAAGGGACACGACGCGGTACACGTATTCGATATCGAATTCCATCGCTCAAGCGACGAGGAGATTTGGAAATTCGCGCTGGATAATGACCTCATCCTCGTGACGAAAGACGAAGATTTCTCGAGTCGCGTTTGGATCGATCGGGCCTCCGTCGGACTGATCTGGGTAACAATCGGCAATTGCTCGAATCGAACCCTCATCGGGGTTTTCGAAGAGAAATTGGCCGCAATCGAGAGAATATTTTCAGAGGGCAAGAGCCTCGTTCGGATTCAAAAGAAAAGTGGAAATTAGATTTACGCGGGTATCCGCATAGCCGGATCGGTGTTCTTAATAACGGCAACTCGGCGCGGTTTCATGGACGCCCGATCCATTCTCCAGTTTTCGCGTTCGGAGTGCCGGGATCAGGTCTGTCATCCCTTGCAATGGCTCTCTCGATGCTTGGCTATCGCTGCTGCAGCGACTTTGACAGTATTCCGGAGCGTGAATTTGAGGACCTGCTCGCAGGTCGCACCGATCGCGTTTTCGATGCTTACGTCAACATAGGTTCGCTGGAAACGCAGATACGCGTCCTCACTCAGCGATATCCAAGAGCAAAGTACATTATGATGGATGATGTAGATAAGTCTGCTGATCGCCATGACCCTGCCATACTGACAGCATTAGAAGGGGCCAATCTTCTGCGCTTGCGTCGTGAGCGCACAAGTACTTGGCGTGATCTATGTGAATACTTGAAGCTTGCGCCACCGAACGGGCAATACCCGTCCGTCAACGACATTGGACTACGGACGTGTCAGCCTGTAAGCAAAATGGTCGCTCCTGCAAGACGGCTTCGGCATGACCCGTCGCCGTGGATAGCGAAACTACGCGTGGATTGGCGCGGCATCAGCGCGAGCGCGCTTGAGGGGCAGGAATCGTTGGGGGCTTTGCGGGTGTGCTTCGAAGACGATCTTGCTCAAATCCAGTCAGCGCGATGGTTGCTCCGAAATGACACCTTTCCCGGAAATCTTGGACTCTTTCGTCCCGCCAATGTGACACCAGCACCGGCAGGTGGTCTCTCGTTGGCTGTTATCGAGGAGCCACTTGGGGTTCGGAATCTCAGCGCAGCCGCGATCTCAAGTCGCGCCAGTTTTCTGTTCGGGCGTTTCGAGGCGACGCTACAAGCCACGAATGTCCCGGGCCTAGTGACCGGGTTCTTTCTCCATCGCGACTCGCCCCGACAGGAGATCGATGTAGAAATCCTCGGGAATCGGCCAGACCACCTTTTGGTCAACGTGTTCTACAACCCGGGCACCAATGGCGCGAAATTTGACTACGGCTATCGGGGAACGCCCATCATCATCGAGTTGGGATTTGATGCGTCAAAGGCCTTGCATCAATACACGATCGAATGGGATCCATGTGAGATCAGGTGGTTTGTCGACCGCAAGCTGGTTCACCGTCGCGCGATCTGGGATCCGACTCCGATCCCTCACCTACCGATGACATTGCACGTGAATACTTGGCCAACAGCCTCACGCGAGCTAGCGGGACGGCTGGCTCTCCGGGCGCTGCCTGCGCCAGCGATCGTGCGCCGAGTCGCCGTCGATACATACGATCCGGATAGCCCAGGTCAGCCAGCGACGGCCAAACCCAAACCACCGGTAAAGGCACTTAGTAGTACCGACAAGTCGGCAAGTTTTTACTAAACCAACCGCTTCACGTGGGTGCCCCCCCTATCGGACCAAACAAAGCACTCAAAACCCATTGTGGGCTTGCCGACTCAAATAGCGAATGATAAAGGACGTTATCATTCACGATAAGGGGGTGATCTCATGGACTGGCTAGCCTCCTGGTACAACAATGAGAGCAAACGGCCGGAAGGAAGGCCTTCTGAGAACGAGACGGTAGGCTACCTAGTTGTCCCATTCCTCTTGTCCCTTGGCTGGTCCCAGCAGACTGCTGCGGTCGAGTGGAATCGCGTCGATGTTGCACTCTTCAGTGGAATGCCTCCAACTGATTCGACGCTTGCCTGTGTGGTTGAGGCGAAGCTGCTCGGTCGTTCAGTGTTTTCACCTTTTGGGCAAGCGCGCGAATACGCGCTGCGAGCTGGACGCGAGGCTTGCAACAGACTCATCGTCACAGATGGCATTCGTTACGCGCTCCACCGGCGACAGGGCAACAACTTTAATATTGAGGCGTATCTCAACATTCTGGATATGCGCGACTCTTACGAGATTCTAGGGTGCTCCGGAGCGGTTGAGGCCGTCCTGGGCATGGCGCGATAGGATTCGCGCACATCGGTATGAGTCACTTCCACCAGCAGACCCCTGTCCAGAAGCCAATGAGCAAATGCGCCCGCCGCATATATCCGGCCCAGCCCGTGCGTTGCTATTGCTGCGTACTCAGGCTTCTCCGCAAAATCGAACACGTGCATCAGGCAGGTGTATCGTCTGATAGGGTGCGCCGAATCGAGCAACGCAACTGTGTTAGGGCGTTCACGAGTTAAAGCCGCGAGCAAAACAGGGTGTCGTGACACGTCATCGACATGCGTCATTTCCTCCAACCGTTGCCTTAGCTTTCGCTCCGCCGCGTCACTCATTGCATTGTTTGAGCCGCCGGGCTCGTATCTGGGACTATATCCGTCACCCGACCCAACTCATCCACGAGCGCAATCTCAATTCCTGCTTCCCTAGCACGCGGAGCCAACTTCTTCGCTAGCCGGAGCGTCGTCTCCGTGCGCGGGACAACCGCGACTTGCCTCCCGCCTGTCGGTCGGGCCATGAGCAGCCCCACGGCCTCGCACAGGCCTTTGCGCAGCCGCGATGTCTGTCCGGCGTGCGCTGTATTCACAATCCCGCCTTTGCACTCGGCAACGATTATCCCGTCATCTGTCGTCGCGACTACATCACCCTTTCCGAGTGTTGAGGTGACAACGATGGTTTGGCGCTCGCTCTTGTATGTTCCGCAGTATGCCGTCTTGCCTTGTGGTTCCCTAAGCAAGAAGCCTTGCGCCGAAAGCCACTGCACGATCTCAAACCGTTTTCCGTGCTCGCCATCAGGGTGAAGGTCGACTCTCTGGAGTTTCGGAACCGTGCGCAGCAGATGCATCCCGTAGGCCAGCATGACGGCTGCCTCTGTCAGGTGACGTTCCTTGTCACCTTTACACTTGCCACGCCTGTTAGCAGGCGGATCAAGTTCGACAACCAAATCGTCAAACACCAACCCTCCATCACTTAGGGCGGGGGTCTGAGCAGCAACGCAATTGCCAGGCAAGGCGATCTGGTCTTTTACTTCAGCGATGATGGACGTTTCAAGCATGCCGGACTGTGTCAAACAAAGGGGCGAGTGATGTCGAAGTGGGGCATTGGGCATCTCTACGAACACGGAGTTTTCGAGGTGCCGGATTCCTACGGTGACAAGGTGAGACTCTTCAGGAATCTGTCATACGAGGAAGCGTTCGGGCATTTCATGCGGTTCGCGGAAGACAATGGGATGGTGTTTTAGCAATGCAGAAGAACGCGGGGGATCACGGCTCCTTGCGTGGAGCAATGGCCTTTATCGTATAGCTCTTAGAGTCTTCCTTATCGTGGCCGATCAGCTTGAGCTTCACGCGGTACAGATTAGAAACTTCTTGGGCCTTTGCTTTGATCGTCTTGTATTTCATCGCCGTGGAATCAGCGGCGAACATTACGTGGTAGAACGAAGCCCAGAGTACAGCGGCATCACCAAAATAGATCTTCTCGTCGGGTCCAAGAATCGAATAACAACCGGAATCGGGCATGATGGCATCCGCCAAAGCACTGTTTGTCGCGGAACAAGCAGAGACGAATAGTCGGCGCTTTTGCAGATGCGGTTTGATCAACGAACCTAGCTCGGAGAATGGGACCGGGTCTAGGGTTGTGAATAGCGAATTTGTGTTTCCGTGGCAAGACAAATGAAGGTAGCGGTAGTGAGAGGAAGCGAAGTGTTCTAGCAGCGTCTTCAATTCGCGCTTGGTTCGGATGTAGTAGTATTCGCATTTCTTCCCGCTCAGCGCGAGAATCTGGGATATTATGCGGCCTTCAAAACGGTTGTCGCGTTCGTCGTCGAATTCGAGCGACTCGATTATGAATATTTCGGGCTGGCTCATAAATAAGTGTATAGGCGCGATTACATGTAAAAGCGATATGACGGGTTGGGCGTCTGGTTGTCAGAAAGCTCCGTCATCAGCATGCCGACCTTCCGTGCAAACGAAATCGTGATTGGATAACGACCTAAGCCTTCGCTGGAGTTCCAGTTCATTTTGGTGAGCGCCAAAAGCTCGCGCGCGCGCTCGCGAATGTCCGTGGGTCCGCAAGATCCAATTTCAAGCGGTGCCGGAATGTGGGGGCCGGGATACTCATCCCACCAGGAGACGTACCCCATAGTGAACAAATACGATTCGTCTCCGATGGTGCACAGCGTCCCGCGCCACGGCTCCTGCATGCCCTTGCGGATGAGGCGAAATGCGGTGCTGCGCATCCAGACAAGGTCGCATGCCGGTACGCGGGCCTCGGCGGCCGAGCGGAATCCCTTCTCCTCCTCCGGTTGGTACGTGCTGGTCTTGTGCACGACAACGCGGGTGGGAAGCATGCCTGCGAGTGCCTCGTATTTGTCGAGAACATCGGTCATGAGGCTCGCCGCCTGCGCATCAGTCAGGTAAGGCTGGCGGTCCCGGCGCTGGTCATGCGGCACGAGCGAGCCTTCACGCCACTGCCGGCGTTCACGCGCGCGGCAAACCGTGCAGGCAGACAGAACATGAGACATGGCTTGCCGATATCGCGCACTGGAGGATGGAACGTCGTATTCGTGTCGGCTACGATGGTGCAAGGTACGACTTGCCCGCCTTGAAATGGACGCAGTCGAGTTTCATGCAGCCCCAGATGATGGTTCAGGATCGGTACTTCTATGATCCCGTCGCAGGGAAGTACACCGCAGACCGATACCTTGACGACCTTGAGAAGCGCTACGGCGGCATTGATGCGGTCCTGATCTGGCCAACCTACCCAAACATGGGAATCGACAATCGGAATCAGCACGACATGATTCGCAGCATGCCTGGGGGCGTTCCCGGCGTAAAGCAAATGATTGCCGACTTCCATCGACGCGGCGTGCGTGTGTTGTTTCCGATGATGATGTGGGACCAAGGAACACGGGATCCGGGCATGCCTTGGCCAGATGCGATCGCCAGCCTGATGGCGGAAGTCGGCGCCGATGGCATCAACGGCGACACGCAGGACGGTGTTCCCCTGGCATTCTCGCTAGCCGCGGACAAGGCTGGGCACTCACTCGCTTTTGAGCCCGAGGGAGGTCCGGCCGACGAAGCCTTGGCGTGGAACGTCATGACGTGGGGCCAATACCAATTTCCTTTCACTCCTCTCGTAGACAAATATAAGTGGCTTGAAACGCGGCACATGGTCAACATCTCGCACCGTTGGAACCGCGACAAAACCGACGATCTGCAGTTCGCTTTTTTCAACGGAGTTGGCTGGGAAAGTTGGGAGAACATCTGGGGCATCTGGAATGGAATCACACCGCGCGACGCAGAAGCGACGAGACGCGTTGCCACGATCGAACGCGGTGTGTGGCCTTTCCTCATCAGCAAAGACTGGGAACCGATGTCACCCATGCTCCGTTATGGAGTGTATGCCAGTCGCTGGCCGCTGGGAGAGGAAGCGGTTTGGACGATTGTCAACCGAAACGAATACGACGTCGAAGGCGACCAGATGGAGGTTGCAGCTAAAGACAATCTTCGTTACTTCGATCTTTATCGCGGAGTGGAACTCAAGCCTCAAACTGGGCCGGGGGGCAGAACGGTACTTGCCTTTTCGATCGAAGCAAAGGGGTATGGCGCCATCTTGGCAACTAGCACCGCGCCGGATCAGAAACTGGTGGCCCTGATGTCCAAAATGAAGGAGCAGACGGCAACGCCGCTGGCCAAATACTCGTACGAATGGAAAGTCCTGCCACAGCAGATCATTCCGATCCCAGCGACGAAGACTGCAAGCAGTGCGCCTGGGGGCATGGTCAAGGTCCCTGAGGCCGATTTTCTTTTCAAGGTTTCCGGAATCGAGATTGAGGGGTTCAACGACATCGGCGTCGATGTACAGTATCCGTGGGAGGACTCGCCGCGACGCTTTCACGAGCACGCCATGCAGGTGAAGTCTTTCTATATCGACAAATACCCGGTTACGAACGCTGAATTCAAGAAGTTCCTGGACTCCACCCACTATCACCCCAAAGACGACCTGAATTTTCTCCGTGATTGGAAGGATGGAGGCTATCCGAAGGGATGGGACAACAAGCCGGTGACGTGGGTCTCCCAGGAAGATGCGCGGGCATACGCGAGTTGGGCTGGAAAGCGCCTGCCCCATGAGTGGGAGTGGCAGTACGCCGCCCAAGGCACGGACGGCCGCCTGTACCCTTGGGGTGACGAGTGGGATGACGGCGCTATGCCGGTACCTGACAAGTCACGCACAATGCGAGGTCCGGATGCGGTCGACGGACATCCGAAGGGAGCCGGTCCATTCGGCGTGATGGACATGGTAGGAAATGTCTGGCAATGGACTGAGGAGTTTGTTGACGAGCACACGCGGGGCGGCATTCTCCGCGGCGGCAGTTACTATCAGCCGCAGGGCTCGATCTGGTACTTCCCTCAGGCTTACAAGCTGAACGAGCACGGCAAGCTGCTGCTGATGTCCCCCAGTATGGACCGCTCCGGGGGAGTCGGATTCCGTTGCGTAGTAGACTCGCAGTAATCTGGTCGGCAGCGGTCTGTAGCGCTGAGAAACACAGCCCGCCCGTGCTTCAACGCGGCAAGCCATGGCAGCACCCGTGACAATGCGGCAAATCGCCGAGCGTGCCCAAGTCTCGATCGGCACGGTGTCGCATGTAATCAATGAAACCGCGACAGTTCGGCCGAAGTTGCGAGAGCGTGTGATCGAGGCAATTCGCAGCATGGGCTATCAGCCGAGTGCCTTGGCGCAGGGACTCCGGAGAAACCGAACCAACATGCTCGGAATGGTGATTCCGGATATTACCAACCCATTCTTCCCGAGCGTGGTTCGGGGCGTCGAGGACGTGGCCTACAAGCGCTCTTTCCGCGTGATCCTCTGCAACGCTGACAACGATCCTTCCAAGGAAGCGTCGTACGTTCGCGACCTGCGCTCCTATCACATTGCTGGCCTACTGATCATTCCGGCGGTGGGTCCGGACATCGCGGGTCACCTCCGAGCCTACGCGTCGGCCTCGGTCCCCGTGGTTTGTATTGACCGCGTCCCGGATGGGTGGAAGGGCGATGCCGTCCTGGTGGCCAATGCAGAAGGTGCTTATCTGGCAACGCGCCATTTGATTCAGATGGGGCATAAACGTTTGGCCGTGATCGCTGGGCCGCTCAAGTTGACCAACGCCGCAGAACGCTTGAAAGGTTTTACGCGCGCGTTAAACGAAGCCCGCATAGAAATTGAGCCGGAGTTTGTGCAGGAAGCGCGCTTCGATACGGAGAGTGGCTACCAGGCAGCTCTTCGGCTCCTTCGGATGCTCCCGCGCCCTACTGCTATTTTTGCATGCAACGACCTCATGGCTTTTGGCGTTCTGCAGGCTGCTCGTGACCTTAGCCTACGATGTCCGGAAGACTTGTCGATTGCCGGTTTTGATAGTCTTGAGTTGACCAAGTTAACAGATCCTTCCCTGACATCGGTTTACCAGCCGGGATATCAGTTGGGCGCCACCGCCGCCCGTCTTCTACTGCAAAGGATCGACGGGATGCGGTCTGCGCCGAAAAAGGTCCTTCTCCCGACCGAACTGAAGAAGCGCAATTCTGTCGGACCGCCGCATGCTGCTGTCCTGGAAAGGATTGGGCGAACAACGAAGGTGCGCGAACGCGGTGGCCTGATGCGCAGGAAACAGCAGGTCTGAGGATTTCCCAAGCAAACTGTTTTTCACAGTTTCCGTTTTAAGGTCCGTTTTAAGGTCTTGACAAGTGCAAACTGGAGGGAGTAACTTTTTTTCGTCCAATTGTTTGAAACGTTTCAAATATAAAATTGTCTCCTAGAAGGGAGCTCGGGTCATGCGAATTAAGAAATTGAGCTTTACATCGTGCGTGGCTGCCCTGGCGCTGGCACTTTCGGTCGGCGCCCTAGCACAATTCTCTCAACGCGGCAGCATCAGCGGCGTGGTCACCGAAGCAACCGGCGCAGTCGTGCCCAACGCCCCGGTGACGCTGCTCGACTTAGGCCGAAATCAAACTTTGACCGCCAGCACCGATGCGAGCGGGTACTACGTGTTTTCCCAGCTCCTGCCTGGAGATTACCAGGTCTCAGTCGAACTTTCGGGATTCAAGAAGTCGGTTTCGGCCCGCTTGCCGGTGTCGCCCCAATCCGAAGTCCGATGCGACATCCAGCTCCAGCTGGCCTCGGTCTCGGAGACGATAACCGTGACTGCATCCTCCGCGCTGCTGCTCGAAACTGAATCTGCGGGTCTCGATCAAAACATTAGCCAGCAGCAAATTGCGATTGTTCCGATGAACGGCCGCAACTGGACGGCGCTGTCGGAGCTGAGTCCCGGAGTCAGCACGTCTCCCCGCAATAACATCAATACGAGTTCGGGCGGCACCTATGAAGTCGGAGCGGCGTACACATCCGGCGGTGCGGATTACACCGCGGGCGGCAACGCGGAGGGTGAACGCGACAATGGATACTACGTGAACGGCGTGAACGCGAACGATAACTATATGAGCGGCAGCAGCTTCCAGCCCTCTGCGGAATCCATCGGCGAAGTGAGACTCGGCGTTGCGGATTTCTCCGCTGAATATGGCCGTGACGTTACCAACCTCAACGCCACCACCAAAGCGGGGAGCAACACTTTCCATGGCGAAGTCTACGATTTCTTCGAAAACGATGCCTTGAATGCGTTGGTTCCAATCTACAAGGCGAAGGGGTTACTTACCAAAAACGCATATCGTTTTAACCAGTTCGGCGGCGGCCTGGGTGGCCCGATCTATATCCCTAAACTTCTCAACCTGAAAGACCGCGCCTTTTTCTTCGTCAACTATGAGCGCAACCCGCATTCGCAGACCGGACCGAACAACACTGCGCTCGTTCCGAGCGACGCGGAGCGGGCGGGGAACTTTGGAGAAGACTGCACGGGCCCGCTCATTGCAGGCAACTTCAATTCTAACGGAATCTGTTCCAACCCGCTTGGGCAGCTTTACAACCCATTTGTAATAATCAACCCACAAACTGGGGAACTCGCTCCCATCCCCAACAACAACTTGGTCAATGCTGGCCTCTTCAGCCCGGGGACGGAGACCCCGCAAATGCAGGCCCTCGTGAATCTCTTTCCCCATGCCAACCTGACGCCGACCACGGCCAATTCCGGCGACAATTACCAGTATCCATCGCGGCAGGCAATCTCCCTCTATCACTGGGATAGCCGCTTCGATTACCGACTCTCATCGAAAGATAACGTGTTTGTCACCTGGTCCCAATACAGCGCCACTCCCGACAATTCCGGCGGCGTGGTCCCAAATCTAAGCCAAGCCAACGCGGACGAACCCGACAAGTCCCATGTCATCACAGTCGATGAAGCTCATGTGTTCAGTGGGCATTTGACCAACGAATTCATCTTTTCGACAGGAGCCGGTACTTTCAGTAATGTGTCTCCGGCGGAAGTCTCCTATGCCAACAGTGCTGCCAATCCCTTGAACTCGATCTTCAAGAATACCGGCACCACCCCCGGTGGCAACATGGGCATCCTCGCGTTAAATATTTACAACTACGGTAATGGACAGCCAAGCGTAGGTTTCGACGAATACTTTGAGGATGTCAATCAATCCCTGCAATTCTCGGACAATGTGGATTGGATTCGCGGGCGTCACAGCATGACCTTCGGATTTACCTACCTCCGTAAAGGGGAAGAGGATTTCGACAATGTCCGCTACGTAAATTTTGGCTGCGCCGCGCCCGGCATGTACTGCGGGTCCGGTGCGCAGCTGTTCACGTCTTCGACCGGCGCTTCAGGCGGCGCCGGCGGCGACGCTTTCGCCGAGGTCTTACTGGGCCTGCCTACAGTGATTCATCAGCGCTACAACTACACCTCTGGAGGACCGTTTGCCCCGCGACCGAACTCGGTCACCCCTTACTACGCGGGCTACTTCAACGACAAGTTGAGGGCCACTCGGCGGCTGACGGTCTCTTTCGGCCTCCGCTACGAACTGCCCATTCCTATCTACACCACAAACAATTATTGCTGCGCCATCTACCAGGCAGCCACGGATACTCTTGTCATACCCGGAATCGCCCCCGGCACTAAGGAGCGCTATCTCAAGGCTCCAAAGCACGACATCGCTCCCAGACTCAGTCTGGCGATGCAACTTCGCCCGAAGCTTGTCGTCCGCGCGGGATACGGCCTTTACTACAACTCCGGCGCGAGCCAGACAGGGAATTCCCTGGGCCCATCCCTCTACGGGGGGGTGCCCGGCGGTTACGTCGGCGATGAAATCGACAACCCCACCCCGCAGACCGCCAGCCTCTCTCAAGTCTTTCCGGTGTCGCCGCAAATCCCTCTGGGCTCCTTCCCCGCCTCTACCGGCTTGGGGCAGGGCTATTATGGAGCAGAGGCTGGGCAGATTGCCACCTACGTCGACCAGAAATCGATTCACACGCCTTACATCCACCGCTACATGCTGGATGTCCAGCAGGAGGTCGCCCACAATTCCATGGTTACCCTCTCTTACATCGGGGCGGAAGGGAGAAACGGTTCGTACTTAGATGACATTAACGCTGCGCCCTATCAGACGGGATGGAATACGAACAGTAATGACTATAACAACGCCCGGCCCTATAACTCCGGCAGGTTTAGCGACATTTACGTGCAGAGGGCTGGCCTGAACAGCAACTACAATGCCGGCATTGTGAAATTCCAGCGCCAAATGACCAGTGGGCTGCAGATTCTGACCCACTATACCTACTCAAAGACCCTCGGGGATCGAGGCCTTACCTCTAATGGCTATCAAGACATTGGATATAACTATCCGCAAAGCATCATCAGGTCGTACGGCGAAGAAACCGGCTCTCACCGGCATCGCTTCTTGTTCCAGACCACCTATGAACCTAAGTATGAGCAGCATCTGGCGGCCTACTTGCGGCCTGTTCTTGGCAACTGGCACATCTCGGTCATCACGACCTTGGAATCGGGCAATGCTCTGACTGCTCTTAATGGAGGTAACCAAGCGAACGACTATGCAACAGCCGGCAGCGGCAGCGGACTCGGAAACCTTAATATGGTGCATAACCCTAATTTCCCGCGCTCCAAGCGCACTTTTGGAGAGTATTTTGACACCAGCGCCTTCGTCGTCCCGCCAAACAACGTTCAAGGCACGGCCTCCCCGGGCAGCGTGCGGGGACCTGGGCAGAACAATTGGGATATCTCGTTCGGAAAGAATATTGCTTTCCACGAAAGTCTCCACGCCGAGCTTCGCGCGGATATGTACAACGCCTTCAATCACACGCAGTGGAACGGCGTGGAAACTATAGTGCCCGTGGTGGGCTCCGGCGCGACTCCGTTTGGACAAGTTACAAACAGCCGCGAGGGGCGCATTATCCAAATTGCCGCCAAGATAGTGTTCTAGATAGGCAACACCTCGCGGATCACGGCGCGAGCTATCTGCCCTGGTCGCCTGTGCCCTCCGCTTGCGGCAGGCTGCGCTCGCACGGGGCCGTGCTTCAAACGGGAGGGCCACATGGGTGAAGTAGTCGAAATCGAATCGTTATGCAGAAACCCATCGTTGTCGTCGGCAGCATCAATTTCGACTTAGTAGTGGGAGCTGATCGTATTCCGCAAGTTGGGGAGACGATCATTGGAACGCAGTTGCGGAAGAGATTGGAAGACGCCAACCTGAGGGGTGGGAGCATGCTTCACTTTGATGGCTGCGCTTATCCTGAATCCTTGATTAGAGGTGATCAACATTGCAGCAGCATTCGGATTTGGCTGACTTGGAGAGACATGAAATCTTTGACTTGTGGCTTCTTGGCATTATTCGCGATCATAAGCTCACTCGCATTCGCACAGGATGTCGTGAATAGTCCCCAAGGCGAGCAAATTCCCGGCCCCTCCTGCTCCTCCGTTACGAACTGGAACACGGGTAAAGCTCGGACCTGCTCGATTGAGGAGACGGCCGCATGGCTTGCCGACATTGAGCACTGGCGAACGGAGCGCAGAGTGCGGATCGGCTTCGACGCGTCGGAATACGACCGGCCAGCGCTCCAATGGACTCAGTCGAGTTTCGTGCAGCCGCAAATGATGGTTCACGACCGCTACTTCTTCGACGCGAAATCGAACAAGTACACCGTCGACCGCTATTTGCAGGACCTGAAGCAGCGGTACGGAGGCATTGACAGCGTGCTCATTTGGCACACGTATCCGAACATCGGAATCGATAGCCGCAATCAGTTCGATCTCTTCCGCGACCTGCCGGGCGGCACCGAGGGAGTGCGCCAGATGGTCGAGGACTTTCACCGCGCCGGCGTTAGGGTCCTCTTCCCCTTTATGGTTTGGGACCGCGGCACGCACGAGGAAAACACCCCAGACTGGCAGGCCATGAGCAAGGAACTGGCGGATGTGAATGCAGATGGCATCAATGGCGATACCTTGGATGGCATGCCTCGCGCATTCCGCACCGCATCCGATGCGCTGAACCACCCGTTGGCGCTTGAACCCGAAAACGGCCTGGGCTCGGACGAAATGATTGCCTACAACAACCTGACTTGGGGCTATTGGTCTTCGGCCTACGATTTCATCCCTTCCGTCAGCCGTTACAAATGGCTTGAGGCCAGGCATCTGGACCACATCTGTAATCGATTTGCCCACAACCATCTGGATGATCTCCAGGAAGCATTCTTTAACGGAGACGGATTTGAAAGCTGGGAGAACATCTGGGGAATATGGAACCAAATGACGCCGCGCGACGCCGAAGCGCTGCGCCGCATCTCCCTGATCGAGCGGACTTACTCCGGCCTGCTCACTTCAAGCCAGTGGCTGCCGCACACGCCGACTCTGACTTTCGGCGTCTTCGCGAGCAAGTGGCCGGGGAATGAAGCTACCCTCTGGACGATCGTGAATCGGAATCACTATCCGGTTGCCGGTGATCAGCTGATTATTCCGGACGATCCTGCTATGCGCTACTTCGATCTGTGGCACGGGGTCGAACTGACCCCGCGGCGCAACAGTCCGGAATCCACGCAGTCTTTTGAAATGGAGACCGATGGCTACGGGGCCATCCTGGCGGTCAAGTCCATGGACGCGAGGCTTCAGACGCTACTCGAAACGATGAGGCCCCTGGCCGCCAAGCCCCTCCAGTCATTCTCGGACAGATGGGTGACTTTGCCTCAGACTCTGGTTCCGACCGAGAAGACAGCTGTGCCGACTGCACCTCCGGCGGGTATGGTGCGTATTCCTGCGGCCCAGTTCCGCTTCCGGGTCAACGGCATCGAGATCGAAGGCATGAACGACGAAGGTGTGGACGTGCAGTATCCCTGGGAAAGCTCCGCTCGTCGTTATCACGATCATGTTCTTTCGATGAAATCCTTCTGGATCGACCAGTATCCTGTGACCAACGCGGAATTCAAGAAGTTCCTTGAAGCTACACACTACACGCCGGGCGAGGCGCACAACTTTCTGAAGGACTGGACCAACGGCAACTATCCCGCAGGCTGGGATAACAAGCCGGTGACCTGGGTTTCGATCGAGGATGCGCGCGCCTATGCGCAATGGGCAGGGAAGCGGCTGCCGCACGAATGGGAGTGGCAGTACGCGGCGCAGGGTCTCGATGGACACAAGTTCCCGTGGGGAAATGCCCGGGATCCGAGCGCGGTGCCCGCGCCAGACAAAGGCCGCGAAATCGCGCCTCCCAGTGATGTAACTGCTCATCCCTCGGGTGCGAGCGTCTTTGGAGTTAAGGATTTGGTGGGCAACGTTTGGCAATGGACCGAGGAGGTTGTCGACGAACACACGCGGAACGCAATTCTGCGCGGCGGCAGCCACTATCAACCGCAAGGCGCGCGATGGTACTTTCCGCAGGCTTATGAGTTGAGCGAGCACGGGAAATACCTGCTGATGGGTCCCAGCATTGATCGCTCGGCCTCCATCGGATTCCGCTGCGTAAAAGACGCCGAGTAGCGATTCGACTCTTTTCTGCCTGTCCTTGGCCGGCTGTGGCTGCAAAGCGAGTGTTCGGATGCACGCTTCGGCGAACGCCCGATCGCCCGCGATGAATGATTTGTCACGAATTGAAGACGGCAACACCCGAGGAGGGTGCATGTATCAGCCTGAAGCGTACGTAGCCGCCCTCGCATTCATGATCATCAGCATGCTGTGCTGGGGATCATGGGCGAACACCATGAAGCTGACTCAAGGATATGCCTTCCAGCTTTTCTACTGGGACTACGTGATCGGCATTGTCCTCGGCAGCCTCGGTTGGGGTTTCACCCTGGGGAATTGGGGTGGAGGCGATCTCTCTTTTCTCACCAATATCCGCCAGGCAGACTCGCGGCATATGCTTTTCGCGGTTGCCGGCGGGGCGGTGTTCAATGTGGCCAACCTCCTTTTGGTAGCAGCCATTGACATTGCTGGTCTCGCTGTCGCCTTCCCGATTGGAATCGGCTTGGCCCTGGTCGTGGGCGTTCTTCTGAATTACGCAATCTCTCCCAAGGGCCATCCCGGAATGCTCTTCGGGGGCATGGCGCTCGTGGTTCTGGCGATCATTATTGACGCACTCGCCTATCGCCGCAGAGAGCGCGAGCGCCGTTCGATCAGTGTGCGTGGAATCTGGATTAGCGTTGCTTGCGGTGTGCTCATGGGCGTTTTTTAT
>Ga0074046_10001811_pt1 | contig 18874 bp, 19 predicted proteins | sample BogForMeECP23OM3_FD_94441 | JGI IMG/M metagenome (GOLD analysis project Ga0074046, IMG submission 94441) | Bog forest soil microbial communities from Calvert Island, British Columbia, Canada - Bog Forest MetaG ECP23OM3 | ecosystem: Environmental > Terrestrial > Soil > Wetlands ... | reverse complement strand
TCACTCCCAGGTCAGCGAGTCGCACATGGATCTGGAAGCGGAAATTCCCGAGACGATTGCGCGGCGGCTGAAACTCGACGATTTTGTCGTGAAGGGAACATCGCGAAGTTCTCCCGCGTATCTTTGAGTGGAGGGTGAGAATCATGGCCGCTTTCATTTTGTGGTGTCTCTTGCTGGTGGTATGTTGGCCGCTTGCGCTCGTGGCACTGGTGCTGTATCCGCTGATTTGGCTTCTGCTGCTGCCCTTCCGGATTGTGGGAATTGCGGTGGGCGGAGTGTTTGAACTATTGCGCGCCATTCTCTTCCTGCCTGCGCGCGTGCTGCGCGGTCCGCGGGCGATTTGAAGAGAACGGAAAATGGGCTGCGTTACTTCCGGGTAACTACCTCCAATTCAGCGAAATATGAACAAAATGTGACGATTAGCGGGGGGCGGGGCAAGGTTCCCCGAGGTGGTGTCCCGTTGTGGAAAAGCTTGTGGAAACTTGCAGCCAGGCCTACGAGACAACCGGCGCACAAGACTCTGTCGTGGAAAGAGGTCGATCCGGTAGCCCCTGTAAGTTATTGATTGTTAGTACGTTAAGTATTTTTTTTGTGGTCTTCGGAGTTTGACTCCGTGTTTTCCCAGCAAAGAGTGCCAACTGACTTTTGCACAGCTTTGCAGCAGTGGTGTTACGAAAGAGTATCTCTCTGCCCATGGGCAGCCCCCGCTACGTAGTAACCGCAAAGTACAGCCCCGGCTGGGTTACAGCAGCAATCCTCCAGCGTTGACGCCTTACAGAGCGGAGTCTATAGTGAGCCGAGCGGTGGTGCGTTGCCGCATAGGCAGCGCCCGTTATCATGGCCCTATGAACCTTCCGAACTCCTTGACGGTCCTGCGGATATTTTTCGTACCGCTGCTGATCGTGGTGCTCCTGACGCGAACTCCCAACGTGGAGCTGTGGGGTTTCCCCATGCATTTCGAGTTCTGGGGCGTTCTGATACTGCTAGTAGCGGCGGCCACCGACTGGGCCGATGGATATTTTGCGCGGCGCCATTCGCAAGTGACGACACTCGGAATTCTACTGGACCCGATTGCCGACAAGTTGCTGATTTCCGCTGCCTTCATCTCGCTCGTGGATATGCATCTGCATCTGGTTCCGGCTTGGATGGTGGTAATCATCATCGGGCGGGAATTCACAATTCTGGGTTTGCGCAACATCGCATCCGCGGAGGGATTCACGATTGCGGCCTCGGCGCTGGGGAAAACAAAGATGGTGCTGCAGGTCTGCGCGGTGGCGGTGCTGATCACGAGCGCGCGCCACCCATCGCTGAAACGCTTTGCGCTGGTTCTCCTGTGGTTGGTAGTGGTCAGCGCGCTGGTTTCCGCGGGACAGTATTTCCTGAAGTTCTGGAGCCAACTGGACGACCGCATCAAGCAGCGCCGGAAGCTCAGCCTGACGGAAACACGGAAGAATTCGCAGGATGCCGTGCCTCTCTGATGCCGACAGAAAGACCATCCTGGATTTGGCGCGCCAGGCCATCACGGAAGCTGTCTGCCAAGGGCGCTTAATTCATCCCATCCCCAGTAGCGACATATTGGAACGCCGGTGCGGTGTGTTCGTTTCTCTCCATGTGAAGGGAAAGCTGAGGGGTTGCATCGGGGTAATTGACGGCCGCGAGCAGCTTGGCGATAGCATTGTGCGTTGTGCGGCGGGGGCGGCCCTGGAAGATCCGCGCTTCACGCGGATGAAGCCAGAAGAAGTTGGAGATGTCGAGATCGAGGTATCGCTGATGACTCCCCTGGAGCCGATCCAGCCCGAAGAAATTGAGATCGGGACCCACGGGCTGATGGTGGAGCAGGGCGGGCGCCGCGGATTGCTGCTGCCGCAAGTGGCCCTAGAGCACCATTTGGAGCGCGAGCGCTTCCTGGAAGAAACCTGCTGGAAGGCCGGTCTGGCGCGGGAGGCTTGGAAGAGCCCAGACACGAAGATTTATGGATTTCGATGCGAGATCGTTTCTGAAAACAAGTAAGCGATTTTCGAAAGAAGAAGCCCGCGGCACGGAGGCGACGCGGGCTTCCGGATATAGAACTGAGGGAAGAGCGATTATTCGACTTCGACGTAATCGCCGGCGTAGGTAGCGATGCTGGTGTGCGTAACGAACATGGTGGAGGAGTTGCGGTCCACCCGGATCACGATGCCCTCGCCCAGGATTTCCCGGGGCAGATCGTTCCACTCGTACTTTTGCGGCGTGCTGCCGAAACCGAACAGCTTGTATTGAGCGTCCGCAGTAGTCGGAGCCGTTTCCGCGCGCGAGCCCTGATAGCGGAAGATGCGAAAATAGTCTCCAACCCTCACGCCCTGATTGGTGCCAAGGTTGACATACACGTTGGAATTCTGGCCATAGGTCTGCGAATGATCCTGGCCTATGACAAGCATGCCGACAGGTTTGCCGCTGACAGGAGCAAAATGATCAAACTGACCGGCGGGCCTGTAGGGCGGTGAGGGGCGTTCCTGCATGGGCCTTAGGATGTCGCCACGCTGCAGGTAATCGCAGGTGAAGGTTACCTGTGCAGTGGAAACGTTAGGCTGTACGCCAGTGACAACAAGTTGTCCCGTATCCCTGTAGATCGTGCCCATGGCCTTCAAGAGCTTATCCTGCCACTTAAACCATTTCACCTGCAGAGGATCGGGATCCGGCCGAACGCCAAAGAAGCGGTCGCCGACACGAACGCCCTGATTGGAGCCTTTGTTGATGTAGACATAATCACCGCGGGCGAAAATGATCTTGATGTTGGACTGCTCTCCGGAAATCAAGCGGATGTCATCCTGCATTTTCTCATCGGAGACAAAACCGGCACAGTAAACCGCGGAGAAATCAGGCGAGGTCTGTGCGCCGACAGCTTGCGTGGAAGATACGACCTGGCTGGGCGCGTTGCCCTGCGCCGAAGCGCCGACGGCGGCCAAGAGAATTCCGAAACACATCGTTGCTGCGTTTGCGCGCATCATCATCGTACTCCTTCAACTCACGCCAGAAAGGGCCGTGCGGGGACTTGCACCTTTGAAGCTAGCAAGCGCCTCAAGCCACGTCAACAAAATGGGTGGGGACGCTTTACACTTTAGCAAAGGCATGCTACAAGCCCTATTTTCAAGGGATTGGGGGTAGTTTGCGCCAATGAAAGCGTTCGGAACCGGGGTGGGGCGCATTTGCGGAGTGGCCGCCGCCGCAACGGCGAACGAATTGAGGATTCTGCTCAGGCAGGCGCTCCGCTACACCCGGACGGTGGAACTTCGGTTGGACTGGCTGCGGACCGACCAGGAGCGCCAGAAGTTCCTGAGTTGGCTGAAGGAAACTCGCCCGAGGGACGCCGTATTCGTAGCGACTTGTCGGCGGCGCATTGGCGGGGGAGAGTTCGCTGGCGATGCCCGTGCGGAATTGCACTGGCTCATCAAGGCACAGCAAGCGGGCTGCCAGTGGTGTGATCTGGAAGTGGAAACGCTGCGGGAGCTGCCGGGAAAGTCCGTGGAAGGATACGCGATACCACCGAAAGTGATGCTCTCGATGCACGATTTTCGGCGGACGCCAAGACTTCCAAAGAAGCTGAGCGTGCCGCCCCAGGGAGGAGTGGACGCGATCAAGATGGCAGCGATGTCACAGACAATTGGGGACAGCGTGAGGCTTCTGAAAGTGCTGCGCCATTCGCGACAACTGATTGCCGTGCCGATGGGAGAGATCGGATTGCCCGCCAGGTTGCTGGCCCTGCGCGAGGGAAGTGCGCTGGCTTATGCACCGGTGGCGGCGGAGACAGCGCCGGGACAAGTGCACCTGCGCGATTTCAAGGAGCTGTACCGCGCGCACAAGATCACGCGCAAGACGCGCGTGTATGGCGTGATCGGGAATCCCATCGGGCACTCGATGTCGCCGTTGCTGCACAACACGGGTTACATTGCAGCGAAGAAGGACGCGGTGTTCTTGCCGTTCCTGGTGGAACGCCTGGACGATTTTCTGAAAGCCGCGAGGGATCTGGGTGTGGCAGGTTTTGGCGTGACGTTGCCGCACAAAGAGGCGGTTTTCCGGCGGCTGGCTGGTTGCGAGCCGCTGGCGCAGCGGATTGGCGCGGTGAACACCGTCACGGTGCGGCGTGACGGCTCGCTCTTTGGAAACAACACCGATTATCTGGGAGTGCTTCGCGCGCTGGAAAAGAAAGTGCAATTGCGAGGCAGCCGGGTGCTGATTTTGGGCGCGGGCGGCTCCGCGCGGGCCGCGGCTTTCGCGCTGGCCCAGGCTGGGGCAGAGGTTCTTGTTTGTGCGAGGCGGGAAGAGGCGGCGCGGGGGTTGGCGCGCGCGGTTGGCGGCGAAGCGGTCCGGCGCAGCGCGTTGGGTAAGGAGCGCTTTGACGCCATCTTGAATGCAACGCCTGTGGGGATGCACCCGCATGATGGGGTTTCGCCCTTGAGGGCCGGCGAGTTACACTGTTCTGTCGTGATGGACTTTATCTACCGCCCAGCGCAGACGAAGTTGCTTCAGATCGCGGCGGCGAAAGGGATTCGCACGGTGTCCGGCGTGGAAATGTTTCTGGCACAGGGAATCGCGCAATGGGAATTGTGGATGGGAAGCCGCGCGCCGGAAGCGCCCATGCGCCGCGCGGTGCAGCGGGCGCTGCAAGCGGTAAAGCAAAAACGCTGGTGACCCGGCCCGAAGAAAAGCCAGCCTTACGCAAGTGATTCTTTGCCTTCGACTTTCAACTCTAAAACTGGAATAGTAATCGCAAATTGATGATTCAGCCTTCTTTTCAGGAATTTCAACGGCTTGCCAAACGCGGGAACCTTATCCCGGTGTATGACGTTTTCTCCGCGGACCTGTTGACGCCCGTGAGCGCCTATTTGCGCGTGGCGCAGGGCGCGAGATATTCCTTTTTGCTGGAGAGCGTGGAGGGCGGCGAGAAAATCGCGCGGTATACCTTTGCGGGCGCCAATCCGGAGGAGGTGTTTCGTTACGCCGGCGGGGCGTGCGTATTGGAAAGCCGCGACCGCATTATCTGGGAAGAGCGCGATCCCATTTCGTTTTTGCGGGAACACATGGCGCGGTTCCAGCCGGTGCGTTTGCCGGGATTGCCGCCGTTGGTGGCCGGCGCGATCGGGTACTTCAGTTACGACATGGTGAGACTGATCGAGCGGCTTCCCAAGCGGTTGCGCGACGACATTGGTTTGTACGACGCCATGCTGATGTTCTATCGCGGGATCATCGCGTTCGATCACGTGCAACACCGCATGTGGATCGTGCGCAATGTTTACACCGAAGGGCCGGGAACGCTGCGCGCGAAGTACAACAAGGCCGTGAAGGAGATTCGGCGGACCCGGCAGATGCTGGAAGAGCCAGTGGCTGGAGAGCGGCCCGCAAAGAAGAAGGCTGCGAAATCACGCGCGCCGCAGGTCACTTCGAATTTCAAGCCGAAGGAGTACCTGGAGGCGGTAAGAAGGGCGAAGAAATACATTCGCGAGGGCGATATTTTCCAGGTGGTTTTGAGCCAGCGATTTTCGGCGAAGACCAAGGCAGCGCCGTTCGATATCTACCGCGAACTGCGGGCGCTGAATCCCTCGCCCTACCTTTTTTACCTGCAACTGAACGATGTTTATGTGGTGGGCAGTTCGCCGGAAATGCTGGTCAAAGTGCAGGGCCGGGAGGTGTTTTACCGGCCAATTGCCGGCACACGTTGGCGGGGCAAGGATGAGGCTGAAGATGTGAGGCTGGAACGAGAGATGTTGGCCAGCGAGAAAGAACGCGCCGAACACATCATGCTGGTGGACCTGGGGAGGAACGATCTCGGGCGGGTCTGCGAATACGGCTCGATTCAGGTGGAAAAGTTGATGAGCGTGGAGCGTTACTCGCACGTGATGCACCTGGTGTCCAGCTTGCGCGGGAAACTGCGCGAGGATGTGGACTGCTTCGACGCGCTGATGTCGTGCTTTCCGGCAGGGACCGTTTCCGGAGCGCCAAAGGTCCGCGCCATGGAGATCATCGAGGAGTTTGAGAAGACGCGCCGGGGCATCTACGCGGGAGGGATTTTGTATCTGGATTTTGCAGGGAACCTGGATTCCTGCATTGCGCTGCGAACGATGGTCATCAAGAATGGCGTAGCGCACGTGCAGGCCGGTGGGGGCATTGTTGCCGATTCGACGCCGAAAGGAGAGTTTCGCGAGTCCGTGAACAAGTCGAAGGCGCTGCTGCGCGCGCTGGAATGCGCGCATGACGGCGGCGATTCTCCGGAAGTGAGACACAAACCGTGATTCTGCTGCTGGACAACTACGATTCGTTTACCTACAACCTGGCGCAATACCTGGGCGAGTTGGGATGCCAGGTGGAAGTCCACCGCAACGACCGGATTTCCGTTGAACAGATCGCGGGCAGGAAGCCGGAGCGCATCGTGATCTCCCCGGGGCCTTGCACACCGCAGGAGGCGGGCATTTCCGTCGAATTGATTCAGAAACTGGGCGGGAAGATTCCGATCCTGGGCGTGTGCCTGGGGCACCAGGCGATTGGGGCGGCCTATGGCGGCAAGGTCATCCGCGCGCCAAAACTGTTTCATGGCAAAACAAGTGAAATTCAGCACGACGGCAAGGGAATTTTTCATAAGCTGCCGAATCCCTTTACGGCCACGCGTTACCATTCACTGATCGTGGAACGCAAGTCGCTGCCCCGCGAATTGCGGGTCACGGCCGAAACGAGCGACGGAATCATCATGGGGATCTCCCACAAGCGGCACAAAGTGGCGGGCGTGCAATTCCACCCCGAGTCCGTGCTCACGCAAGCGGGGAAGCAACTGCTGCAGAATTTCCTGGCGCTCTAGCAATCCGTGGAAATACGCGTTTCGCCGTCATTCAGAGCGAAGCGAGGACCCTCCTCGGCTGAAACCCAAGAAAAGAGGGATTCCTCACTCCGCAGACTCCGTTCGGAATGACGGGAGGGCGCTTTTTGCGCGAGCTGCAGGGGAAGACCGGAATATCCGGAACGATGCGGCGATGTCCGTCTCGACATCAGGAGCAGCCCGTCTTCAGGGTGCACTAGTAACTCGCAGGTAATGCGCGAACAAAAATAGAATAGAGATATTATGGAATAAACTATATTGAGGAATTAGTTAAAATAGCGTATGGTGGCCTCCAGCGGGTTGTCCCTCCGGTTCACCCGGCTTCGGAGGTGCTTCATGTTTTCCCTGCGCACTGTCCTGGCTCTAATTCTGGGCTCTTCTCTCTGTTTGTATCCATTTTTGTGTGGCGCGGATCCCAAAGCTCCCTTGGGGATTTTGACTCTGGCTCATGACGCGCGCCTGAACGAGGCAGCCGCCTTTCCCGGGCTTTCCGTGTTTGAAGGGGAGGAAGTGTCGACGGAACCCGAAGGCCGGCTGGGAGTGCGTGTGGGCCGAACGACGGTGTTGCTGGCAGGGTCCAGCGGCGCGACGCTGCACGGAATAGACGGTGGCACCCATGTGGATCTGACCGCCGGGACGGTCTCCTTTAGTTCGCCGGAAAACGGAATCGTGGAAATTCACGCGGAGGAAGCGTTCCTGCGTCCGGGAAAAAACCAACTGACACAGGCGGAAGTCTCGATTCTCGCTCCGGGCGTGCTGCAGATTGGCGCGCGGCGAGGGGATCTCGCCTTCCGCTACCGCGAGGAGTTTCAGGTGCTGCCGGAAGGTGCAACGTACCGCATTTATCTCGATTCTCCGGCAGAGCCAGAAGGGAGTGCGCACTCGGACGCCCAAAAACCCCACAAGTTGAGAAAGGTCTCGTACTTCGTGGTAGGTAGCGCGGGCGCGGGGCTGACAGCGTGGGGAATCTACGAGGCCGCACACTCCGGCAGTGGCATGGAAAGCCCTGCAAAGCCTTGAGCAGCAGAAGCCTGCCAGGCCGCATTCTGTTGCTTGGCTTTAAGCCTCGCCACTGGCGTCCACAAAGGTTTTAAGCCGCTCCAGCTTGGCGAGAGCCGCGCCGGAATCGATAGCCAGAGCGGCCAACTGCGCGCCGGAGCGGAAATCTTCAGCGATACCCGCGACGACGAGGGCGGCCGCCGCGTTCATGACAACGACGTCGCGCGGGGCGCCGGGCTGGCCCTCGAAAATTCGACGAACGAGTTCAGCATTTTCGTGAGGGGTTCCGCCACGGAGCGCTTCAAGGGGCGCCGGTACGACGCCAAACTCCTCGGGAGTGACGAGGAAGCTCCGGAGGCGGCCATCACGCACTTCCGTGATTAGGGTTTCTCCCGCAAGCGAAATTTCATCCAGGCCGCTGCCATGAACCACGAAGGCGTGTTTCACCCCGAGTTCCAACAGCGTCGCGGCCACCAGATCGAGGGCTTCCTGTGCGAAAACTCCGAGCACTTGCCGGTCTGCTCCGGCAGGATTCGTGAGCGGCCCCAGTAGATTGAAGACGGTGCGTTTGCCGATTTGCTTGCGCGCGGGGACGGCATGGCGAGCGGCCGCGTGAGCCACCGGCGCGAACAGGAAACCGATTCCCACCTCGCGAATCGCCTGGCCCGCGCGGCGCATGGGCACGTCAATACGAATGCCAAGCGCTTCCAGGACATCGGCGGAGCCGCTGCGCGAACTGGTCGAGCGGTTGCCATGCTTGGCGACGTGCGCGCCGGCGGCCGCCGCCACGAATGCCGCCGCCGTGGAAATATTGAAAGTGCCGCTGGCATCGCCACCCGTGCCGCAAGTGTCCACCAGATTCTCCGGGCGCGACTCTCCGGCAGCGAAGACGGGCGTGGCGTGGCGGCGCATGGTGCTGGCGAAACCGGCAAGTTCGGCCACGCTGACTGGACGCAGGTTCAAAGCAGTCAGAAGGCGAACAATCGCCGGGGTTTCCACGCGGCCAGAGAGCAACTCCTCCATGATGGATTCCGCTTCGGCGCGGGTGAGGGCGGCGCCGGCCGCCGCTTTCTCGATCAATGCGTTGCTGTTGGTCATCTCTTGCGCAGCGGGCAAAATCACTGCCTTGCCCGAACCCCACGTCTCAAGTAAACTTGAATGTTTTGCGAGACCTCAAATACTAACACCTGTGCACTGCACCATCGTCGCACAGCATGGCGACCGCGTCACGGCCGCGTAAAAGGCAGAACCTCAAATGAAGATCCACGAATACCAAGCAAAAGCGATCCTTGCCCGTTACGGCGTCGCCACGCCCCGCGGGGAAGTGGCTTTCACCAAGGAGGAGGCGCGGGAAGCGGCACAGCGCTTGAAATCCCACGTGGTTGTGGTGAAGGCGCAGATCCATGCGGGAGGCCGCGGGAAGGGTGGAGGCGTAAAGCTGACTCGCTCTGCCGACGAGGCCGCGGAAACGGCTTCGCATATCCTGGGCATGACTTTGGTAACGCCGCAAACGGGCCCACAGGGACGCGTCGTGCGGCGGCTGCTGATTGAAGAGGGCCTGGACATCAAGCGGGAACTCTATCTGGGGCTCCTGATTGATCGGGAAACGGAGCGGCCGGTGTTTATGGCCAGCTCCGCAGGCGGGATGGAGATCGAGCAAGTGGCGAAGGAAAATCCCGGCGCGATTCTGCGCGAGCCGGTCCATCCGGCCATAGGGTTGCAGGCCTATCAGGCGCGCAAGATAACGTTTGGACTCGGGCTGACAGGAGAGCAAGTGACGGCGGCGGTCCCGTTCTTGCTGGCGCTGTATCGGGCGTTCATCGATACGGATGCGTCATTGGTGGAGATCAACCCGTGCGTTGTGACGGGCGACGGCAAGATCGTGGCGCTCGACGCGAAAATGACGTTTGACGATAACGGGCTCTTCCGTCACAAGGAACTTCGCGAGTTGCGCGATCTGGATGAGGAAGACCCGCTCGAGGTGGAAGCGTCAAAATACGGCCTGAACTACATCAAGCTGGACGGCACCGTGGCTTGCATGGTGAACGGGGCGGGACTAGCCATGGCCACCATGGACATCATCAAGTATGCGGGCGGGTCGCCGGCGAATTTTCTGGATGTGGGCGGCGGCGCTTCCGCCGACCAGGTTAAGAATGCCTTTCGCATTCTCCTAAGCGATCCCGAGGTGAGAGCGGTTTTCATCAACATTTTTGGCGGCATTCTGCGCTGCGACGTGCTGGCGACAGGCGTTGTGGCAGCGGCGAAGGATCTGCAAGTGAAAATACCAATTGTGGTGCGAATGGAAGGAACGAATGTGGAGGCAGGACAGCAGATTCTCCGCGAAAGCGGATTGAACTTTACGATCGCCGTGGGCATGAAGGATGGCGCGCAGAAGGTTGTGGCGTTGGCAGGAGGTGCGCGATGAGCATCCTGGTCAACGAAAAAACGCGGCTTCTTGTGCAGGGATTTACCGGGCGGGAAGGAACGTTTCACTCGCAGCAGATGATTGAGTATGGAACGAATGTCGTGGGCGGTGTGACGCCGGGCAAGGGCGGCACGAAGCATCTGGAGCGCCCCGTATTCAACACCGTCGCCGAAGGCGTGAAGGCGACCGGCGCGGATGCCACCGTGATTCTTGTGCCGCCGGCGTATTCAGCGGATGCGATTCTGGAAGCCGCCGACGCGAAGGTAGCCCTGGTGGTCTGCATCACGGAGGGGATCCCCACGCTGGACATGGTGCGAGTCTCCAACGTCGTGGACAAGTCCGAAACGCGCCTGATCGGGCCGAACTGCCCGGGGATTATTTCTCCCGGCAAATGCAAGATCGGAATCATGCCGGGGCGCATTCACAAGCAGGGAAATGTAGGGTTGGTGAGCCGCAGCGGCACCTTGACCTATGAGGCCGTATACCAACTGACGCAACTGGGGATTGGCCAGTCCACGTGCATCGGGATTGGCGGCGATCCGATCATCGGCACAACATTTCTAGACGCCATCAAGATGTTCAATGACGATCCGGACACGCACGCCATCGTGCTGATCGGCGAAATCGGCGGGAACGCGGAAGAGCGCGCTTCCGAGTGGATTAAGGCGAATGTGAAGAAACCCGTGGTGGGCTTCATTGCCGGGCAGACGGCGCCTCCGGGACGGCGCATGGGCCACGCGGGAGCGATCATCAGCGGCGGCCAAGGCACGGCAAAGGACAAGTACGCCGCGATGAATGCGGCGGGAATTCACACGGTGGAGACGCCGGCAGAGTTGGGATCGAAGGTTGCCGCGGCGCTGAAATGAAGCAAGGAAGTAATGAAGCAAAGAAGTAAAGAAGTGGCGAAGTTAGGATACAAAGATCGTGCAGCTGTGCGCGGGATCTGCGGATTTCCATAAAGACTTATAAGGATTTAAATGTTTTTCGTGAAGCTTAACAGTTGGCGTTGGACGTCTCTCGGGCATCAAGAATCCTGCCAGGATATGAGCAATTTGAAATTGGCAAGCAGTTGCGCCGTGCCGTTCGAGCAATCCCCGCGAATATCGTGGAAGGCTGGGCTAAAAGGGCGTCGCCGGTGGAATTTAAGCGGTATTTGCAGATCTCGATAGGCTCTTGCGAAGAGTGCAAATTCTGGTTAGAGATGAGCCGGGATGAAGGATATCTTAAGCAAGAGGAATGCGGGGAATTTGCGAATCGACTCAACGTTGTGGGGGCGATGTTGAGAAGTCTGTGGAAGAATTGGAAGAGTTTTGTGAAGTGGAGTTTTTCATTGCTTCGTCACTTCGTTGCGTCATTACAGCATGGAGGAGAATATTGTGACGGTTGAGCGCACGTTTGCAATTATCAAGCCGGACGCCGTTGGCCGCGGCCAGCAAGGAGAAATCCTAGCGCGCATCCATAAGGCGGGCTTCAAGATCGTCGCCATCAGGTCACTGCGGTTGACAAGGGAAGAGGCTGGCGGGTTTTACTACGTCCACCGGGAGCGTCCGTTTTACGGCGAACTCACGGACTTCATGAGTTCGGGGAAAATCTTTGCCATGGTCCTGGAAGCCGATGATGCCATCGCCAAGTGGCGCGACACCATGGGCGCGACGGATCCGAAGAAGGCTGCTCCCGGCACGATTCGGCAGGACCTGGGCACGAGCATCGGCAACAATTGCGTGCATGGCTCCGATGCGCCGGAGACCGCAGCGTTCGAGATCGGTTATTTCTTTTCTGGGCTGGAACTGATCTGAACGCGCATTCCCCTCTTTAGAAGCACTTACAACACGCCGGACGTTCGTCAGAAACTTTATTGATGTGAGTTTGTATGCGATCGAGGCGTTCCGGAAGTCCCCGCCGCGGGCGAACTCCCGGCATTCTTGCGAAGCACGATTCTATCGCCCTGCAATTCGTAGCGGCTGTCTCGCCAGACAAGCCGTGCTCCCGTATAACTGGCCGCCCAAACGATAAAACCCAAAAGGTCACGAATCGGGAAGAGCCAGAACTCCTTGAGGGCCACGGGATCGCGCACCACCCCCCACCCCACCAGCCACGACTCCAGTATCCGGTTGAGAACTGCGGCGCCAAGCAGCGCCAGTCCCAGGCTCGGCTTACCAAGCGCCATCGCCGCGACCAGCCCTAGAAGTCCGTAGGGCAAAGCGAAAATCAGGCCGCTGCCGAAATGCCCTTTTGGGCGCGAGTAGCGCGTGGATTTGGCCCAACGAAATTGATTGTCCCACATGGCCTGAAAATTCTTTTGATGGACCACGTGTTCAATGATGTGGTGGGAAAGCAGTACCCGATAGCCGGCATTGTCAATCAGGTGGCCGATCATGAAATCGTTGGCGAAATAATCTCCCAGCGTCTGGTAGCCGCCAATGCGCGCCATGGCCTCTTTCTTCACGGCAATTGTCGGTCCCAATCCGAACTTCATGCCTTCCAGAAGGTTGGCCACCAGCACGCCCGCGGTCATCTCCACGGACATGCCGATTGCCGTCAGCCCCGACCAGAATCCCGCGGTGTTCTTGCCGCGATATACGCAGGTAACCATGCCAACTTTTGGGTCGAGGAGTGGAGCGACTACTTCACGCAAGTAGTTGGGCGCGACTTCCACGTCGCTGTCGCTCGTCACCAGGATTTCGTTCTTTGCCAGCTCGGTCAAACAGGAATACGAAAAGGCGGGAGGGTTGGGCCAGGGCGGAATCCCGTTCGCCAATATCTTGCATGGAACCTTCGGGTACCGCGCGCTCACTTCCCGCACCACACCCAGCGCGGGATCGTTCTCTTCATCCGCCGCGAACAGGATTTCATAGGCGGGATAATCCTGGCGAAAAAAGCCCTCCAGCTTCTCCTTCAGCCGCACTTCAAAACCGTGCACGGGCTTGAGCACGGAAACAGGTGGAAAATCTTTCACGTGGGAGAGGGCGTCGATCGCCTGCCGCGCATCCCGATGAAACTTGATCGTCCCGGCAAGGGTCAATCCCAGGAAGATTGTAGAGGTTAGCGTGCCGATAAGGGCTACGCCGAGCAGGAGGTAGAGAATTAGCACGGATTGCGCCCCGCGCTGTTCCGGGGCCCATTGTGACTCGAGGTGCGCATCGCCTCAGGAAGTAGCGCGTTTTTTTGCAGCAACGCTTGCACGACCTGTCGTCTCTGCCACCAGCTTGGCCGGCTCCAGCACGTATCCCGACTTAACTCCGTCGTCATAAAACATCTTCACAGTTTCCAGCGAATAGTCGCTCAAATCTTTCCCGATCAGGTGCAGTTTCCGGAGGACGTCGTTCGTGACGGTAATGATGTGGCACCCACACTGCTCGGCATGATAGATGTTCAGGAGTTCGCGCGGGCTTGCCCAGATCAATTCGGATTGCGGATTTTCCCGAAGAATAGCCACGGCTTCAGCCATGACGGGTATGGGATCGCGACCCGTATCCGCGATTCTTCCCGCAAAGATGGATACGTTAGAAGGTGCGCCGCCGCGCAACGCTTTCGAGACTTCGCGCACCTGTTCAAGCGTCAACAGCGCGGTCACGTTGATCTGAATTCCGTCCTGGCTCAAGCGATGGATCAGCGGGTACATGGGCACCCGGCGCGTGTTTGTCACTGGGATTTTTACGTAAACGTTGGCACTCCACGCCGCAATGTACCGCGCCTGCGATTCCATCGTCTCTTCGTCGTCGGCGAGCACTTCGAAGGAAACCGGCCGGTCCGGAATGAGCTTGAGCACCTGCGCCGCAAACTGTTCATAATCCGGCACGCTGGCCTTCCTCATCAGTGTCGGATTCGTGGTAAATCCCTTGATGAATGGTTGCCGGCTGAGCTCCCGGATTCCGGCAAGGTCGGCGCCATCCCCATAGATCTTCACCGCAAGCTGGGACAGTGACTTCATCGCGCCGCCCCGTTGGAATGCGCCTGAAGAACCCAGTCGGCCGCCTCCCGAAGCGAATGCACAATCGCGTCCGGCGGGCGTGCCGGATGCTTTTCCTGGTATCCCTGATCAATCAACACCGTGCGGCACCCCGCGTTCTGTCCAGCTTCCACATCGCGCCAGCGGTCTCCGACCATGAAACTCGCGGAGAGATCGATTTGGTGCTTGCGGGCCCCTTCCAGGAGCAGCCCCGCTTTGGGCTTGCGGCAATCGCAATTGTCGCCATCAATATGGGGGCACACAAAAAACTCATCCACCGGCAGCGCTGCGGCCAGCTTCCGGTTGATCGCGTCCACATCTTCTTGCGTCGTCAGGCCCTTGGCGAGATCCGGCTGATTCGTCACCACCAGCAGCTTAAATCCTTGCGCCTTCAATTCCCGGAGTGCGCTCTCCGCTCCCGCGGCAATATCCACTTCAGCGGCACTTGCCGGCGGATAAGGCTTCCCGTCCCGAACCACCGTCCGGTTCAGCACGCCGTCCCGGTCCAGAAAGACCGCTCGCGAAAGCCTTCCCGCGTTCGCGGTTGCTTCCCATTTTGTCTGCCCGATCTTCACCGCGGGATGCGTCACCAGCAAATGCCAGACCACCGCCTGAAATGCTTCGGTGTGCGGCGTGACATGCGCCGGGTTGACCGTCGGAATCACGATGCAGACGTCGGCAACCTTCGCCGTGTACCCGCCGTCTCGCCCGACGATGCCGAGAATTCTCGCACCGGTGGATTTTGCAAGTTGCAGAGCTGCGACCAGGTTTGGGCTGACGTTGCGTTCCAAGTCCCCGCCACCCACGGAAAACACCAGCACCGCATCGCGCGCATGCAGCCTGCTCGTTTTCAGCCAGCTCGCAAAGACTGTCGCCCATCCCTCATCGTTGGTTCGCGCCGTCAATTCGGAGACGTTATCGGTTGGCGCATACGCTTCGATTCCCGCAATCTTCCGAAAATCATTCACCGCATGCGAGGCATTTGCCGCGCTTCCCCCAACGCCGAGAATGAAAACGCGGCCGTCATTGGCTCGCACGTTCGCAAGGAGTTGCGCCGCCTTTTCGATGTGGGATACGTCCAGACTGGCGAGGATTTGCGCTGCTTCCGCCAGGAACTTCTCCGCAAATGTGGGTTCCTGATTCATTTGTGTATGACGCCTTGTGCCGCCTGTTGGATGGCCAGGAAGCGCGCTGTCTCTTCGAGTCCAGCGGGCGAGCCAATCTCATAAAATCGCTGTCGAATTTCCATTCCTCCCAGTTGTCCTTCTTCCAGAATCCGGGCGTAGAGTTCCGTCAAGTCGGAGGCCTGCCCCGTGGGCACTCCCGCAAAAGCCTGCGCGGAAAAAGCGCCCAGACCGTAATCAATGTACTGCATCCGCGGCGTGCGGTTTTTCTTGTTGTAGGCCAGAATCCGGCCAGCCTGGTACTCCACGTTGCTGGTGTCCCACTGCCCCTCGTTCTTGAATACCGTCATCAGGGCGAGTTTCCCCGTCCGCAGAAACTCCCGGGCCACGGCGGCATAATCACAAACCAAGTACGAGTCGCCATACAGCACAAGGAAGGAATTCCCAAGTTTGGGGAGGGCATTCTTAACCGCACCCGCAGTCCCCAATAGTGCCGTACCGTCGAAGGAGTAGTCAACTTCCACACCGAAGTTCTGCCCTTCGCGGACAACCTGCCGAATCATCTCCCCCAGATGCCCTACGCACAATACAACGCGCTGGACGCCATGGGCCTTCAAGAGCCGTAACTGGTGAAAGATGAACGGCTCCCCATTCAATTCCAGGAGCGACTTGGGCAGCTTTTCCGTGACAGAGCGCAGGCGCGTCGCAAGGCCCCCGGCAAGTATGGCGACTGGTAGCAACCATCCTCCCTAGGAATGCGCCATGATGGTGGTGCCGGCAAAATCAAACTGCAATCGCACTTCGCGAAGTCCCGCGCCCCTCATCGCCCGTCGCAGCCTGGTTTTCTCTTCCGTATAAAACATCAGAAATCCCCCGCCGCCCGCACCCACCAATTTCCCGCCCAGCGCTCCGTTCGCGTGCGCCAAGTCATAGAGTTCATCAATGCGGGTGCTGCTCATTCCCGAAGAACGCCGCTTCTTGTGTTCCCAGTGTACGGCCATCAGGTCCGCGAACTTATGCAAGTCGCCGGCTACCAGGGCGTCGCGGCTCTCCAATCCGAGCTTCTTCGTGAAGTGCAAATTCGCCAGCATCTCCGCGGAATTCTCCTTGCTGCTCTGATCCTGGTGCCGCAAAATCTCCGAAGCGGATCGCGAACTCCCGGTAAAGAAGAGCAAAAGATTGTCCTCTAGATTGGCCAGGGCCTCCGGAGGAATTTTCAGGGCTTCCACCGTCACGTTGCCGTTACGTTGAAACTCGAAACAGGTGATGCCGCCGTACGCGGCGATGTACTGGTCCTGTTTCCCCACCGGCTCCTTCAACACGTCAATCTCGATATGGCAAGCCTGCTCTGCCAGCTCCTGCGGCGAAACGAATCGCCGGCACAACGCGTGCAACGCCTGCAACAGCGCCGTTGTAAAGCTCCCCGAAGAGCCCAGCCCGGTTCCCGCCGGAATGTCCGAGAGGCTCACGATATCGAGGTACGGTCCCGTAACACCCGTGAGTTTCATGGCCTCCCGGACGATGGGGTGCTGGATATCCTCAACCTTCTCCACTTCCTCCATCTTCGAGTATTTCAGCCGGATCACCGGCCAAAAGGCTTCGCTGATGGTGATGTAAACGTAGCGGTTGATCGCCGCGGACAACACGAATCCCGTGTGTTTCTTATAATAGGAAGGTAAGTCCGTGCCGCCTCCGCCGAGCGAAATGCGGAGCGGGCTGCGCACCATAATCATGCTGCATCCATCCTACGTTCGGTTTCTCAGTGAATCCTGCGAGCTGAATTCCCCAAAGCTACCCAATTTATACGATACCATTCATACCGTTTTGCTGTATCGGCTTTCTCCTGGCGGCTTCCCTGTAATCCGGTCCTCGGCCCTGAACACTTGGTTGATACGGCGCGCCGGGTAGGTGGCAACAGTGCTCGGCGTGGGATGAGCCGGGACCCCGGCCACAAAGGCTGGATCAGATTTGCGCGGGAGTTACGGAGCGTTCCGCCGGCCTTGCCTCTTTCCTTCGCCCTGTCTTGCCTGCATAATAGGCGGGCCTGCCCCGAACCATTCTCCCTGGGAGGTCCGTATGTCCCTAATGTATCGCCGCGAATTTCTTAGCCGTAGCGCCAGAGCAGCGTCCGGCGCTGTATTCAGTTTGCACCCGCTTGCGCGGAGGCTGCTGGCGTTGCCTCCGATTGCCAGCAAGTTCCGCGCAGCCGACACGGTGACGCTGGGCCGCACGGGGATTCAAACATCACGGTTGGCGATGGGCACAGGCACGGTCGGCTCCGGGCACCACTCGCACCAGACCGCGCTTGGCGTGGAGGGCCTCGCGGCCGTGCTCCTGAACGGCTACGGTCAGGGGCTGCGTTTTTTTGACGCGGCGGATTCCTACGGCAGCCATCCGCACGTCGCCGAAGCGCTGAAGCACGTTGACCGCAGCAAGGTGACGGTTCTGACGAAGACCTTTTCGCGCGATGCCGACGGGGTGAAGGCAGACCTCGACCGCTTCCGGCGCGAACTTGGCACGGACTATCTGGACATCGTGTTGATGCATTGCGTCACCGAGGCCGATTGGAGCACGCGGTACCGCCCGGTGATGGACGTGCTCTCCGAAGCGAAACAAAAGGGAATCATCCGCGCGCACGGTTGCTCCTGCCATTCGATTGAGGCATTGCGCGCTGCGGCGAAGTCGCCGTGGGTTGAAGTGGACCTGGCGCGCATCAATCCCATTGGCGCGTACATGGATGCCGACCCCGATACGGTGGTGAGCGTACTCCGCGAAATGCGCGCGGCGGGCAAAGCGATTGTCGGCATGAAGATCCTGGGGCAGGGGAGCTTGCGCAACAAGCAGGATGAAGCGTTCAAATACGCGCTCGGACTTGACGTGCTGCATGCCTTCACTGTGGGCGCTGAGTCGATCGCAGAGCAGAATGATGTTGTTCGCCGTATCGCTGCCGTGGCGTGAGGCATGGATCCCGCTCGCGAGCTTGGGCGCACGCTGCTGGTTCTGGGAGCGGTGCTGCTCGTCGTGGGTACATTTTTCTTTTTTGGCGGCAGATTGCCGTTTCGTCTGGGGCGCTTGCCCGGCGACATTGTGCAGAAGGGCGAGCACACCACGTTTTACTTTCCAATCATGACCAGCATAGTGTTGAGTGTGGGTTTGTCACTGCTCCTCTGGGTGGTCTCACGGTTGCGCCGCTGAAGCGAGCTAGGCGCTATCCCGCTTCCTGCGCTAGACTTGGGCCACTAGGGGAGGTCCACGATGAAAGGCTCAGCAAAAGTCATCGAACAACTGAACAAGGCGTTGCGCGAAGAACTTACAGCGATCAACCAGTATTTTCTCCATGCCGAAATGTACGAGAACTGGGGTTACGAGAAATTGTCAGCGTTCATCAAGATGCAGTCGATCGGCGAAATGAAACACGCCGAGGCGCTTATGGAGCGGATTCTTTTTCTGGATGGATCGCCAACAATGCTGCCGCTCGAGCTGACCGTGGGGAAGAATGTGAAGGAGATGCTGCAGAGCGACCTGGACCTTGA
>Ga0074046_10001810_pt1 | contig 18885 bp, 15 predicted proteins | sample BogForMeECP23OM3_FD_94441 | JGI IMG/M metagenome (GOLD analysis project Ga0074046, IMG submission 94441) | Bog forest soil microbial communities from Calvert Island, British Columbia, Canada - Bog Forest MetaG ECP23OM3 | ecosystem: Environmental > Terrestrial > Soil > Wetlands ... | reverse complement strand
GAGCGCCAGCAACTTGTCCGACGGGTTGACGGCGATGCACGCGTCGCTGGCGCCGAGTATGGCGTGGATCCGGTTGAACCCGCCGAGCGCCGCGCAGCCGGAGCCCGGGTCGCGCTTGTTGCACGGCTTCGTCACATCGTAGAAGTAATAGCAGCGCGTCCGTTGCAGCAAGTTGCCTCCGGTCGTGGCCTTGTTTCGCAACTGCGCGCTGGCGCCTGCCAGCAGCGCCCGGCTGAGCGCTCCGTATTGCTGCCGCACGCGCTGGTCCGCCGCCAGATCGCTGTTTCTCACCAACGCGCCGATGCGCAGGCCCCCTTCCGGGGTGTCCTCGATCTTATCGAGCGGAAGACGATTGATATCGACGAGATGAGTCGGCCTCTCGACCTGCAGCTTCATCAAATCGAGCAGATTCGTTCCGCCCGCTATCAGTTTGGCCCCAGGATTCGCCGAGGCCGCAGCGGCCTGGGCCAGCGAATTCGCACGTTCATAGGTGAAGGCCTTCATGTCGGCGCTCCTGCGGCTTGTCTGATCGCCGCAAGGATGTTCGGATAAGCGGCGCAGCGGCAAATATTGCCGCTCATCCGTTCGCGGATTTCCGCGTCGGTCAGGCTTGGCTGGGCTTCAGTCAAGTTTTCGGTCACGTAACTCGGCGCGCCCGCCTGGCTCTCGCCAAGCATTCCCACTGCGGAACAGATCTGTCCCGAGGTGCAATAGCCACATTGAAAGCCGTCGTGCTCGATGAAGGCCCTCTGCAGCGGATGGAGCGCCTCGCCTTCGGCGAGCCCCTCTATGGTCGTGATCGCTTGGCCGTGATGCATGGCGGCCAGCGTCAGGCAAGAGTTGATGCGGCGGCCGTCCAGCAACACCGTGCACGCGCCGCATTGGCCATGGTCGCAGCCCTTCTTGGATCCCGTGAGCGCGAGATGTTCCCGCAAGGCATCGAGAAGCGTTGTCCGCGGATCCAGCGTCAGAGAATGGACCTGACCATTGACGTGAAGTTCGACGCTTATTGGGGTCGGCGTCGCTTCCTCGTCGGCCGCGTCCGCGGCCAGTCCGATGCGTGGAAAACCGCCGAGCAAGTAAGCGGCTGTGACGGTTCCGGACTCTAGAACCGTTCGACGAGTGATCTGGAAACGTCGGTGTCCGTTTTCGTCCATGGCGGGCGCCTTCCTTCGTCGTTACAGTCGATCATTCGGGTCCGGAAAGGTTTGTGGCATGGCTGCGCTCTCGGCCATTTGACGAGCTAACGCCACGTGTCATCCGGAAGATTGACCACGATCGGTGTCGACGTGCTTCGCACCACGACCCATCGGAACGTTGCGAATCGGACCGATTGATTTCCATGTGCGGCAGGAATGCCGGCACATGAATGAAGTCGCCAGCCTCCGCGCTCGCAGCGAACTCGCCGTTGGCGCCCCAGCGCACTTCGCATACGCCGGACAAAACATATGCGATGGTCTGCTGCTCGCCGTGATGATGGATTCCGGTGCGAGCGCCTGGGCTGACCTCGAACACGCCGCCCCACATCGTCGACTCGATTCCGAGCTGCGGCGCAATTGCCGCTTGGCGTTGCGAGCCAGGCGTCTGCAGCGTGCTGTTATCGAATTCAGAAGGGCGAACAATTCGGATTGCAGAGAGATTGCTCATCGACTTACCAGGGTTATCGCTCGGAAGCTGGCCGTTGCGGTTCAACGAAGTGTTGAGTTCGTGTTCCAATCGCGGCGTCCGCCACGAACATAGTCGTGTACGGCGCACTTGATTATCCAACGTGCGTTGATGCGGCTCGCGCGTTTGGTTGTGCGAACCCAAACTTTGATATGTCTAACGCGTCAGCGATCTCGAGCGTACGTTACATCCGAAGCCTTGGAGTCCGACCGCGCCAATGAAGCGGGTCGCGCCTCGCGCGATAGGAGCGTCATCCTCAATCAAGGGAAGCTGTGTCGAAACTGCTGACGCCGCACGGCGCTCCTTAGACCTGACGATGCAGGTCGAAGGGCATGTGGTGAAATCGCTTGCCCCTTTACCCATTGAATCGTGGCGCGCGCCCGCGGTCGATCCTGGTCTCTACGAATCCGTTTTCGGCCGGTGGCCGAGTGTGGGCGGGCTGCGGATCAGGGAGGTCTCCTAATGGAACCGCATCTAAATCGACGCGACGTGTTGCTGACATCGCTTCTTGCAGCGCTGCCATTGACCCCAACGGGCGTGGCCGCCAGTCCGCTCAATCCGGCTCAGACGATCGTCAAGGCGACGGACGTGTTGCAATGGGAGACGCAGCCCTCGTTTCCTCCGGGCAGCGCCGACATTTGTCCTCTGACCGAAAACAGTTCTGCGCCAGGCCTCTACTTTGTCCTTATTCGATGGCATCCGGGCTACATGAGCGCGCCGCATACTTATACAACCGATCGGTTCTGCGTCGTTGTCTCGGGCGTCTGGTGGGTCAATAGCGGCGCCGATTTCGACCCCGCTTCGTGTGTGCGCGCTCCTGCCGGCAGTTTCGTCCACCGGGTGGCTGGAACTCCCCATTACGACGGGGTCATCCGCAGCCAAAATGAGCCCGCGGTCATCGCAATCTGCGGGACCGGTCCAGTCAACTTCGCGCTCACCGACCCGTCTGGACTCCCTTGGCGCAAGGTGTGACCGCAGACTGCCGGCCGGACTCTGATTTCTGCGGCCGCGTCGGCATATTCCGGTGGCGTACCGCGGTTCGAAGGTTTCGCCGGTCTAGTTAGCTGAACCGGCGGCCTGGCTTGGAACGTGATCGCAGGCGAGGTGACGCCGGCCGCCCGGCACTTTCGCATTTTTGTGAAGTGGGCTCGGTTTTGGGATCGGGGGCCGCGCTACAGAATGGCCGCTCCGCTTGTTAGACGAGTGCTCGCAAGCAACGCGTCGGCAGGCCTCGGCGCCGACCGGAAAAAAGGACATTCATGCTGGAGATCGCTTTGGTCGGCGCAGTTCCAGGCCTTCGCCCGCCCTCACCAGGTCCGCCAGGGAACGTACGCCCATCTTCCGCATCACGTTTCCTCGGTGGATCTTGACTGTGATCTCACTGAGACCGAGTTCGGCCGCCACCTGTTTGTTCATCAGTCCGGCGGTGACAAGCGTCATGATCTCCCGCTCGCGCGTCGTGAGCGACTCGAACAGGCCCCGGAGTTCGGAAAGCGACTTTTCGCTGTCGCGTCGCTTCCGGTCCCGTTCGATCGCCTGCGCAACGGCGTCGAGCATGTCCTGATGGCGGAATGGCTTCGTCGCGCAACCACCACCAGCTCCCGCTCGCCGAACTCGCAAGCCTCGCTCGTCAGGAAATCGACCGCTCCCGCTTTCATGGCCCGGACGGACATGGGGATGTCTCCATGACCCGTTATCATGACAATGGGAACGTGAATGTTCGCTTTGGTCAACTGATCCTGGAAGTCGAGGCCGCCCACTCCGGGCAGCCTGATGTCGAGCACAATACAGCACGGCGCCTCCGGCAGTTTGTGCTGCAACAGGTCCGCGGCCGAGGCGAACAGTCTCGCCTCAAGGCCGACCGATCGAAACAAGCGGCTCAACGCCTCGCGGACTGACGGATCGTCATCGACGACGAGGACGCTCGGCGACTCAGAGGGCGCGTCAGTCCCTTTGGACAGACTTCGCTGCGTCACGAAAAGTTCCTCCTCCAAGTGCGGGACCATTTCGGCTTTAAGCAGGCCGTACCTGTCTGCCTCGGCTTCGACGATTAAGCGGCAAGCTGACGCTCCAAGCCGGATCATCCGTCCCCGCGCCTTCCCAATCCGTTCGTTCAACCTCGATGGCTGATCCCAGCTCAGCGAACACGATCCATCAATCTTGCGTAGCGAAAAGTTCCGCGAGGCGCTCCGATAGCGGCGTCGCAGCGCGCCAATTATACAAGGGTTGGGTTCACGAACAAGCAAGGCGCGGCGTTCAACCAGTATATAACTGAGCCGCGTGGAGAATAGTGTAAAGGTCCTTCAAACGAAGATACATGGTTAGCCCTTCAGCGCGGCCGGGTCTCACGCCCTCCCCGTCCTCAGCGCCCTTAGCGTGATCGCCAGGACCGTCTCGAAGCGGGTCGCGACCGCGTGCGCAGAGGTGTCCTTGTCCAGCCTCAGCGCGACCGGATGGATGAAGCGATGCGCCGCGTCGAATATGAGCGACATGGCCCGGCGCCGGTCGGCAAGCGCGAAAGCGCTCGACGCCACGCCCTCCTCGTACACCCGCTGGATGTCCGTCTGCACCCGCGAGCGGTGCTTGCGCGCGCTCGGGCGGTTGCGGATGAGCGAGTCGACCAAGAGGTCGAACAGCTCCGGATCGTCGTCGAGCTTGCTGCGATAGTCGCGATGGACGGCGATCAGCATGCGCTCGAGCTTGTCGTAGGCCGGATCGGCCCCCTCGGCGGCCTCGCGCAGCCGGGCCTCAAGCGGCCTCAAGCCGCTCGCCACGACCTCGTCGAGCAGCGCCGTCTTGGAGGGAAAATAGCGGTAGACGTTGGCGTGGGTCATGCCGGCCTCCGCCGCGACGCCCACCACGGTCGTGCGCGCGTGGCCGAACTTCCGCACATGCGCGCGGGCGATTTCGACCAGTCGCGCCTCGTTGCTCTCGGCGGTGAGGCCGTTCGCCACTCAAGTCTCCGCGATGCCGCCGAGGTCGCCAAGTCGCGCGCCGACCGCGCCGTGCGGCAGAGCCAAGTAGTCGGCCGACCGCATCTCGAACAGGCGGGAGGCGGTGCGGGCGAATTCGAACGCCTCCGCGCCCTCCGCGCCGGTGAACAACCCTTCCGGCTCGGCGGCCGCCGAGGCGACAAGCTTCACCCGCATGTCGTAGAGCGCGTCGATGAGAATGATGAAACGCTTGGCCTCGTTGCGCTCGTTCGGTCCCAGCACCGGGATGCGGTCGACGAAAACCGTGTGGAACCGCTCGGCGATTTCCAGATAGTCGGCCGAGCCGAGCGGCTTGCGGCAGAGGCCGTCGAAGGTGAAGCGGGCGACGTCGCCCGCCGCCTGAGGCACGTCGAGACTGCGACCGAGCAGTTTGATTTGCGTCCACATGCCGCGGGAAACGCCGGTCAGCGCCTGGAACGCGGCGTCGAGCGCGGCGTCGGCCTTGTGGCTCAGCGGCGTGTAATAAACCGGCGCGCGGACCAGCTTCTCGAGCCGATAGTCGGTGCGCGCGTCGAGCTCGACGACCTCGCAGCGCTCCTTGAGCAGCGCGATGAACGGCAGGAACAGCGCGCGGTTGAGCCCGTCCTGGTAGAGATCGTCGGGCGCAACGTTCGAGGTCGCGACCATGACGACGCCGGCGGCGAACAGAGCCGTGAACAGGCGCCCGAGAATCATCGCGTCGGCGATGTCGCGCACCGTGAATTCGTCGAAGCAAAGGAGCGAAGCCTCGCGCGCGAGATCGGCGGCGACGGGGGCGATCGGGTCCTCGCCCGTCACCGCGCCGACCTTGCGCGCCTGCCGCCATTGGTGCAGCCGCGCGTGGACGTCGGCCATGAAGGCGTGGAAATGGGCGCGGCGCTTCTTGGGAACCTCGACCGCAGCGAAGAACAGGTCCATCAGCATGGTCTTGCCGCGCCCGACCGAACCGTGGACATAGAATCCGCGCGGCGGTTCGGCCGGCCTTACGCCCCAAAATCGCGCAAGCATGCCTTGCCTCGCCTCGGGGCGGTAGTTCTGCAGCCTTACGGCGAGATCGGCGAGCTTCGCGGCCAGAGCCCCTTGGGCCGGGTCGTACACCAGGCGATGCTCGTCGATCAGCGTGCGATAGCACTCGTAGACGGAAATCATCGTCCCCTCTTCCCGTGAATCGGGAGAAGAGACCCCGAACTCAGACGTCGCTGCATGCCCTAATGCGCCTCTTCCCAGTTCTGCGCCGCCCGCGCGTCCACCTGCAGCGGCACATGCAGCTTCAGCGCCGGCTCGGGCGCGTCAATCATCACTTTGGCGACCACCGGCAGCGTCGCCTCGACTTCCTCGTCCGGCGCCTCGAACACGAGTTCGTCGTGCACCTGCAGCAGCATCTCGGCCGAGAGCTTGGCTTTCGTCAGCGCCTCCTCCATGCGGACCATGGCGCGGCGGATGATGTCGGCGGCCGAACCCTGGATCGGGGCGTTGATCGCCGCGCGTTCGTTGAAGGCCCTCTCGGAGGCGTTTGACGAGGCGATGCGCGGATAGTGGCACTTGCGGCCGAAGATCGTCGTCACATAGCCATTCGCGCGCGCCGACTTCTTGGTCGCCTCCATGTAGTCGCGGATGCCGGGGAAGCGCTCGAAATACTTCCTGATGTAGGCCCCCGCCTCCTCGCGCGCGATGCCGAGCTGGTTGGCAAGGCCGAAAGCGGAGATGCCATAGATGATGCCGAAATTGATCGCCTTGGCGCGCCGCCGGATTTCTCCCGGCATGCCGGCGATCGGCACGCCGAACATTTCGGAGGCGGTCATCACGTGGATGTCGAGCCCGTCGGCAAAGGCCTTCTTCAGCGCCGGAATGTCCGCGATATGGGCGAGCAGGCGCAATTCGATCTGGCTGTAGTCGGCCGAGATGAGCTTGCGGCCGCTGGGCGCGACGAAGGCGCGGCGGATCTTCCGGCCTTCCTCGGTGCGAACCGGAATGTTCTGCAGGTTCGGCTCCGACGACGAAAGCCGCCCGGTGGTGGTCGCGGCGAGCGCGTAACTGGTATGCACGCGGCCCGTGGACGGATTGACGTAGCCCGGCAGCGCGTCGGCGTAGGTCGATTTCAGCTTCGACAGTTGCCGCCACTCGAGCACGCGCGCGGGCAGCTCGTGACCCTCCGCGGCGAGATCCTCGAGCACGCTCGCCGTGGTCGACCAGGCGCCGGTCGCCGTCCTCTTGCCGCCCGGCATGCCCATCTGGCCGAAGAGGATGTCGCCGAGCTGTTTCGGCGAGCCGGGATTGAACGGGCCGCCGACGATCCGGCTGATGTCGTCCTCGAGCCGGGCCATGCTCTGGGCGAAGTCGCCGGCGAGCCGCGACAGCATGTCGCGATCGATCGCGACGCCGCGCCGCTCCATGCGGGCGAGCGCCGCGACCATGGGCCGCTCCAGCGTCTCATAGACCGTCGCCATATGCTCGGCGGCGAGGCGGGGCTTCAGCGCGCGCCACAGCCGCAGGGTGACGTCGGCGTCCTCGGCGGCGTATTCGGCGGCGCGGTCGATGGGCACGCGCGCGAAGCCGACAAAATTGCGGCCCGAACCGGCGACCTCAGCGAACGCGATCGGCTTGTGGCCGAGAAATCGCTCGGACAGCATGTCCATGCCGTGTCCATCGGTGGTCGCCGCCGCGTCGAGCGCGTAGGAGATCAGCATCGTGTCGTCGATCGGCGCGACGGTCACGCCGCGCTGGGCGAAGACCTGCATGTCGAACTTCACGTTCTGGCCGATCTTGAGCACGCCCGTCGCTTCGAGGAGGGGTTTCAGGAGCGCGATCGCGTCCTCCTCCCGGATCTGGTCGGGAACGAGCCCGCCGCCGCTGAACAGGTCATCCGCCCCGATCCTATGGCCGATCGGGATGTAGCACGCCTCGTTGGGCGAGACCGCGAGCGACACGCCGATCAGGTCCGCGCGTAACGGATCGAGCGAAGACGTCTCGGTGTCGAAGGCGACAACGCCGTCCTCGTGCGCCCGCGCGATCCAGGCGCTGAGCTCGTCGAGGCTTCGCACAGTCTTATAGGCTGAACGGTCCACGGGCGCCTTGGCCTCGTTGGCCCGGGTCCGCATGAGGTCGGCCGGCGTCGTTCCCTCCGGGGCCGCCAGCGGCGCTTCAGGCGTAGGGGCAGGCGGCGTCTCAGCCTCGGGCGCCAGCGCCGATTCGCCGTTGCGCGCGCGCCAGCCAGCCGGCCCGGCAAAATGCGGGTCCGGCTCGATCGCGGAAACGTCGGCGCCGCAGAGCTCGCCGACCCGGCGCGTGATCGTGGTGAGCTCCATCGCCTTGAGGAAAGCGACGAGCTCCTTGCCGTCGAGCGTCGGGGCGGCGAGGTGCTCGAGCGGACACTCGAGCGGCACGTCGCGCACCAGAGTGACCAGCTTCTGCGAAATGCGGATGCGGTTGACATTCTCCGGCAGCGTGAGCGCCTCGCGCCGCTTCGGCTGCTTGATCTCGCTCGCGCGGGCGAGCAGCGTGTCGAGGTCGCCGTATTCGCCGATGAGCTGGGCGGCGGTCTTGACGCCGATGCCCGGCGCCCCGGGCACGTTGTCGGTCGAATCTCCGGCGAGCGCCTGGACGTCGATGACCTTGTCCGGCCCGACGCCGAAGTAGTCGGCCACCTCGGCCTCGCCGATTCGCCGCTCCTCGCGGTCGCCCGAGGCCGGGTCGTACATCGCGACCCCCGGCTCGATGAGCTGCATCAGGTCCTTGTCGGCCGAGACGATCAGCACGTCCGCGCCCTTGTCGCGGGCCTCGCGGGCGTAGGTGGCGATCAGGTCGTCCGCCTCGTAGCGGTCCTGCTCGACCGGGATCATGCCGAAGGCGCGCACGGTGGCGCGCATCAGCGGAAACTGCGGCACGAGGTCGGCCGGCGGCTCAGGGCGATGGCTCTTGTAGGGGGGATAGAGCTCGCGCCGGAACGAGTTCTCCGATTTGTCGAAAATGATGGCGAGATGGGTTGGCTTGATGCCCGCCGCGCCGTCCTTGACGAATTGCAGGACCTTGGTGGCGAACAGCCTAACCGCCCCGATCGGCAGACGGTCCGAGCGATAGTTGTATTTCTGATCCTGCCGGATGGACTGATAATAGGCGCGGAACACGAACGACGAGCCGTCGACGAGAAAGACGTGGTCGCCGGGGCCGACCGGACGGTGGGGCTGAGTCATGGGGCGCGAGAATAGGCGAAGGCGCGCGCGGGCGCTATTGGCGCAAAGCCCCGCTGTCGGCGCCGGGAAACGGTCTTTTTCAGAAGACTGGAGCAGCCGTTCATGCGCCAGTCATCCGGGGGAGAGCATAAAGAACGGGGGCGATTCGGGGTCGCGGAGGTGCCCTGATTCGCGAATGCGGGACGGTGCGATGAGGCGGCGGGAATGGATCGGCGGGTCGATCCTGGCTTTGGCGGCGTTGGTTCTCGGGTCGGATTCGGCCCTTGAGACGGCGCAATCCTTCACCATCCCGACCGCATGCACGGACGCCGCCCAATGCGCCTCGTTCTGCAGCAGCGTGGTCGAACAGGGTCGCTCCGAGAGCGATTTCCTGCAGCTCGCGGCCTATCAGCTCGGGCCCCCGCAGGCGATCGACCTGCCCGCGGCTAACCTCAGCATGCCGGCGCCCGTCGAACCGAACAACGTCTACGCCGGCACCGGGGCGGGAATGTTCAGCCCGGCCGTCGCCGGCCACCTGTCGCGCGTCTATTCGCCGAACCTGATTACCGGCAAGGTCGACGTCATCGATCCTGAGACGTTCAAGGTGATCGAGAGCCTCGACGCCGTTCCGAGCCCGCAGCACATCGTGCCCTCGTGGGACCTGCAGACGCTGTGGGTGTCGGGCGACATTTCCTATCGCGGCGGTCACGCCGATGTGATGCCGATCGACCCGAAGACCGGCAAGCTCGGCAACGCGATCGACGTGCCGGATTCCTACAACCTCTATTTCACCCCCGACGGCAAATCGGCGATCATGGTCGCGGAGGCGATGCGGCGGCTCGAGTTCCGCGACCCGCACACCATGGCGCTGCAGGGCTATATCGCGACGCCCCGCTGCCCGGGAATCAACCACGCCGACTTCGCCGCCGACGGCTCCTACGCGATCTTCACCTGCGAATACGGCAACGCGCTCGCCAAGATCGATCTCGTCCATCACACGCTCGCCGGGATCCTGCCGCTCACGGCCGGCGGCATGCCGCAGGACATCCGCGTCTCGCCGGACGGCTCGGTGTTCTTCGTCGCCGACATGCTGAAAGACGGCCTCGTGCTCGTTTCGGGCGACGCCTTCCAGCAGATTGGCTTCATCGCGACCGGCGTCGGCGCGCATGGGCTCTATCCGTCGCGCGACGGGACGAAGCTTTTTGTCGCCAACCGCGGCACCCACAACCTCGCCGGGGTCAAGAACGGACAGGGCAGCGTCAGCGTGGTGGACTTTTTTCGCCCGCGGGTGCTCGCGACCTGGACGATCCCCGGCGGCGGCAGCCCGGACATGGGCAACCTCAGCGCCGACGGCAAATGGCTGTGGCTGTCGGGCCGCTACGACGGCGTCATCTACGCCTTCAACACCGACGACGGCTCGGTGAAGTCGATCCCCGTCGGCGGCATGCCGCACGGCCTCACCGTCTGGCCGCAGCCCGGGCGGTATTCGCTCGGGCACACGGGGAATTTGCGGTAGTTTGTTCGCGGCGCGCGCCCCCCCTCGCCCCGCTTGCGGGGAGAGGGTTGGGGTGACGGGCGGCGCGGACTTTTCCGGAGAGGCCGGCGCCACCCCTCATCCGGCCCTTCGGGCCACCTTCTCCCCGCAAGCGGGGCGAAGCGGCTGGCGCCGCCCTATTTGATCTGCCCCAGAATGTGCTCGGCGCTCGAGAGGTCGGCGACGCCCGGCTGCGGCTCGATGTTGAGCTCCTTCACCACGCCGTCGATGATATACATCGAATAGCGCTTCGAGCGCACGCCCATGCCGCGCTCGGTGAGGTCGAGGTCGAGCCCGAGCGCCTTGGCCAGGATCGCGCTGCCGTCGGCGAGGAAGTCGACATGGCCGCCCGCGCCGGTGGCCTCGGCCCAGGCCGAAAGGACAAACGGGTCGTTGACCGAAGTCATGGCGATGGCGTCAACGCCCTTGCTCCTGAACGCCGCCTCGTTGGCGATGAAGCCCGGCAGATGGTTCTTGTGGCAGGTGGGGGTGAAGGCGCCGGGCAGGCCGAAAAGGACGATGGTCTTGCCGGCGAAATAGTCCTTGGTCGCGACCGGCTTCGGGCCGTCCGGGGTCACGAGGGTGAGCGTCACGTTGGGCAGGCTTTCGCCGACGGCGATGGTCATGGGCAGTCCTCGGTCATGCCGCCTCCGCGGCGGCTTCGCCAAAGACTAATCCGAGGATGCGACAGGCGTAAAGACGGCGTTCAACCCGCGGCCTCGACCTTCGCCGCGAAGTCGCCGATCGCCTTGAGATAAATCGGGGTCAGGGCTTCGTTGATGTTGTGGCCGGCGCCCGGGATGATCAGAAGTTCCGCGCCGGGGATGCTTCGCGCCGCGTCCTCGCCGCTGGATATCGGGACCAGCGGGTCGGCGTCGCCGTGGATGACCAGTGCGGGCAGCCGGACCGACCGCAGCCGTTCGTCGCGCGGCGGGGCGGCGAGGACCGCCGCCATCTGGCGAACGATTCCGGCCGGATCGTATGGGGCGTAGTCGGCGCTGCGCGTCACGAAGGCGGTCAATTCCTCGTCGGTCGCAGCAAATCCGGGACTGCCGATCACGCGCCAGACTGCGAGGCCGCGCGCGATGCGATCCTCGCGGGACGGGCTCGCCGGCGGGGTCATGATGGCCGCGAACGCTTCGGGCTTGCCGGGCGGCAGGTCGCGACGGCCGGTCGTCGACATGATCGAAACGATGCTTTTCGCCTTGGCCGGGTGATTGATCGCCACAAGCTGCGCGATCATCCCGCCCATCGAGGCGCCGACGATGTGGGCGCGGTCGATCCCGAGCGCGTCGATGAGCCCAACCGCATCGGCCGCCATGTCGTCGAGCGCATAAGGCGCGGCGACCGGCCGGCCCGCCGTGACCTCGGCGAACATGGCCTGGAGGTCCGGCCTTCCGAGCGCGTCGAGATGGGTCGATCGGCCGATGTCGCGATTGTCGAATCGGATGACTCGGAAGCCTTTCGCGGCGAGCCCTTCGCACAACGCATCCGGCCAGCCGACCAACGCGCCGGAAAAGCCCATGATAAGCAGGATCGCGGGGTCGGTCACGCGACCGAGGCTCTCGTAGGCGATATCAATCTTGTTCGCTCGGACCTGAGGCATGGCGTGTTTCCCCCGCTCGGACTGGCGGAAGGATAGACGATCGGAGCGGAGGCCTCAAAGGGGCTTCTGCGCTCTCGCCGCGAAATCCCCGATCGCCTCGATCCAGACCGGCATCAGCGCCTCCTTGAAGTCGTGGCCCATGCCGGGAACGACGATGAGTTTCGCGCCGTGGATGCTGTTGGCCGTGTCCTCGCCGTGCGCCGGCGGAAGGACCAGATCGTCCGAGCCGTGAATGACGAGCGCCGGGACGCGGACCTCCTTCAGCCGCTCGTGGCGGGGCGGGGCGCAGATAACGGCCGCCATGTGCCGCGCCGCCGCGGGCGGATCGTAGGGCGTGGCGTCGATGCTGCGCCCGAGGTAGGCGACGAGCTCCGCGTCGGTCTGCGGGAAGCCCTGGCCGCTGATCGCCTTCACCGCTGCGACCGCGGTCGCGAGGCGATCGGCGCGCGCCGGGCTTGCCGGCATCGCCATCAGCGCCCGCATGGCCTCGGGCTTGCCCGGCGCGAGCCCTGGCCGGCCGGTCGAGGACATGATCGAGACGAGGCTCGCCGTCCGCTCCGGATGATTGAGCGCGACGAGTTGCGCGATCATGCCGCCCATCGAGGCGCCGACCATATGGGCGCGCACGATTCCGAGCGCATCCATGAGCCCCGCCGCGTCCGCGGCCATCGCGTCGAGTGGATAGGGCGGGATTGGCCGCCGGCCTGACTGGAGCGCGGCCATCATCGCGCCGATGTCCGGAATTCCGAGCGCGTCGAAGAAGGTCGAGCGGCCGATGTCGCGGTTGTCGAAACGCACGACCCGAAACCCTCGCCGGATGAGCCCCTCGCAGAGCGAGTCGGGCCAGCCGGTCAGCGGCGTGGCGAGGCCGTGGATCAGCAGGATGGTCGGGTCACCCTGGCGCCCGAGGCTCTCATAGGCGATGTCGATGGCGTTGGCGCGGACGCGAGGCATGGCGGCTCCCGATTGGAATGGCGACTCGTATCCCGGAAGCGCTGTGCGGCAAAGAGCGCCGCGTCGAGCGCCAGGGTTTTTGGCCGCCGCGGCCGCCGGCGCGCGCCAACATTGTCTTGCCAAGGCCGAACGAATGTCGTCTGATGATTCAGAAGACAGAAATGCCCGCCTTCGCTGTTTGGGAATCAACCGGTCGGCTGGCGATAAAGGTTCGCGTTTGAAGCCAGCTATTTGTACATTAGTATTTTGTTTTGTTTATTACCCGTAGCCCGGAAAACCGAATTTGTGACCATTCTTTGCGCGTAAGACACTGAAAAGGCTTCCGCGGCGCCAAAACTGCGCGCCGCTCCTATCGGGCGATCACCGACGTCTCGACCGGGCCCGTCCCGCCGGTCATCGTTAGCCGCAAGGGCGCGGGAAGCGCGGCGCCCCTGGGCATGTCCCGCAGCGTGAGCGCGAAGCAGTCTTGGGCTCCTTCGCCCGGCGCCGGGGCGGCGGTCACCCACCAGCCTTCCGGCGGCTCGACGAACAGGTCGCGCGGCGGTCCTGCCTCATGCGCCGCGCACAGCCGCCAGGCGCCCGCGCCGTCGGATTTGAACTCGCCGAAAGCCGCCGGCTCAACCGGACGGGGCGCGGCCGCGAGCGCCGCTTGAACCGTCGAGGCGTAGGGCGAGGCGGCGCCCGGAAGGGTCAGCGTGAGCTCCGCCCGGGCCGGCAGGCAGAGCTTCTCGCAGACGGCGTAATTGGCGTCGAGCTGAAGCGTGACGAGCTTCGCCGGATCGCGCGGCTCGACCTTCAGCGGAATGACGACCCCGCCGTCGTAGCCGAACGCCTCGCTGCCGTCCTGCTCTTTGATCCGCTTCGGGGCCGGGAATACCGGTTCGACCTTCGCCACATTGTCGGAGCCCGAGACGTCGAAGGTCGGGGGAACGCCGGCCTCGCCCGGGTCGCGCCAGTAGGTGATGGCGCCCGGCGCGAGCCTGATCTCGAAGCCGGCGAGCGCGCCGTCCGCGGCCAGAAGCCGAGCGTCCGACTTCGCGGCTTTCGCCCAATCGGTCGAGTAGGCGTCGGCCGCCATCGCCGGCGCGCACAAGGCCGAGAGGAACACAAGCGTGGTCCCGCGCGTCCATCCCTTGTTGCGGGCTGCTCGCTCTGCGTGCGTCATCGCGCTCCTATACCCATGATTGGAATTCGACTACCATTCTGTAACCCGTCATATCCCGCGCGCGATCCCGGAGGCGCGAATGAAGCGGACAGACCCTCCGCCGCCGACCAGTCTGGAAGGCCAGTTCCTGATTGCGATGCCCTCGCTCCGGGAGGGCCCCTTCGCCCGCTCGGTGGTCTACATGTGCGCCCATCGCGAGGACGGCGCCATGGGGCTGATCATCAACCAGCGCGCCGACGAGATCGATTTCGCCCAGCTTCTCGCCCAACTCGGCATCGTGCCCGAACCGGCGATCCGGCTTCCGCTGCAGGCGAGGGCGGTGCGCGTGGTGCACGGCGGGCCGGTGGAAACGGGCCGGGGCTTCGTGCTTCACTCCGCCGACTACGGCGCCACCGATTCGACGGTGAAGATCGCCGACGACGTCTGTCTGACCGCGACCATCGATATTCTGCGCGCCATCGCCAAGGGGACCGGCCCCGCGCACGCCGTCCTGGCGCTGGGTTACGCCGGCTGGAGTTCGGGCCAGCTCGAGAGCGAGATTCTCGCGAACGGCTGGCTGACCTGCCGGGCCGATCCGGAGCTCATCTTCGGCGCCGACGACGGCAGCAAATACGACCGGGCCCTCGCCACGCTCGGCGTCCACCCCGGGATGCTGTCGTCCGACGCCGGTCACGCCTGAGCCTTCGTTCGTACGCCGGTCTCGGCAGAAACCTCGAACGTCTCCGCCCGCTGCGCCAGATCGGCGAAGGCGGCCGGGTCTGCGCCGGTGACGAACACCTGGCCGCCGAGACGCCCGAGCGCATCGAACAGGGCGGCCCTGCGGCGAGGGTCGAAATGCGCCGCGATCTCGTCGAAGAGCGCGATCGGGACGATGCGCGACATGTCCGCGACGAGCCGCGCGTGCGCGAGCGCCAGCCCGACCAGCAGCGCCTTCTGCTCGCCGGTCGAGGCGCTCGCCGCGGGCGCGTCCTTGGGGCCATGCCAGACGGCGAGATCCCCAACATGCGGGCCGATCAGCGTGCGGCCGGCGGCCGCGTCGCGGCTGCGATTGTCGCGTAACAGCGCGCGGTAGCGGTCCTCGGCGTCGAGCGCTGGGCCGCGTGCGGCCAGCGCCTCGACCTCGCCTTCGAGCGCCAGCCGCGCCCAGGGGAAGGGCGAGGCGTCGTCGCGCTCGGCGGCGATGAGCGCCTCGAGGCGGCTCACGCATTCGAGTCGCGCCGCCGCGACTGCGACTCCGAGTTCCGCCGCCTCACGCTCCACCGCGTCGAGCCAGGCGGCGTTGCGCCGGTCTTCTTCCAAGAGCCGGTTGCGGCCGCGCAACGCGCGCTCGAAGGCGTTGACCCGCGCGCCGTGGCTCGGGTCGATCGCCAGCACAAACCGGTCGAGGAACCGCCTCCGCTCGCTCGCCGGTCCGGAGAACAGCGAGTCCATCGTGGGCGTAAGCCAGACGACCCGGACATGGTCGCTGAAGGCGCGCGACGAGGAAACGGGCGCCCGGTCGATCCTGTTCCTGCGCTCGGCGCCGCCGTTCGCGTCCGCCGGGCTCCAGCCGGAGCCAAGGTGGCGGGTCTCCCCATCCTCCTCGACCTCGACCGACAGGGCGAAGCCGCCGGCGCCCTCCCGGCGCGCGCATTCTGCGAGCTCGGCCCGGCGCAGCCCGCGCCCGGGCGCGAGCAGCGACAGAGCCTCGAGGAGGTTGGTCTTGCCGGCGCCATTCTCGCCGCATAGGACGACGAGACGGCCGCCGATCCTCAAATCGAGCGCCGCGTACGAGCGGAAATCCTGTAGCATAAGGCGCCGCACGATGGGGCGCCGTCGCTCAGGAGCAATGGCGTCGAGGCTGGCCATGGCCGTGGCATGTGCCACGTCCGGCCGAGCCAGGAAAGCGGAAAGGGCGGATCGCATGAAGCCACTCGACGTTCTCATGCCCGCGGCCGGCATGGGCGTGGTCGCCGACCTGATCGTGGAGCGGCTGCCGCTGCATCGGCTGTGGCTCGAGCCCGACCCCGAGGCGTGGCTCGCCAAGCACGGACCAGCGATCCGAGCGATCGCGTCGGCCGGCGGTCATGGCCGTATCGACGAGGCGCTCATGCGCCGGCTCCCCAAGCTCGAGATCGTCGCGAGCTTCGGCGTCGGTTACGATCACATCGACGCAAGGTGGGCGGGCGAGAACGGGATCATCGTCACCCGCACGCCGGGCGTGCTCGACGACGAGGTCGCCGACGTCGCGATGGGGCTGACGATCATGGCCGTGCGCCGGCTTCCGCAGGCGGAGCGCTATCTTCGCGCCGGGCAATGGCTGAAGGCGTCGTTTCCCCTGACCGCGTCGTTGCGCGGGCGGACCATGGGGATTCTCGGCCTCGGCCGGATCGGCAAGGCGATCGCCCACCGCGCCGAGGCGTTCGGGCTTTCGGTCGTCTATCACGGCCGCCACGCCCAGCCGGACGTTTCCTATCGCTTCTATCCGACCTTGACCGGGATGGCCGAGGCCTGCGACATTTTGATGGTCACCGCTCCCGGCGGGTCCGAGACCCGCCATATCGTGAACGCCGAGGTCCTGCGCGCGCTCGGGCCCGATGGCGTGCTCGTCAACATCGCCCGCGGATCGCTGGTCGATGAGCAGGCCGTCATCGAGGCGCTGAGAAGCGGCGCAATCCTGGCGGCCGGCCTCGACGTCTTCGACAACGAGCCGAAGGTCCCAACCGCGCTTATCGCGCTCGACAATGTCGTCCTGCTGCCGCATGTCGGATCGGCCTCGGTGAAGACGCGCCACGCCATGGCCCAGTGCCTCCTCGACAACCTTCTGGCCTGGTCGGAGGACAAACCGCCGCTGACCCCCGTGCGGGAGACACCCTGGCGCGGCGCGTGGGGAGCGACCGGCGCGCGCCGGAGCGCGATCGCGGCAGCGGCCGAGGACAAGACAGCTCGGATCAGCGCTGTCGTGGACATCATGAAGGACTTGTGGGACCTGCCGGCGGACTGCAACGAAGGCGAGCTGTTCGCCTACGCCGAGCAGCTGTGCGACCGGATTCTCGCGGGCGAGAGCCGGGACGGGCTCTACGCGTTCCTCGCAAACGTGCAGGGGAAAAGCCTGGAAATACCAGCCTCGGACGCCTCACGCGCCATTGTCGACCGCTCGCTCGATCTCATCGGGGCGTCGATGTGACGGGCGGGTCCGCGAGACACCGGGCCCGCAAGCGACGACCGGCCCTCCGACCGGTCGCGTTCCGCGCTAACCGGTCGCCGGCGCTAGCCGGCGGCTCGTCTCCCGCCCGCGGTAGAGGGCGAGCGTGGCGACAAGCCCGCAAAGCGCCGCGAAGCTCATCCAGTAGCCGGGCGCGGCCTTGTCGCCGGTCCGCTCGATGAGGAAGGTGGAGATCGCGAGCGACGAGCCGCCGAGCGTGGTCGCGAGGCTGTAGGCCAGGGAAAAGCCCGCCGTGCGCACTGTGGCCGGCACGACCTCGGTCAGCGCCACGACCATCGCGCCGTTGTAGCCGGCGTACAGGAACGACAGCCATAGTTCGACGGCCATCGTCCGGCTGAAGCTCGGCGCGGCGACGAGCCAGGCGAGCGCCGGGTAGGCGGTCAGGAGCGCAAGAACGGTGAAGGCGACGAGGATCGGCTTTCGGCCGATCCGATCGGAGGCCGCGCCGGATATGGGGAGCCAGACGAAGTTCGACGCGGCGATCGCCATGGTCGCGAGCAGCGCGTCGGACTCGCTGAGCTTCAGGACGCCGCGGGCGAAGGTCGGAGTATAGACCGTGATCAGATAGAACGACACCGTCGTCATCACGACCATCGCGACGCCGCCGAGCACCACGGCCCAGTTGGCGGCGAGCGTCTGGTAGATCTGCTTGAACGTGGGATGGACCTTGCGTGCGGCGAATTCGGCCGTCTCCTCCAGCGACCGCCGGATGAAATAGAGAAACGGCACGATCGCGCAGCCGATGAAGAACGGGATGCGCCAACCCCAGGCCTCGACTGTCGAGGGCGCCATCAGATTGGCGATCGCGAAGCCGAGCAGGGCGGCGACGACGACCGCGACCTGCTGGCTCGCCGACTGCCAGCTGACATAAAGGCCCTTGTGGCCGGGCGTCGCCATTTCCGACAGATAGACCGACACGCCTCCGAGCTCGACGCCGGCGGAGAAGCCCTGCAGCAGGCGCCCGAGCACCACCAGCAGCGGTGCGAGCACGCCGATCGAGGCGTAGGAAGGCACGAAGGCGATCAGGATCGTGCCGCAGGCCATGATCGAGAGCGTGACGATCAGGCCTTTTCGCCGGCCGATCCGGTCGATGTAGGGCCCGAGCACGAGCGCGCCGATTGGCCGCATCGCGAAGCCGGCGGCGAAGCTCAGGAAGGTCGCCATCAGCGAGGCGTAGGGGTCGTCGTTCGGGAAGAAGGCGCGCGCGATCGGCCGGGCGTAGATGCCGAACAAAAAGAAGTCGTACATCTCGAGGAAGTTGCCGCTCGTGACGCGCAGAACCGTCTTGAGCTTGTCGAAACGAGCGCCGCCCATGCCTTTCCTCCCGTGCCTGCGCCTGACTTGCGCAGCAATTTTCTCGGCGCCTCCCAGCGGCGGTTGATCCTATCCGTGTCGGACCGGGTCGTGCAAATCGCCGGCCGCTTCGGCGGCGGGCCGCGGCGCGTCCCGCCGCCACACCGGTGGAGAAGCAGGCCTGCATGAGATAGCCGCCGGTCGGCGCCTCCCAATCGATCATTTCGCCGGCCACAAAGACGCCGGGGCGTTTGATCAGCATGAAGTCGCGATCGATTTCGGTCCACGCGACGCCGCCCGCCGTCGAGATGGCCCGCGCGAT
>Ga0074046_10001809_pt1 | contig 18885 bp, 17 predicted proteins | sample BogForMeECP23OM3_FD_94441 | JGI IMG/M metagenome (GOLD analysis project Ga0074046, IMG submission 94441) | Bog forest soil microbial communities from Calvert Island, British Columbia, Canada - Bog Forest MetaG ECP23OM3 | ecosystem: Environmental > Terrestrial > Soil > Wetlands ... | reverse complement strand
AGGCTTGAACATCTAACATCTAAAGACCGTGGCCCTGAAAACAGTGGTCTGTGGCCGGTGGTCAGTTCCAGAAATTCGTTGCCCCGGGGTCTGCTGGCTGCCGGGTCACGCTATCCATTTTGCGATCGGGAGAATCTTCAATGGCAGAGAAAATGGCAGAAAAAGTAGCCAAGAGTGAGTCAGAGTGGAAGAAGCAGCTTACGCCGGAACAGTATCATGTGACCCGCGAGGCGGGAACCGAACCGGCTTTCACCGGAAAGTATTGGAAGACGAAGGACTCAGGGACCTACCACTGCGTCTGTTGTGGAGAGCCTTTGTTCGATTCGTCGACGAAGTTCGATTCGGGCACCGGCTGGCCGAGTTTTTATCAGCCGGCTGATCCAGGCAAAGTGGAGGAGCAGACCGACTCGAGCTATGGAATGGTTCGTACCGAGGCGCGTTGCGCGCACTGTGGCGCTCACCTCGGGCATGTGTTTGAGGATGGTCCGAAGCCGACGGGGCTGCGTTATTGCATGAATTCGGCAGCGCTGGAATTGAAACCGGTGGAGAAGAAGTGAAGAAATAATGAAGGAGCGCGCCCTGGCGCGCTCCCTGGTTTCCTTAATTCCGGTTTCCTTGAGTCCGGCTTCCCCTAGTTTCCGCGAAGCTGTTAGGCGCTGGCGGGCGCAGACATGGCCTTGGCGGGTTCCGCGGCGCTGGGCTTCGGTGGTTCCAGCTTGCCCTGAGATTGCCCCTGATTGTGCCGAATCTCAGAGCTGCGTACTTCGATGCCGCCTTTGAGGATGGCTCCATCTTCCACGCTGATGCGCACGGTGGAAACGTCTCCCGTGACCGAGCCTTCGCTGCGGATATCGACGCGATCGCCGCACTCGATGTTGCCGTTGACCTTGCCCATGATGACAACTTCGCGGGCGGTGATATTGGCCTGCACCGTGCCGTTGCGTCCTACGGTGACGCGATGGCCGGGTAGACTGATCTTTCCCTCGATGCGTCCATCGACATAAAGCGCTTCAGAGCCACTGATCTCGCCCTTGATCACGAGCGAGCGGCCAATGGTAGCCTGCTCGATAGGCGCGCTGGTGGTTTTGACTGGATTCGGGTTGTTGGGATTTGGAGTTGGAACTGGCGCACCGGGTTTCGCGCCGTACGAGTACTCTGAGGGCTGCAGCATGCGACCTTCCTTGATTTACCGCTAGGCTGGATTCTGGGCTCCGGCTGCGGTGTTTCTGGAATTTAGCCTCAGGCGGGTGCGTTCCCTTCGGCCAACCCGACTATCGCACACAAGTAAGTAACCTCCGAGATTACGGAAGAGGGTGTACGTTGGGTCAAGCTTGGTTTAGTCGACTTCCTGCAGAGATTGGCTGAGGGTTTCCCATTCTTTGAGCAGGGAGGCGTGAGCAGTCTTCTGCCGCTCGAGCTGCTCGGACTGGCGCTGGCTCTCCTCGGGGCTGACGAATTCTTGCAGTGCGGTTTCGCATTCGGAGATCACCGACTCGGCGCGGCTGATTTCGGCTTCGAGAGAACGGATGCGATCTTCGATCTTCTTGCGTTTGATGGGATTCAAGCGCTTTGCCTTAGCGGGTGTGGATTCCGCCGAGGCGTGATTGCCGTTTCTTCCCTGATTGCCATTTGAGCTGGTCGACGCAGTCTGGGCGGCTTCGGTTTTGCTCAATTGTTGGCGGATGGATTCATCCTGTTTGGCGCTGCCGTCTTGCTTGCGCCAGAGATAATCTTCGTAGTTGCCGGGATAAACTTCGATTTTGCCGTCTCCGATTTCGAAGACTCGCGTGGCCAGTTTGTCGATGAAGTAACGATCGTGCGAGACGAAGACTACCGTGCCGGTGTATTCCATGAGAGCTTCTAGCAGCACGTCTTTGGCGCGGAGGTCGAGGTGGTTGGTGGGTTCGTCGAGCAGGAGAAAATTCGCGGGATGCAGCAGCAGGCGGAGCAGGGCATAGCGGCCACGCTCGCCGCCGGAGAGGACCCCGATCTTTTTGAAGACATCGTCTTCGGAGAAAAGAAAACATCCCAGCAGGCTGCGCAATTCGGTTTGGGTGGAGCGCGGCGAGGCTTCGCCGAGATCGTCGAGCAGAGTCGCCTCGGGATTTAGTTCCTTATATTGATCCTGCGCGAAATAATCGGCCTGCACGTTGTGACCGAGGCGGAATTCGCCTTGAGTAGGTCTCTCAGTTCCCGCCAGCAGTTTGATCAGAGTTGATTTGCCTGCGCCGTTCACTCCGACCAGCGCGATGCGGTCGCCTTTCTCGATCAGAAAGTTGACGCCTCGGAAGACTTCTTTTTCTCCACTGCCGTTTTCACGGCCATTGCTCCTGGCGTGATTGGCGTCGATTCTGCGCGGATAGCTTTTAGCCACGCCTTCGAACTCGGCCACGATGCGGCCGCTGGGCTTGGGCTGCGGGAAAGAGAAGTGAATCGTCTTTTCTTCCGGCGGGACTTCGATGCGCTCGATTTTTTCCAGCTCTTTGATTCTGCTTTGCACCTGCTTGGCTTTCGTGGCCTGGTAGCGGAAGCGGTTGATGAATACTTCGAGTTGCTCGATGCGGTCGCGCTGGTTGCGGTAGGCGGCCTGCAACTGCTCGTTGCGCTGCGTCTTCTGCGCCAGGAATTTGTCGTAGTTGCCGGTGTAGAACCAGAAGCGCTTGTTCCAGATTTCCGCGATTTTGTTGACCGTCACGTCGAGAAAATAGCGGTCGTGCGAAATGAGCACGAAGGCGTGCGGATAGTTGTGTAGATACTCTTCCAGCCAGTTGCGGGCTTCGAGGTCGAGATGGTTCGTGGGTTCGTCCAGCAGCAGCAGATTGGGTTTTTGCAGGAGCAGCTTGGCCAAGGCCAGCCGCATCTGCCAGCCACCGGAGAATTCGTCGGTCTGCCGTTCCCAGTCTTCTTTAGTGAAGCCCAACCCCATCAGGACTCTGCCTACTTCGGATTCGATCGAGTAGCCGTCGCGGGTGCGGAATTCGTGCTCCAGGCTGTGATAGCGGTCGGCGACCTCGGCGTATTCGGCGCCGGTGTGGTCGAGTTCTGAGATGCGATGCGTGAGCGTTTCCAGTTCGCGCTCCATGGCGTGAAGGTCGCTGAAAACCTCCATGCATTCGGCAAAAACGGTGCGGCCGGAGAGCGAGAGGCCATCCTGCGGCAGATATCCTGCCGTCGTGCCTTTGGCTACGCTTAGCGATCCGTAGTCGAAGGTGTCGAGGCCGGCGAGAACCTTCATCAGCGTGGATTTGCCGGTGCCGTTGCCGCCGACGAGTCCCACGCGGTCGCGAGGCGTGATCAGCCAGTCGACGTTTTCGAAAAGAAGTTTGTGGCCGAAGCGTTTTCCGGCGCCGGAGAGTTGAATCATGCTGCAATTATCGTCTCATAAAAGCAGTGGCTAGTCCCTAGTACCCAGTACCTAGTCGCGGGTCGCGAGTCCCGAGACCTGATCCAATCGTTACTCCAGCGTTTGTCATCCTGAATGCAGCTAGTAAAGTATCTGTGCATTCTCTGGCCACGCCTTTACCGCCGACTCAAGCAAGTGCATAGGTCCTTCGTCGGGAGTCCTGCGCTTTGCGCGCGAGACTCCTTTCCTTGATTGCATAACGACGTTGTCCCGTCGCGAGTAGAGTGGTTTGCGATGAACAAGACCAAGGCTCGTGAGAGGAGCCAACGTCAATGCTGACTATAGGCTGTGATTTTCATTCTGAACCATTTTCTGTGCAGATCCGCTTGCTACGCTCCATCGTGTACCCCGTCACTAACTATGAACTTCCCAGCCGACCGGTACTGCGCTAGAGTTGTGCTTGCTCTGTCCTCGGCGATTTCCTCAGGAAGGGACACACCATGACCACCCCGCCCGTTGGTGTCGAACGCCGTATCGGACAACGCTTTCCCTTCAACGTTCCGGTGTCGTTGCGTGATCTCTCGTCCGCTCTCGAAGGCCTCGGCTTTACCCAAGATCTCAGCTCTCGCGGGGCTTTTCTTTTTACCGACATGGCGCTCAGAGAAGGCGCGGAAATCGAGCTCACCTTAAAAATGCCTTCGGAGATTACCCTGGGCGAGAGCATGCGCGTCCGCTGCCGTGGCCGCGTTCTTCGCGTCGTCAGGCCGGCCGGTAATGGCTCCGAGCCTGCAACATCGCCGATGGCTGATGCGAAAGTCTCAGAGACGAATGCAAACGAATTGGAACTCCAGGCAGCGCCTCCGGCAACGAGTTTCGAGGCTCCTTCCGAAGGAACCAAAATCGGCGTCGCCGTCTGCCTGAAGAGTTACGAATATCTTCCTCACGCCGAGGATGGTTCCGCCGACTTCCGCCGCATTTCCGCGCTCCACAGTCCAAGCGAAAGCGAGCGCAACAGTGCCATCACTCCGGACAGTCCCCGCGCCGCCGCTCACTAGACGTATCTTGCAGGATAGTGCCTAACCTCTGCATACTTTAGTTTTTTCGGCACTTCTCAGTGCTTTTCAATCTCCGCGCCTTGCCTTAAAATGCTCTCACTAGTGCGGATTGGGTTGGGAGTGTTCCCTGCAGTGCGCCTCTCGGTTCGAGTTTCTACTTTGATCCCGGTGCTCTTCCGTCCCGGCGCGAAGGCTTCACAAACATGCTCTGTTACCTAGGTCACTTGGCGAAGGGTACCTTCTCTTTCTAACATGCAGACACCGAGAGAAATCAGCGAGAACCGCACAATGCATGGGATCGCCGTAGCCGTGCTGTCAGAAGACCGTGAGCATTTATCCGAGTTGCAGCGACGTATAGAAGCTACCCGTCTGGGTCGCGCCGTGTTCAGCAACGTCGGCTTTCCCGCCGGCCCCACCGACCCCATCCTCCGCCAGATTCAGGATTTGCGCGCCGAGGTAGTGGTCATCGACATCTCTGCGCAAAATCCACAAACCGCCATCCGCGCCATCGAGCTCATTCAGGCCAATACGCTGCAGCTGGCGATTTTCGCCAATGGCACCATGCAACAGCCCGCCACGATTGTGGCCAGCATGCGCGCCGGCGCCGGGGAGTATTTGGACGACGGTACCGGCTCCGAAGCCCTTCTCGAAGCTTTGACTCGCTTTAGCTCCAATCGCACTCGTACTCGCGGGGGCGCGGGCAAGGCTCGCATCTTCACTTTCCTGAGCGCCAAAGGCGGGGCGGGCGCCACCACAGCCGCCGTCAACACCGCCATCGCTTTGCAGGAAGCCTACGGAAACGTCGTCCTGGTGGACTTTGCGCCTGTGGGCAACGCGCAGCTCCATTTGAACTTGCGGCCAAGTTTTGGCGTGCCCGACGCACTGGAGAATCTGCACCGCCTCGATGCATCTTTGCTCGAAGGCCTGATGACTCCCTCGAAAAACGGATTGCATCTTCTGGCCGGCCCGCAGCAACCTTATCCCTCCGTGCCTACTCCGGCGGAATTGGCCCGCCTCTTCGATCTCCTGGCGAATAACTATCGCTACGTTGTGGTCGACGCCTCCAGCCGGCTTGATTCCACTACGCGTCTGCTCTCTGACCTGTCGAATGCGGTGCTCATGATCGCCCAGACTGACGTGGTATCGCTCTGGAGTGCGGGCCGCATCCACGCTTTCCTCGACGAAGGCGCGGGACGCAACCGGATGCGGCTGGTGCTCAATCGCTACAAGAAAATTCCAGGCTTCACCGACGAAGACGTCGAACATTCCACTCGCTGCAAAGTACTATGGAAAATTCCCAACGCGTATCAGGCAATCTCGCCCGCCATCGATCACGGCACTCCAGTGGTGCTGCAGGAGAGTCAGGACGTGAGCCGCTCGTTCCGCGCGCTGGCTGCAGCTTTGGCTGATGCATCCAACACCGCAGAAGGTGGGCTCGATCTGGTCTACGGGCAGGAAAAAAACGACAGCAAGAAAAAATCCCCCGCCGGCCGTTTGCTCATAACACCCGCTCGCGCTGGCCAGTAGCGAGTTGCGAGTACCGAGTACCGAGACAGACCTCAACCCCGCGCCCACTGAAACCATTCAGACTCCACGATGCTTTTTCTCGGTACTCGGTACTACGTACTCGCTACTAATTCCTTGCCGCAGGCACCGGAGACGCATCCGCTGGGAACATTTTGAACACAACCTCCTGCGAATGCGCCGTAATTTTCTTTTGCGCGTCGCTGGTGTTGTCCGTGAGAGTTCCCCTCAGCACGTAATAACCCTCATCTCCGGGATTCTTGCCCTCGCCGCGTTCCACCGTTCCCTTGAAGTCGAACCACACCGCATGCACCGTCTCGGTAGTGAAAGCTAGATTCGCGCCGTCCAGCTTGGCGCTGCGAAAGTACTGATCGAGAAACGCGCCCTTGTCACTTTCTCCTTCGCCGTAGCGCGAAATGAATCCGGTCACCCGCCCTTCGTCCTCCACCGTGATTTGAACGAACTCTCCGTCTTTCAAGAAGCTGTACATCCCGGAGTACTCATGGCCTCTCGCGGCTTGCTTGGCGGCGGGCGCCTCGGCTTTAGGAGCCGTCGCCTTAGAGTCCTGCGCCGCCGCCGAAGCGAACGCCATGACGCAGAAAATGGTGGCAACGAGTCTGGCACGGGCTAGGTTCATGAAGGATCTCCTGCTCCCATCAATCGTACTACCTTCGCCGGAATGCGAGCCGCTGCCCTTCCCACTATTTCTGGCGGCAATCCCCCCGTTAAGCCCTGCTTGCATCTAAGATAGAACGATGCGCGAACCGCTGGGGCCCCTGGTGGGGGAGGCCGAATCACCCACGGCAGAGTTGCGTCTGTTGATCACGCCCGAGCGGTGGTCTCGTGTATTCCTGCAGAATCTTCGTGGCTTGTTTGAGCGCGCAAACCCTCCGTCAGATCTGCAATCTTCTCCCGCGGATTTCTGGCCAGATGTTTTCGTCGAGCGCAAACTTCCCTGGGGACGCTTTTTCGAGTCCGGCGGAGTTCACATTCTGGCACTTGCGATGATTTGGGCGGGATCGCGGTTCCTCGCCTTGCAGCCCCAGGTGGTCGCGCAACCGACATTCAGCCACGCCGATGTCATTTACTACACGCCTTCGGAATATTTGCCGCCGCTGGATACGCGCCGCTCAACGCCGGCTCCCGCGCGCAAAGCAGATCCGGAACTAGCAGCGCAGCCCATCATCTCCGTGCCGCCGGAGGCCGACAACCATTCGCAAACCATCGTGACCGCGCCGAACATTCGCCTGCGACACGATATTGCTTTGCCCAACACCGTTGCCTGGTCGGATCATCCGAAGATGCCGATTGCTCCTGCCCCTCTGGTCCCTGCATCAGAGATTTCGCGGCTCGCGCCGCAGATGGAACGCTCGGTCATCGCTCCGCCGCCGGATATTCAGAATGATCCCAGAAATAAGCTGGAAGCTCCGCAATCCGCAATAATCGCGCCCCCGCCCGCCCTTGAGACCGATTCCAGCCGCCGCCTTGGCGAACTGAATGTCGCGTCCAGCACCGTGATTGCGCCCGCCCCGCAGCTCTCGCTCGAGGCACAGCGCACGATTTCCCGCCGCTCAGTCACTATGGACGGGCACTCGCCACGGGTGATTGCACCGCCTCCGTCGGTGGGCGCATCCGGAGGTTCGCGCAGCGGCGGCGACATGGTTGCGCTCAGCCTGCATCCCTCGGTGGGCGCGCCACCCGCGCCTGCCGCCGGCAATCGCCGTGGCGCGTTCGCAGCTACTCCGGAAGGACGTCGAGGAGCGTCCGGCGCGCCGGGAAGTTCTGGTGGCGACGCTTTCGTCGCAAATGGCACCGGAGCCGGCAGCAAGACCGCCGGCAACCTACCCTCGGGGCTCTACGTTGGCAAGACTTCGAACCCCGCTTCCTCCGTGGCGGGTGATCCCGGACCAACTTCAAGTCGCAATCTGGTCAATCCGAATCTGATCGCCAACGCGCGCCTGCCACGAATTTCTCGGACTTCCTCCGATAACGACCCCAAAATCTCAGAAGCCGAGCGCGCCGTGTTTGCCGGCCGCAAAATCTACTCACTCAGCCTAAACATGCCCAACCTGAACTCCGGTGGCGGCAGCTGGATCATCCACTTCGCAGCGCTCAAGTCGGATTCAACTCCAGCCAATCCCTCCGGCGAGGTCGCTTCGGCTGATCTTTCGTCGCCGGTGGCCACGAGCAAAGTGGACCCGGCGTATCCACTGGAGCTGATGAAGCAAAATGTAAGAGGCACTGTCATCCTTCACGCCGTCATCCTCGCCGACGGCTCGGTGGGCACGGTACGCGTGCTGCGCAGCGTGGATGATCGTCTGGACCGATTCGCCAGCGACGCCATCGCCAAGTGGCAGTTTCAACCCGCCACGAAAGACGGCTCTCCCGTCGCGGTCGAAGCCACTTTCTGGATTCCTTTCCAGCCGGCAAAGGTGAAATCGGATTTCTAAGAGGGGGAACTTGTTGCGCTGAACAGCGTGGCGGGCGTGCGGATGGACCTTACCACCGTGTTTTCTTGGCTTCGGTTACAAATCCGGTACATGTCCTATTTCCTGGCGTGATGCAAAGCGTCTCTCAGTGTGAAGAATCAAGGAGTTCTACGGGGTAACCTCGCGAGGTGACGAACGGCACATTGCAGCGACCAGGAGCACATTCTAATGTCCCAAATCAGAATGAACCTGAAACCTGCACATCCGCGTCCGAAATCGTACCGTCCAGACCTGGCTGTTAACGCAAGCGCCATCCGCAGCCAAATCGCAAAACGCCGGAGCAACCGCATGGCACTTCACGCTTCTGTCGGGTTATCCGGGGAAGACAAGAAGAAGTGTTCCTTTACGATGCCGGCAAAGGCCACGAAATTGAATAAGCACGGCGCCGCGGTTCAACTCAGTCGTGAACTTCTAGTGGGCTCGGTCGTTTCCGTGAATAACAAGCAAGGCACCCAGCTCTCGGCCCGCGTAGTTGCGCAGTTGGCGGCACTGGGGGGCGTTTCCACTTACGCAATCGAGTTTGTCGAGCAGGACGAACGGGCGGAAACCTTCTGGGGAATTACCTTCCCGCCAAACACCTCAAACTCCTGACCGGCAAATACCGTCGCGTCGAATTACGCCTTGGCCGCTTTCTTCTTTTCCAGCGCGGCGTAGATCGCAGGATCCGTGCAAACTTCGTAATAAGTGCGGTCAGTCCAGCCCTGGACTGAAAAATCCTCCACATTCACTGTCGGCACGCGGCTCTCGCGAATCACGATTTTGCGGAAGATGTCGCGATCCACGGGCACCGTGCCGCTGGAGAGCTTATATTCCCCTTTATCCGACGCCATGGATGGCGGCAGTTTTACCGCCAGCGGCACTAGGGAAATTTCCTGCTCCAGTTTGCGGAATGCAGCCCGGTTCATGCGAATGCCACCGAGGTTGTAGCTGAGAACGGAGTCTTCGGGATTCTCCTGACTCGACGCATCTGCGTCCGATGCCTGGAAAACATAAACGTGAAACGGCCCGGCCTGCGACTCCATCACCTTGCGGGCGCGCTTGTTGCAGGAAGAAAGGCGATCGCTCTGGTTGAGCGCTTCGGAAATCATGATCTGGCGCTCGCCATCCATCAAGTAGAGCGGAGAAGATTCCTGCAGGGTGATTCCGACGCCGAGTTCAAGCTCCGGCATGCCGGAACGCACCATGAGCTCGTTATAGCCGCGCACGATCTCGATGATCTCGCGGGCCAGCACGCACGCCCGGCTGACCGCGAGTTCAGGCTCGCCGGCGCGCTCGAGGATGGCGAGGATGATGGCATCTCCTTCGAGAAACACCTTTTGTGCTCCATACTTTGCGAGCAGCTTATTCACCGGATCATAAAAATTCAGGCTGAAATAAGACGCCGGATTCAGTCCCTTCTCCATCAATGTGCGCGTGAGCCGCGTGGAATCTCGCACGTCCGCCTTGACCACCACGTGGCGCAGCACTCGTTCTTCCTCGGGCTGCTGTGGTTGCTCCTCGGGCAGCAGGAATTCGTAAAGCGTTCCGTTCATGCGGGAAAGCTCGCGCAGCTTCTCGGTCGCAACCACGTTCACCGAATCAAGCGCCGCATTCAAAGTTTCCAGCCGACGCAAATCGCGATGATACTGAGAGAAATCCTGCAGAAACCGCGCTGCGACTTTAGCGCGCTCCGCGCCGCGGCAGCCAGCCACTTTGCCCACGGCCGCATACAAACTGGCAGGCGAAAGCTTGCCGTGTTCCTGAATCATGCGCTCCACGCGGTCGCATTCGGGACGCGAAATCAAAGCATTCTTCAACTGCTGCGGATTGATGCGGGGCGCGTACTCGCCGAGTAACGGAACCGTGTGGTACGAGGCAATCACGCACTCCATCACTTGCTCGTCTTCCAGCAGGCGAACCCACTTCGCCAGCCGCTCCTGCTGAGCCAAGCCTTCCGGAGTGGAATCATCGGGCGTGCCCGTGCCGACTAATGCTCGGGCATTCTCTGGCGCGCACAGCCAGGCGTCGACGGCCTCGGTCGTCGTCTCCTCTCCATAGAGCGAGCGCAGAAAACCGGACACGACGTCCTGCAGCCGAGGGTAGCGGTCGGGATCGCGATCCCAGTTCCCCAGCATGACGTAGTGCTCGGCGCACAGATAGTCGTCGCGGCCATCTTCGGAGAATGCCAGACGATTGACGAACAGTCCGTAACTTCGCAAAGCCGCACCAGCGGGTTCGGTCCCACTCGGTTCTCCAAAGAACGAACGGCGAGTGCGGGCCAGGGTTTCCTTCTCGATGGCGCGCAAGGTTTCGAATAATTCCTGCCCGGTTTTGCGCAGAACAATTTTCTTGCGCACCTGGAAGGCGGCCACGCGCTCGCGGTACTCCACGGCCTTTCCCTGTCGTATGCCCTCGTAGCTCTTGAGCAGAACCCGGCAGCGCTCCAGCACCTGCGCGAACTGCTGCGACATCTCGGTGCGCAGAAATTTGGTCACAGCCAAGCGCCCGAGCAGGTCGACGGAAATGTTCTCTTCTTTCTTGGCGCGGTTCAGGGCCGCGAGATGCAATTCGGCCAGCAGCGTCTTCCAATCGGAGGGATCAACCGGGACCTTGACCGTGGTGCGATTGCCCGCGGCGGCGGCGTTTCGCATCCACGACGGAGCCTGGTTTTTCTGCGGCGCTTCTGCCGCCAGCAGCCCTTCCAACTCGCCGTGGCGCACGATCAGGCGCATGATCTGCGCCCGCGCCGCATCGACGAAGCGGGCACTCAGCGCGACGTCGTGCCGCAGGTTGTCCACGCCGACCGCCAGCCCCTCGAGAGCGATGGCCGGCGTGGCTGAAACCAGCTCCGGCAGAGCCGGTTTCTCTGGCTCCTTGCCGAGGCGGAAGATGGGAAATCGAGGCATTCGTAGATGTCCCGGAAATCCGGAACTCACTGATTACACATGTACTACCGAGGCTAACATGGGAAACAGGAGGGCTAAAGTTACCGAGGTTACGACGGAGTTGGGAACCGCCTGTAGCGCGCTGGCGCGTTAAAAGCTTCGAGACTTCTCGGTACTAGGTACTCGGCACTCGCTACTGGCTCTTCCCTCTCACCGCCTCGAATTCATCGCCCTTCTGCCAGCCGATCAATCGCGGGAAGCTTGCCGCCTCCCAGCCTAGGGCGAAACCGAAGCGCGCCATCGCCGCATCGCCGACGAAGTCCATTTCCGGATAGTACTCGTCGCTCGGCTGGTGATAATGCTTCTCCGTGTATTCCTTATCCTGGGCCAGTCCCCAAGCCTCGTCGTGGCCCTTGAACTTCATGCCCTCATTGATGGAGAAAGACGGGATACCCACGCGCGCCAGACTGAAATGATCGGAGCGGTAGAAGTGTCCGGCCTCGGGGCGCGCGTCGGGACGAATCGCCAGGCGGAATTCTTTGGCCGTCGCCTGCACCCACGGATAAAACGTTGTCCGCTCCGCGCCGGAAACTTCGACTTCTTCCGGCGCTCCCAGCGGCTTCACATCGTCGTAATTCAAGTCCAGCGCAATCTTCCCCGCCGGAATGGGCGGATGCTTGCCCAGATATTCCGATCCCAGCAGACCCTGCTCCTCCGCCGTAACGGACGCGAAGATGATCGACCGTTCTGGCCGTTCTTTGGCCACGCTGAAAGCGCGTGCCAGCTCGAGCAGAATGCCGCAGCCTGTGGCATTGTCGGCTGCGCCGTTGTAGATGTCGTCGCCCGGCATATCGGGGCGAATACCGAGATGATCGTAGTGTGCGGTGTAGATCACCGCTTCGTCTTTCAGATTGCGGCTGGAACCCGGCAGCATCGCCAGTACGTTGTTCGATTCGAAATTCCGCACCTTGCTCACCATGTGCGCCTTAAGCTTCGCTCCCAGGTTCACCGGACGAAATCCGCTGGTGCGCGCATCCGCCATCATCTTGTCGAGATCCATGCCAGAGCCTGCGGCGAGCTTCTTCGCTACGTCGAACTGCACCCAGCCCGCAACCTTCAGCGCCGGACCTTCCAGCTTCAGATACGACTTCTCACCCGAATTCGAGTTCCGCACCACCTCCCACGGATAGCTCGCCATGTCTTCTCTGTGGATGAGGATCACGCCCACCGCGCCTTTGCGCGCCGCTTCTTCGTACTTGTAAGTCCACCGGCCGTAATAGGTGAGCGCCTTGCCTTTGAAAAATTTCAGATCATCCGACGGCGGCTCGTTCACCAGCATCAGCAACACTTTGCCGCGCACGTCCGCGCCCTTATAGTCGTCCCAGTTATATTCCGGAGCTTCAATCCCGTAGCCGACGTAAACAATGTCAGCATCTACATCGGTCTGCGGCTGCTGCGTCTGATCGTAGGCAACATATTCATCGAGCGGCTTCAGATTCATGGCCGCGCCTTGCTTCGGCACCAGAGAAAACTGCGTGTCCGGCAACGTTGTGACGCCCACGAGCGGCACTTTCTGCAGGTACGATCCGTTGTCGCCCGCCGGCTTCAATCCATATTCCGCGAACTGCGTCGCGATGTATTCGGCAGCGATGTCGCCCCCGCGCTGGCCCGTGCCTCGGCCTTCCAGTAGATCGTGGGAGAGAAAACGGACGTGCCAGCGAATGTGTTCGGGGTTAATCGTCTCCATGGCGGCGAACGCAGCGGAGGGCAGACGCACCGAGACGGCCTCGTGCCGGGTACCGGCCGCTGCCGGGTCCGGAACAGGGGCTCCTTCCGCCCAGACCATCAGGCTCATAGCGGCAATCATGCCGGCAACAACACTTCTCCTTACGATTGCTTGCATAGATCAGTGATCTCCCCCAGGCCGAAGCAGCGCATCGGCACAGAAATCCGCGGACGTTTATTATTTGAGGCTAAGTAAATTGTAACGGAGAACAAGAGTTTGGCCGGAAGGAAGTGGCTGGTTTTATCTGCACCATAGGCCAACCGAATCCAGGACCTTCAGCCCGGAGCCATGTTGTACCTGCGATGGTCCCCCCACCCAAGTAATGTCCATATCTTCAGTTGTCCCGCGACCGCGGGATCAGTTCTTCGAGCCTCAACCGGCGCGAAAGTCGCGAACGTCCTCCCCGGGGTGGAACACCGCGGCTGGCGCGGTTTTTCCAAACTCGGCCATCTTGCGATTGATTTCCGCGAAGTCAGCCTTCACCCACCCAACGCTGGAAACTTCAATCTCGCCATCCTGCGCGATCCAGAAAATAGTGGGAACGTTGGTCAGTCCGTAGGCGTTCGACACGGGATATTTATGGGTATCATCAAGCAGCACCGGAAAAGTTACGCCAAATTCTTTGGTGAACCCGGACGTGTCCTTCGGTTCGTTCTGCGAAACCCCGATAATCCTGACCCCCTTATGCCCATACGCTCGTTCCAGCCGTTCGAGGAACGGGAATGCATACTGGCAGGTAGGGCAGGAGACTTTGAAAAACGCCAACACCAGCGGCCCATGCGCCAGTTCATCACGCAACACGAAGCGCTTGCCGTCCATCGCTCTCAACTCGAAATCGGGCGCCTTAGTGCCCGTGGTCAACGCCGGCATCGACGGTCCTCCTATGATTTCGACTGCTTCCCAAGCAGAGCAGGCTCGCATGGCCTGATCTGCTTCTATTTTAGATGATGGGGGATGCAGATAGTGGTCAGTGACCAGTGGTCAGTGACCACAGGCGCGTATCCTACCACTCTCACTTTGCCGTGAATCGCGGAAGGTCTGCTAGTAGCGCGTAAGATCTTTTCAGAGGATTGCGGCTTTGCGCAAAATTTTTCGTGCCAGCCCGGTGAGCGCAACCCGCCCAAGCCGGTTCACCGGAATCCATTTCCCGTCAACCGCCTCGGGCGGACTCTCGCGCCATACCCGCACCGTGTAATTCGTCACGGTAATGGAATGTCGCAAGGTGAACGATGGGCTCGATCCATTCCTATCGGCGCGCTCCGGCAGTTCCCACATGCTGGCCATCACCGACGCATCACGGGAACGCTGCACCAGAAAAATCTCGTTATTGCGGCAAGGCATCGAATACTGGATCTCGCGCTTTTTCTGCGGCTCGACCTTAGCCGTCGCCGCCAACTCCCCACGCGTAGCGCAAAGCTCAAGCACCGGGCAGGTCAAACAGGCCGGCGCACGCGGAGTACACACCACCGCGCCCAACTCCATCATCGCCTGATTGAAATCGCCGGGCCGCTTCGCATCCAGCAGATGATTCGCCGTTTCCCATAATTCTTCGCCCGCCAGCCGCTTGCCCACCAACCGCTGCAGCACTCGCTCCACGTTGCCATCGACCACTGCTACGGGCTCGCCAAAAGCGATGCTCCCGATCGCAGCCGCCGTATAGCGGCCAACGCCCGGCAATGCCAGCAATCCTTCTGCAGTCGTCGGAAACGTTCCACCATGCTGGCGTACGATGACCTTCGCCGCCGCGTGCAGCATGCGCGCCCGCCGGTAATATCCCAGACCACTCCACGCCGCCAGCACGCTCGCCTCGCGCGCCGCCGCCAGCTTCTCCACTGTAGGAAACCGCAGCAGAAATTCGTGATAGTGCGCAATCACCGCCGCAACTCGTGTCTGTTGCAGCATGATTTCGGAGAGCCACACACGGTAGGGGTCGCGGTTCACCCGCCAAGGTAGATCGCGCCGATGCAGGTCGTACCAAGCCAGCAATTGCCGTCGGAACTTCCCCCGCTGCTGACCGATCTCTGAATGGACCTGCATATGCGAAACGTCGCCTCCCCAGGCAACATCAAAACCCGCGCAGGTTGCGATTCTAATTGATCGACGGATGTCCTAAAGGGTTGACCTGCGATATGCCTTGCCATTGACCGCGCTCCCGCCGCACGAAATAATAGGGGAGCCTGGTATTCGCGACATTCGCGTGAGGTGGTTCACGCCCAGCGGGATCGAGGAGCATTATGAACGACTTCAACCGCAAGGTGGAAGACGCGTCGGCGCGCGTCAGCAAGACCGTGGCCGAGACTGCCGAGAAAATCGAGAAAGAGATTCCGGAATTCATCAAATACCTGAACGACGAGGTCGTGCCCGCCGTGCGGCAGCACTCGACGAAGGCCCTCCGCGTCGCCTCGGAGAAGCTTTCCGAGTTCGCCGATTACATGGAGAAGAATCCGCATCCCCCGAAGTAGCCTTCTTGGACTCCACCAACTACTCGCGCAAGCAAGGCTCGGGTGCTCAACCGCTTTGCTCTACTTCCCTTGCCCTGCTGCTTGCCATCTTGCTTCTCAGCAGCTGCGGTCACCCCAAACAGGCGCGGGTAAATGTTCCGCCGCCACCACAGCCAACTGCCGCTGAACCAGAGACCCGTCCCCAGGGCGCTGCCACAAATAATCGACTGCCTGGCACCGAAGCGAACAGCGACCTGGCCGAACCGAGCATTCCTGCCAACTCCAAGCCGCTGGAAACGGAGACTGGCCGGGCAAGCTGGTATGGACCGCCGTATCACAATCGCGTGGGATCGAATGGCGAAGTCTACAACATGCACGCCATGACGGCCGCTCACCGTACGCTGCCGCTGGGCACGGTCGTGCGCGTCACAAACCTCAAAACCGGCAACTCGGCGCTGGTACGTATCACCGATCGTGGACCGTTCGTCCCCGGGCGCATCCTGGATTTATCGTTAGCCGCCGCGCGCAAGCTCGACGTTTACCTGCCGGGCGTTGCGGAAGTGAAAGTGGAAGTAATGCAGACTCCAGCTCCTATTGAGACCGGGGGAAAGTGGGCTGTGCAGATTGGAAGTTTTCCGCATGAACAGGAAGCCAGCAAGTTCGCCGAACACCTCACGCGCCGCTATCGCACGGCCAAGGTCCAGCACTTTGGCAGCCCTGTGGGAGATTGGTGGGTGCGGGTGCGCGTACTCGATGATGATCGCAAGCGCGCCCAACAACTAGCCGCAGAAACCACGACCCCGGACGGCGCCGTTTTTCTGGTGAGGTTGGACTAGCGGCAGTTTTCACCACGGAGTCACAGAGACACGGAGAAACCAGTCACTTTCTATCCGGTGCTTACTCTTTCCTCCGCGTCTCCGTGGTGAATTCAACCCTGCTGACAATCTCGTCGCGCCAGTGTTATCTTTCCGCCATGGTAACCGAGCGATGAGCGACCCAACCAGCAGCTGCCTTTTTTGCCGCATTCTCCGCGGCGAGATTCCCGCCAGGAAAGTCTACGAGAACGACCATGTGTTCGCCTTTGAAGACATTAACCCGCAGGCACCCACGCACGTGCTGGTGATTCCCAAAAAACATTTTGCCGGATTGAAAGAAGCGCAGGCGGAAGAGGCCGAACTCATTGGCCAATGCCATCTGGCGGCAGCGGAGATCGCACGCCAGCGCAACATCGAGCAGGGCTATCGGACGGTGCTGAACGTGGGTCCGGGGGCGGGACAGTCAGTGTTCCATCTCCACGTGCATTTACTCGGAGGGCGCTCGCTGGCCTGGCCTCCGGGATAACTCAGGGACACTACTGTACCGTCGGATTCTCGTCTTCCGGCGCGCCATGCCGGCGCAGCAACTGCGGCAGGTTCTGCGAGAAGGCCGACCGTGGCAACACCATATCGCAGCCCACCTCGTGAGCTTTCTGCTTCAAATCTCCCTGCACATGAGAAAGGAATCCGATGATCGACGTTCCCTTCTTCAGCTTCGACTTCAGCTTGGGGATCAGTGTGAGCGGCTTGGCATTGGCGTTGTTCAGATCAAAGATGATCAGTGACGGCTTTTCTTCGCCGTTCTGCTGCATGCGCTCTGCGAGGTCTTTATCGTTCTTGGCGAACTCAACTTTCACGTTGAGCTTGCGCGCAGTCTCCTGAATCTTGGCCGCGAAGAAGAGGTCGTCAACGAAAGCAAAGATTCGCGAATTGGAATCTTCGCGCAAAACCGGCAGAGGTTCCGGGTCAGCCGGCGCGAACGGCGCGGCAAATCCCGGACGAGCTCCCCGACGCCCGTTCTGGCCGTTGTTGCCATTCCCCGCCAAGGCGGCGCGATAGCTGTGATCCATGGGAGCGGTGTAAATGCCGTCCTGATTGTGGCGCGCCTGGCTCGGGCCGGAGGGACGTCCTCCGCGCGCATTGTTGGGCCGCCGTCCGCGGCGCCGTCGACTTCTGCCTCCGCCACCGGAAGGCCTTCCTGGTCCTGCGTTCATAGTCCTCTCAAGGCTGCCTGGCCGGATCTTCGATCCGGTGCAGCATCACAAAGCTAAACTGTTTAAGGTTCCCCAAACTTCAGGTTCTGTAACTCAGATTGCAAATTGGTTGCGGCGGACTCTCACAATGTTGGCGACAAACGCTGGCAAACAGTGTTGGCGAACCGGCAACTTTTCCGGCCAGGCTTTTCCGCTGGCTTAGGAGCGCCCGTCACTCCGCACGGAAGTTAACTTCTGCATGCGGCACGCGAGTTGGGCGGCAAAACAATGGTTATCACCTGCTATGGTGAAACACTCGTATTGGCGAAAAATATAATTTCTGCGTATCGGTTATCCGTTGTCGGATCCGTCGCGCCGCCGGGAACGGCCTGGGACGCGGAAGGCCTACGCGGGAACGAGGCCAATGAGAACAACCTAATGGTACTCGTCCTTCTGCAAGCACGCAAGTGGCAAAACGGATAGGTTTTGCACAACAGTCCATCGCCGGAAGTTTTAGAGCGGCGGATCGGACTGCGCGTTCACGCTCCGCTGGAAACTTCCCGGGCCCATTGTTGAGACTGCCAGTACGAAGCAGCGACCGTATCGGCATCCAGGTGAAGACCGTCGCATAGGCCTCGGGCCGCTTCCCACTCGCCGCTCTCCTGGGCCAGCATCAACAGGTAGACGGGGCGCAGCAAACCGGGTTCGCCTCGCAACACCGCCTTGGTTTCGGAATCCAGCGGAATTTTCTCCAGCACCTCGGACATGGGCATCTCCAACATGACATCGAGCATGGAAAGCAGCCCGAGCAGGAATAGATCGGACTCGCCGTGACGCACGAGTGGGGTCAGCAGCTCGCCGAATCGGGCGCGCACGAGCGCACACAGCACAAGGTCGCTGGTCTTATCCTGACAAGCGCCCACGGTCGCAATAAGCCGCACCCAGCGCCGCACCTCACGGTCGCCGAGAATGGCGAGTGCATGGCGCACCGAATGGATTTCATTTCCGAATCCGAACCGCGCCGAGTTCATATAGCGCAGCAGCCGGTAGCAGATCGAAGCTTCGGTCTTGATCAGCTTGTCGATCTCCGGCACGTCCAACTCGTCGCGGGAGACGGCCTGCAGCATCCTCATGTAGTTGACCCGGTTGGCAGGCACTTCATGAGTGGTCACGATTTCCGGACGGCGCAGGAAGTAACCCTGGAAGTAAATGAACCCTTGATCCCGCGCGGCCACGAACTCGGCGTGGTTCTCGACTTTTTCCGCCAGCATGCGGCAGCGCCACGGGCCATGTTTTTTCACCAGCGCGGCGCGCTGCTCCGGCGTGGTCAGCTTCAAATCCACCTTGAGGATGTCGGCCATTTCGGCCAGCGCCT
>Ga0074046_10001808_pt1 | contig 18886 bp, 15 predicted proteins | sample BogForMeECP23OM3_FD_94441 | JGI IMG/M metagenome (GOLD analysis project Ga0074046, IMG submission 94441) | Bog forest soil microbial communities from Calvert Island, British Columbia, Canada - Bog Forest MetaG ECP23OM3 | ecosystem: Environmental > Terrestrial > Soil > Wetlands ... | reverse complement strand
GGCCATCCGAAGCCGACGTCGATGCCGCCGGTTTTTTTCGCGAGCGCATCCCCGAGTCCGTCGAAGAAGTCCGGCCTGGCCGCGCTCGAGTCCGGCAATATCCGGCAGTCCCAGTTTTTGTACTGCTGGATCCTGGCGCCGCGAAAAGATTTTCCCAGCTCAGCCGACTTCGACTTGACGAGCCGCGCCATCTCGGGGCGCTTGTCGGCGTCGGATTTCACGACCGCGCGCGCGTGGATGCCCGCGCCGGAGATGCATAGCGCCAGATATCCGTAGCGCTTGTATCCGGCGCGCGACGGCCCGAATGCCGCCCATGTCTCATCGGGAGGATTCACCGTGCGCCGCATATGCTTGGCGACGTGCGGATAGAACTCCATGTGCAGTTTTCGCGACAGTTCGGGCGCCAGTTCGATCCCCAGCCGGACCAGCCGGGGCCTGATGCGCTCGTAGATCTTCGCCATGCGAGCGCTGAAACCCTCGATCGCGAACAGCTCAAAATCGCCGCGCGAAAAACCCAACGTCGCCATCCGTCCGGCCTCACTTCGCGACTCGGCCGTGGCCGAGCCCCTTGTACCCCACCATACTCTTCTCCCAATTGCGTCCGTCGAAATGTTCGTACTCGAGCCGGCTCAAGTCCACATCCTGGAGGCATCGCACATTGACGTCGATGCCGTCGGGATCGGAGCGCGGAATATAGAACGATGCGACGCCGCAATTCGGGCAGAAGAGATGCTTGGCGACTTTCGTGTTGAAGGTGTAGGCCGCGATGTTATCGGACGGTGTGATCAGCCGGAACGCGGCCCGCTCGACGATCCAGTGGAGGTAGCCCTTCTTCGTGCAAATCGAGCAGTTGCATTCCGAGACGCGCTCGAGCTTGCCCTTCACTTCGAAGCGGATGCGTCCGCAATGGCATCCGCCGCGGTAGGTTCGTTCGTTTGGTTTTTTTCTCATGAACGCTCTTTTAACGCAGCCCTTGCGGCGAGGAAACCGGGCTGGCGTACGAAATTGCGATGCCGCCTATACGATTTGGAACGCGTAAATTTGCCAGGTTACAATTTAGCATCATCGAAAAACCGCTGATTCCTGAGGAAAAAGCACTGCCGGTGACGTGGCATGCAAATCGCTTCTCCTATAATGCGCAGTACGTATTGAAACCAGATACGACCAGGGTCGTACTAACTTAGCGGGCGGAGGTCCATGAAGATGAAACGAGGAATCACGATATTATCGGCAGCGGCACTGGCATTTGCGATGGCGGGTCCCGTGATGGCGCAGGGTCCCCTCACTCGCGGAGCCGCAAACGCGGACTACGCGTTTTTCGATTCGCATCCTAACGTCGCGCGGGCGCTCGAGAAAGATCCGACACTGATCGACAATCAGCAGTTCGTGGACAGTCATCCGGCCCTCCACGAGTATCTGAGAACCCATCCGTACGTGCGCAAGGAATTCAAAGAGCACCCGTACAATTTCATGCATCGCGCGGAGCAGATCCAAAAACATCACGACTAGAACTGTTGTGACGAGTTGATTCTCCCCCAGTAGCGCAGGAGGCCGGCCATCCGGTCTCCTGCTTTTTTGTTGTTGTGTTCGTGGTCCGCGGACGCCACGATTTTGCTGGTGACGATCATGTGACGGGCGTGTTAGAATCGCATGATGGCCGCGATATCCGAGTCACGCTCCGGTCTGGACTTCGATGCGACGCTGGCGCGCCATGGAATTTCCGCGCTCAGCCGTAAATCGCCCGCGACCATCCAGGTAAATGTCGGCAAGCTGTGCAACCAGGCGTGCCATCACTGTCACGTCGATGCGGGCCCGCGGCGGACCGAACAGATGACGCGTGCGACGGCGGCGCGAGTGATCGAAGTGCTCGCGGCGAGTCCGCAAGTCGAGACCATCGACATCACCGGCGGCGCGCCGGAGCTGAACCCGAACTTTGCGATGCTGGTGGAACGGGCGCGGGCGCTTGGCCGCAAGGTGATCGTTCGATGCAATCTGACGGTGACGCTGGAACCCGCGATGGAATGGCTGGTGGAATTCTACCGGCGATGGGGTGTCGAATTGGTTTGTTCGCTCCCGTGCTACACCGCCGAGAACACCGATCGTCAGCGGGGCGCGGGAGTGTTCGACAAGAGCATCGCGGCGTTGACGCAACTGAATGCGGTCGGATTCGGCAGCGGCGAGTTGCGGCTGGATCTCGTGTACAACCCGGTTGGAGCGTCGCTCCCGCCGCCGCAGGCCGAGCTTGAAGAGCAATACCGGGAAGAACTCGCGCGCAATTTCGGGATCGTTTTCGATTCCCTGCTGACAATTACGAACATGCCGATTGCCCGCTTCGCCAATCAGTTGAGAACTACCGGTAGTCACTCGGCGTACATGAGCTTGCTGGTGAATCACTTCAACCCCGCGACCGTGGACGGGCTGATGTGCCGCAGCCTGGTGAGCGTCGGATGGGACGGGCGGCTCTACGACTGCGATTTTAATCAGATGCTGGAAATTCCGCTCGGTGACCGCGCGGTATCGACGATCTGGGACATCAAGGATAACAATGTCGGCGAACTTGCAGGCGCGCGTATCGCGACCCGATCGCATTGTTTCGGATGCACCGCGGGCGCGGGATCGAGCTGCGGCGGCGCAATCGCCTGAGCCGAAGCGCGTCACCTCGATTCGCGCGCATCGAAGGGCGGCGAGATTGCAGTTCACGCAGACTCATAGTGGCTGAGGACGCTTGGTGACGATCCGGATTGCATGGTATGTGGAGGGTCGCGCCGCTGAAGCCGGTTAACGCTTCTGGCCCGCAGGCTGAGGGTGCAAGCTGATGAAGATCAAAACGAATATTAACGTAGTCGTGGCGTCGGCCGTTTTCTGGATCGCCCTGATCGGTGGGGCTGTCGCTGCAAACAACCCCGTTCCCGGATGGGATCCGAATGCGTTCCGCGACCAGAGCACGCTCCAGGTCATGACGATCGGGCCCGAGGAGGGCGAGCACTGGTCGAAGCTGTGGCTGGTCGTTATCGACGGGCAACTATATGTCCGGCTGGGCGATCGATCGTTCGGGAGAATTCAGAAAAACACGGCGAATCCCTACGTGAAGGTGAAGGTTGGCGACAATGAGTTCGACAAGGTCCGGTTAGAGCCAGCGCTTGAGATGACAGACAAGGTCGCAGCCGCGATGGCCGACAAGTATTTCATGGACATTCTGATTCGGCACGAGTCGCATCCGATGACGGCGCGGCTGGTTGCGGAGCCGGCGCCAGCGCCAGCGCAATAAGCAGGTAAGTTATCCGCACAGAGCGCCGCGAACATCGCGTTGAAAAGCGATGCGCCGTCAATCATGCACGCGTCTCCCCCCTAACCTTCTAACAGGGCCCTTCGAGTACTCAGGGTAAACTCCGCCCGCATCTTGGTTTTAATATTGGGTGCAGGGATTACCCCTGCCCAAGGAAGCGTGAAACCGACGGTGGGTTTCACATTAGATTATAGGGCGCCAGATAAAGCGATGCCGCCCGTCTGACTTCGGCGAGCGGCCGCTTTGTCCCTCTTTTGGGTAGGTCAGACTCCGGCCGACTTGTAGAGCGCGCAGCGCAGCTTGAAGAAGTGAGCCATCGAGGTGAGGTACCGTACGCGCCACGCCGCCGCCATCTTGCCCTTGGCGAGATCGAGGTCGTAACGCGGTCCGATCAACTCGTAGGCGGACTTTATCCGGTTGAATAGATCGTCCGAGAAACCCGGCCTGAGTTGCGAAAGCCCGCCGATCTTTTTGATCAGTTCCGGGCTGTAGGCTGCCAGCGCGACCAGACTGTCGGCAAACAGTTCATCCTCTTGGAGCAGATGATTGGCGAGCGCGCCTTCCATGAATGCCGTGTGGGCGGCCTTTTCTCCGACCAACGAGCCGTAGATGTAATGGCCGAGTTCATGGCCGAGTGTCGCGGCGACCGCGCCGGGATGATGCGCGGTGTTGACGAAGATCACGAACTTGCTTTTGTTGCCAAGCTTGGCACGGCAGTAAAATCCGCGCAGCGCCAGCCCGGCGCCGGTGCGATAAGGTTCCGCCCGCAGTTCGACTTCGCGCGGACCGAACAATTTGCCCAGATAACCGAGCACTTGCGGGCTGCCGAGATCCGCCAGGCCGGCGTAAGCCGCGGCGTGTCGCTTGATGTCATTCTCGACGATCTTCGCCAATTCCTTGAGCAGAGGCTTGGATGGAAGCGCCGGCACGTCCACATAGTCGGCGGAGAGAATCTTTTTCAGGTCAGAAAGCTGATTGAGGACCCGGGTCCCGAGCGAGTCGAACGGAACCTTGATCTCGGCGAGCAGCCTGGAAACGAGATGGTCAACTTCACGAGTTTCCAGCGCCGCAGGTTCTCGCGCCGGCATTCGTCTAGTCGCGGCTGGCGATGAAGTCAGGGCTGCGCCCATAAAACGACCACGAAGTCGAAATGCCAGCCTGACTGGCGTGACAGGAAGTTTAGTTCAAGGGACTCGCGCTGCTTCTCAAAGCTCATCTATATCGGCCTAAAAAAGCAAATCGTATGCCAAACTACCTATAGGTCATGCGGCCAGATGCCGTACCAACAATAGTGTCGGGGTGCACTCTTGCAACTTTGCAAGTGCGCTTTTGAACCACTTGCCCGGCGCCGCGACCAGCCGGAAGGGTCCGAAAGGCCCGACTGGCCGCGCCGACGCCGACACGCGTCGGGTGCGATGCGGAGGCGGACTTCGACGGCGCCGGGGTCCATTCCGGCGCCAACGAAGTTATTTGATTCTCTCGCATCGTCTCGCCCGCCGAGTTCTACTGACTCGCTTGCTGCGCGATATTGCTGTACCCGACGCTGTCGTGGGCGGTATTATTTAACATTTGTTTACGATTAGTCAAGCCATCCACCATGAATTTAGGGCAGTCTTGATGCTGTTTGGCGTGCCCAGGCCCGTCGGGCCGCTGCGAAATACCGCAACGGTTGCCATCATCGGTACGGCTTGCCATTAGTGTCATCGTCAAAATGCCGAAAACCAAATTTGAAATTCTGCCCGGCATGCCTTATCCGCTTGGCGCGACCTGTGACGATGCGGGGGTGAACTTTTCGATATTTTCCGAGCACGCGACCGGCGCGATGCTGTGCCTGTTTGGCGGCTCTCCTGTCGCTGGTGACACCGAGATCGCGCGAATCCCGCTGGTCGAGCGCACCGAACACATCTGGCACGCCTATGTTCGCGGCGTTCGGGCCGGTCAGCGTTATGGCTATCGCGTCAGCGGCCCCTACGATCTCCCCGCGGGACATCGCTTCAATTCCGCCAAGCTGCTGCTCGATCCGTATGCGCGGGCGCTCGATCGCATGCCTCGATGGCACGATTCGATGATCGGCTACCGCTCGACCGCCGTCGACGCTGCGCCCCGGTTGGATCCGCGCAACAGCGCGCCGGCGATGCCCAAGTGCGTGGTAGTCGATTCGGCGTACGACTGGGATGGCGATCGCAAGCCCGCAATTGCGTGGGAGGATCTTGTCATCTACGAAGCGCACGTGAAGGGGATGACCGCGCTGCATCCCGAAGTGCCGCGCCGGATTCGAGGCAAATTTGCGGCGCTCGCGTCGCCGGCTGTCATCCGGCACCTGACCTCGCTCGGCGTGAACGCGGTTGAATTGATGCCGGTGCATCAGACCGCCCCCGAACACCGCTTGTTCAAAACCGGCCTAACTAACTATTGGGGATACAATACGATTGGCTATTTCGCGCCGGACATCCGCTTCGCATCCGGCGGTGCGCCGGGCAGTTGCGTCACGGAATTCAAGGCGATGGTGAAGGCATTGCACGGCGCGGGAATCGAGGTGATCCTCGACGTCGTTTACAACCATTCGGGCGAGGGGGATGAGCGCGGACCGACGATTTGTTTTCGCGGAATCGACAACGCGACTTACTATCGGCTGCGCACCGACGGCAGCGGCCGCTGCGAGGATTACACGGGTACCGGGAACTCACTCGACCTGACACACTCGCGGGTTCTCCAAATGGTAATGGACAGCCTGCGTTACTGGATACTCGAGATGCACGTGGACGGATTCCGCTTCGACCTTGCGACCACACTTGCGCGCGGACCGCGCGGCGATTTCTCGGCCAGCGCCCCGTTTTTTGCGGCGATTGCGCAGGACCCGGTGATATCGAAGGCCAAGTTGATCGCGGAGCCGTGGGACGTCGGCGAGGGCGGCTACCGGGTCGCCGGTTTTCCGGTCAACTGGAAGGAATGGAACGCCAAATACCGCGACAGCGTCCGCGATTTCTGGCGCGGTGCGGGCTATTCGATGGGCGAGTTTGCATCGCGCGTCACCGGCAGTTCGGATCTGTACCGCGCCGGCGGCCGCGCGCCGCTCGCCAGCATCAACTTTGTCGCCGCGCACGACGGCTTCACGCTCGCCGACCTCGTTTCGTACGACGAAAAGCACAACGAGGCGAATGGCGAGAATAACCGCGACGGCGACAGCCACAATCGTTCGTGGAATTGCGGCGTCGAAGGACCGAGCGAGGATCCTGCAATTCGTGCGCTTCGCGAGCAGCAAAAGCGCAACTTCCTTGCGACGCTGTTGCTGTCGCAGGGCGTACCGATGATGCTGGCCGGCGACGAACTCGGCCGCACGCAGCGCGGCAACAATAACGCCTACTGCCAGGACAATCCGATTTCATGGATCGATTGGGATAGCGCCGACGCGGCGCTGATCGATTTCACCCGGCGGCTGATCCGGCTCCGCCGCGAGCATCCGATCTTCCGGCGCCCGGGATGGTTCACCGGCGCGCCGGCGAAGGGCAGCCGGCTGAAAGATCTCGAATGGTACCGGCCCGACGGCGCCGAGATGACCGCCGGCGACTGGGGTGTCGGATACGCGAAAACGCTCGGCGCGTTCATGAACGGAAAAGCGATCACCGAACGCGATCGCGCCGGCGCGCGAATTGCTGACGACAGCTTCTTTGTGATGTTCAACTCGTATCGCGAGCCGATGGAATTCAAGCTGCCGCCGAAAAAATGGGGGCGCGAGTGGACGATGGTTCTCGACACCGCGGATACGACGGCGCCGCAGCGCGTACGATCGTACGCATTCGAAGAGCGGGTTCACCTCGCGGGACACGCGATGGTCGTGTTGCGGTGCGTAGCGTGAATCGCGGCTTCGCGGTGTCTGGCAGCAGGCTACGAGATGTCCATGCCCTGAGCGTGGAAGACTTGCGCCATATCGACCGCCGGATGGACTTCGAACGAGACGTCGCGCCAGTACTCGATCATCGTGCGGATGTCGTCGTGATTGGACGACTCGAACACGAATACGTCCGGAGTATTGTTGCTCAGCACTCCGTAAAAGCCGATGGTCTTCAAGCCGGCCGGCTTGGCGCCCTCGTTCCACCATTTTCGCGATTTCGCGAGGACGTCGACATCGGTCGCGGTTCCCGGCCGGTTCTTGATGAATGCAACGTAGAGCATCGCTCATGCCTCCTTCTCTCGACGGTCGCTGCCGGTATGCGTTATAGCACTGCTCGTCTATTGAGTCGCGGGAACATCGCGGCCGTGATCGGTCGCGAACCAATACGCCGCGATGTATCCCGTCAGTAATGCGATGAAGCTCGTTTCCTCGAGCGCCCGCGCCAGCCATGGGAAGATGAGCTGGAACTCGGTCGGCGGCGGCATCAGGAAGCGGTTGAAGATGCGGAGCGAAACCGCGCTGAGAACATAGGCCAACGCCGCCATCCAGACGGCCCGCGAGCTTGACCGCCCATCCGCCGCGGACGCGGCCAGTTGCACGAACGGAATAGCCAGTAACACCAGATAGTGATGCCATCCGACGGGCGACAGCATGATCGAGGTCGCGATCCACAGTGAGTAGATTCTCCAGTCGGGATCGCCGCGGTTCGCATCTGCCAGCGTCGCGCGAATAGTCATTCCAAGTACTACTATGTCCGCAACGGCGATGCCGGCGCGTCTGATCCAATCGGTCGAGGAGCCGGATGCGGTACCGGTCAATGCCCAGAACGTCCGCGATACGAAAGGTCCGAGCGAAAGATTATCCACCCGGCTCACCAATGAATAGTCAGTAAGCCACAATGCACCGTAAATGAAGCTGAGAGTTTGGGTTAAACCCAAAGCCGCGACAGTTACGAATACTCCTGCTGCGATTCCAGCCGTCGCGAATGCAACCGCCCGCCATTTTCGACGAAAAACAAAATAGCCGACGAGCAGAAGCGGGTATGCCCGCAACAGCCCGGTCGACGCGATCAGCAAGCCGGCTGTGCCGTCGCGCTCGCGTTCCATCGCGCGCATTGCGCCTACCATCAGAGCCAGGACTATCAGCTGCGATTGCGCCCAGTAAAAATTCAAATTCACCGGCGCCGACATCAGAATCAATCCCGCCAGCAACCACGCCGTGCGCCCGGAAAGCCCGCGCCGATGCGCAAGCAACAGGTACATCGCGATTGCCAATGCCGAAAAGTTGATCGCGGTCCAGATCCAGAATGCGACCCTCGGCCGCAAGCAGGTGAGAGGTTCGAAGCAAAGTAGAAACGGCGGCGTCTCGGAAGCGTGAAGCAGTCCGCCGGTCTCCAGGCCGAGCTGGACGCCGATCGGCGTCAAATTCGTGGAATATGGATCGATTCCATGGCGGAGCGCCCACGCCGACTCGTAATAGTTCGAGAAGTCGCGGCGGTGCCACTGCCCGGGCATCTTGGTCAAAGTGCCCGTCAACATCAGGAGCGCGCAGATCCAAATTACGGCCAGGATCGCAGGCTGACGCATCGCGGCTGCGACTCGTTCGCTGTTCACGCCCAAGTATGGGCAAACCACGACCGGCGAGACTACAAAACCGCTCAGCCGCCGCGTTATCTGGAGAACTCAAAATCGGTTTGAGTCAAAACCGCAACCCCAGGGCGCCAAGCGACCCAACCATCGGAGCAGAATTATGGTGCCGAGAGCGGGACTTGAACCCGCACGTGGTTGCCCACGGAGGATTTTGAGTCCTCTGCGTCTGCCATTCCGCCACCTCGGCACTCGAAGAAGCCGCAGACTCAAGCCGGATCATCTTAAGCAAAGGTAGCACCGCCGGCAATGGTGACTGGATAGGGCCCGCCCGCGCATCGATCGCGACCCCACGATTTGATCATTTATCCAATCCCGACGGACTGCGCGACGCAGTGACCGGTATAGCCAATCGACGGCGACCGCCGCAGTACGATGACGGTCATAAGTTAGTATTGCCATCAATACTAAGTACGATTCTCACTTATATTTCGCGAGCGTTTGCTTGGTATAGTATGAGGAGCGCACTATATATTCATGGAAGCAGTTGCCGCTTGCATTCCCGCGCCTATTACGGTTCCGCAACCGCATGTCACAATCGCAGGCCTGAGGCACGCGCTCGGCGACTGTCTGCTCGCCGTATCGTTCCTGCTCGCGACGCTGCCGGCCGCGCGCGAACTCAGCTTCAGCCTGGCGGGAGCCGCAAACGTGGTATGGCTGACGGGCGCCGCGATCATGGCCGTCATGTCGTTCGCGCGATTTGCCCCGCGCACCTCGACCGTAAATCTGCGCACGCTCGCCGCATCCGGCGGCATGCTGATCCTCCCGTGTTTCATGCGTCCGATAAACCTGTCTATCGGCGCGCTCGCGACGACCGGACTTATTTTCGAGTTGTTCGGCGTAGTGCTGACCCAGGTCGCGCGCGTCTATATGGGTCGGAGCTTCGGTGTGTTGCCGGCGAACCGTGGAATCGTGTCGAAGGGGCCGTTTCGATGGGTTCGTCATCCAATATATTTCGGATGGCTGATACTTTCGATTGGCTATGCGATGTCCTATCCGAGCGGCCGCAACATTATTCTGATCGTGGCGACGCTTCCCTTTATAGTCTGGCGAATCGAGGAGGAAGAAGCACATTTGAGCGCGGATCCCGAGTACCGTCGCTACATGGATCGGGTCCGGTACCGTTTGTGGCCAGGGGTGGTTTGAGCGAGGTTTGATCCCGGGCGCCGGGTCTGCCTACTCCTGCGACGAGCGGGCTTCAGTGCGGCCGCGGCCGCGCGTACCCAGCAGGTAGATTCCGCCTGCCAGCGGAGTCGAAAGAATCATCGCGAAAGCGAGTCCGCCGATCACCGCGATTGCCAACGGCTGCTGAACCTTGGCGCCCGCGCCGAAGCCGAGCGCGAGCGGGAACAGGCCCGCAGCGGTGGCGAGCGTGGTCATGATGATCGGGCGCAGCCTGACGGTCGCCGCCTCGAACAGCGCCGCGCCTGGGTGTGCGCCCGCGCCGACTTCACGCTCGGCATGATCGAGCAGCAGGATGCCGTTCTTTGCGGTGATTCCCACGACCATGATGATTCCCATAAACGATGAGATGTTCAGCGTCATGCCGGTCACGGCGAGCGCGATGAAGCTGCCGGCCAGACACGACATCGCGGCGACCAGGCATGCGATCGCGGGCGCAAGCCGCGCGAACTCCCAGACCAGAATCAGGAACATCATGATCGTCCCTGCCACCAGCACCAGCGCGAGCTCGCCAAACGCCTGCTGCTGCTGAGCGTACAGGCCGCCGTATTCGAGCGATACTCCCGCCGCCAACGGCATCCTGGCCAGACTCTGCTTGACCTCGTTGATCGCGGTGCCGAGGTCGATACCCTCCAGCCGCGCCGTGACGTGCACGACGGGACGCTGGCGCTCGCGCGCGATTTCGCTGGTCTCGCCGAGAAAGTCGATCTTTGTGACCGACGCGAGCGGGACGCGCGCATTCGAGCTCGACTTGAGAATCACCTCCGACAGAGTTCCGAGATCTTCGTGGAATGCGTCCGGGTACCGCACGCGTACGCCGACCAGCCGATCGCCGGACAGCACGTTGGTGGCGATCGTCCCTTGAATCACCGAATTGAGCGCGGCGCGAACATCATCGGCGCTCAGTCCGTAATGCGCCGCTGAAGTGTTATCGACGACGACTGCCTGCTCCGGGATGCTCAGCACGATTCCATCGAAGACGTCCACCAGGCCGTGGATCGAGCGCATCCGGTTCGCCGCTTGCCGCGCGGTCGCCTCGATCGTTTTCTGGTCGGGGCCGAAAACCTTGACTTCGATCGGTTCCGGAACGCCCGAAAGATCGCCGATCAAGTCCTGCAGCACTTGCGAGAACTCGATCGATACGCCGGGCACGGAGTTCAGGATGCGATCGCGGATGGAAGCGATGACCGCGCCGATTTCGCGTTTGCGATCCGCCTTCAGGCGCACGGATATATCCCCGCGATTCGATTCGGTCAGAAAAAATCCAAGTTGCGTGCCGGTGCGGCGGCTGAACGCGACGACTTCGGGCGTCGTTTTCAGAACCGACTGAATCGAGTCGAGCAGCGCAGTCGTGTCGGCAATCGTGCTCTGGGGCGGCGTGAGGTAGTCGAGGATAAAGGCGCCTTCGTCGAGCGGCGGCAGATAGTCCGTGCCGATACTGTTGTAAACGAAGTACGCGACGAACATTGAAACGATCGCACCAAGAATTGCCAGCGCAGGAACGCGGATGACGGGTCGGATCGCCGTCAGAAATGCCGTCTGAACGCCGCGATAGATTCGCCCCGCTTCGCGCGCGCGCCCGCGAAACCGCGCAATCGCGAGTTCCATTGCAGGCGTGAAGTAGATCGCGAGTATCAGCGAAATGGCCAGTCCCCCGCCGAGCGTCGCGGCCAGCGAGCGGAAGAAAACGCCGGTCACACCCGAAATAAAAACCAGCGGCCCGAATACAACGATCACCGTCATCGTCGAGGCGAACAGCGGGCGCCCTAGGCGCTTGAGCGCTTCGGCCACCGCCGTCCCGGTGGACTGGCCGGCCGCGAGTTCGCGATGAATCGCTTCGATCATCACGATTGCGTCGTCTATGAAAAGTCCAATTCCTGCCGCCAGTCCGCCCAGCGTCATCATGTTGAAAGTCAGTCCCGCAACCTTCATCACGATGAACGTGATCGCGACCGTGCATGGCACCACGATCGCCGCGACCAGCGCGCTCAGCGGACTCATCGTGAATGCCAGCACCACCAGCACCGCCAGCACGAGGCCGAGTACGATCGCATCGCGCACGCTGTTGAACGATTCGGTGACGAGCTCGGACTGATCGTACGAGACCGAGAACTGAACGTCGGGATAGCGCAGGCGAAACTCGTCGAGCATCTGCCGCGCCTCGGCCGCGATCTGCACCGTGCTGCCGCTCGGCCGCCGCGAGATTCCCACCAGCACCGCCGCTCCATTCTCGGACGCGGCCCGGATGTAGTCTTCCTGGATTCCAAGTTCGACCGAACCTACATCGCTCACGCGTACCGGTTGACCGCCCGTCGCCGAGAGCGGCACCGCGGCAATCTGGCCGGCCTGATGCAGATCGGTCGTCACCACCGTCAGCAGCATCCGATGCGATTCGTTCATCCGGCCCGCCGACGCGATCACGTTGTTCTTTGCCAGCCCCGCGACGACGTCGCCCGGCGACATGTCATGCTGCAGCAGCCGCGCCGGATCGAGCCGCACCACGAATTCGCGATACTTGCCGCCGATTACGCCGACCCGGTAGGTGCCGTCGATTCGATGCAGGCTCGGAACGAGGTCGTAGTTTACAATGTCGGTCAGTTCGGGCAGGCTGCGAAGCTTTGAACTCAGACTGAGATCGACGATGGGAAATGTACCGGTCGTCAGCAGCACCGCATCGACTGCCGTATCGCTCGGCAGGTGCGCGCGCGTGTGCGCGACCGCGGCGCTCAGCGTCTGGAAGCTGATTTGCGGGTCGGCGTCTTCGCCGAACGCGACGTCTATCTCGGCGCTGCCGCGCGTCGTCGTCGATCGAACCAACGTCACCCCGACCACGCTGTAGGCGGCTTCCTCCAGCGGCCGCGTGACCGCCGCGAGCATCTGTTCCGCCGGCAGATCGCCGCTGTCGGCGAGAATCGTCGCGCGGCGAAACGTGATCTCGGGGAATATCGCGCTCGGAATTGTTCCGGCCAGGATGACTCCGAGCACGCTGGCCGCCAGCACCGACAGCGTCGAGCTGCTGCGCGTCATTGATTTCCCTGCGCGACGCGAACGCCAAGGCCGTCGGACAGCGCATAGCCGCCCGAAGTCACGACCAGGTCGCCCGCTTTGATTCCGGCGGTTGCCTGGACCAGGTCGCGATCGCGAAGCCCGACTTTTATGTCGGTGCGATGCGCGCGCCCGTCGCCGCCGATTACAAACACGTGGTAGCGATCCGCGCCTTGATCCTGAAACAGCGCGGCAGCCGGAACTACGATTGCGTCGGGCGCACTGGCAATCTCGACCCGAACTTCGACCGGTGCGCCTGCCTCCGCGATACGTTCCGGGCCGGTGAAATCGGTCCGCACCGACGAGCTCGCGCTGGTTGCGTCGAAATTTGGCAGAATCGCCGCGACGCGCGCGGGAAACTCAACGCCGGGACGAAAGGGAGTCGTCACCGTTGCGGACATCCCGGGCTTCACCAATGAGAGCTGGCTCACCGGCACCGACGTATCAACATAGAGGCTCGCCGGATCGATCAGATCGACCAGCGTATCGAGGTCGGCAACCATTTGGCCGCTGGTGACCGGCGGTTGCGAGACAACGCCGGACTCCGGCGCAACCACCGGTATTCCGGCGCTGCGATCGTAGCGTCCGACCGACGCGCTCAGCGCCGCAGCGTCCTGCGGATCGATCTTGCGCGCGACCTCGAGCCCGGCCTCCGCCGCTTCGATCTCGCGATTGACAACGTGCGCAACGATCTGGCCCTTGCGCACCGAATCGCCGCTGGCGAGGTTCATTCCCGTCACGCGCCCCGCGGTGGGCGCACGTATGATCACGTGGCGCATCGCGACCGTCTTTCCGAGCAGGCGAAGCTCGCTGGTCATCGGATGGACTTCGGCCCTGGCCGCACTCACCAGCAGGACGGGATTGGGCTGCGCCGCGCTTTCGCCGTCGCTTTTCTTTGCCCCGCCGCATCCTGCAATCAACGCGCTCGCGATTGCCGCCGCGAAGATCGCGCTGGCGCAACGATGCGAACCCGCGCGCTTCATCATTGGATACGGCCGAAAACCAGGTTGGTCTCCGCCACCGCCTCGCGCGCGTTGAATTCCTGGTCGTGGCGCTGGAGCCGCAATTGTTCGGCCTGTTGATACGAATCCAGCACCTCGAGCATCGTCACGGCGCCACCGCCCAGAAACCGCGTCCACGTCAGCGCGAAGTTGTCGTCCGCCGTCGGCTGCGCGCGCGACAGCAGGTCGAGCTGCTGCTGCGCGTCGTCGTAGCGAATCGACGCGTCTGCCATTTGCCGCTTCAGCAGGTACTCGGCCTGTCGCGCCTGCGCTGTCGCCGAATGCTCTTTCGCCTTGGCCTGATCGATGTGCGATGAGATCAAGCCGCCATCGAACACCGGGATCGACACCACGCCGTCGTAGGAGCCGCCGAAGTTGTGCGAGATCGCCGGACGCGGATCGACGCCGAGAAATCCAGTTGTGAAGGCGACCTGGAATGTCGGCAGACGCTCGGCCTTCGCCGCTTCGATCTGCGAGCTCGCGGACGCGATCGCGCGGTTCGCCGCCTGCATCACGGGGCTTTGCGCGAGATCGCCCGACGGCTTGGGCGGAAATCCGCCGATGCTCGCGATGTCGAGGTCGGGCTGATTGCGCTCGCCAATCAAAATGCCCAGCGCCGCTGCCGCGCGCTGGCTGTTGCCGCGTGCCGCGTCGAGCGCCAGCTCGGTGCTGTCGTGCGCGGTGCGGAACTTCAGCACGTCATTTGCGATCGCGCGCCCGCTTTTTTCGAGTTGCTCGATCGTGGTTACGTAGCGCGTCAACCGTTCGAGGCTGGCCTGCAAATCCCGTTGCTCTCCGCGTGCGCGCAGCAAATCGAAATAGGCGGTCGAAGTATCGAAGACAATTTGCGCCCTTGCCACTGCCACCCCCAGCCGCGACGCTTCGCTCGCATACTCGGCCGCGCGCACCCGCGCCTGCCGGCGTCCCCAGTCCCACGCGGTGTAATCGAGCGTCAGCTGACCGCTGGAAAGTCCGCGGTTGGTGATGACCTGATCGTAACCCGGTGCCTGGTAGTACTCAGCACGCGCCCCTACCGTCGGAAACAGTGGAGCGCGTTGCTCGCGCACGTCTGCGGCGCTCATATCGCTCGCCGCGGCGGCGACGTCGACCGAAGGCGCCAGATGTAGCGCCCGATCGATCGCGTCGGACAGCGTAATGGTCGCAGCGGAGGCCACCGAAGCCCAAGTCAGGATCGCGGCTGCAAGCACCGCCGTAGATAGGTTGCGGCAAGTTTGCTCCATTCACGAAAGGGTAACAGCCGCTTGCCAGCCGGCCAAATTAATGGACGTTAAGCTTAAAGTGAGCAGCGGCGATTATCTGAGCGGCGCGGTCGCTCGATTCGGATCGTCGCGGTAAAGCGCCAGCGTCACGACGAACGCGCATCCGCCCGCCGGAAGATTCGCGGCTGCGATCTCGCCGCCATGCGCTCGCGCGATTTCCCGGCACAGGCTCAAGCCCAGGCCGCTGCCGTCGCCGGGCGACCCTGCGCCACGAAAAAATCGATCGAAAATATGCGGCAGCTCCGCCGGATGGATTCCCTCCCCGCTGTCGGCGACGCGGATAATCGCACGATTCGAATCACTCCTCAGCCCAACATCAATCGATCCATGCGCCGGCGTGAACTTCAGGGCGTTGTCGAGCAGATTGACCACCAGGCGGCGCAGATGACCCTCGTTGCCATTGACGAAAACGTCCTCGGGCGCGGTGACCGAAAGCTTTATCTCGCGCGCCCGCGCCAGCGGTCCGACCGTCGCCGCTATCTCGCTCAGCAGCGCGCGAAGATTCAGCCGATCCCGATCGACCATTACTTCGCCGTTGAGCCGCGACAGCATCAGCAGCTCGTCGGCAATCCTGCACAGCGACAGCGCCTCGCGATGCGCCGCCGCCAGTGCCGCGCGATTTTGCTCGGCCGTGCGATCGCGCGCGAGCGCTACTTCCAGCCCCGTGCGCAGCACCGCCAGCGGCGTGCGCAGTTCATGCGCGGCGTCGGACGCGAACCTGCGCTCGGTAGCCGACGCGCGCTCCAGCCGCTCCAGCAGTGCGTTGATGACCGCCGTGAGCCGTGCGACTTCATCGGCCACCGGCGGGACTTCCAGCCGCGAGCTCAGATTCGCCGGCCCAATCGCGTCGAGCTCCGCCGTCACCGATTCAATCGGCCGCAACGCCCGGCCCGCCAGCAGGTATCCTCCACCGACGCAAAGCAGCAGCACGATCGGCAGCATCAGCAGCAGGAGGTTGCGAAGGCTGTCAAGCGATTCCTGAACCAGACGCGCCTGCACCCCGCTTTGCAGGTACGCCAGCTCGCCGTCGTACATCATCGGAACGACCGCGAACCTGAAGGCGCGGTTGCCGACAATCGCCGCGTGCGTGGGGAGTTTCGGGTCGAACGGCGGCGGGATCGTGTGGATGTCGCCGTAGTTTCCGATCTCGCGGTACGCCGTGACGATTCGTACCCGCCGGCCGGGCCCAATATCCGTCTCGAGGCTCAGCCGCTGGAGGATCGTGAGGGCGGCCGAGGTGCCGCCGCGCTGGATTTGATCGGCCGTGTTCTGGGCCTCTTCCAGCAGCGCCGCGTCCAGACCGCTCCATTGCTGGCGCTCGAAGAGTTGCACCACTGCGATTGCCGCGGCCAGCAGGATCGCCGCCAGCACCGCGGCCCAGTAAATGGTTAGCCTGAGTCTGATCGTCATTGGCGGCCGCCGCGCGGCAACGGCAGCGCGCGGCGTCATTCCGCGCGCATCGTGTATCCGACTCCGCGCACGGTGACTATCAGCGAACGATCGACGCGCGGATCGATCTTCTGGCGCAGCCGATTGACGAATACTTCGATCAGGTTGGTCAGCGAGTTGTAATTCGAATCCCAAACCGTCTCCGCGATCATGTCGCGCGTCACTACCTGCCCGGCGTTTCGCATCAGCAATTCGAGCAGCATCTTTTCCTTCGGCGACAGGTTGAGATTGTGCTCGCCGATTTTCGCGCGCCGCTTCACCGTGTCGAATTCCAGCTCGCCGACTTTGAGAACCGTCGATGCGGGCGCCCGCGGACGCCGCGCCAGCGCCTTGATTCTCGCCACCAGCTCGGCAAACGCGAACGGCTTGGTCAGGTAGTCGTCGCCGCCGCTGTCGAGTCCGGCCACGCGTTCTTCGAGCAATCCGCGCGCGGTCAGGATCAACACCGGCGTCTGATTGCCCCCCGCGCGCATCTCGCGCAGCAGTTCCAGGCCGCTTTTCCCCGGCAACCCGAGGTCCAGGACGATCAGATCGAGCGCGCCGCTTGCGATTGTCGCTCCCGCCGCCTCCGCACTCCCGGCGATTTCGACCGTGAAGCCTTCCTCGGCGAGTCCCTGCTTGATCGCGTTGGCCAGCCGGGCCTCGTCCTCGATCAGCAGAATGCGCAGCGCCGTCATACCCTCCGATGCTGGCACGGCGGCGCATCCAAAAAAAGCGACGCGCCCATCCCGTCAGACTGCGAAATCGTTGCCCCATCCGCCGCGGGCTGATGTCCTCGCCGACGCCGCGTCATCAGGCGCAATCTCAAGCCCGAGGACCGACTGCTGACGCTTACGGCACAAACTGCCTCTCCTATCAGTTTATCTTATGAGTAGCATAATTTTAATTTGCGGTAGCGAATTTCCTTGTCATAAGACGACCACGATGGTATTCAATTCCTGTCTCACGGCTTGCAGTGCTTAGACTGGCGAACGCGGTTTTAAAGCACGTTCGTACGCTAAATCAGACAATATGCGCGCAAACGGCGACGCTTCAGACGGAGGAATACAATGGCTCTTGGTAATTCCGGCGTTTCGATCCGCGCGCGGTTGACGATCGCGGCGGTATCGATCGGGGCAGTCGCACTCGTGGCATTCGTGGTCCTGACGTTTGGATCGCGAATCGGCGGGGCGATAACCGCGTCGCCGAGTTCCCAAGTGGCCGGCCGGGTGATACCGGCGTCGGCGGCGCAGCAGAACCCGGAGGAACTTCGCAAGGAAGCTCTGAACAAGATTGCCGGGTTGCCGCTGTACTTCGAAGCGAATCGCGGGCAGGTCGATCCGAGCGTGCGTTATCTTGCGCGTAGCGGACGGTACTCGCTGTTTCTGACCGACGACGCCGCGGTGTTCTCCCTGATCGGCGGCGCGATGCACAAGGGCCCGCTGCCGCCGGCATTCATAGAAAAGAACTATGGCGAAACGAAGCTCACCCAGTCCGCAGTGCGAGTGCGCTTGGTTGGTGCGAGTCCGCGTCCTGAAGTCGAAGGGCTGGAGCCGTTGCCGGGGCGCGTGAACTACCTGATTGGAGAAGAAAAGAACTGGCATCGCGACGTTCCGACCTTCGGCCGGGTGCGATTCCATAACGTTTATCCGGGCGTCGATGTCGTCTACTACGGCACGCCCGACGCCCTGGAATATGATCTTGTTGCCGCGCCCGGCGCAGACACGTCCAGGATCAAGCTTGCGATCGAGGGTCCGGCCAAGACCACGCAGACCGCCGCGGGCGACCTGCTGATTGCGACCGCCTCCGGTACCATCAGGATCTCCAAGCCGCAGAACTATCAGCGCGATGCCGACGGGAGCAGGACCCCGGTTGAAGGCAGTTTCCAGCTCGCCAAAAATGGCGCCGTAGTGGCGGGAATCCCGACTCGACAAGTGGGGTTCAAGCTGGCCGATTACGATCGGAGCAGGACGTTGTTTATCGATCCGCTGGTAGTCCCGACAATCGTTTATTCAACCTATTTCGGCGGAGACGCGTCGAGCACCGGACCGGTGAACCTGGAGCAGTTCGCTTCGGTAGTAAATAACGCGCCGATTCCAGGAGTTGCGGAGTCGGGACTCGACGTC
>Ga0074046_10001807_pt1 | contig 18888 bp, 15 predicted proteins | sample BogForMeECP23OM3_FD_94441 | JGI IMG/M metagenome (GOLD analysis project Ga0074046, IMG submission 94441) | Bog forest soil microbial communities from Calvert Island, British Columbia, Canada - Bog Forest MetaG ECP23OM3 | ecosystem: Environmental > Terrestrial > Soil > Wetlands ... | reverse complement strand
TCGCGGGCGGCGAATTGCGCGCCACCACCATGCAGAATCTGCTGATCGTGAACGTACCCACCATGAACGCGGACGTGCTGGCGAAGGAACTGGAGGCGATCGGCCTGCGCGTCGGTGGATCGTCCTTTGCCCGCGGAGCCGTCGCCTGTAGCGGCACAGAATTCTGCAAGCTTGCCATCACCGAGACCAAGGCGTTTTCGCGCTGGCTGGTCGAGGAACTGGAAGATCGTCTGCCCGGGTTCGATCAGCACCTGAAGCTGCACGTGACCGGGTGCCCCAACAGTTGTGGCCAGCACTGGATCGCCGATGTCGGTCTTGAGGGGAAAAAGATCAAAGTTCGCGACCGCATCGTGGACGCCTACTACTTCTGCGTGGGCGGCGCGCTCGGCTTGCATCAAGCTACAGCGAGGCCCGTGGGCTATCGCTGTCCGGCGGCAGAAGTGCCCGAGGCGCTCGAGCGTCTGCTGCGGCGGTACCTCACGGAACGCGAGGCGGGCGAAAATCTGCGGCGCTTCTTCGCTCGCCACAGCAACGCGGAACTGCGCGAGTTCCTGGCCGGCGAACTCGTACCGCCGGTCGCCCGCGATTTGCCCTCGCCACAAAATCTGGCGCAGATAGGAGGGGTCGGTGACTAGTCTTTTTCCTATGTTTCTGAAGCTGGCCGGCAGGCAGTGCCTGGTCGTGGGAGCCGGCAAGGTTGGCGAACCCAAGATTGCGGGTTTGATCGATACGGGCGCGTGCATTCGGGTTGTGGCTCTCGATGCGAGTCCCGCTGTCCGCGAATGGGTGCGGGCCGGACAAATCGACCTCGCATGGCGCGGCTTCTCGCCCGCCGATCTGGATGGCGCATTTCTTGTTGTCGCGGCGACGGGTTCGCGCAGTCTGAATGAATGGATTTATCACGAGGCGCAGCGACGAGGCGTTCTGTGCAACGTAGTGGATGTTCCCGATCTTTGCGACTTCTTCTATCCCGCCGTCGTTCGCCGCGGTGACCTGCAAATCGCAGTCTCCACCGCAGGACAAAGCCCATCGCTGGCGCAGAAAATTCGGCAGCAGCTCGAACAGCAGTTTGGTCCCGGATACGCCGCCTGGGTGGCGGAACTTGGTGAGACCCGAAGGCTGATTCTTGCCAGCGATCTCGATCGCGAAGGCAAACTCGGCCTGCTCCATTCCCTCGCCAGCAGGGAAGCGTTCGAAGCGGCTCTAACCGAAACTGCCGTACTGGCCGGAAACGGAGAGAAAAAATGAAGGGCAAAGTCTATCTGGTGGGCGCGGGGCCGGGGGATCCGGAGTTGCTGACGGTTAAGGCGCTTCGTCTGCTGCGCACAGCCGACGCCGTCCTGCACGACGACCTCGTCGCTCCGGAAATTCTGCGACTCATTCCTGCGGCAGCGCAGGTTCACAACGTCGGCAAACGCTGCGGCAAAAAGAAAATCCGGCAGGGCGAAATCAACTTTCTGATGGTCGCCCTGGCGGAATCCGGACTCCGCGTCGTACGCTTGAAAAGCGGCGACCCTCTCATCTTCGGCCGGGCCGGGGAGGAAATGGAATCGCTTGGCCGCGCCAACATCCCTTGCGAGATTGTTCCTGGCGTGACTTCCGCCCTGGGCGCCGCTGCCGCGGCTCAGATTCCGTTGACCCGTCGCCGCGAATCGTCAGCGCTGGTATTCATCACCGCTCATCAGGCTGAGGAGAGTGAGCCCGCGAACTGGAACAAACTCGCCGGAAGCGGCGCGACGCTGGTGATCTACATGCCCGGCCGGAATTATTCGGCGACTGCCGCGAAATTGGAGTCCGCAGGGCTTGCCGCCAATACACCTTGCGCAATCATCTCGCGCGCAACTACTCAGTCCCAGCAAACTCACCGCACAACCATCGCGGAGCTGCAGCGCGCACCGCATTTGCCGGCGCCAACCCTGTTGGTCGTGGGCGAAGTCGTTCGCTTCGCCGATCTTTCGACCCTCGATCAGGAATTCGCAGTGCCAGCCGTTTCAGCGGGGAACCAGGCCGCATTTCCCGCGCTGCTTGCCGACTCCGCGCCGGGTCGCGCAAGTTTCCCAGGCAGCGAGGAGCCGAACGCATGAACATCCAATTCCGGAACCAGACAGCAGACCTGCAAGACGCGGCCGAGCATTGGACCCCGCAGCGTATCTTGACCTGGGCTTTCGAAACTTTCGGCAGCGGCGCAGCGATCTCCTCTGCGTTCGGCGCCGAGGGAATGGTGCTGATCGATATGGCTTCGCGCCTGCGCAAAGACTTCCGGCTTTTCACGGTTGACACCGAGTTCCTATTTCCTGAGACCTACAGCCTGATGGATCGCATCGAGGAAAAATATGGCATCACGGTCGAGAAGGTGTATCCGGCGTTGTCGCCCGAAGAGCAGGAACGCACCCACGGAGCGGCTCTCTGGAGCCGCAATCCCGATCTCTGCTGCCGCCTGCGCAAGGTCGAACCGCTACGCCGGAAACTCCGTGAGTTGAGCGCGTGGATCACCAGCATTCGCCGCGATCAGACAGCGGCGCGTTCCAGTGCTCGCCGGCTTGAGTGGGATGGCCACTTTGGTCTGGTGAAAGTCAACCCAATCGTTGACTGGACGTCGCAGCAGGTCTGGTGTTACATCCATGACCACGATGTTCCCTACAATCAGCTTCATGATCAAAACTATCCCAGCATCGGCTGCACGCATTGCACCCGAGCCGTAGGGGCGGGAGAAGATCCGCGAGCCGGACGTTGGCCTGGGTTTGCCAAGACCGAGTGCGGCTTGCACGTGATCAAGCCTGCGGAAAACGCCACCGTCGTCTCCAACGTCGCCAAGATCTGCTTTTAAGCTGTGCGGGGTACTGAAGGTTCTTGGAAAGACACTCCTGGAAGGGAAAGGCACAAATGCGGCAATATGAGTGAGATTTCTGGGGCATCAACTACGAATCAGCCTTTTTCCCGCTCACCGACATCTGCCGGAGAAGCGCGATAAAGGCCGTCGTCGCTACTGACAGCGTGCGGTCGCGCCGGTAAGCCAGTCCCAATTCGCGATACAGTTGCACGTCCTCCAGATCAATCAGCTTCACTCGCCCAGCCTCCACTTCATCGCGGGCAAACGAACCGCTGATCAGCGACACTCCCAGATCCGCGGCCACAAAGCTCTTGATCATCCCGATGCTCGGCAACTCCATGCGCACTTGCAGTTCCGCGTTGTAGGGACGAAAGAGTTTGTCGAGCATCCTGCGCGTGTGCCCGGTCTTGGGGAACAGCAGCGGATGTTTGGCGATGTCACGAACCGGAACTGTCTTGTGTTTGGCCAGCGGGTTCTTTGGACTCACCATCAACATCAGCTTGTCGCGGAAGATGGGCTGGATCTTCAGGCTGGGCGACTGGATGGGCAGGGTCAGAATGCCGACTTCGACCGCGCCATTCTCCAGTTTCTCGACAATCTTGTAGCTGAAGTTGCGGTAGATGCTGATCTGCACCGGGGGATAACGCCGGCAGTACTCGGCAAAGACCCCGGGCAAAACGTAGAGGCAGGTCGCTTCATTGGCGCCCACGCGCAGCGTGCCGCGGGGCGTGCGGCTGTGATCCGCGACGGCAGTCAGCGATTCCTCCCGCAAGGCGCGGAGCCGCTCAGCGTACCCGTAGAAAACCTGGCCTGCTGGAGTGAGTTTCACAGTCTTGCCGGAACGATCGAGCAAGCGGTCACCGTATTCCAGCTCCAGTTGCCGGATTTGCGCGCTGACCGCCGACTGCGAGCGGAACACTTTTTCCCCGGCGCGCGAAAAGCTCCCCTGCTTCGCTACTTCCAGGAACGTGATGAGCTGATCGAAATCCATGCCGTTGCGTGACGATTAAGGTTTCAGCCGATTATAGCGAAGTCTCGATCCCCGAAAACCGCTCGTCCAAGGTAAGATTGTCTACTTAACCTCATGATCGAACTTTCCGATATCCAGGCTGCCTTGGGCAGGATTCGCGCCGATATTCGCGTCTCCCCGTGTCCCCGCTCGGAGGCATTTTCCGGTCTGACGCACAACACCATCTTCCTCAAGCTCGATAACCAGCAACGCACCGGCGCGTTCAAAGAACGAGGCGCGTTGAACAAGCTGCTCACTCTCAACCCGGAAGAACGTGCGCGTGGCGTGATTGCAGCATCCGCCGGCAACCATGCCCAGGGAGTCGCTTATCACGCCGGGCGACACGGTATCAGAGCGCGCATCTTCATGCCCTTGCCCACGCCTCTCACCAAGGTGTCTGCGACCCGCGCCTACGGAGCCGAGGTCGTTCTCGACGGCGCCAATTACGACGAAGCTTTCGCCAAGGCCGTCGAGAACGCCCGGCAAGATGGCCTTACGCTGATTCATGCTTTCGACGACGACACCGTCATCGCGGGGCAGGGGACTTTGGGACTCGAAATCCTCGAGCAGCATCCCGGCATTGAAGTCATTGTCGCGCCCATCGGCGGCGGAGGACTCATCGGCGGCATTGGCTGCGCGGTCAAAGAATCCAATCCCAAAGTAAGGGTCTTCGGAGTGCAACCGGCCAAGCTTCCCTCCATGAAGGCCGCCGTAGCGGAGGGCAAGCCCGTTACCTTGAAAGCCGCGACTACCATCGCCGACGGCATCGCTGTGCGCCGGGCCGGCGACCGCACCCTGCCTCTGGTTCAGAAATATGTGGACGACATTGTCACGGTCGAAGAGGAGGAGATTGCGAACGCGATCCTGCTGCTTCTGGAGCGCGAGAAGACCCTAGCCGAAGGTGCGGGCGCTGCTGCCCTGGCTGCCGTGCTGAACCGGAAGCTCCCTCTGGAAGGCAAGAAAGTCGCGGTACTGGTTTGCGGCGGCAATATCGACGTCACTCTGCTGGCTCGCATCATCGAGCGCGGCTTGGTCAAGGACGGACGCCTGGTCCGCCTGCGCGTGCACCTGCCGGACTATCCCGGCGCGCTGTACCGTCTCACGGGAATCCTCGCCGGTCATCGTGCCAATATTGTCGAGACTGCCTACGATCGCGCCTATCACGGCGTGAACCTCGGAGACACCGCCATAGACATCACGATGGAAACCCGAGGTCCGGACCACATCGCCGAGCTTCTGGCAGCATTACTAACCGCGGGTTATACACACGAAAGAATTCTTTAGGAGGAAATCAGGGGTTGGCGGGACTGATGGGAGTCTTGCTGCCACCACAAAGAAGCACGCAAAGCAGAATGCCGACTCCGGCGGCTCCTCCTCCCGCAATAATCCATTTTGAATTCAGCGCCGGGCCGGCCCCCGAGGGTCGTCCGGGCGCCCCACACAGCTCGGATTCATCGTAGTTGTGCTGTTCTCCCTCGTGAACGGTGCCTTCCTGAGATGCGGCAGTCTCTGGAGAAGGCCCACGAACGGCTGCCTCGCGCTGAACGTACACGTCGTTCTTGCGCGCCACCACCTGGACAATTCTATTTACATCCGTCACGTCGTACTGTGTCCATGCGTCCGAGGTCGGCACCACGGTGAGGCAGTCGACCCGGACCTTGAAGCTCTTCGAGGTGGTTACCGAAACGCTCCCATGGTCGAGAACCAGCATGTTTTCCTGCAGCTTGGCCACTGATTCGGGCTGAAGCAGAACGGTCGAGCCCTCCAGAGTCAAACTGGCGGAGAATCCGGGCTTGGTTTCCAGCAGATCGCCGGTGAAGACGGCGGAAGAGTCTCTCGCTTCGTAGCCGTTCACCCATACTCCACCCTGGCTGTGAAGAATGGCGGAAGGAGTTTGCCCCAGCAGTGACGGCGGAACAGCCACAACCAGCGCCCAAACAACGATACTGCGTGTGACAGATACACTCATCCTGAAAGCACGTTTCGCGCCTGCCTGAAAAAATCGTAACCGGGCACGGTCCCGTCGTCTATTAGCACTCTGGGTGCGCGCTGTGGTGGGGCTGGAATCGGCACAGGTCGGTCGTCCGCTCGCCCGTTGCTTTTTGCTACACGGATTCGGCTTGGGTAAAACTTTGTAAAGCATCGGATTCCGCGGCTTGCTCGATGTAAATTAGAGGTGAGGCTTATGAACGGCAAGAAGGTATTCAGCATAGTCCTTATATCGCTGACCAGTGCCAGCGGCGCGGGATTGGCGCCGTGGTGTTTCGCATCGTCGGCTGGCCCGCAAGCTCAGGGCCAGAGTGCGCCGGGACAGGTTGCGATAGCCAAGAGCATCGGCACGATTAAGTCCATCAACGGCACTGCCTTGACCTTGACGCCGGCTTCCGGCCCCGAGGTTGCGGTGACGATCCAGCCGAATGCTCGTATCCTGCGGCTCGCGCCGGGAGACAAAGATCTGAAGAACGCGTCCACGATGCAGTTGCAGGACCTGCAAGTGGGCGACACGGTTCGCGTGCGCGGCCTGGCGTCCGGCGTCAACGCAATCGCCGCCCTGGAAGTCGTCGTGATTACGCACTCGGCCGTCGAGGCGGTGAGCGACCAGATTCGCCAGGACTGGCAGAAGCGCGGCCTGGGCGGCGTGGTTAGCGCCGTGGACCCTTCTGCCGGTACTGTGACCATCTCGATTTCCAGCTTGGGCGGAAAAAAGACAATCGCAGTTCGCACCTCAAAGAGCACCGTAATCCGGCGTTACGCTCCCGATTCGTTCAAACCCGAAGATGCGAAGGTGATTACCTTACAAGAAGTCAAGGTGGATGACCAATTGCGCGCACGAGGGAACCGCAACTCTGACGGAAGCGAATTGGCCGCCGAGGAGATCTTTACCGGTGCTTTCCCCTATGTCGAAGGTTTAGTCAAGGCGGTTGACGCAAGTGCGGGAACGATCAGCGTTCAAGATGTATTGAGCAGGAAAACCGTACAACTGAAAACCACTGCCGACTCGCAGCTTCACCAGATCCCAGCCGAGATGGCTCAGCGATTTGCCATGCGGCTAAAGGCCACGAGGGCCCCCGGAGCGGCTGGGGCGGCCGCGAATCTGCCCTCAGGTTCATCTCCACCGGCCGGGGCCAACGGACAGGCGGCCCCAAGCGGCGTGCCATCAGGCGGTGTGGGCCAGGGCGGCGGAGGAGTGGGTGGAGGAGGAATGGGCGGCGGCAATCACGCCGGCGGAGGATTCGACTTCCAGCGATTGCTGGACCAGACGCCCGCACTTGCGCTGACGGATCTGCACAAGGGAGACGCCGTGGCCGTCCTCGCGACTGAAGGAACGCCGACAGGCGGAAGCACCGTCATCAAGTTGTTTAGTGGGGTAGAACCAATTCTTGAGGCTGCCCCCAACGGTAGCCAGGCCATGATGCTCACGCCTTGGAGCCTGGGCGGCGCTCCCAATGGTGATGCCGCAAATCCGTAGCAGCCCGTGGGGAATTGAGATTTCGTATCAGGATCCAGATTCGTATCGGGGCATGCCTTCAGGCATGCCGAAGTCGCGAGCTAAGTCGAGGCGCCTTTAGGCGCTGCGTCTGCTGTGAACCGGGAGGGATGGAATCATCGAATGAAGCTTGACCTGCATCTGCGTTCTTTCATCATGGCGGTACTCTTTTTCTTTCTTTCTCTGGCCGTGTCGTCCGCGCAGGACGCCTCCGGCGCTCTTCGCGGACAAGTGACGGATCCCTCCGGAGCGGCCGTCACGGGTGCGACGGTGGTCATGACCCCCGCCACGGCCTCTCCTGTGGTCGCGCAAACCAATGAACAGGGAATGTATGAATTCAAGGCGTTGGCGGCAGGGAAGTACATGCTTACGGTCGTCGCACCGGGGTTCACCACGTATGAGAACGACAATCTTGTGGTCGCGGACCAACCCCTGCGCCTTAACGTCCCGCTGACGATCGAAGTGCAGACCCAGAAAGTCCAGGTTTCCGACACCGCCCCGGCGATTGACGTGAATCCTGCGAATAATGCTGGTGCCATCACCATCTCCGGCAAGGAGCTTGAAGCGCTACCCGATGATCCCGACGAGTTGCAGTCTGATCTGGAAGCGCTCGCCGGGCCTTCGGCGGGGCCGAATGGCGGGCAGATGTACATTGACGGATTTACCGCGGGACAGCTTCCGCCCAAGTCGTCCATCCGCGAAATCCGCATCAACCAGAACCCGTTTTCTTCCGAATATGACCAGCTGGGATACGGACGGATCGAGATCTTCACCAAGCCCGGAACCGACAAACTGCACGGGCAGGTCCAGGTGAACGGGAATGACTCCGCTTTCAATTCTCCGAACCCGTTTGCGGGAGAGGAACCGCCTTACTACTCCACGTTCTTGAACGGAAATGTCGGCGGGCCGATCAATAAGAACGCATCATTCTTCTTCAACATCGACCGCCGCGACATCAACGAACTGGCGGTGATCAACGCTGTTGACCTCGACCCGTCAACGCTGAACGAGCAGCAGGTTATCGGATCCATAACCAATCCCCGCCAGCGCACCAACGTTGGCCCGCGCATTGACTGGGCTCTTACGAAGAACAACACGCTGACAGCACGTTACCAGTACTGGCGCAATACAGAGACCGACGGTCTCGCCAGCCAGTTCAGCCTGAGTTCCCAAACTTCCAACTCCAAGGAGACCGAGCAAACCGTCCAGATCAGTGACACGCAGGTGTTCGGCAGCAAGATCGTGAACGAGACCCGCTTTCAGTACAACCGGGACTACACAATCGAAACTCCCACCGACACCAATCCGGCGGTCAACGTGTTCGGCAATTTCAACGGCGGGGGCTTAGGCAGCGGCGCACTCAACGATCGCGCAAACAACTATGAGTTGCAGAACTACACTTCGCTGATCCACGGCAACCATGTGCTCAAGTTCGGCGGCCGTTTCCGCGATACCCACGACACCAACTACTCAACCGGCGGATTCAACGGCACTTTCACATTTTCCACTCTCACTGGGACAACCACTCTGACCCCGGCCTGCCAGACGCAGTCGCAAAACCCGCCGTGCCCGGCATCTTATTACGCTGCTTTAAATGCGGTTCAGAACGAGCATACGACGGGCTATGCGACCACGCTGACCTACACGACCGGGTCGCCGACAGCCACCGTCAACTATTACGACTTCGAGCCCTACGTTCAGGACGATTGGCGGATTCGACCGAACGTCACGCTCAGCTCTGGCCTTCGCTTTGAAACCCAGAGCGCCATTCACGATCGCGGCGATTGGGCGCCGCGCCTGGGATTTGCCTGGGGCGTCCACGGCCGCAGTGCGCCGCCGATTGTGGTCATTCGTGGCGGCTTGGGCATTTTCTACAGTCGCTTTCAGTCCGGTTCGATTCTTGAAGCCGAGCGGCTAAACGGCGTCACGCAGCAGCAGTTCATCATCAACAACCCGACCTGTTTCCCGGGTTATGACGTTCCCCTCGCAAGCTTCTCAGGTTGCGGTACCCCCACATCGTCCAACTCCAACGTCTATCAGATCAGCCCCAGACTGCACGCTCCCTACACCATGCAGGGCGCGATCAGCGTGGAGCGTCAAGTCACCAAGTCCGCGACGGTAGCCGTCACTTACTTGAACTCGCGTGGCTTCGACCAATTCCTCACCATCAACGCCAATGCCCCTTATCCCGGGACGCCTTGCTATCCAAATTGTCCGGCGATAAGCGGGGGCAATGTTTACCGCTACGTTTCCGAGGGCAATTTCAGCCAGAACCAGCTCATCGTCAATTCCAATGTGCGGGTCGGTTCCAGGCTCCAGTTGTTCACTTACTACACCCTGAACTATGCCGACAGCGACGCCTCCGGAGTTTCGAGTTTTCCCACGAACTCCTACAACATCAGCCAGGACTACGGCCGCGCCTCATTTGATGTCAGGAACCGGCTCTTTCTCGGCGGCAGCATCGCCTTCCCTTATTTGTTCCGCCTGAGCCCATTCATGGTGGTTAGCTCCGGTTCTCCGTTTAACATAACGACACCCATCGATTTGAACGGCGACCAGAGCTACAACGATCGTCCCAGCCTGGTTTCAACCGCGACTTGTCCCAGCGTCACAACGTCGGGCGGGCAAAACAACATTTACTGCACGCCTTTGGGCACCTTTGACTCATTCGGAGCCACCGGCACGCCCCTGCCCATCAACTATGGCACTGGCCCCGCCCACTTCGTCATGAACCTGCGTCTCACCAAGACATTCGGCTTCGGGACCAGGGTAAAGGCGGGCGCTGGCAATCAAGGGCAGCAGGGTGGCCCGGGGGGCGGCGGTCGAGGTGGGCCGCGCGGCCCGCTCTTCGGCGGGGGCGGACCGGGAATGATGTCTTCCAATTCCGACCGCCGTTACAACCTGACGGTCGGTGTGAATGTGCGCAATGTGTTTAACAACGTCAACGTTGCCAACCCGAATGCGGTCCTGGGCTCGCGGCTGTTTGGCGTTTCCAACGCACTTCAGGGAGGCCCGTTTTCGCAAGGTTCTGCGGCTAACCGCCGGCTCGACCTGCTGGCGACATTCAGTTTCTGAGTGCGGGAACACCGCGCCAGCTATATCGCGAATCTGCGGCTTCGGGTTATGCTGAATAGAGCAGCGTTCACGCCGCAAGTTCCTGCAGTCTAGGGGCCCAGGAGTCGATTGGCTTTTCTTCCCACCAACAGACGGAAGTTCATTCAACTCATGGCGGTGGCCGGAGTCGGCGCCATCGCCGTTGATTCCACCCTGATCGAACCCAATCGTCCAAGAATCGTACGCAGGGATATCGCCCTTCGGCGCTGGCCTGCCCGTCTGGAAGGGTTCACGATCGCACAGCTCAGCGACTTCCATTACGAACCCTATTTTTCCGAGCACCCTCTTCATGCCGCGATCGGCCTGGTCAACAGTCTTCATGCCGATCTCATCGTCTTGACTGGGGACTTCGTCACGGACCCGCCGTTCAGCGACAGCGAGAAGGCCGATCAGAAGGCTGCATCCGCCGCTGAGCCGTGCGCGCGCCTCCTACGCCAGATGCAAGCTCCTCACGGCCTGTGGGCGGTCCTGGGAAATCACGACGTCGCGACTGACCCGAATGAGGTCACGAGCGCACTGCACAGCCAGGGAATTGGGGTTCTCGCCAACCGATCAGCTCCGATCGAAGCAAGCGGAGCACGGTTCTGGTTGGCTGGCGTCAACGATGTACTAAGCGATAGCGCCGACCTGGACGCGACCCTCCAGCCTGTGCCCGGCGACGAAGCTACCATCTTGTTGGCGCACGAACCTGACTATGCAGACGACGTCTCACATTATCCGGTCGACCTGCAGCTCTCAGGGCATTCGCATGGAGGACAGGTGCGCGTGCCTTTGGTGGGACCTCTTTACTTGCCCAAAATGGGTAGGAAATACGTTTGGGGTCCTTACCGGGTCGGACCGCTTACGCTTTACACTAATCCTGGTCTAGGGACCCTTGGAGTTCCAGTCCGGTGGAACTGTCCTCCGGAGATCACCTTGCTGACCCTCCGGCGCGCCAGCGGGTAGGCCAGAAAGTTTGCTGCTACCGCCCCCCTTGATGTGCAACGGCTTGCATAAGAGCACAATTGGTGAGTGAGGTTATGACTGTAACGTATTGTTTAGGAATGGTTTAGCATTGAGCTGCGGTGGTATCGGATTTGCGGTGATAACTCCGCCTAGTATCTGCATTCCTGATTTCTAGGTAAAGCGCACGATTTATGGCTGCTCACGTCGTCTCCGCAGTGCTCCTCTTGGCGGTGTCCGGATCGACGTACGCGGTTAGCACTCCGCTGCCACCAAGCTGGCAGACGCTCGAACAACGTGAAGACCACGCTTCTCGAACGCTGACTCGCGCGGCTCAGTTTGTCGCCGTGCCGCATGTCAGCGCACGCCCGACATGTGAAGATGTTCAGCCGCCGCAACCCCTGACCACACCGGATCCGTTCTTCACTCCTTCCAGCCAGGGCAAGCGAATCAAGGTGAGCTTCATCATTGGCACCGATGGCCGGGTCCACAGTCCGCTGATCCTGGAGAGCGCAGGTCTGGCCGGGGACCGCCATGTTATCGAGACCGTCCGCACCTGGAGATATCGTCCGGCAACGTGCAACGGCATCCCCACCGAAACCGAAGGCAAGATCGAGTTTTCCAGCCGGTAAGACTCCTGCTGGGCTAGAATGACCCGAAGGCTGGGTGACTCCATCCGTGGACAAAGACAAGAAACTCGCCAAGCATAGCAGCTTGCCTCGCGATCCGGAGCCGGCAGGCCCATCCCATCTAGACCAGTTCTTCCGAAGCTTGCAGCCCGACAGGACCAACCCGGGGGCGATTGCGGCGGCGACGGAGGCGGCTGAGCGACTGGCCACCGAAACCGAAGCCGAAGAGGCCGCGGAAGATGCTTCACGAGCCCTCAGGGCTGGTTCCAGCCCGGGCGTTTGCGGCGCTTGTGGCCACCGCAACCGAGCCGGTAACCGGTTTTGTGGCATGTGTGGAGCTGCAGTTGCCGCAGTGAAGAATCCGAACGAGGGCTCGGAGGAAGAACGTCTGTCGAATCCGGCAGCCGCATCCGATAGGTCCGTGCTCGAGACCCATCATTACCACCATCATTATCACCATCATTATTTGCCGGGAGGCTACGAAGGTACGGTTCCGCAGCCGGGCTACGATTACGCGCGGCACGATCCCGTGAAAGAAGACAGGATGCGGCCGAACGCCGCGCTGCGCGGCGAGATGAGCCGCGCCGAAGCCGCCGTCCGGCGGATCACGCAAGAGTGGGTGCTGGCCTGCAATACCAAGCACCTCGACGACTTGCTTGATCTCTACGTTGCCGATGCCCTTGTGCTGCGGTCGAACTATCCTCCGGTGCGCGGCGCGGCGGCCGTGCGGGAGTTCTTCTTCGGAGCGCTGGACGCAGGCTTGGGAGAGGTCGAGGTCGAACCGCTGCGCGTGGAAGTCGTCGGCGACCTGGCCTACGAAGCGGGACGCTGCAAGGCTCTGGTGCCCGGCGCAACCGGCAAGCGGCGGGAAGAGCGCGGCAAATATCTCTGGGTCTTTGCCCGGCAAAGCAACGGCGAATGGAAATTGGCGGCCGATTGCTGGTCGAGTGACCTGTCGCTCACCATGCTGGAGTCCGACGTTCCAGCCAGCAGCGGAGTGAAGACGCGAGAGCCGCGCAAGAGTTCGTGATCGAATTACAAACTCACACCTGATTTCGCCAGGTCATCTCGTAACTGTTCGAGACTCTGCATCTCGATGGTATGCATCCCCAGCGTGGCCGCGCACTCCAGATTCAGCGCGCGATCGTCAATGAAGCAGCATTCCCGAGTGGGGATTTGCGTCAACTCCAGAGCCAGACGGTAGATATCTTTCTCGGGCTTGCGGAAACCGACGAAGCAGGAACTGACAAAGAGGCCAAAGATCTGGCGCAGCCCGCATTTTTCAATGCGGTAATAATTGAGTTCCCGAGACTCGTTATTGATCGTGGCCATGAAGTACTTGCCCGAGTCGCTGAGCTTCTGTGCGAACTCGATTACCTCTGGAAACGGCTGCGATAGGGAGAACATATAGTCGCGAAAGGCGTCGCGCGAGAACGGGCGCGCGCGATAGAAGACCGTGCGGTCGAGATACTCGTCGAGAGTGATCTTGCCACGCTCGAATGACGAGACCACCATTTCGTGGCGGTCGTCAAATTCTTCCTCATCCAGATGAAAATGTTCAAGTGCTGCGGTGCGCTGCGCACGGTCCCAGGCGTTGGTGACGAGCACACCGCCGACATCCCAGAAAATGGCGCGAATAGCAGGCAAGGTCTCCCTCCCCCGTGAAAGTGTGGTTGAAGAAGAGTTTAGACGAACCTCAGTTCCGGCGTCTCGCACAGCCTGCGCGCACTAAGGGCTTGTAACCGCTGGTATCGGAATGATGGGAGAAGAAAAACGCCCCGGCGGCGCAGAAGCGTAGCCGGGGCGGTTGGTCGTGCCAGACGTTATTGCGGGGTAAAGTTCTGATGATAGCTCAGGTTTACCACGTCCTGGAACATGGGCGTGGCCGGGGGCAAGTTAGCCGGGTTCAGGAACAGCACGTCAAAATAATAGTCACGGGTGGGGGGGTTGTACACCACCGCGCAGCACTTGAACGTGCCCGTGTCGTATTCCGCGTAATACATGCTGACCAGGGAGCCGTTGAAGTGCAGAGTTTGGCCGCTCCAGTCTTCCAGGTAGCGAAGGAAGTTGTGCATTCCGCCATCCGTGCCGAAGTCCTGGGACACGCCGTTCCAGTTCGGTTGCGGGAAGGGAATGTTCTTGCCGCCGGAAACCGCCATGCGGTAGTACCCGTCCGCGGTGGGATACTTGACGCTGATCGTGGTGGTGCCGTTCGTGAGAGAGTTCTTCCCATTCGTAGTGGGGGCGACGAGGCTGGCTGCATCGTTCCACTGATTCGACAGCACCGTAACCGAGTCGGCGATGATAGACGCCGCCGAATGCGATGTCTGCGTGGGAGGTGTGGCGTTCGCCGTACCCCAGAACGCATCCGCCGAACTGCTGTTGAAGTTCCCTTGCACGTAGACCGGGTTCTCCGAGGCGAAGGTAACGCCGCCGCATCCCGTGGGGTTGGCGGAACTCTGGGTGCACGTGCTGGCGGCGGGCATGACGGGAAGCGGGCTCACTCCGCCGGCGCTCATGCCGCCATCCACCAGCTTGAGCACGTGGCGTGCGCCACTTACGGGATTGGCCAGCCCGACCTGATTGTTGACCGCCAGGGTGAACGAGCTCGTGCTCAGGTTGTACTGGGCGCAGTTTACGGTGGTATTTACGTTGGCGCTGGTGATGGTGGTGTTGAAGGGAACCCGCAGGAACGGGTTCAGCGGGTTGGTGTTGGTGTTGACGCCAAAACCATAGCCCAGGTTCTTTTCGCCCCAGTTGTCAAGGACGTTATTCTGATCGACGTCCTCCGGAGAGTAACCGTAGTACGTCTTCGGTTCCAGAACTCCGTCAGTCGTGGTGGAATTCAGATTCTGCGTCGCGTTTATCACATCTTCGATACCGGACTCCCCGCTGATCGAGTTCGCCGGAGTCTGTCCGCCGTTGGAGGCATTCGGATCGGTAAGCATGCCGCGGTGATCGGAGAAGTAGACGACGTAGCCGTTCAGGGCCGCGTAACTCACGTTCGCGCCGGTAGTGCCGTTACCCATGGTTCCGTTCAGCCAACGTGTCAGGTTGCCCACGTCGAGCTCGACGGCGTTCATGATGCCGTTGACCGAGCAGGAAGAATAGGTATTCGGGTAGCCCGTCTGCGTGCTGGTGGGCGAGTAGTTGTTGACCGGGTTGTCGCGCATTTCGCCTTCGCGCGTATCGTAGAAATTAATCGGCCACCAGGTGTTGTGTGCCGCAATGTTGCCGGCTGATACGGCGACTCCAGGTTGAAGCTGCTGCAAGATCAAAATGGCATTTTCGTTGACCGGGTTCTGGCCGGCGCCTCCAAACGGAGTTGTGGGCGGAGTGTTGAAGGGCTGCCCGAAGCCCAGTTTCAGCCACTCCTGCGTAACGCCCACAAAGTTCGTATGGACGTTGCAGGGAGGTGTCTTGCAATATTCCACGCGAATCCACGGGCCGGTCATCGCAGCCGGACTCGTTGGCTGGCTGGTCAATTCGTCAATCAGCGGAATGGCGTTGGCTGCGCTCCAGGCGGCACCGTTTTGCAGCCCGGAGTTCGTATAAGGGTAAACCCAGCCTTGAGTAGAAGTCAGGTTCGCTCCGGTCGGGCCTGTCGCGAAACCAACGGACTCGACGGTGCCAACGTTTGTGGTCGTGCCTCCGGTAAGAGTCACGGAAGCGTTCGAAGCGTTGTTGAAGGGAGCGGTGTTCCAGGTGGCTACGTTAGGGAACTGCACGTCCGACGCGTCCGTGCCGGACCAATCGGGATGTAGGTCCGCTTGCGTGTCGGCGATAAGAATCCGGAGCGACGCTTTGTTATACAGGCGCTCCGAGCCCAGCGTGCCGGTGGGCGATTCCTGTGGCTGCGGCTTGCGCACGATGGAAATCGGGTCGGTGCAGGGCGGAGGGTTGCTGACGCAACTGTTCTGCACGAAGGGCAGTTGCAGGTTGGTGACGCCGGTCAACGAGTTGGCCAGGTATCCGTTAAAGGTTCCGGTGGAGAGGCTGGGGAAGTTGGCGTTGGTTGATCCGGCAATCGTGGGATAACCGCCGCTCCAACTGGCGTCTCCCGGGATGGTTCCCCCACCCGGCAGCGCAATACAGTTCCCCCCGGTGGGCGGGAAGGTGTTGAGTGTGCAGCCCCCGCTGGCGCTGGGTACATAAGTCGTGCCGCCGTACCCGTTGGTGGTCAGGTTGCCGTTCTCCAGCCGATCGGTAATGATCTGCTGGAAGGCCTGGACTTTGTCGTTGAACACCAGATCGGCTCCGGAGGCGAGAAACAGGTTCTGGTTGGTGTGCACGCGGCCACCGAAGCTGAAATTCGGTCCGGCAAAGTAGCTGCAGTCGTAACCGCAGAACACGCCAAACTGAAACACCGGGAGCTCGGCCACTTCGACGGTGCGAGTGATGCTGACCGTGGCTCCCGACGCACGCGTGGCGATCACACTCAACGTCATGGGAGTGAGTTCGGCGTACAGCCCGGTGTCCGCTCCGCTCGTGACGGTGTTATAGCAACTGGGCGGGACAGCGGCGGTGGTTTGCGTCGTGACGCACGGCATCCCGGCGCTGGAGTTCCCGGCTGCAGGAAAGGTGATCTGATTGCTGAAGGTGACGCCGGGGACCATCGACAACGTCGTAAAGTTGGCCAGAGCTTGAATATTGGCTTCCGTCGGCGACTGGGTGTTCTCATACAGCGCAGCCATAGCCGAAGTCATGTCTTCCATCCCAGACTCGGCGCCGTAGTAAGCCAGATTAGCCTCCAGGTCATTGCCTCCCATCTTGGCTTCGTCGGTGACCAGGTAGAGAAGGCCTGCGGCTATGCCCGACAGCAGCACAAGAATAAGCAGCGATGCAATCAGTGTGAATCCCTGCGAACTATGTTTTCCTGATCCCATGGTTTCTCCTGCCCCCAAAGCGTTACTTGTAGCGATTGCGAAATGCCATATTGCGCGCGCTGACGTCGGTCGCCAGATACATGCTCTGGGACTTGTTGCCGCTGTTGATGATGCTCTGCCCCATCACTACCAGGTTGATCTTCTGGATGTTGTTGGGGGATTCGCCAGCGCCGATGGGGTTAGCTTGATTGGAGTCGAGCGCGTCGGTCGTCGAGTTGTAAACGTCAAAAGCGTATTGCAGATTGATAATGTCATCCGCCACCGGCTGCGGAGTAAGCCCGTTGACTTGGCGCATCAGTCGCGGAGTCTGGCCAGCCGCGGCCGGTACATTCAGATAGTAGGTCACCGCGTAGATCCGGTAGGCGGTCACAGGCGTGCCGGTTCCCACATTGCCGGCAATGGCTTTTAAGTTGCCCTTGGCAGCTGTATCCTGATTGATGTTGAGCGGGTCGGAGTTGGCAAAGGCCATGGTGCCGGTGCAGGGGCAGGCGCCGGTGGAAGAGGTAAGGTTCGTCACCTCGCCCACAGCCGTGAGGCCGCCGCCCGCGACCATGATCAAGTCGCCGACCTGGATTCCTCCCGCGGAATTGATCGCAGGCGGAGCAGGCGTGTAGGAGGAATTGGCCGTCAGAGTGACATTGGCCCCGCTGGTGGCGCTGGTGAAGTACATGTTGTACTCATTCAGCGGGAAGTTGTAATCGGTGTAGATCAGAGTGACGCTGTCGTTGACAGCGGGTGCCGGAGCAGCGGTGATAACGGCGCTGCCTTCCACCCCATTCAGGTAGCCGGGAATGATGCCGTACATGTAGTTGCCGCTGGGGTAGGTATTGTTGGTCACATGGCAGGTGCCGGATTGGTCACATGCGAACTTGGACAAACTCGAGTTGGCTCCGGCAGGTAACTGAATTCCGCCCGAGGGCAGGCCCGCGCCGGCCATGCTGATGTCTTTCACCATGAGATCGACGGCCGCCCGCATGTTCTGCTGGGTTTCGGCCCGCTGTGTGACCAGCAGGGTAGAAGTCACGCCCATCTTGAACAGGCTGGCGAGGGCCGCCATCACGATCAGGCCCACGGCCATCGAGACCATCAGCTCCACCAAGGTGAAGCCACGTGCCGCGTTTTGTTTTCGCATCTTCATCATCATGTTTCTGTCACCTGGCCTTAGCGGTAGGCCGAAATCAGGGCGTTCACGGTGTAGACGTGCGGATTCGCATTTCCGCCCGTGGTGTAACTCACGGTCACGACGATCTGCTTCAGCGTCGGATCAACCGTCACCCCGTCTGATTCCAGGGTGGAATTGATTTGGATCGAGCGCGTGAAATTGGCCAAGCTCATCGGCAAATCATCGGCGGTGCCCAGGATGCCATCGGGGCCGGGAAGAACCACGCACTCCGGTCCCGCGGTACAAGGCCCGCTGGCCGGGCAGTTGACGTCATCCGTCGTATTTACCAGTCCGTCGGGACCTGGGCACAGCAGTTGGGTGGCGCCGGTGGTGAAGATGCCGCCGCTGGCGACGTTGGCGATTTGCGAGAAGCTGACTTGCTGCGTGTTGCGCGCGGTATAAACGCTCTCCATCGCTTGCAGGGCTTTCTGCCGCGCAATCAGATTCTCCTGCGAGTTCTGCGTCGCGCTGACAGCCGTGCCAAACGCCGCCAGCAACGTAACGATGCCGATGCCCATGATGGCGATGGCAATCATGGTTTCAATCAGCGTGAATCCGCTTTGTTCCGATGGGTGTGAAATGGGTTGCGTCATTGTTGTTTCCAAATGTTGGGTCCACCGCTGTAGAGGCGCCAGCCCCGGACTCTGCCGGTCGTGCCGTACACATCAATGGCCCGCGAGCTGAAAGCATTGCTGGTTGGTTGCGTAAGGTAGATCACTCCGCTGTTGTAGTTGCCCAGATCGTCTTGCGCCGAACCGTCCGGGTAGAAAATCAGACAGGGCTGACCGGCCTCGATGACCGTACACGCGTTAAAGAGGATGGCAGTGCC
>Ga0074046_10001806_pt1 | contig 18898 bp, 14 predicted proteins | sample BogForMeECP23OM3_FD_94441 | JGI IMG/M metagenome (GOLD analysis project Ga0074046, IMG submission 94441) | Bog forest soil microbial communities from Calvert Island, British Columbia, Canada - Bog Forest MetaG ECP23OM3 | ecosystem: Environmental > Terrestrial > Soil > Wetlands ... | reverse complement strand
TTTGTCCAGACGCTTCAACACGTCTTGCGCACAGTGGCAGTTGGGTAATCCGAGGTCACCCGCTTTGCGAATCTCGGTCAGTTGTGCCGCTTGGTCGTAATAGCTGACAGACTTGCGGTGCGTTCGATACGCCTCGATGCGCTCTTGAAGCGCAGCGTTATACAAGCGGCAGGCTTCTGCCAACTGTTGACGCAGCAACAAACACTCTCGAATGTGCAGCTCCCGTTGCTTCGGTATCGAAGAAAAGGAGCCTGGTGTCCCTGCCGGCTGAAATTTCGGTGCCCAGCTCCGTCCGCTCCCGATCGGAACATAACGATGTTTCCCGCCAATCTTGAATAACCGATAAAGCGAGACTTTTGCTTTGCGACTCATGACGGTGTCTCCCTTTGGTAGATACCGTGTCGTTGGGAAACACCGGGCTTTCGGACGGAGGAATTGGTATTTAAAAAATGTATTGAACCGCTCGACGTAATTTTCGCAGCGATTTTACTGGGGTATTTTGGCTGGGGCGGAAGGATTCGAACCTTCACCGTCCTCATTAACAGTGAGGTGTCCTACCAGTTGGACCACGCCCCAGCGGTGTGAAAGGCTGCCTCGCAAACCGAAGCAGGGTAGGCTTCGCCGGGAATCGGCAGAAGACATAAAAAGGATACCAACCGTGGGGAACATCAGCAAGAGTAGATGTCGCGAGAGAAGGCATAAGAAAAACTAATCGCAGTGGACGGACCCCAAATGGAGAAATGAAGGAGAAGTCATAGGTAAAGAAAGGATGACCAGGTCTCATTTGCAAGGAAGTCACGGTGATGAAACTAGCGGAAGCAATGATTCAAATCGTTTGAACAGATTGAGCGATTGGGCGAGCAAATCGGGCCATTCCTCCAGAGGAAAAGTTGGCTTAGCAGTTGCATTCCCGCAAAAATTATCGGAAACTAAGCGGTCGCTGGGTGACCCGGACCGACGCTCTCCGGTCAGGAGTAAAGGAATCTCCAGGATTCGTTCACCACGGAAATTCTGACTACTCAGGCGCAACTTTGACATGGCACAAATCTTCGATCGCAGTGCAAATTTCCTCGCACGCTTTAGCCTTCTGGGAGTAGCCGCCCTAGCAGGATTGGGGCTGACCGCGGTGCTCGTGGTGGCGAGGTCCCCGTACATTACCAATCAACGCGTCACGCGCAATCAACCGATCCAGTTCAGTCATAAACACCATGTGGGTGATGACGGAATCGATTGCCGGTATTGTCATACCGGAGTGGAAAACTCCGCTTACGCAGGAATTCCTCCGACAAAGACCTGCATGAATTGTCACTCCGTGCTGTTCAACAATATCGGGTATCTCGAACCAATTCGCGAAAGCTACCGTACGGAACAATCGATTCGATGGGTGAAAGTGCACCGGCTGGCGGATTACGTTTATTTCAATCACAGCATTCACGTGAATAAAGGAATTGGCTGCTCGTCTTGCCATGGACCAGTAAACGAAATGGCGCTGATATACCAAGCGTCGCCGCTCAATATGGAATGGTGCCTCGAGTGCCATCGAAATCCTGAACAAAATCTGCGACCGAAGGATCAGATTTACAACATGAATTGGAAAGCCCCCGCGGAGCAGGAAGAAGTCGGCCGAAAACTCGCTACAGAATACCAATTACGATCCAAATTGGAATTGACCAGCTGTTCGACGTGTCACCGCTAATGGACCCTATGAGCGATCTGGCAAACAACGAGAAATTACTGCGCATTCTCGAAGGCGCGCCCGCAGCGGACACGGCTCGTGGGCAGCAGCATGCGGACGAGCATGAAGAAGAAGCCGAAGATGCAACGAGGCAGGAAGCGAAGTTGGACCTTTCCGCCCTTCGCCGAAAACTAAAAGAAAAATCGGGAAAGGAATATTGGCGGACGCTCGAAGAATTGGCGGATAACCCTCATTTTGATGCGCTGCTGCACCGGGAATTCCCGCGGCACGCTTCCGAATGGGATGATGCCGTCGATCGCCGCGGTTTCCTCAAATTGATGGGCGCGTCGCTGGCGCTGGCGGGCTTGGCAGGTTGCGGGCGTCCCGACGAAGCGCATATTGCTCCTTATGTGAAACAGCCGGATCAGGTGATACCCGGGCGGCCGAATTTCTACGCAACGGCGATGCCGTTTAGCGGTGATGCGATTGGCGTGATCGTCGAGAGTCATGAAGGCCGCCCGACGAAGATAGAGGGAAATCCAGATCATCCGTCGAGTTTGGGAGCATCAAACGCGTTTGTGCAGGCGTCCATCTTGAATTTGTACGATCCGGACCGCGCGCAAACAGTAATGTATACCGGTGAAATCCGGTCGTGGTCGGCATTTCTCGATGCGGCGCAGTCTTTGGCCACTTCCGTGAAAGCAACCAGTGGCGAAGGTTTCCGTATTTTGACCGGAAGCGTGAGCTCTCCGACATTAAATTCGCAGATCAAAAAACTGCTGGCAGCCTATCCCGCAGCGAAGTGGCACCACTGGGAGCCGGCAACAGGCGATGGACCCACGGAAGGGGCGAAGCTCGCATTCGGCCGCGTCGTGAATACGGTCTATGTGCCGGGCAAAGCGAATGTGATTTTGTCGCTGGACTCGGATTTTCTCGCAAGTGGCCCAGGGCAGATTGCCTACGCAAAACAATTTGCGCGGCGACGCAAGCTCGATGGTCCGAACGGTACATTGAACCGGTTGTACGTAGTGGAACCTGTGCCAAGCGTGACGGGATCTTCCGCGGATCATCGTTTGCCGCTGCGCGCCAGCGAAATTGAATTGTTTTCGCGGGCGCTCGGCGGAAAATTAGGATTGGGCAGTGACGCAGCTCTCGCGGGCCACGCGGCTAAATGGCTCGATACGGTCGTAGCCGATCTAGAGAAGGAACGCGGCGCTTCGCTGGTCGTGGCAGGGGAGTACCAGCCGGCCGCGGTACACGCGTTGGCGCATGCCATCAATCTAAAACTTGGAAATGTAGGAACGACGTTGTACTACACCGAGCCGGTTGAGGCACTGCCCACAGGGAACGCGGAATCCTTGCGGGAGCTTTGCGCCGACATTTCGCATGGAAAGGTTGATCTGCTGATCATTCTGGGCGGCAACCCTGTCTATGACGCGCCACACGATTTTGATTTTGCCGCGAAATTGTTGAAGGTACCCAATAGCATTCGTTTGAGCCCGTATTACGATGAAACATCGCGATACAGCAAGTGGCACATTTCCGAATCGCACTATCTGGAGGGCTGGAGTGACGCGCGCGGGCATGATGGAACGGCTAGCATCATCCAACCATTGATTTCCCCGCTCTATTACACACACTCCGCGCATGATGTGATCGCCGCGTTCAGCGATAAGCCGGGAATGCCTGCCTACGATGCGGTGCGTAACTACTGGACCGAGGCCTCCGCGCATCTGGAATCTTCCTTGGATGCGGGTTGGCGGAAGTGGCTGAATGATGGAGTCATTCCGGGAACAAAATTCGCACCAATTACGCCCGAGCTGAAATTTAACGCTGCGAGTTTGCCGGCACAGGCGCCAGCAAAGCCGGATCAGATTGAATATGTTTTCCGGCCCGATCCGACGGTTCATGATGGGCGCTATGCGAACAACGGCTGGCTGCAGGAATTGCCCAAGCCGCTGACGAAGTTGACCTGGGATAACGCTGCGCTGGTTAGCCCGAAACTTGCTCAGACGAAAAATCTGGCGCACATCGTGCAAGCGCGAGGTGGAGAGCACGGACAGATCCTATCGGCCCTAGTGGACATTGAATTGAACGGAAGCAAAGTAACGGCTGCGTCGTGGACCTTACCTGGCGTTGCGGAGAACACGGTCGTCCTGCCGCTGGGCTACGGGCGCACACATGCGGGATATACAGGCACGAATAAGGGTTTCAATGCCTATGTAGTTCGAACTTCTGATGCTTTATGGACTGCTTCGAACGGAAAAATGACGCCGAATGGCGAAACCTATCCGCTGGCTTGCACGCAATACCACTTCAACATGGAAGGCCGGCAGATTCTCGTCACCGGTACGCTCGAAGAATACAAGAAAAATCCTGCATTCGCGCATGAAAGCGGGGAAGCGCCCCCGAAGAGTGATTCACTCTACAAAGAGTTCGCCTATCCTGGTTACGCGTGGGGCATGGCCATTGATCTCAATAAATGTAACGGCTGCAGCGCTTGCGTAGTGGCTTGCCAGGCGGAGAACAACATTCCGGTCGTTGGCAAAGATCAAGTGATGCGCGGCCGGGAAATGCACTGGATTCGGATCGACCGCTACTACACGGGCACGGACGCGGATTCATCGAGAGAAGGTAAGACCGGCGATCCATCGGAATATAGCCCGACGCTTGATAATCCGGAGACATTCTTCCAGCCGGTTCCTTGCATGCAGTGCGAGAACGCGCCTTGCGAGCAAGTCTGCCCGGTGGATGCGACAGTGCATAGCGCGGAAGGCCTGAACGACATGGTGTATAACCGTTGCATTGGTACGCGGTATTGCTCGAACAACTGCCCGTATAAGGTGCGCCGGTTCAACTTCCTGCGGTTCCAAGATTGGGAAACCCCTCAATTAAAATTATTGCGCAATCCGGAAGTGACCGTGCGCAGCCGAGGAGTGATGGAAAAATGCACCTATTGCGTGCAGCGTATTAACAATGTGCGCATCGATGCGGAAAAGCAGAACCGGCCCATTCGCGACAACGAAATTGTGACAGCCTGCGAATCGGCTTGTCCCTCGGAAGCAATTGTGTTCGGAAACGCCAACGATCCGACGAGCAAGGTTGCCAAGTTGAAGGCAGATGAGCGGAACTACTCCATTTTGGCGGAAATTAATGCGCGACCGCGCACGACCTATCTTGCGGCGGTGCGCAATCCGAATCCGGGGGGCGAAAAGGCATGAGCGTAACGCAGCCTCCCATCGACTCGCCTGAAATTCGCCGGCTCGAGCCCGTGCTGGCGCCGGGGCATACTTATCTGTCCGTTACGGACAAGATCGCCGCAGTCGTTCTGACGCGTCCTTTGGGAATTGGCTGGTTGGCCGGTTTTGGGCTGACGTTCAGCTTGGTGATGTTGTTGTTCCTGTCTCTGGCGTGGCTCATTACCAAGGGCGTTGGAATTTGGGGCATCAACATCCCCATCGGTTGGGGGTTCGCGATCGTTAACTTCGTGTGGTGGATCGGCATCGGGCACGCGGGCACCCTGATTTCGGCGATTTTGTATTTATTGAACCAGAAGTGGCGCACATCGATCAATCGTTTTGCGGAGGCGATGACACTGTTTGCGGTGGCTTGTGCGGGTATTTTTCCCCTGATCCATACGGGCCGTCCGTGGATGGCCTACTACATGTTCCCGTATCCAAGCACAATGGGGATCTGGCCGCAGTTCCGCAGCCCACTGATCTGGGATGTGTTTGCGGTTTCAACCTACGGTACGGTTTCCTTGTTGTTTTGGTATGTGGGATTGCTTCCGGACCTAGCAACGCTGCGTGATCGCGCAAAGGATAGGGCGCAACAGCTCGCCTACGGCGTCTTGTCGCTTGGTTGGCGCAATTCGGCGCATCACTGGCACCGGTATCAATCGGCGTATCTGCTTTTAGCGGGCTTGGCAACGCCGCTGGTGCTTTCCGTACACACGGTTGTGAGCTTCGACTTCTCCGTGGCCATCGTTCCAGGCTGGCACACCACCATTTTCCCGCCGTACTTCGTTGCTGGCGCAATTTATTCCGGCTTTGCGATGGTGCTGACGCTGGCCATTCCGCTGCGCAAGGCGTACGGGCTCGAAGATTTCATCACCATGCGCCATTTAGAGAATATGGCCAAGGTGATGTTGGCAACCGGATTGATCGTGGCGTATGGCTACTTCATCGAGTTCTTCATGGCCTATTACAGCGGCAACAAGTTTGACGTGTTCCTGGCGAACCAGAGGTTGCACGGCCCCTATTCACATTTTTATTACGCGCTGATTCTTTGCAATATCTTGACGCCGCAATTGCTGTGGTTCGAGAAGGTGCGGCGGAATGTGGCGGCGCTGTTCATCATGTCGCTGGTCATCAACACCGGAATGTGGCTGGAACGCTTCGTCATTGTCGTGATCAGCTTGACGCGTGATTACATGCCATCTGCGTGGGGCAGGTACTCGGCCACGTTCTGGGATTACAGCACGTTTGTCGGAACACTTGGCCTGTTTGTCATGTTGATGTTCTTGTTTGTGCGCGGATTGCCCGCGATTGCCATATCTGAAATGCGGGAACTGGTCGCACACCAGTCTCATGGTAAGGGGGAGCACCAGTGATGGAACACCGTCCGCATTCCTACGGTGTGATGGCGGAATTTGATACGCCCGAGGAGATCATGGCTGCGGCGAAGAAAACGCGCGAAGCCGGATACAAGCACGTCACCGCGTATACCCCTTTCCCGATTGAAGGGTTAGCGGAAGAAATCGGATTTAAATGGACAGCAGTACCGCTCATCACCTTACTCGGCGGCATTGGCGGCGGACTGACCGGCTTCGGAATGCAGTACTGGATGATGGCGGTCAGCTATCCATTGAATATTGGTGGCCGGCCACTCAACAGTTGGCCGGCATTCATTCCGGTAACGTTTGAGCTGACGATTCTGGGAGCAGCAACCTTCGCCGTCCTCGGCATGATCGCGCTCAACAAACTGCCCGAACCGTACCATCCGGTCTTCAACGTGGATCGTTTTTCCCATGCGTCGACCGACAAGTTCTTTCTGTGCATTCAGGCGAAGGATCCGAAATACAATTTGGCCGAAACGGCAAGATTCTTGCAGGGCTTAAACGCAAAGCATGTGGATGAGGTGAAGGATGAGTAGCAGATACTCATCGCTTGCGCTCCTGTTGCTAGCTGCCTGCGGGATTGCGGGCTGCGACAATACCTTGCGGCAGGACATGGCCAATCAGCCGCGTGAGAATCCGCTGGCTCCCTCCACATTTTTTGATGACGGACGCTCCGAGCGGCCGATTATTGAAAACACCGTCGCGCGTGGATCGATTGTAGATGATTCGCTCTATGAACCAAAAGATTCGAACACGTTTCCCCTGCCGCTGACAAAAGAGTTGCTCGAACGCGGCAAGGAGCGTTATGAAATTTTCTGCACGCCGTGCCACGGATTGCAAGGCGACGGGCAGGGTATGGTGGCGATGCGCGGCATGAAGCATCCGCCCAGTTATCACCAGGAACGCTTACGCGCTGAGCCCAACGGCTACTATTTCGATGTGGTGACCAACGGGTTTGGGGCGATGTACGGATACGCTTCGCAGATTCCCCCGCGTGACCGTTGGGCGATTATCGCCTATGTGCGCGCTTTGCAATTAAGCAGGAATGCGCCGGTGGGAGAACTGCCGGCAGAGTTACGGGAGAAGTTGATGGCCGGAGGGGCCGCGAAATGAACGCCAGAGACTATCAGGCGCCAGCAAGCGTCAACCGCGTTCAGAGCCTAGGTTTGCTCGTGGGCGGCATTGCCTTGGTGCTGGCGATTTTTGGAGCGGTCAGTTCATCGGAAAAGTTTTATCACGCCTATTTGTTCAGCTACATGTGGGTGCTCGGCTTGACGCTGGGCTCGCTAGGCTTGTTGATGCTGCAGCACTTAACCGGCGGCATTTGGGGAATTGTGATTCGCCGGCCGCTTGAAGCGGCTTCGCGAACGATTTGGCTGGTTCTTCTGATGTTCGTTCCGATTGTGCTCGGAATGAAATATTTGTATTCGGGCAACGGTATGGAGACTGGCTGGCTGAATTCGCCGAAGACGGGAGCGGGCTCGCTGACTGCCTGGCAACAGAGTTATTTGACGACCAGTGGATACCTTGCTCGCGCGGCGATCTATTTCGCGGTTTGGCTCCTGCTGGTGTGGATTTTCAATCGTTGGTCCAGGGAGCAGGATGCCAACCAGGATGACCGATCTCTTCGGCGGCGCATAAAAATGTTCGCGGGACCGGGAATTATTTTGTATGTGCTGGCCATGACCTTCGCGGCGATCGATTGGGTGATGTCCACGTCACCGCACTGGGCTTCCACGATTTATGGTTTCATTTTTGTCGCAGGCCAGGCCATTTCGTCCATGTCGTTGATGATCGCAATCGTGGTTCTGCTCGCGGCTTCCGAGCCCTATCGGCATATCATCAAAAAACGGCACCTGCATGATTTGGGCAAACTGCTTTTCGCATTCAATATGCTGTGGGCTTATTTTTCCTTTTCGCAGTTGTTGATTATCTGGTCGGGAAATCAGCCGGAAGAGATTACTTTTTACCAGACCCGTTTGCATAGCTCCTGGGGCGTGGTGGCCGTGATCGTGCTGCTGTTCCAATTCGCGATTCCATTTTGTCTGTTGCTGTCACGCGACCTGAAACGCACGGCCAGCCTGATCTCGAAAGTTGCGGTGTGGATGATTTTCATGCGCTTGGTGGATCTATTCTGGATGACCAAGCCTGAGTTTACGCAAAGCGCATGGCCCTCGTGGCTCGATATCGTTGTGCCCATCGCGCTGGTAGGTCTGTGGCTGGGATTTTTTGCGATGAATTTGAAAAAGCTGCCACTGCTGCCGCTAGGCGAACCTAAAGTTGCGGAGGTGATTGCCTCAGATGAGCATTGATCCCAAAAAGAGCGGCCACACGGGGATTCGTCTGCCTCTGAACGAGGATGTCTTTTTCGAGACAAAGGACGTAAAGCCCAGTCCGATTTACAAATTTCTGACGGTTCTGGGAATCGCTGTAGTGCTTTCCTATGTCCTGACGCTGGTTATTTATCGCGGCCTCACGAGTTACTGGAAATCGACCTACACCGAAGCGCCACCCTCACGCGAGGGGATGACTCCGACGATGCCGCCAGAGCCGAGATTGCAGGGGATGTCCGGGCACCTGACCGATCCACAGCAAGATTGGCGGAGGATGGTTAAGGCCGACAATGACGCGAATAATGAGCTTGGGTGGGTAGATCAGCAGGCTGGGGTTGCGCGGATTCCGGTCCGGGATGCAATGGACTTAATCGTCCGGAAGGGTTTGCCGTCGGTGCCAGCCATGCCGGCAGAAAAGAAATAGGGATGAAAGTAATGCGGCGCATCGCGGGAGTGATTGTGCTACTGACGGCTTGGTTGCCCGCCAGAGCGCAGACGATTCCCGACAACCTGGGGCAATCCTCAAACGGGCTGCCGCCTGCCTTGGTGAATGTGGGATTCGATCCGCAGTTAAATGCGCAGATTCCGCTTGACCTTGCGTTTACCGATGAGATGGGCCAATCGGTTCAACTCAAACAGTATTTTGGACGGAAGCCGGTGGTGCTGGCCTTTGTCTATTTTACCTGCCCGATGCTCTGCAACCAGGTGGAGCAGTCTCTGGTGGGCACGTTGAAGATGATTTCGTTTAATCCCGGAACGGAGTACGACGTAGTGTTTATCAGTTTCGATCCACGAGACACGCCGGCAGAAGCTTTGCGGAAGAAGCAGGAAGCGCTTTCCCGGTTTGCGCGGCCGGCAACCGAGCCGGGCTGGCATTTTCTGACTGGATCGCCCGTAGCGATCAACGCGGCCGCAACGGCAGCAGATTTTCGGTATAGCTACGATCCAAAGACTAGACTGTTTGGCCACGCCAGCGGCATCCTTCTGCTGACGCCGGATGGAAGAATCTCTCGTTACTTTTTCGGCGTGGAGTATCCGGCCAGCAACATTCGGTTGGGGCTGGTGGATGCGTCGGCGGGGAAAATCGGAACGCCGGTCGACCGTGTTTTGTTGTTTTGCTACCAATATGATCCGACCAAGGCTCGCTACAGCGCCACGGTGTTGACGGTACTTCGCATGGGCGGCGTCGTGACTTTATTATGTATGGCCGTAGGATTTGTGATCTTTCGCCGGCGTGAACATCGGCCGGACGCTTCCGGAAGTTCAAACGCGGGTTTGCCGACAGAAGGAGCAAAGTAGAGCCGTGCCGTCATCGCTTCCATTTTTTCCGGTAGAGGCATCCAATTTCGCCGGCAATGTTGATTCATTGTTCGCGTTCATTCTGCTAACCTGCCTGTTTTTTTCAGTGTTGGTAACGCTACTGGTTATCTTTGCGGCGATCAAGTTCAGGCGGAAGAGTGAAGGAGAAGTTGGCAGCGCAGTCGAAGGCAATCTCGCGCTCGAAGTGGGCTGGACGCTCGTTCCCCTGGTCCTGGCAATCGCCATGTTCGCCTGGGGGGCGGTCATCTATGTGCATTTCCGGACCGCTCCGCAAAATACGTTAGACATTTATGTAATCGGCAAGCAGTGGATGTGGAAGCTGCAACAACCGAATGGACGTAAGGAAATCAACGAACTGCACGTACCCGTGAACAGGGACATCAAGCTGATCATGGGGAGCGAAGATGTCATCCACAATTTTTATGTACCAGCATTCCGCGTAAAGATGGACGTGGTGCCCGGTCGGTATAACACGCTGTGGTTCCGTCCCACCAGGGTTGGTAAATACCATTTTTTCTGTTCGCAATATTGCGGAACAAACCACGCGCTTATGGGCGGATGGGTGACGGTCGAAGACCCTGCTGATTATGCGGCGTGGCTATCGGATGAAGGTGGCGATTTGAACCCGGTGTCTGCGGGAGAAAAACTGTTTACCCAGTTGGCCTGCGTGACTTGCCACATCGCAAATGGGTCCGGACGAGCGCCATCTTTGAATGGCGTGTACGGGGCAAAAGTATTGCTGGCCGATGGATCAACGGTAACCGCCGACGAAGCTTATATTCGCGAATCGATTGTGCAGCCGAAGGCAAAGATCGTGGCCGGGTATCAACCAGTGATGCCCACATTCCAGGGGTTGGTGACCGAGGAACAGATTTTAAATCTGACCGCGTATATCAAATCCTTGCAGGCGCAGCCGGTACCTCTAAAGGGTGCGGGAATTGCACCAGTACCAGCGGGGAAGAAATAGCATGAGTATGAAACCAATCGTAGCGGAACCGATTTTTCCGGAAAAGAATTATCTCAACGAAACGTACGGGATCCGTTCGTGGTTCCTGACGACTGACCATAAACGAATTGGCCTGCTCTACCTCGCTTCCGTGACGCTGTTTTTCTTTATTGGCGGATTTTTCGCCGTGATGATCCGCTTGCACCTGATGAATCCGGCGGGAACTTTGCTTACCGCAGATCAGTACAACCGCATGTTTACGATGCACGGTGTGGCGATGATTTTCTTTTTCCTAATCCCGTCGATACCGGCCGTTCTTGGGAATTTCTTGATACCGCTGATGATTGGCGCGAAGGACCTGGCGTTTCCGAGAATTAATCTGTTGAGCTGGTATGTGTACGTGGTGGGCGCCGCCTTCACCCTGTATTCCATGGTAAACGGAGGACTGGATACCGGTTGGACTTTTTACACGCCCTTCAGTACGGTGTATTCAAATTCCGCGGTGGCCCCGGCGGTTGTGGGGGTTTTCATCACCGGGTTTTCCTCGATTCTTACCGGGTTGAATTTCCTGGTGACCATTCATACCATGCGCGCGCCGGGGATGACCTGGTTCCGTTTGCCGCTGTTTGTTTGGGCGCACTACGCAACGGCAGTTGTCATGATTCTAGGCACGCCGGTAATCGCCATCACGCTAGCGCTAGCCGGCATGGAACGGCTGTTTGGTCTGGGATTCTTTAATCCGGCCATGGGGGGCGATCCGATTCTATTTCAGCATTTGTTCTGGTTCTATTCGCACCCCGCTGTTTACATCATGATCCTGCCCGCGATGGGAGTGATCAGTGAGCTAATTCCCACCTTCGCTCGGAAAAAGCTTTTCGGCTACAGCTTTGTAGCCGCCGCAAGCTTGGCGATTGCAGTTATCGGATTCCTGGTTTGGGCGCACCACATGTTCCTGACCGGCCAATCCACCTATGCCGCGTTGGCCTTTTCGTTCCTCACTTTTTTGGTTGCGATACCTTCGGCGGTGAAGGTGTTCAACTGGACCGCGACTCTGTTCGGAGGCTCAATCTCGTTTGATACGCCCATGCTCTATGCATTTGGCTTTTTGGGACTGTTTTTGGTTGGTGGACTTACCGGACTGTTTTTAGGCTGTCTCGGCACTGACATTCACGTGCACGATACATATTTCGTAGTCGCGCACTTCCACTACATCATGGTGGGGGGTGCCGTGATGGGTTATCTCGGTGGACTACACTTCTGGTGGCCGAAGATTGTTGGACGGATGTATTCCGAATGGCTGGCGCGGATTTCCGCAATCGTCTTGTTTGTTGGATTCAACCTGACCTTCTTCCCACAATTCGTACTGGGCTACCTGGGTATGCCCCGCAGGTATCACAGCTATCCACCGGAATTTCAGGTGTACAACGTGATGTCCACGGCGGGTGCATCCATTCTAGCCGTAGGATATTTACTGCCGATGATTTATCTGGTTTGGGCGGCCTTCTATGGCAAAGTGGCCGGGAACAATCCCTGGCCAGCGACCGGCCTCGAGTGGCAGACCTCCTCGCCACCGCCAACGGAAAATTTTCACGTGACACCGGTCGTAACCTGGGAAGCGTACGATTTTCACAACCGCCCGGATCTCGGGCTGGACGTGCCTGGGGCTAAGCCGGGTAGATTATCACCCGCGCCGGCTCATGGGGACGATTAAGAACTGCCGGGTTTCGGCCCGGTGGGTCCAGGCGGAAGGCGTCGCCTGATACTAGTGGATAGAGGAGTCGGGAGTGCATCGCACCGGCGAACTGTACGGACAATTTAAGACGCTCGATCAGCAGAAGGACACCGCGACGCTCGGAATGTGGATCTTCCTGGTTACCGAGGTGATGTTTTTCGGCGGAATCATGCTGGCGTACACGCTGAACAGACACGTATACTTTCACGCCTTTGCGATGGGAAGCAATACGCTTAGCCTAGGGCTCGGCGGTTTCAACACGGTTGTACTGCTGGCCAGCAGCTTTACCATGGCGATGGCTGTCTGGTCCGCTCAGACGAGCAAGAAGGGGTTGATTTCGCTTTTTCTCGCATTGACCATTCTTCTGGGGTTCGTTTTTTTTGGCGTAAAATACGTGGAATACAGTCAGAAGTTTCACCACCATCTGGTACCGGGCAAGAGTTTCGATATTTTCTATTGTGTGAATAATCCAGCCAAGTGCGATGACATTACCCCGGAAGATATGGCCAAAGAGCGCGAAGAACTGGAAAATGCCAAAGCAGCGGATCCGAATTTGAACGCACACGCGCAGCTCTACTATTCGGCATACTTTGGAATGACTGGATTACACGCTCTGCACATGGTTATTGGTGCGGGACTGCTTTTCTGGCTGCTCAAAAATTCATTTGCGGGCATCTACAGCGCAAGGTGGAATACGCCAGTCGATATCGTGGGTTTGTACTGGCACTTCGTCGATATTGTGTGGATCTATCTGTTTCCGTTGCTGTATCTGATCGATCGGCATAAGTAGGAGCGAACCGCGTGTCTGAAACTGAACCGAACCATACTGACCATATTGTCTCGCCAGGAATTTACCTCACCATTATTTTGTGCCTTTTGGGATTGACTGGCGCGACCGTAGCGGCCGCTTACGTCAATCTCGCACAATTTAACATCGTCGTGGCTTTGGCAATTGCGACCCTGAAGGCGACACTGGTTGTTCTGTTCTTCATGCATGCGAAATACGTGCCGAAGCGGACGCAACTGGTGATTGTGGCCGGAATTTTCTGGCTGGCATTGTTGCTACTGATGACCATGAGCGACTATGTTTCTCGCATCGATTATCGCGGAATCCGCTTCCCCTTCTCGTGAGGTTGTACGAAGGGTTCGTCAGAGGATGCATTTCCTTGTCTGGAGCCTCGGGAAGCTTTCGTTTTCCCGAGATCACAGTACTACGTACAATCCTGTATCCTGGGATCCGTGTCTTCCGAAATTTCGGTGGGGAACGAGAGGTGAGGGGAAGTACGAGCCGGCCCAGCCCTCAATCCCCTAAAGGGATCCTCGGCTCGCCTCCCCCACAACTCTAGGCAAAGCACGCTGCTGACCATTGTAAGTCATTTGTTTGCAGTAAATTATACGGAAGAAGCTCGGTAAAAACGCCCTACCTCCGGGGAAAATTTTACGTGAGGATCCTTTCGTGCAAGAAACCCGGACAAACTCCGGATCCCTTCCTTCGGCCGAAGCGCCCGAAGCGCCGAAGCGCTTGCTACCTTGACCCGTTTGCTGCTCTGTTGCTATGTTGAAAGACTATATTGGGCTGAGTCTACTCAGTTGGGTCCTAGGCTCCCTGTGGAGGCGCATCTTTCTATTATGGGATTGACCAAGTTGGTTGTGCGGGGAGCTCGGCAGCATAACCTGAAAAACATCAGCCTGGAGATACCCAGGAATTCGTTGACGGTAATTACGGGACTCTCCGGATCAGGCAAGTCGTCGCTGGCATTTGACACGATCTATGCCGAAGGGCAGCGGCGCTATGTGGAATCGCTCTCGGCCTATGCGCGGCAATTTCTGGATCAGATGGAACGGCCGGAAGTTGATGTCATTGAGGGATTGTCTCCTTCGATTGCCATCGAGCAGAAAACGACGACGCGGTCGCCGCGCTCGACCGTCGGAACGATTACAGAAATCTACGATTACCTTCGGGTGGTCTACAGTTCCGTTGGAATTCCGCACTGCCCGAATTGCGATAAGCCCATCACCCGGCAATCGAGCGAACAGATCGTGCAGGCCATTTTGCACGGAGAGCTGTGCAAGCCAGACGACCGCATCATGATTCTGGCACCTATCGTGCGCGGGCGCAAAGGCGCGTACCGAAAAGAACTGGAGAAACTGGCGCAAGATGGATTTGTCCGAGTACGAATCAACGGTGAGCTGTATCCGCTTGATGAACCGCCGCTACTTGATAAGCGAAAAAATCACACGATTGAAATCGTGATCGACCGGTTGCTTGTAAAGCAAGGAGTCGCCTCGCGCCTCGAGCAATCCATTCTGACGGCTTTGAAGCTCGCGCAGGGACTGGTAACCGTGGCGGTAGTTGGCGGAAAGGAGCATGTGTTTTCGGAGAAATTGGCCTGCCCGGATTGCGGACTCTCGGTGCCACAGCTCGAGCCGCGTTCCTTCAGCTTTAACTCCCCCTATGGCGCATGTCCTGCCTGCAACGGCTTAGGCTCAAAGTATGATTTCGACCCCGCAAAGGTCGTGGTGGATTGGACACGGCCGCTCTTTGACGGAGGATTAGGGCCGGGGTCCGGCTCCGCAGCCTTGAAGCGGACGCTCGAGCTTGGCGCCTATGCGCACGGCTTTCCCCTGGATACTCCGTTTGAAAAATATCCGGCAAAAGTTCAGAACCTTTTGTTGTACGGGTATCCCCCCGCGGGAGTAAAACGAAATGGAAATGAGGCTGCTTCGCGTCCGGCCGTCAGCGAAAAGGGATTTCGCTTCCAAGGTATATTGAAATTTCTTGAACGAAATTTTGAGGAGTCCGGCTCCGATTCCTATCGTGAGTGGATGACCCAGTATATGTCGGCGACGCGATGCAACGTGTGCCAGGGACGGCGTTTGCGCCCAGAGTCGCTCGCCGTAAAGCTCGCCGGATGGTCGATCTCCGATTTCACTGCTCTATCCCTCTCGGATGCCCGGCCGGCTGTCGATAAAATCCTGTCGGAACTTACCTCCCGGCAAAAAGAAGTGGCGGACAGGCCACTCGGTGAAATTTCCGAAAGAATCGATTTCTTGCTGGCCGTAGGCCTTGGGTATTTGAGCCTGGAGCGTTCCGCAGCGACGCTCTCTGGCGGAGAGGCCCAGCGCATCCGTCTGGCCACACAAATCGGATCACGTCTGCGCGGCGTTTTGTACGTTTTGGATGAGCCTTCCATCGGATTGCACGCACGCGATAACGACAGATTGCTGCATTCGCTCGAGCAGTTGCGAAATCTCGGGAACACGGTGCTGGTTGTCGAGCATGATGAAGATACAATTCGCCGTGCCGATTACGTCGTCGATCTGGGGCCCGGGGCAGGAAATGCCGGTGGGTTTCTGGTTGCCACCGGGAAACCCCATGAGATTGCAGCTTCAGAGGGTTCGTTGACCGGGCAATATCTGTCGGGCGCGGTGAAAATACCCGTGCCGACAAAAAGGCGAACCCCGAACGGAAAGGCCATTCAGATTCTCGGGGCGAAGACCAACAACCTGAAGGACGTGGACGTAAGTTTTCCGCTGGGGTTGTTTACGGTGGTCACCGGAGTGTCGGGTTCCGGGAAATCGACGCTAGTGAACGATATTCTTTACCGTGCGTTGGCGCAGAAATTGTACCGGTCGATGGAACCACCCGGCGACTACCGGATGATATTGGGTATCGAGCACATCGATAAGGTCATCGAGATTGATCAAGCGCCGATCGGGCGCACACCGCGTTCAAATCCGGCAACCTACACGGGAGTATTCGCACCCATCCGCGAACTTTTTGCGATGCTGCCAGAATCCCGTGAGAGAGGGTACAAGCCGGGCCGGTTCAGTTTCAACGTGAAGGGTGGACGCTGCGAAGCGTGCCAGGGAGAGGGGCTTCGCCGGATTGAAATGAACTTTCTTCCGGACGTTTATGTAACCTGCGAAGTGTGCAGGGGGCGCCGGTATAATGCGGAAACCCTGGCGGTGCGTTACAAGGGACAAAATATCAATGACGTTTTGAATCTGCCTGCCGGCGAAGCGCTGAAGCTGTTGGAAAACATTCCACAAATACAACAGAAACTGGCCACAATCGTCGAAGTTGGACTGGGCTACGTGCAATTGGGGCAGTCAGCGACGACTCTGTCGGGGGGAGAAGCGCAACGGATCAAACTGGCACGCGAACTTTCGAAACGGCAAACAGGGCGCACGATCTATATATTGGATGAGCCCACGACCGGGCTACATTTTGATGACGTTCGCAAACTGCTGGGTGTATTGCAGCGACTGGTGGATTTAGGGAATACGGTGCTCATCATTGAGCACAATCTGGATGTGATCAAACAAGCAGATTGGTTAATCGATCTGGGCCCGGAGGGTGGGGAGGGCGGTGGACGAATTGTGGCACAAGGAACTCCGGAACAAGTAGCTCGAGTGAAGAGATCCTATACTGGGCAAGCGATATCGCGCACGCTCTCGATCGTTGACTCGGGAGGTGCAAAAGAAAATGGAGATCGCAAAGGTGCGTGAAACTCGGGCGATTGTTTGGAATTCCATCGCTTCCACTTGCACCGGATGGGGCTTCCTCGTAAAGTGTTGTCAACCGAATGAGCATCTACTCCACAGAACCCATCACCTTTGGTGGGACCCATACCTATCCGCTTGCCGCTCGGCGGAGTAAAGTGAATGTGCGGCAGTTTGCCCGGCCGGCTGGGCCCAAAGCGTCGATCCGCACGTTCCTGGATTCCTTGCCGGAACTTCTGGCGGCCGAGGATCTGCGAACCTTACTCCGTTCGATTCACCTGGCAAAGAAGCAAAGGAAGGCCATTTTGTGGGGTATGGGCGGGCATGTCATCAAGGTTGGACTTGGGCCGCTCATGATTGATCTTATGCAACGGGGGTTCGTTTCCGGAATCGCCATGAATGGCGCGGCGATGATCCACGATTTTGAAGTGGCTATGGTGGGAAACACTTCCGAAGATGTAGAAGCGGGGCTCGCCCGTGGGCAGTTTGGGATGGCGGAAGAAACCGGGAAGTATATCAACGAAATGGCCAAACTGGCGCAGCGTTTACGGATCGGTTATGGCGAAGCCGCCGGCCAATATCTGCGCAGCGGACTGTTGTCGCTCGATCATCCCGAAGCGAGTGTCGTTTTGGCCGCTCACAAGCTACGAATCCCCGTAACGGTTCATGTTGCCATCGGGACCGATATCCCGCATATCCATCCCGCTGCCGACGGCAGTGCGCTGGGAGTTGCCACGCAGTGCGATTTTCGTTTGTTCTGCGCGCTGGTTGGTCAAATGGACAATGGCGGAGTTTTTCTGAATTGGGGTTCGGCAGTGCTCTTGCCGGAGATTTTTTTGAAGGCAGTCGCAGTCGTTCGGAATCTAGGTATTCCGTTGCAGTCAATCACCACTGCAAATTTTGATTTCATGCAGCACTACCGGGCAACCCAAAATATAGTAAAACGGCCGACGGCCGCATCGAACAAGAGAAGTGGAAGGAGATCGACGGGAATTGCGATTACCGGCCATCACGAACTTCTGCTTCCTTTGGTAGCCGCAGCCTTAGCGGCGGGTTGGCCAAGCGCGGCAAAGCGCGGGAAATGATGAACCCGTTTGATGAGAATCCTCCGGCAGCACCTCGACTTGGAGACGCGCCCGAGGATCCCTATGGGCAGGTCCCGAGACCCGGACCTGGCCAGGAACTCTTAGGCCATTCCGAAAACTACCCCACCCGTTCTCCGGCCATTCCAGTTGAAGCGGCATCCGCCTATCCCGCCGATTTGCAAATTACCTGGTCGTGGGCGCATTTCGTAATTTTTGTTTTCTTCGGAATAATCAGTCTGATTTTGGTGCAGGGAATTATGGCGCTGCATTATGCGCCTCACGAGAAACTCGGCCGCCAGCAACTAGAAGAGTATCTGCTATCGAAACCGCAATTCGTGCTGGGAAGCATGGTCATCTGGTATGCATTGATCTTTTTCTTCCTCTACATCACGCTTTCCGTCTTGCGTGGTCATGCCTTTTGGGAGTGCCTGGGCTGGCGAAAGATAAAATCGTTCACTTCCGGTCCGCCCAGGAGTCCGCTCTTTTTCTTTCTTGCTGGCGCCGGATTATCGCTGCTCGTGGCCCTACTGAGTTCCCGGCTGCAGGCTCCGGAAAACACACCGATGGAGGAGTTGTTCAAATACCGGCAGACGGCTCTTCTATTTGTGGCCATGGCCGTGCTGATTGCTCCTCTGGTCGAAGAGACGCTTTTCCGTGGCTACTTGTATCCCATGTTTGCCCGA